>Ga0247727_10001763_pt1 | contig 50409 bp, 37 predicted proteins | sample WisWelCaveWW1625_FD_202498 | JGI IMG/M metagenome (GOLD analysis project Ga0247727, IMG submission 202498) | Biofilm microbial communities from Wishing Well Cave, Virginia, United States - WW16-25 | ecosystem: Environmental > Aquatic > Deep subsurface > Groundwater > Cave microbial mat | place...
TGCAGGAGTCCGCGCGGCGCGCGCGCAATCCGGCGAACCCGCTCTTCGCGATCAATCACACGCTCGCGACGCTGCGCGACCACGTGTCGCGGCTGGTGCGGCGGACCTGGGCGGCGAGCAAACGGGGTGCGGCGCTGGAGCGGCACGCATGGATCTTCGTGGCCTGGAAGAACTACGCGCGGCCGATCTCGAACCGGCTGCGGCGGATCTCCGCCGGAATGATGCTCGGGCTCGCCAAGCGGCGCCTGACCTTCGCCGACCTGCTCCGCTGGCGATGGCCCAGATTGGCGTTCGCTGCAGCACCGACCCCCCTTTTCGCTGCTCCGGCCTCCATTTGAGGGGGCCAGTATCTGCAATGGACTACTTTGTCAGGTGCGGCTGGTAAATCAGCCCGCCGCGCTGCTGATATTCCTCGAGCACCGCACGTGCCTCCATCCGGCCGACGTCGCGTGTGACGACGATGCCGCGCTTGACGAGCCGCGACTCCCAGTCCGCCGGCTTGTCGCCTTCATCGAAGCCGGTCTTGCGCGCGTCCTCGCCGCGCGCGCCGCACTCGAGCGCCGAGATCCCGGACCAAGGCAGTGCGCCCAGACACATCGCACAGGGCTCGACGGTGCAGGTCAGCACGAAACGCGGCCCGCGGGCGCCTAGATTCCAGCCGCCGATCGCCTGCTGCGCGAGCGTCAGCGCCACGATCTCGGCGTGCATCGCCGCGCAGCGCGCCGCCACGACTAAGTTGACGCCGCACGCGACCAGCCCGCCTACGTCGCGCGTGAAGACCGCGGCGCCGAAGGGACCGCCGGTCACCTCTTCGATGTTGCGCCGCGCGAGCCCGGTCACGAAGGCCATGCGCGCGGCGGCGTCGGCGAAGGGCCGACCAGCGGCGGCTTCCGACTCGCGGCGCAGCCAGATCGGCAACTCGAGTTGGAAGCGGAAGGGCGGGGGGAGGGACACGGCGGGGGGCAAGGCGCTGCGGAGACCCGGTATCTTGCCGTAATGGCGCACATCCGTCAGATCCTTCCGGGAAGTCCCGAGGCGGCAGCCGATCCCGACCTGCGGCAGGTCTACGATCAGGCAGTGCGGCGCGCCGGCCGCGTATGGAACATCGTCCGGCTCACCAGCCTGGGTCCGCGGGCCACCCGCGCCAGCCTGGCGCTCTACCAGGAGGTCATGCTGAGCCCAGGTGTTCTTCCGCGGCGGGTGCGCGAGACGCTGGCGGTGGTGGTCAGCCAGGCCAACGGCTGCGCGTACTGAATCCGCGCACACGCGCACGACCTCCGTGTCGAGGTCGGCGAATCCGTCCTGGCCGACCATTTAGAGCGCGCGGGCTGGCGCGAGGCTCCGCTGACGGCCGTCGAATGCGCGCTCTGCGCGTGGGCGGAAAAGTTGACGCGCGCTCCGGCGAGCGTCGGCAAGGCTGACGCCGACGCTCTGCGCGCCGCTGGCTGGGACGATCGGGCGATCCACGACGCCACCCAGATCGTCGCCTATTTCAACTACATCAATCGCATCGCCGAGGGCCTCGGCGTGGATCCCGAGGACGCAGCGCTGGGATAGGATTTCCGCGCATGAGCCGCGCGACCTGGCACGCGCTCGCCACGCAGGAACTGGCCGGCGCGGGAATGGTCGAGGCGCTGGCGGTGCGCACGCTGGAGGGGCTCACGGTCGAGCCGGTCTACGAGGATCGGTCGCGCCTGGGCGCGCGGCTCCCGGCGCGGATTCCGCGCATCGTGTGCCGCGTGGGGCCGACGGAGGCCGCCGCCGCCGCCGGTCGCGTGCGCGAAGAAGCGCTCGGCGGCGCGGATGGCGTGTGGCTCGCGGCGGAGGAAGCGGGCTGGGATCCGGCCGGACTGCGCGAGGTCCTTGCGGCCGCGGCGGAATCATCGCTGACGATCGCGCTTGAGCCCGGAACGCAGCCTGGACCACGCGTGGCGGCGGCGCTCGACTTCGTTGGTGCGCCGGATTCCGGCGGCGTTGGCTGGCTGCTCGGGATCGAGCCATTGCGCGTGCCGGCCGCCGCCTGCGCCGACCTCGTCCGCGCCGCCGCGGAACGCGCGCCGCGCGCGCGCGCGCTGCTGGTGGACGCGACGCCTTTCCACGACGCCGGTGCGCACGCCGTCACCGAACTCGCGGTGCTGCTGGCAGGCACCGCGGAGTGCCTGCGCGGCCTCGAACGCGCCGGCCGCAGCCCGGACGAGGTGCTGTGCAGCCTCGCGTGGCGGCTGCCGATGGAACGCGATTTCTTCGGCGGCATCGCGAAGGTGAGAGCCGCGCGTCTCCTCGGAACGCGGCTCGCGGAGAGTTGCGGCAGCGCCGCCGAGACCTGCATACACGCGACGTCAAGTGCGCGCACGTTGACGCGCCGCGAGCCTCACACCAACCTGCTGCGCCTGACGGTGCAGGCCACCGCGGCGATGCTCGGCGGCGCCGACGCGCTGTCCTTGCATGCCTTCGACGCCGCGCTCGGCGCGCCCGGCGCACTGGGCCGGCGCATGGCGCGCAACACCCAACTGGTGCTGCGCCACGAGACCGGCCTGGCTGCGGAAGCGGATCCGGCGGGCGGATCGCCGCATCTGGACGAGCGCACGCGCGCGCTGGCGCGCGCGGCCTGGAACGAGTTCCGCGCGCTGGAGCGCGGCGGCGGGCTGGCGCGCGCGCTGGCCGACGGCAGCCTGCGCGCGCGACTTGCGGCCGAGTGGGATGCGCGGCGCAAGCGCCTCGCCGCGCGCGAGGAGATCGTGCTCGGTGTCAACTTGCACGCCGCCGAGGCCGCGCCGCCGGCCGCCGCACCGGCGGCCGCGGGCCCGTGGAACCTGCCGCGGCACCGCGAAGAAGAGGCGGCGGAGGCCGCCGCGTGAAGCGCTTGCCCGATTTCGCGGCGCTCGAGTGGCGCGAGCCGGACGGCGCGCCCGCTCCGGCGGCGGCGGCCGCGGCGCCGGAGGGCTGGCCGGGGATCGCGCCGTACGCGCGCGGGCCCTACGCCACGATGTACCTGCGCCGGCCGTGGACGATTCGTCAGTACGCGGGCTTCAGCACCGCGGAGGAGTCGAACGCGTTCTATCGGCGCAACCTGGCAGCGGGTCAGATGGGATTGAGCATCGCTTTCGACCTGGCTACGCACCGCGGCTATGACAGCGATCACCCGCGCGTCGCGGGCGACGTCGGCATGGCGGGAGTCGCGGTGGATTCGATCGCGGACATGCGCGTGCTGTTCGCCGGCATCCCGCTCGACAAGATGACCGTCAGCATGACGATGAACGGCGCGGTGCTGCCGATCCTGGCGCTGTACATCGTCGCGGCCGAGGAGCAGGGGGTGAAGCCGGAGCAACTCCAGGGGACGATCCAGAACGACATCCTCAAGGAGTTCATGGTCCGCAACACGTACATCTTCCCGCCGGAGCCTTCGATGCGGATCGTCGCCGACGTGCTGCGCTACTCCGCCGAGCGCATGCCAAGGTTCAACAGCATCTCGATCAGCGGCTACCACATGCAGGAGGCCGGCGCGACGCCGGACCTGGAACTGGCTTACACGCTCGCCGACGGCGTCGAATACGTGCGCGTCGGGCTCGGCGCGGGCCTCGCGGTAGACGATTTCGCGCCGCGCCTGTCCTTCTTTTTCGCGACCGGCATGGAATTCCTGGCCGAGATCGCCAAACTGCGCGCGGCGCGGCTGCTGTGGCACGAACTGATGGCGCCGTTCGCGCCGCGTGACCCGCGCTCCAGCCTGCTGCGCACGCACTGCCAGACCTCGGGCTGGTCGTTGACGGCCCAGGATCCTTACAACAACGTGATACGCACCTGCGTCGAGGCGATGGCGGCGGTCTGCGGGCACACGCAGTCGCTGCACACGAACTCGCTCGACGAGGCGCTCGCGCTGCCGACGGATTTCTCGGCGCGGATCGCGCGCAACACGCAGATTTTGCTGCAGACCGAGGCCGGTCTGACGCGGCCGGCCGACCCGTGGGGCGGCTCGCTCGCGGTCGAGCGGCTCACGCGCGATCTCGCGGCGCGCGCGCGCGACCACATCCGCGAGGTCGAGGAACTCGGCGGCATGACCAAGGCGATCGATTCCGGATTGCCGAAACTGCGCATCGAGGAAGCGGCGGCGCGCGCGCAGGCGCGCATTGACTCCGGGCAGCAAGTGATCGTCGGAGTGAACCGCTGGCGGCCCGCGACCGACGTGGAGGTGCCGGTGCTCGCGGTGGACAACGCGAAGGTTCGTGCGCTGCAGATCGAGCGCCTGCGCGCGCTGAAGGCGGGCCGCAACGCCGCCGCGGTCCAGTCCACGCTGGCCGCGCTCACCGCGTGCGCGCGCGGCGGCGCGGGCAACCTGCTCGCGCTGTCGGTGGACGCGGCGCGCGCGGGCGCCACGGTCGGCGAGATGACCGAAGCGCTGGAACGGGTGTGGGGCCGCCACACCCCCTCGATCCGCGTGGTGTCGGGGATCTACACTCGCGAAATGGGAGAGGACGCCGAAGCCGTCGCGCGGGTGCGCCGGCGCGCGCGGGAGTTCGAGCGCGGCACCGGACGCCGGCCGCGGATCCTGGTCGCCAAGATCGGGCAGGATGGGCACGATCGCGGGCAAAAGGTCGTTGCCACCGCCTTCGCCGACTTCGGCTGGGACGTGGACATCGGCTCGCTGTTCCTGACTCCGGAAGAGGTCGCGCGGCAGGCCGCGGAGAACGACGTACACGTGGTCGGAGTCTCCTCGCTCGCCGCAGGGCATTTGACATTAGTCCCGGAACTGCGCCGTTCGCTCGATTCGCGCGGACGCCGCGACGTCCTGCTGGTGGTCGGCGGGGTTGTGCCGCCGCAGGACCATCCGGCGCTGCTCGCCGCCGGCGCCGCGGCGATCTTCGGCCCGGGCACGGCGCTGCCGGACGCCGCGGAGCGCCTGCTCGGCCTGCTCGAGCGCGGGCGGCCCGCAGCGTGAGCGCGGCCGCGGAACTCGCTGCCGCGCTGAAGTCCGGCGACCGGCTCGCGCTCGCGCGCGCGATCACGCTGGCCGAGAGCACGCGCCCCGACCACCAGCGCGCGGCTCGCGAACTGCTGCGCTGCCTCGGGCCCGAGGGGGGGGCGCACCGGATCGGAGTCAGCGGCCCGCCGGGCGTCGGCAAGTCCACCTTCCTCGACGCCTTCGGCCTGTTCCTGCTGGAGCGCGGCCGCCGCGTCGCGGTGCTGGCGGTGGACCCGTCGAGCACGGTCAGCGGCGGCAGCATCCTCGGCGACAAGGCGCGCATGCACCGGCTGGCGCAGGACGAGCGCGCCTTCATCCGGCCCAGCCCCAGCGGCGGCTCGCTCGGCGGCGTGGCGCGGCGCACCCGCGAGTGCCTGCTCCTGTGCGAAGCCGCAGGATTCGACACGCTGCTGGTCGAGACCGTCGGCGTCGGCCAGTCGGAGACGGCGGTCGCCGAGATGGTGGACGGATTCCTGGTGCTGTTCCAGCCCGGCAGCGGCGACGAATTGCAGGGCATCAAGAGGGGCATCCTCGAACTCGCCGACGTGGTGGCCGTCAACAAGGCCGACGGCGAGCAGGCGGCGCTGGCGCGCACGGCGGTGCGCGACCTCTCGGCGGCGCTGCGGCTGGTGGGGGCGCGCGGGCCGGAGTGGAGTGCGCGCGCGCTCGCGATCAGCGGCAAGGAAGGCACGGGCTTCGCCGAACTGTGGGCGGTGCTGCAGGAGCATCGCTCCGCGCTGGCGGCCTCCGGCGCGCTGGAACGGAAGCGCGCGGCGCAGCGCGTGCGCTGGATGTGGTCGGCGGTGGAGGAGCAACTGCACGCGACGCTGCTCGCGCACCCCGCCGTTCGCGCGCGCCGCGCCTCGCTCGAGGCCGCGGTTGGCGCGGGCGAGATGCCGCCGGTTGAAGCCGCCGAGGAACTGCTGCGCCTCGCGCGGACTTGACAGATGGGCGAGAGAGGCTGGATTCTGCTGACCCTCGTCGTCTACAACGGCGCGATCCTGGCGCTGGGAGCATGGGCCGCGCGGCGCGCGCGCGGCGGCGAGGACTACTGGCTCGGCGGGCGCGGGCTCGGCCCCTGGGTCGCTGCCTTGAGCGCTTCCGCCTCGTCGTCGAGCGCATGGACGCTGGTCGGGGTCAGCGGCGCCGCTTACCTGCACGGGCTCTCCGCCGCGTGGCTGATCCCGGCCTGCTGGAGCGGCTTCGCGCTCAACTGGTTCCTGGTGGCGCGGCGTCTGCGCGCAGCCAGCCGCGTCAACGGCGCGCTCTCGGTGATCGAATTCCTCTCCGCGGACGCGCACGCCGCATGGCAACGCCGTCTGCGGCGCGTCGGCGGCGCGATCCTCGTGGTGTCGCTCGGAGCCTACGTCGCCGCGCAGATGCAGGCAGCCGGCAAGGCCTTCGTCGCGGCCTTCGAATGGGATTTGTGGCTCGCGATCCTGATCGGCGGCGCGATCGTGCTGTTATACACGGTCTGGGGAGGCTTCTGGTCCGTCGCGATCACCGACGTGGCGCAGGGACTGGTGATGGTCGGCGCCTGCGTGCTGCTGCCGGTCGCGAGCCTGGCGCTGGTCGGCGGGCCCGGCGGGCTGATCGAGGGCATGCGCGCTGTTCGCGAGACCGACGCTCCTCACTTCATGGACGCCGCGCGCGGGATGTCCGGTTGGCCGCTGGCCGGACTTCTCGCCGGCATGTTCGGCATCGGGCTGGGATATCCGGGACAGCCGCACGTGGTGGATCGTTTCATGGCGATCCGCGACGAGGCGGACGTCGCGCGCGGCCGCGTGATCGCGCTGACGTGGGCCGCGCTGGTCTACTCGGGCATGGTGGTGGCGGGCTGGTGCGCCCGCGTCGCACTTGAGCCGCTCGCCGACGCCGAGGGCGCGCTGTTCGAAGTCTCGCGCAGCGCCATGCCCGCAATCGGGGCCGGCATCGTGCTGGCCGCGGTCGTCTCCGCGATCATGTCCACCGTGGACTCCCAGTTGCTGGTGATCGGCGGCACGGTGGCCCGTGATCTCGCGCCGGAATCCGGATCCGCCGGGTTGTTGCGCGGGCGGATCGCGGTGGCGGGAGTCGGCCTCGCCGCGATGGCAGCCGCGCTGCTGATCCGCGAGAGCATCTTCAACACCGTGCTGTTTGCCTGGAGCGCGCTGGGCGCGGCCTTCGGGCCGCTGCTGCTGGTGCGCCTGTTCCGCGGTCCCGTGCGGCCGGCCTGGAGCATGGCAGCGATGTGCGCCGGGTTCGCGGTCACCGTGGCCTGGTACTTCACGCCCGCCCTGAAGAGCCGTCTCTACGAGTTGGTGCCGGCCTTCGCCGCGGCCGGGCTGATCGCCTGGTGCGGGGCCCGGCCTGCACATCGCTGAAGGGCTGCCCTTGCTTTCTGACCCGGCTCGGGCTCTGATGGGCACAGGCTCCATTTCTGAACCGACGATGCCCACTGAAGCAGGCCCCCGATCCAATGCGCCGGCGCTCCCGCGGCCGCTCGCGGACATCGCCTCCTCGTCGTTGTTCCAGGAGGCGCGCTGGGGGATGGCGCTGCTCGGCGCCGACTTCACGATCCTGCACGTGAACGAGGCTCTGGCCGCGCTGGTCCGACGGCGCCCGGAGGAGATGGAGAACGTGCCGCCGGATCGGTTCACCCACCCCGACGACATCGCGCGTGTCACGGAGTATCTCCTGGCGGTGCGTGACGGCCGCGCCGCGGCGCCCTTCGTCGAGAAGCGCTGCGTGATCGCGCCTGCGGGTTACATGTGGACCGAGACCAGTGTCTCGCCGGTGCGCTGCGCGGACGGGAGCATCGCCGGATACCTGGCGCAGTTGCAGGACGTCAACGCGCGGCGCGAGGCCGAGATGATGCTGCACCGCGAGCGGCGCATGTTCATCGGCGGGCCGGTGGTGGTGTTCCGCTGGCGCAACGCCGCGGGCTGGCCGGTCGAGTACGTATCGCCGAACCTGCACGCGGAGTTCGGCTGGGAGCCTGGGGACCTCCTGTCCGGAACGATTCCTTACTCCCAACTCGTACACGCCGACGACCTCGCGCGCGTCGCGAGGGAGGTCGCCCAGCACGTGGCCGCGGGCGCGGACTCTTTCGAGCGGGTCTACCGCTTCATGCACGTGGACGGATGCGAGCGGTCGATCCGCGATTTCACGGTGGTCCACCGCGATTCCGCGGGGGTCGCCACGCACTTCGAGGGTTACATCTTCGACGACTCCGACCGGATCCGGGCAGAGCGGGACCTGCAGCGGCGCACCGAAGAGGACCGCAGCCTGCTGCAACTGTCCCGGCGGATGCTCACGGTGAATTCCTGCGAGGCTCTGGTGGATCTGGTGCGGGACGACCTGCGCGCCAGGATCGGCGTCAACAACGCGTGGATTTATCTCACGGATCCGGAGAATCTCGATGCGATGAGATTCATCGCTGGCACGGGCGCCGTTGCCGACATCGCGCGAAGAATCGCGAGCGAAGCGCCGATCCGCGCATCGCCCTTCGTATTGGAGGTCATGCGCAGCGAGACGCCTGTGCTCTGCCTCGAGGCGCGTTCCGATCCGCGCACCGACAAGGACCTGGTGGCCGCGTTCGGCACTCGCAGCCTGCTCGCTGCGACGATCCTGCGCGACCGGCAAGCGATCAGGGTGATCTGGACCGGCACCTTCGGCGACGAGGGAGAGTTGCGCGTGGACGAGGCGGACATCCGGTATTTTCAGAACGTCGCGATGTTGGCCGGCTTGGCTTTCCAGCGCCTGCGCGCGGAGGAGGAGCGTCGGCAGACCGAGGAGCGGCTCCGCCAGGCGGAAAAACTCGAGGCGGTCGGGCAACTCGCGGGCGGCGTTGCGCACAACTTCAACAACGCGCTGACGGTAGTGCTCGGCCACGCCTCGCTGATGCGCGAGGATCTCGGCGGCGACTCGCCCTATGCATCCTCGCTGGACACGATCCTGCGCGCCGGCCGGAGCAGCGCGAAGATGGTCCGCCAATTGATGCATTTCGCACGTCCGCAGCCCAGCGAGCGGATGGAGCGCGTGAATCCGACCGAAGTCCTTCGCGATTTCGAGCGCATGTTGAAGGTGCTGCTCGATGAGTCCATTCGGGTGGAGATGCGGCTGCAGCCCGGCCTCCCCGAGGTAGAGGTCGAAGGCGGCGCCTTCGAGATGATCCTGATGAACCTCGTGCTGAACGCCCGCGACGCAATGTCCGGCTCCGGACTGTTGAGCATCAGCGCCGGCTGCGTCGAGGTGGCGCGCGAGGATCTCGCGCCGCGGTCGCTACGCCGGTCGGGGCTCCACCTGCGGCTGGTGGTCGCCGACACCGGACGCGGCATGGACGAGGTCACCCAAGCGCGCATCTTCGAGCCGTACTTCACCACCAAGGGCGCCGAGGGCACTGGGCTCGGGCTGGCGGCGGTCTATGGCGCGGTCACGACCGCGGGGGGGGCGATCGAGGTGCGCAGCCGGCCCGGCCAGGGCAGCACCTTCACGCTCTGGGTGCCCGCCGCCGAGGCAGCGAAGCCGGCCGTGAGCGCGCCGCTGCGGCTGCCGCGCGGCGCGGGGCGGCGGGTACTTGTGGTGGAGGACCATGAGGCGGTCCGCCTGTTCACGTGCCGCGCGCTCGCCGCGCGCGGCTTCGAGGTGAGCACCGCCGCCGATGCGGAGGAAGCGTTGCGCGGGTTGCAGTGCGATGGTCCGGGGCTCGACCTGCTGATTTCCGACGTGGTGATGTCCGGCATGGACGGCGTGACTTTGGCGCGCCGCGCGTGCGAGTTGCGTCCGGGGCTCAAGGTCCTCTTGATGTCCGGTTACGCCGACCGCATGGCCGACAGCGACCTGCCGCTCCTGCACAAGCCTTTCACAGCCGAGAAATTGCTGGGCAGGATCGCGGAACTGCTGGACCCGGCGCCGGCGGTCTGAGGCGGGCCTACAATTCCAGGTTCCATGCCCGTCTCCTGCGGCATCGTGGGGCTTCCGAACGTCGGCAAGTCCACCCTGTTCAGCGCGCTTTCCGCAGCGCGCGCAGAGATCGGCAACTATCCTTTCTGCACGATCGAGCCCAACGTGGCGGTCGCGGAGGTCCCGGACGGGCGCCTGGCGATGATCCAGCGGCATATCGAGACGCAGAAGATCGTGCCGGCCACCGTGCAGATCGTGGATATCGCAGGCTTGGTCAAGGGCGCCAGCGAGGGCGAGGGAATGGGCAACCAGTTCCTCGCGAACATCCGCGAGTGCGACGCGGTGATGCAGGTCGTGCGCTGCTTCGGCGGGGACCGGGTCGTGCGCGAAGAGGCGGTGGATCCCGTCGGCGACGCCGAGATCGTCGAACTCGAACTGGCGCTCGCCGACCTCGACACGGTGCGCAAGGCGCAGGACCGGCTCGCCAAGAGAGCGCGCGCCGGCGACAAGGAGGCGCTCGAGACGCTCGACGCCTGCGCCAAGGCGGCCAAACTGCTGGAGGCCGGGCGCGCGGCGCGCGCGAGCGCCTGGACCGAGCGCGAGGCCGCGGCGCTGAAGCCGATCTGCCTGATGACGATGAAGCCGATGCTGTACGTCGCCAACGTCGCCGACGACGACCTCGACGGCGCCGGCTCGCTGGCGCAGGCCTTGCGCAAGCACGCGGCGCGGCAGGCTTGCGGCTTCATCACGATCTGCGCGGATCTCGAGATCGCGCTGCGTGAGATGCCGGCGGCGGACCGCGCGGCTTTCATGGCCGAGATGGGAATGAAGGAACTCGGCCTCGCGCGCCTCGTGGTCGCCGTCTACGACCTGCTCGGCCTGCAGACCTTCTTCACCGCCGGACCGAAGGAGATCCGCGCGTGGACGATTCGCAGCGGCTGGAAGGCGCCGCAGGCGGCCGGCGTGATCCACACCGACTTCGAGAAGCAATTCATCCGCGCCGAGGTCTATTCGGTCGGCGATCTCGACGAACTGGGCACCGAGACCGCCATCCGCGCGGCGGGCCGGCTGCGCACCGAAGGCCGGGATTATGCGATGCAGGAAGGGGACGTGACCCACTTCCTGATCGGCAAGTGATCGTCCTGCTGGCTTAGGCGCGGCGGGAAGCCCACAATGCGCGCGCGATGCGGATCCTGGCCGTCTACCGCGGTTTGCCGTGGCCCTACTCCGAGGGTTACCACCTGCGGGTATTGCACCTTTTCCGCCGCCTGCGCGCGCGCGGACACGAGACGCACCTGCTCGGACTGATCCACGAGCCGGCGCAGGCGGCGAAACTCGGCGCGCTCGAGCGCGAGGGAATCTTCGCATCCATCACGCTCGAGCATTTTCCGCGGCGGCGCTGGCTCGGGCGGATCAAGACGAATCTGGGCGTCCGGCCGCCGCAGAGCCTCAAGGAGGAATATCCGGCCTTCGGGGGCAGGCTGCGGACCCGCGTCCTCGAGATGCGCGCGCGCCTCGGGGTCGAGATCGGCTACATATTCGATCCCTGGGCCGACGTGCTCTTCAGCGACGCGCTGGTGCTGCCGACGCTGCTCGACGTCTGCGACTGCCGGAGCCTCTACTACGCGCGCCAACTGGAGCGCGGGGACCTCGGACTGCTGCAGCGCGCGCGCGTTCGGCAACTGCTGCGGCGCTTCCGGGCTTTCGAGACCTATCTGCTCGAGCGTTACCCGGCTGCGACCGCGATCTCGCCACTGGACCGCGACTACCTGCTGCGGTTGCGGCCCGGCGCGCGGGTCGAGGTGATCGCGAACGGCGTGGACCTCGACATGTTTCGGCCCCTCGATGACGTGCCGGAGAAGGCCGATAACCTGATCCTCTTCGGCAACATGGATTTCCTGCCCAACGTGGACGCGGCGATCCACTTCGCACGCGAGATCCTGCCACGCGTGCGCGAGAGGCGCCTGCAGGCGACCTTCACGATCGTCGGGACCAATCCCTTGCCGGAGGTGCAAGCGCTCGCGCGCGAGATCGAGGGCGTCGAGGTGATCGGCGGCGTCCCCGACCTGAAGCCCTGGATCCAGCGCGCCGCGATGCTCGTCGCGCCCATGCGCTTCGGCGCGGGCATGAAGAACAAGGTGCTCGAAACGCTGGCGATGGAAAAGCCGGTCGTCACCAACCCGACCGGCATCGAAGCCTTCTCCCCGGAAGTGCGCTCGCTGCTGCGCCTCGCGCACGACGATGACGAGTTCGCGCAGCACGTCTGCGACCTCCTCGACGCGCCGGAGGAACGGCTGCGCATCGGCCGCGCCGGGCGCGAGCAGATGCAACGCCTCCACTCCTGGGAGGCGGCCGCCGCTCGCTACGAGGCCCTGTTCGTCGAACTGGCGGCTACTGCACCGCGAGCGTGACGAAGTTGGATTCCACGAACGGTCCCGCTCCGGCGCGCGCCGCCGCCTCGAGGTGCAGCGTCCGGCCTGCGGAGCCCGGCGGGATGAGGACTACGGCGAGCGCGGAGCCGGCGGCGTCGGTGGCGCCCGCAGCGACGAGGCTGGCCGGATCGGCGAGGTCGAAGATCGCGCCGAAACGCGCGGTGAAGGCGACCGATCCGGAGGCGATCAGCCACCAGGAACCGGAGGGGGGGGCGCCGCCGATCGTGAACTGCACGCTCTGGCCGGGCAGCCCGGTCGCCGGCCCGGACAGCGTGACCGAGTCGGTGCCTGACGGCCGCAGCGCGTAGATCTCGACATCGTCCACGTTCCAGCCGCCCGGAGTGATTCCTCCGCCGGCGTCAATCTCGAAGCGGACCCGGACGGCCGGCTCGCCGTCGGCGATCGCGGAGATGTCCAGATCCAGCGCCTGCCACACGTCGTCGATCGAAGCCGGGGCGGGATTCTCCCACACCACCGTGCCGTTCACCAGCACGCGCGCCTGATCCGTCACGTTCTGACGTACCGCAAGCCAGCGCGCGAAGCCCAGCCGCGTGCCGCTGGCCGTGCTGCAATCCACCGCGGGGGATTCGAGCCAGGACGAGGAGGCTGCCAGAACCTTGCCGTTCAGGCCGCCGAGGCCCAGATCGTTGCCCCAGCAGTTCGTGCCGCTCGCCGCATCGGCAGGATCGTCCGAGTTGCCGACCGGATCACCGCGCATCCAGTCGTCGCCGACCGCCGTGGACCCGTGGATCCAGCCCGCGTCGCTCGCGCCCTCGAAATCCGTCGCATAGATCTGTGCAGGTCGGCCGACGTGAAAACGCTGCCAGCCGCTGCGCGGCAGACGCTGGATCGCGCCGTCCGCGCAGGTCGCCTCGATGCGGTAGCGCAGAATCGCGGGCGACTCCTGACCGGCGAGATCCGCGCTCCATGTATTGCCGCCGGCCGGGCTCATCGCGGCGATCTGGTCCGCACCATCTTCGAGACCCCACACCACCTGCGCGGACACGAGCGGATTCGCCCCGTTCGTCGCGGCGAGGTCGGCCGCCACCGTGTAGGGGCCGTGCTCGTCCTCCGTGTCGGCGAGCGGCGCGTGCTGGATGTTCGCAACCGTGCCGTCCGGCCGCAGAATGAACAGCCCGTAGTTGATGTCGCTCGCGTAGACCAGGCCCGACGCGGCGAACGGATACACGCTCCAATTGCCGCTCAACGCGGACCCTGCCCTCGGACTGGTGTCGTATCGGCCGAGGTAAACCGGAGCGGCGGGGTTCGCGATGTCCCAGTAGGCGAAGCCCGCGGTGTAGGACGAGACGTAGGCGATCCCGTTGCGCAGATAGACGTTATGCGCGGTCGCGCCGAAGGGCGAGATGCGGGCGAGTTTCAGCGGCGCAGCAGGATTCGTGATGTCGAACAGGGTCACGTCGCCGCCGGCGGACTCGTCGGTCGTCGCGCACAGCGTGTCGTTCTCGTTCGCCCAGGTATTGTGAGTGAACGTGCCGGGCGTGACGGTGACCGAGATTTCCGGAAAGGACGGGAGGCTGGCGACCGACACGATGCGGTAGCGGCCGATATTGATCTCGGCGAGGTGCGCCCGCCCGTTCTGGACGAAGGAGTCGTGCACGTATTGCGCCGTGTAGGTCGCGATGAGCGGCGGATTCGCCGGATTCGCGGCGGCGTCGAGCACGCGCATTCCGGACGGCGTGCCGTTGGCGTACAGCCGGCCGGTGCCCTGGTCGCAGGCGATCGTGTGCGCGTGGGCTACGGATCCCGTCGCCGCGGTGGCGGCGAGGAAGGGAGCCTCCGGGTTGGCAAGACTCACGACCTGTACGCCGGGTCCGCCTTCGGTGACGATGTAGCAGAAGGCGCCGTAGGTCACCATGTCGCGCCAGGCGGAGACGGGGCCCGGAATGAACGCGGTCAGATAGGGCGCCGCGGGAGCGACGACGTTGTAGAAGGCCGTGCCGCGCTCGGTGCCGAGAATCGCGTACTCGCGGCCGTCCGGCGCGGTGTAGCCTCACACGTCGTTGTAGGTGCCGTATTCCTCGCGGTTCGCCAGCAAGGTCACACCGTCGCCCTGCGGTGCGGCAGCGAGCAGGAAAGGGATGAGGGGGAGGATCATCCCCCTCATCATGCCATCCGTTTCCTACAACACGCTGACGACCAGCAGGTTCGAGTCCTTCCACGCGCCGGCGGCGAGTACGGCGACCTCGAAGTAGCCGGTGCGGCCCGCAGCGGCCGGCGGAACCGCGATCGTCACGCTGCCGGTGCCCGTGGCGCTGGTGGTGCCGGTGCCGAGCACCGTCACCGGAACGCCGACGTCGAAGGCGTGGCCCTGGTAGGTGGTTCCCGCGCCGCTCGTGCCGTTGAGGAACCAGTACGGAGCATTGGCGGGCGCCGCGCTGAAGGTCCAGGTCGGGCTGGACCCGGCGTTCACGGTGGTCGGGCCCGCGAGCACGATGGTGTTGGTGCCGGTGCCGCCGCCGGAAGCCAGCATGTAAACCTCAACGTCGTCCACGTTCCAGCCGCCGAACTCCAGGCCACCGTCGGATTGCAGGCGGAAGGTGATCTGCACCGACGGGTTGTTGTCGGCCCATTGCGAGATGTCCAGATCCAACTCGGTCCACGAGGTGTCAATCAGGTTGCCGCTGACCGGGTTCTGCCACACCACGACTCCGTTGATCTCGACCTTCGCGTCGTCGAACTGGCCCTCCTCCACCGTGAGCCAGCGCTGGAAGCGCAGGCTCACGTCGGTCCTGCCGGTGCAGTCAATCACCGGCGAACGCAGGTAGTTGTGCACGTTCGGCTGGTACTCGCCGTTGAAGCCCGAAGGGCCGAGATCGTTACCCCAGCACTTCGCGCCGCTCGCGGCCGCGTTCGGATCGCCGGCCTTGCCCGCCGGCGAGCCGCGCTGCCAGTCGTCCTGCGTGGCGACCTGCACGTGCGTCCAGCCCTCGTCGGTGATGCCTTCGAAGCCGTTGGCGTAGATGCTGGTGAACACGCCGACCAGGAAGGAGTAGTTGTTCTCGCCCGGCGTGAAGCCCTCGGGCGACCAAGCCTGGCGGCCGTTGGAGGCCGTGGCGAGCAAGTGGTACTCGACGCGCGCAGGCGCGGCCAGTCCGGGGATCGAGCCGTCCCACTGATTCGGTCCGCCGCCCGCGGCCATCGCGACGCTGTTGAACGCGCCGCCGTCCACGCGCCAGACCAGGTCCACCGAACTTGTCGTCGCGCCGCCGAGCGCGGTGACCGTGGCGCTGACCGCGTACGGGCCGACTTCGTCCTGGGTGTCCAGGAGCGGAGTGTGAACGATCTCCAGCGAGGCCGGTCGCGCGATCTCCGCGATCGTCGCCAGCGCACCCTGGGTGATCCATTCCGCGCGCAGGAAGTCGTTGGCGCTGGTGCCGATCGTGTCGTTGATCGTGTGGATGAACGGGCTGAACTGGTTCAGGTCCTCGAAGGGGAAGCAGGCCGGGAAGCCGTGCTGGAAGAAGGAGCGGTGATCGCTGGTGCCCGCTCCGAGCACGCCCGCGTTGACGACCAGGCTCGGCACGTAGGCCGCGTAGACGTCCTGCGAGAAGGCTGTCAGCCCTGGGTCGGTGTCATTGGTGACGAAATCCACGCTGCGCACGTCGCCGTTGGCGCGGTACGCGATCATGTCCAGTTGCAGCATCGCGATCACGTCCGCGTTGATGTTGTCCAGGTGCGCCGCGTAGGCCTCCGAGCCGAGCAGGCCGAATTCCTCGCCCGACCAGCCGCAGAAGCGGATCGTGAAGTCGAATTCCTGCACCGACAGGATGCGCGCGATCTCGAGCACCGCGGCCACGCCGCTGGCGTCGTCGTCGGCACCCGGCGCGTTGCCGGTCACGGTTGCGAAGTTGATCGAGTCGTAGTGGCCGCCGATCACCACGATCTGCGCGGGGTCCTTGACGCCGGGCAACTCTCCGATCACCACGTCGGCGCCCGCGTCGTAGCCGAAGGTGCTGACGTTCAGCCCCAGCGCCGCGAACTCGGCTTCCAGCCAGTTCTCGCACGCCACCTCGCCGGGTTGCTCGTGCCGCCGCGTGCCGAAGTTGACCATCGTCTGCACGTCGGCCAGGAGGTTGGCCTGGCTGACCTGCGCGACCCAGCCCTGAATCTCGGGATCGGGGTTGATCGCGTTCTGCTGCCCGCCGCCGGGCGCCGAGAAGGGGCTGCGCGGTGCGATCGGGCGCGCCGCGTTGAGAATGCGGCCCGCACCGTGGCAACGGAAGCCGGCGCCGTGGAGCGCTGCGAGCGCCGCCTTCGGCACCGCGACCAGAGTCACGCGCGCGTCCGGCGACACCCACAAGGCGCGCCCGGCCTGCGTGAGCGAATCCGGCGTTTCCGCGGCGTGCCGGTGTGCGATCGCCACGAACAGCGCCTCGTCCGAGCCGAGCGGTTCCAGCAGGTCCGCGGCGAGTCCGAAGCGGCCAGCCAGCGCGGGATCGGGCTCGCCGATCAGGAAGCCGCCCAGGTCGTCGAACATGCGGCCGCGCGCGATCAGCGCGTCGCGCGTTGCAAGGTCGGAGCCGTAGGGCCAGACCGCGAACTGGGACGGTGCCGGCGCGGATTGCGCAGCGGCGAAGGAGAGCAGGAAGGTGGTGAGAAGCATGGGTCTGGAACAGGGCTGAAACGAGAAACGAGCGAGGGGCGGCCGTGCGGCCGCCCCTCGCGTAAAACTCTAGAAGGGGGTCACGACCAGCAGGTTCGAGTCGAACCACGCGCCGCCGGAGAGGCAGGCGATCTCGAAGAAGCCGGTCATTCCGAAAGCGATCGGCGGGACGAAGAGTGTCAGGCTCCCCGTGCCGCTTGCCGTCGTGGTGCCGCTGTCGAGAACCATCACGGTGCCGCCGACGTCGAAGGCATGGCCCTGGAAGACCGTGCCGGTGCCGTTGGCGCCGTTCAGGAAAAAGTACGGGCTGCTCGCGGGCGCGGCGCTGAAGGTCCACGTGGCATTCGCGCCGATCGGCACGCTGGTCGGACCGGTCAGGATGATGGTGTTGCCGCCGCCCGGCACCGGCTCAAGCGAGAAGATCTCCACGTCGTCCACGTTCCAGCCGCCCAGGTTGATCAGCAGGTCCGTGTCAAGCCGGAAGGTCACCTGCACCGACGGGTTGTTGTCCGCGACTGCGGAGATATCGAATTCGACCAGAGACCAGCCGAGTTCCGTGAAAGAACTGCCGGTCGGATTCGAGAAGAACGTGGTCCCGTTGACGTCCAGCGACGCCACGTCGCCCGGCGCCGCGGCCACGTTCAACTGGCGGGCGAAGCGCAGGCGCACGCCGGTTCTGCCCGAGCAGTTGACGATCGGCGAGGCCAGGAAGTTGGTCGAGTTGGAGGCGTACTTGCCGTTGCTGGCGCCGAGGCCCAGGTCGTTGCCCCAGCACTTGAGGCCGCTGAAGGCATTCGCCGGGTCATCGGACTGCCCGGACGGATCGTCGCGCTCCCAGTCGTCGGAGCCCTGGGTCGAGCCGTGCGTCCATCCCTCGTCGGTGGCACCCTCGAAGTTGTTGAAGAAGATCTGCGTCTTCACGCCGACGATGAACTGCAGTTCGCCGCTGACCGGGAAGCGCTCGTCGTTGCTGTTGGCGTCGTGCGCAACCAAGTGGTAGCCGACGGTGACCGGGCTCTGCTGGCCGGGAATGTTGCCCGCCCAGTTGCCGCCGCCGAGGTTGCTCATCGCAACCGTCTGCGTGGCGCCGCCGTCCACCGCGTACACGACTTCCGCAGCCGTGATCACCGAGCCGACCAGGCTGGCGATCGCCGCGTTGGCGACGTAAGGGCCAGTCTCGTTCTGCGTGTCCGGCAGCGGCGTGTGCGCGATCGAGATCGTGTCAACGTCCACGCCCGGGAAGCCCTGGTCGCGGAAGCCGCCGTCAATGTCGCTGTAGTTCGGCGTGCCGTTCATCACGTTGCCGTCGTTGTCGTCGAGCGTCAGCCAGTGATCCTCGATGATGGTCTTGATCTGGCCGTCGTTGTAAACCTGCATCTAGGCGACCCACAGCGCGTCCGACGTCGCGTCGCCGGCGGCGTTGCCGAGCGAGACGTTCATGCGGTGGCGCACCTTCCACAGGGCGCCCATCAGCACCTCGCCATCGTTGTGCACCTCGCCGTAGCAGCCGATGTTGGTGTCGCCGCAGAACTGGCGCGTGTTCAGGCCGGTGCGGATGAAGCCGCCGTTGGTGAAGAAGTCGTCGCCGACGATCGGCGTGTCGTACACGTACATCCCGACCACGTCCGCGTTGCCTTCTCCGAAGCCGTCCGGCCCGTTGCCCGAGCCGTAGAGGTCCATCATCCAGTGGCCTTCCTCGTGCGCGACCACCGTGCTGTAGCCGGTGTTGTTGCAGCCGCCGCCCGCGCGGAACATGTTGATCGAATTGCCGTTGTAGAACGCGTTGCAGAAGAAGTTGATGTTCGCGTTGGCAAGGATCTGGAAGTCAAGCGTGGTCTCGGTCGGGTCAACCGCCAACAGCCAGTTGCGCACGTCAATCACCGAGTCGAAGCAGGAGGCCTCCGAGGTCGCGAACTCGGTCTGGTTCGGATTCATCGTCAGCGTCGCCGGCACGCCGGGTGTGAAGGACTGGCTGACCGAATGGTCGGGGCCGCCGTTGTTATCAACGCGGCAGTAGGGTCCGGTGAACTTCGCGGTCAGCGTCGCCGCGACGGCGCTGGGCACGCTGAAATCGCCGTTCGCGTCGGTCGTCACGCTGCCGCCGGGGCTGGTCAGCGTCAGGTAGGGCATCGAGTGAATCGTCGGCGGGTTCGACCCGCTGCCTGCCGCGGAGCCGGGCGTCGCCCACGCCTCGACGTGGCCGGAGATCTGCTGGCGGTGGACCAGTTGATCGGCGGACAGCACCGTGCCGTCCTTGCGATCGGCAGCCACGTAGACGCGGCGGCCGCTGGGATGCGAGAGGTCGGTCTCGTTGCGCAACTCGACCGCCCAAGCGAGGCGCGCCTCGAGCGCTCCGCCGTCGGAGTGGCGCAGAATCGTCAACTCGGGCTCGCCGGTGGAAACGGCTTCGCGCCCTTCCTGGCCGGCGAACCAGCCGCGGGCGGCGGAGACCGCTTCCCAGCGGTTCGCAACGGGACGGGTGTCGAGCCGCTCGACGCCGGGCAGCGCGTTGCTGTCCAGCGCCAGGAGATCCCCAGAGGGCGTGAACAGCGCATGCACGGTGCCGCCGCGCACGGCGACGCCGCGAACGATCTGCGCCAGTTCGACCGCGACCTTGTCGGTCGTACCGATCTGGGCAAGATTCAGATACTTGACGCCGACCGGCGCCAGCGTGGCGTCGGCGACTCCGAAGATCCCGTAAGCCTCGTCGAAGGCGCGGCGCGCCAGTTCGAACCAGTCCGCGTCGGTCTCGGGCGTGAAGGAGGCTTCGGCCTGGGCTCCCCACAGGAAGCGGCCCATGCCGCCGAGTTGGGGCTCGGTGTCGAGCCGCCAGATGCGCCCGGTGCGCGCGTTCCACGCCGACAGCGCGTCGGCGATCGGATCTTGATGTTGAGCCGCGCCGAGAGGCGGGGCCGCGAGCAGCGCAAGGCCGGCGCAGGCCAGCAGGGATGAGGAGTGCATGATGGGATTGGATTCGGAGGAAGCGGGGAAAGCGCTGCGGGGCGGTCTTACGACCGCCCCGCATCCGCCGGACCTACAGGACCGTGACGGTCAGCAGGTTCGAGTCGAACCAGGTGCCGCCGGATTGGACGGCCACCTCGAAGAAGCCGGTCAGGCCGGAAGAGCCGGGCGGGACGTTGATGGAGACGGAGCCGGTGCCGAGCACCGAGACCGTGCCGGTGGCGAGCACCGTGACGGTGCCGCCGACGTCGAAGGCATGGCCCTGGAAGACCGTGCCGCTGGCGTTGGCGCCGTTCAGGAACCAGTACGGGCTGCTCGCCGGAGCGGTCGAGAAGGACCACATCTGCAGCGAGCCGGCCGCGACGCTGGTCGGTCCGGTCAGGCTGATGGTGTTGGTGCCGCCGCCGGGGACCGGATCGAGCGTGTAGATCTCGAAATCGTCAATGTTCCAGCCGCCGTACTCCAGGCCGCCATCGGACTGCAGGCGGTAGGTGATCTGCACCGCCGGATTGTTGTCGGCCAGCGCGGAGATGTCGAGATCCTGGATCGTCCAGGCACCGTCAAGCAGGTCGCCGTTGGCGGGGTTCTGCCACACGACCACGCCATTCACCTCGACCTTGGCGTCGTCGTAGATGCCCTCCTCGACGCTCAACCAGCGCGCGAACTTGAGCCGCACGCCGTCATGGGCCGAGCAGTCAATCACCGGCGAGCGCAGGTAATTGTGCACGTTCGGCTGGTACTCGCCGTTGAAGCCCGTGGGTCCGAGGTCGTTGCCCCAGCACTTCACGCCCGCGTAGGCGGCCGAGGGGTCCGTGGACTTGCCGGCCGGCGTGCCGCGCTGCCAGTCGTCCTGCGTGGCAACCTGCACGTGCGTCCAGCCCTCGTCGGTGGTGCCCTCGAAGTTGTTGAAGTAAACCTGCGTCTTGACGCCGACGATGAAGCCGATCTCGCCGACGCGGGGGAAGCGTTCGTCGTTGCCGCTCGCGTCGTGCGCGTCAATGTGGTACTCGACCGTCACCGGACTCTGCTGGCCGGGGATGTTGCCGGTCCAGTTGCCGCCGCCGAGGTCGCCCATCGCGACGGTCTGCGTCGCGCCGCTGTCCACCGAGTAGCGAACCTCGGCGGAGGTGATCACCGAGCCGATCAGGCTGGCGATCGCCGCGTTGACGACGTAGGGACCGGTCTCGTTCTGCGTATCGCCGAGCGCCGTGTGCTGGATGCTGATCAACTGCAGGTCCACGCCCGGGAAGCCCTGGTCGCGGAAGCCGCCGTCAATGTCGCCGTAGTTCGGCGTGCCGTTGAGCACGTTGCCGTCGTTGTCGTCGAGCGTCAGCCAGTGGTCCTCGATGATCGTCTTGATCTGGCCGTCGTTGTAGGTCTGCATCCACGCGACCCACAGCGCATTCGAGGTGGCGTCGCCCGCCGCGCCGCCCAGCGTGGTGTTCAGGCGGCTGCGCACCTTCCACAGCGCGCCCATCAGCACCTCGCCGTCCGCGTGCACCTCGCCGTAGCAGCCGGTGTTGGTGTCGCCGCAGAACTGGCGGTTGTTGAGGCCGGTGCGAATGTCGCCGCCGTTGGTGAAGAAGTCGTCGCCGACGATCGGTGTGTCGTACACGTACATCCCGACCACGTCCGCGTTGCCTTCTCCGAAGCCGTCCGGCCCGTTGCCCGAGTTGTAGAGGTCCATCATCCAGTGGCCTTCCTCGTGCGCGACCACCGTGCTGTAGCCGGTGTTATTGCAGCCGCCGCCCGCGCGGTACATGTTGATCGAACTGCCGTTGTAGAACGCGTTGCAGGTGGAGTTGAGGTTCGCGTTGGCGAGAACCTGGAAGTTGAGTGTGGTCTCGGCCGGATCCACCGCCAGCAGCCAGGCGCGCACGTCAATCACCGAGTCGAAGCAGGAGGCCTCGGAGGTGACGAACTCGGTCTTCGCGGCGTTCATCGTCAGCGTGGCCGGCACGCCCGGCGTGAAGGACAGGCTGGTGGAGTGCTCCGCGCCGGCGTCATTGAGCACGCGGGCGTAGGGCCCGGTGTACATCGCCGTGAAGGTGACCGGGTTGGCGCTGTTGAAGGTGAAGTCGCCGGTCGTGCCGGTCGTCACGTTGCCGGAGGCGCTGGTCAGCGTCAAGTGGCGCATCGCGTGGATCGTCGGCTGGTTGCTCGCGCTGCCGGCCTTGGTGCCCGGCGTGGCCCACGAATCCACGTGGCCCTGGATCTGCTGGGAGTGAATCAATTCATCGGCGCCCAGGATCGCGCCGTCCGCGGCGTCGGCCGCGACGCGCACGCGCAACGCGGCGGGATGCGCTGTTTCCGTCTCATTGCGCAGTTCGACCGACCACGCGAGACGCGGCTCGGCCATCTTGCCGGCGGAGTGCCGCACGACCTCGAGCACCGGCTCGCCGGTGACTGCGGCCTCGACGCCCTTCTGCGCCGCGAAGTGGCGCCGCGCGGCGGTCACAGCCTCCCAACGGTTGCCGAGCGGCTTGGTCGAGAGTCGTTCTGCACCCGGCAGCGCGTTGCTGTCCAGAGCGAGCAGTTGCCCCTGGGGAGTGAACAGCGCATGCACCGAGCCGGCAACGACCGGCACGCCGCGCACGGCCTGCGCCATTTCGACCGCTACCTTGTCGGTGGTGCCGATCCGGGAGAGATTGAGGTACTTGACCCCGACCGGGACCAGCGTGGAGTTGGCGATCCCGAACATGCCGTAGGCGCCGTCGAAGGCGTCGCGCGCCAGTTCGTACCAGTCGGCTTCCGACTCGGGCGTGAACGCTGCCTCGGCTTGCGCCCCCCAGAGCAGGCGGCCGCTGCCGCCCAGGTCCGGGTCGCGCCGCAGGATCCACTCACGGCCGGTCGCCGCGTTCCAGTCGGCGAGCGCCTGCGCTACGGAATCCTGGACCGGCTCCTCGCCAGCCTGCTGTGAAGGAAGGGATGTACCCATGAGAAGGGTGCAGGCGAGGGAGAGGGTCGGGATGGCGTGCATGAGGGTGGGTGCCGGTACGAGAGGTTGGAGGAGGGTCCCTCCGCGAAGCGGCGGATGCTGGACGGGGCGGGGGCGCTCCGGGTTCGACGATACCACGAAATCCATGCTGGGGAACACAATCCAGCCCTTGTATCATGGTGGGGCAGCCCGCAACTCACGGAAAAATTCCGGATCTTGGCTCGGTTCGGGGGTAGCCTCCCCTGTCAGCCGTCAGCCCCCGGATGCAGATCAGCGAACCGAATCCGATCTGCAACGTCCTAAGGGCGGCGGCTGGAGTTTCCCTCCAGCGAACCATAACCATGCGCACATCCCTGATTTCCATGGCCGCAAAGGCCACCCTGATCCTCTCGGCCCTGGCACTGACCACGGCCTGCTCCGGCGGTTCCGGCTCCGGCACCGTGGGCGGCGGCGGCACCCCCGGTGGGGGCCAAGGCGCCCAGTTCGTGTGGGAGGATCTGAACGCCGACTGGATCGGCCAACTTGTGCCGCTGGCCGCGGGCGTCCAGGCCCGGAACGTCTATCTGCGCTGGGTGGACGAGCGCCTCATCGAGGCCGCGGAGTCCGGCGGCAACGAATGGACGACCGCCAACTCGAGCCGCACCTTCAAGTTCACCGGCAAAGGCCTCCTGACCGCCGATCTCAAGGCGACCGTCGGGACCTCGCGCCTGCTGATCACCGCCGAGATGAGCGCCTCGCTCGCGACGCTGACCGGCACCTTCAAGATCACGGACTCCTTTGGAGTCGAGGTCGAAGGTTCCTTCACGCTGACGCGGTCCTCGGGAACCGGGCACTTCGCGCAGGGTGATCTGACCGGCAAGTGGGACGGCCTCGGCGTCAACGGCGTCGGCAAGTTCCGCTTCCTGAAGTTCGAACTCGACGCGGCCGGCGATGTCGTGACCGGCCTGATGAAGCACCCCGAAACCCAGGTGCTGATCCGCAACTACTCCGCCGGCTCGGCGCACTTCGAGTTCGCGGACACCAGCGTTGGCCGCATCAACAACGTCGTGTTGACCTCGGACCAGGGCTTCACGCTGACCTTCAGTTACCTGCTGCTCGATCAGGACGGAATCCTGTTCGCCGGCCCCGGGGTCGAGTCCGATCTCGGCTTCGGCGTCGCTGAACTGGTGCCCGGCCTCTAGTCCGCGGCGAGACGAACACTCCCCGGACCACCATTGCAAGCGCGGCCTCCCCGACCAGGAGGCCGCGTTTTTTTATGCACAATTCGGGAAAACCGCGGAACGGCAAGCCGAAGAAAACGTCACTCTCGCAGGTCCCGCGGGGTAGCCTTCAGGCAGTCCGGGCCGTCCCGAATCTCAATCTCTCGGCCATCCGGCTTCACGAATCATGCACTTCATCCCGTTTCCTCGCAGCCTGGGCCCGCTCGCCGTCCTGGCGCTGGCCGTTCTCGGCTCCTGCGCCCATCCGAGCAGCGGCGGCCTCGTCGGTGGCGGCACCATCCCGCCCCCTCCGCCTCCGCCCCCCCCTCCGCCGGGCTTCACGTTCGACGACCTGATGGGGGACTGGGTCGGGCAACTGACGCCGGACAACCCGCTGCGCCTCACGCAGAACCTCTACCTGCGCTTCTCTTCGGACGTGCTCGCCGAGGCCGCCGACAGCGCCGGCAACGAGTGGCGCCTGGACAATTCAGACCGCACCTTCGATTTCTCCTCCGACGGCCTGCTCGAAGCCAACCTCGGGCTGCTGGTGGGCGTCGCGGGGCTCGAAATCCTCGCGGAGATGGACGAGGCGCACACGGTGTTGACCGGCGCCTACGTTCAGACCGGCCCGGACCTCTTTCCGGTCGCAGGCACGCTCGAACTGGTGCGCTCCTCCGGCCTCGACATGTTCGACGAGCCGATGCTGGCGGGCACCTGGTCCGGCGACATCACCAACTCCGCTGCCAAGAAGCAGTTGCTCGAACTGACCCTCGACGCGGCCGGCACGGTCGTGAGCGGCAAGATGACGCGCGCGGTCCTCGGCACGATCCGCCGTACTTACTCGGCGGGCGCCGCGAGTTTCACCTTCTTCGACAGCGCGATCGGGCGTTTCGAGAGTGTGGTGCTCACCGCGGACACCGGCGAGACCAGCACGTTCCACTATCTGCTGCTCGACCGCGACGCCACCCTGCTCGGCGGTCCGGGCACCGATTCCAAACTTGGCGCCGGGATCGCGCGGCTGCTTCTCCCGTAGCGGCTTCCCTAAGGCCTCACCCTCACGGCATGCCGGTGCGCGTCCTGTTCAGCGTTGCACTAGAATTCGCGCCGGCATGCGCCCTTTCACGCTGCTGACCGACTTCGACGGCGTGTGGACCGATCCGCGCCGCGAGTTGCAGGCCATCAGCGACTTCCTGATCGCCGAGTTCGCGCGGTACGACGCCGCGCCGCTCGCGCGCGCCCGCGGGATGTTCGAGCGCTTTCGCGCGGAGGTGATGCGGCGCCCGGACCGCCACGGCTGGCGCATCGAGGGTCGGCTGACCTCTTTCGTGGACGAGGACGTGTTCGCGGTGCCGACCTCGGTGGGGCAGTGGGTGGACGCCGCGCCCGATCCGGACGCCGCGCGCCTGCGCGCCGCGATCCTCGGCGAGTACCCAAGCGTTCTCGCCTTCCTTGACCACTGCTACCACTCCACCTGCGCCCGGTTCCGCGCGGAGGTGCCGCACGATCTCGCGCCCGGCGCCGAGCGCGTATTGGCCTGGCTGATGCGGAAGGACGTGCGCGTGGTGTTCGCCAGCAACGCGCCGCTGGAGAAGGTGCAGGGCTGGTTCGCCTGCCACGGGCTCGCCGTTGCCGACGCTCGCGAGACCGCGCCGGGCGAGGCACCGCTGCGCGCTTACGGGCGCGCGGGCAAGCAGTGGTTGAGCCCCGAGCCCGAGGTGCTGGTCGTGGGCGCGCGCGCGGTCGCGGCGGACCGGCCGCAGTTCCGCGCGATCCTCGATCACGAGCGCGCCGACTTCGTGGTCGGCGACGTGCTTTCGCTCGACCTCGCCGCGCCGATCGCGCTGCGCCGCTCCGGCCATCCCGCCGCGCCGGCCGCGATCGCGGTGATGCACCTGCCGCACACGCCGCAGTGGGTGCTCGACGCGGTGGCGCCCGGCCCGGTCGGCGTGGACTTCCTGGTCCCGCACGTCACCGCACTGCCGCGGCTCGTGACCGCGCTGCGTGGATCGTCTCCAGCAGCGGCAGCGTCCCCTCGATCCGGTTGAACGGCGCCGCGAGTTGGAAGCCCTGCACGGCTTCCGCCAGCGCCTCGACGGTCTCGCGCGCGATGGCCAGCCCTTCCCCCGCGGCGGCGCCGCGCGCGTCGGCGCGCTCCATGCGCTCGAGCACCGCGGCGGGCAGATGCACGCCGGGCACTTCCGAGTGCAGGAACTCGGCGTTGCGCAGGCTGCGCAGCGGCCAGATGCCGGCGAGGATCGGCGGCCGCTGCGCCGGCAGCGCCGCGAGCGCCTCGAGGAACTGCCGCGCGTCGAACACCGGCTGCGTGATGAAGTAATCCACTCCGGCTTTGCGCTTCCATTCGAAGCGCGCTTGCTCGCGCGCCGGGTCGAGCGCCGCGTGGTTCCACGCCGCTCCGAAACAGAAGGAGGTCTGCGCGCCGAGCGGATTGCCGCCGAGGTCAAGACCGTGGTTCAACTGGTCCACGATGTTGCACAGGCCGATCGCGTCCACGTCGAAAACCGCCGTGACTTCCGGGTAATTGCCCTGATAGGGCGGGTCGCCGGTGATCGCAAGCAGGTTGCGCAGGCCCATCGCGGCCGCGCCGAGCAGGTCGGACTGCATGCCGAGAAGGTTGCGGTCGCGGCAGCAGAAGTGGACCAGCGCCTCGATGCCGACCTCGCGCTGCAGGATCATCGCGGCCGCGAGATTGCTGACGCGCGCGGAGGCGCGCGGGCCGTCGGGCAGGTTGATCGCCTGCGCGCCGGCAGCCTTGAGCGCGCGCGCGGCATCGCACACCGCCTGCATGTCCGGCGTGCGCGGCGGCAGCAGTTCGACGCTCACCGGGCAGGCACCGGCGGCCAGCGCCGCGCCGAAGGCCGAGCGTTGTGCCAGCGGCAGCGCCTGCATCGGCGCCTGCTCGCGCGCGTGCAGCCGTGGAGCGCGCGCGCCGGAGCCCGCGGCTGGCGAGGAGATTTCCTGCGCCTGGACCATGCGCGCGGCGCGCGCGATCGCGCGCACGTGCTCCGGCGTGGTGCCGCAGCAGCCGCCGATCACGCGGCCGCCCGCCTGCAGGAAGCGGCGCGCGAAGCGCGCGAAGAAGTCAGGGTCGTTCTCGTAGAAGACGCGGCCCTCGACCTCGCGCGGCACGCCCGCGTTCGGCTTCGCCCCGACCGGCAGCGCCACCGACCCGAGCGCCGCGAGCGCCGCGTCGAGCACCACGCGCGGACCGGTGCTGCAGTTGAAGCCGACCACGTCGGGCCCCGACTTCTCGACCGTGATCGCGCCCTCGGCGGCGGGTGTGCCGTGCGTGGTCTCGCCGCGCTCGTTGACCGAGAGGAAGGCGAGGATCGGCAGGTCCGTCGCCTCGCGCACCCCGCGCACCGCCTCGACCAGTTCCTCGACGTGGTTGAAGGTCTCGAGCGAGATGCCGTCCACGTGCGGCGCGAGACGCCGCGCGATCTCGCGGAAGGCCGCACGCACCTCCTCGTGCGCGAGCCGGCCGATCGGCTCCATCTCGACGCCGAGCGGACCCAGCGCGCCGAGCACCAGCCGGTTCGGACCGGCCTCCTCGCGCGCCAGCCGCGCTGCCGCGTCCAGGATCTCCTCCAGACGATCCTCGAGGTGGTGGCGTCCAAGCCGCATCCGGTTCGCGCTGAAGGTGTTGGTCTGGATCGCGTCGGCGCCGGCCTCGAGGAAGGCGCGGTGGATGTCGCGCACCAGGTTCGGGCGCTCGAGGTTCACCAGTTCGAAGCAATCGCGGAAGGACACGCCGCGCTCGTGCAGCGAGGTGCCCATGCCGCCGTCGAGCACGACGCTGCGCTCGCGCAGCAACGCGCGCAGATCCGGGCGGCGGGTCGCTTCGGCCATCGGGTTCCACCCGCATGATCGCTCCCGCGCGCGGGCTGCACAAGCGGCGCGGCGGATGCGCCTAGAATGCGGCGCGGTGCGCATCTCGCTCGCGGGCCTCGTCAAGCGCTTCGGCGGCCTGACCGTGGTGGACCGCGTCACGCTGGAAATCGCATCCGGCGAACTATTCTTCCTGCTCGGCCCGAGCGGTTGCGGCAAGACCACGCTGCTGCGCTGCATCGCGGGCTTCGCTCAGCCGGACGCGGGGCGCATCCGCATCGGCGAGGAGGACGTCACGGAAGTTCCGCCGCACCGGCGCGACACCGCGATGGTGTTCCAGTCCTACGCGCTGTGGCCGCACTTGACTGTGCGCGAGAACGTCGCCTTCGGCCTCGAGATGCGCAAGGTGCCGGCTTCCGCGCGCGCGCGGCGGGTGGCGGAGGCGCTGGCGCTGGTGCAGATGACCGAGCGCGCGGGCTCGCGGCCGGCGCAACTCTCCGGCGGCCAGCAGCAGCGCGTTGCGCTGGCGCGCGCGCTGGTGGTGCGGCCGCGCTGCCTGCTGCTCGACGAACCATTGTCCAACCTGGACGCGCGGCTGCGGCTGGAGATGCGCGGCGAGATTCGACGCATCTGCAAGGAGGCCGGTCTGACCGCGGTCTACGTCACGCACGATCAGAAGGAGGCGCTGTCCGTCGCCGACAGGATCGCGGTGATGGATCGCGGCCGCGTCGCGCAAGTCGGTGCGCCCGGCGATCTCTACCGGCGCCCGGCGAACCGCTTCGTCGCGCACTTTCTCGGCGAAACGAATTTCCTGCCGGGCACGGTGGTCGCGTGCGACGGGCGGACCGCGCTGGTGCGCACCGCGGCCGGGGACTGGGCCAGCGCGGCGCTGCCGGAGGTCCCGCCGCGCGCGGGCGACGCCGTGACGCTTTCGGTGCGGCCGGAGGCGCTGCAGATCGGCGCGACGGCGGCCGGTGCGAACCTCTGCGCGGCGCAACTGGAGGATTCCGTGTTCCTCGGCGAGGGCACGCAGCACGCGCTGCGCGCCGGCCCGAGCCTGCTGCTGCATGCCTACGAAACCCACGCGCCGGCCAGGCTGCGCGGCGCGACCACCGTGAGTTGTGCCGCCGAGGACGCGGTGTTGCTGGCCGAGTGAGCATGCGGCGGCTGCTGCCACTGCTGATCCTGCTGGCGGCGGCGGTCGCGCTGCCCTTCGCGGTGCGGGCCTGCCGGCCGCAGGGCGGCGTCGAGACCGCAGCAGGGGGGGGGACTGAGGCTGTGGTGCTCGTGATCACGCCGCACAACGAGGCGATCCGCTCCGAGTTCGGGCGCGGTTTTGCTGCCTGGCATGCGGCACGCACCGGACGGCCGGCGCGAGTGGAGTGGATCGTGATCGGCGGGACCAGCGAGATCGGGCGCTACTTGGCCAGCGAGACGGCGTCGGCCGCGCGCGCGTGGTGGCTACGCCAGGGGGGGGCGTGGCGCGCGGGTGCGGCGGAGGCGCTGCTCGGCCGCGAGCCGCCGGAGGATCCCGATCTGCTGGAGTTGTGGCACGCTTTCCGCGCGACGGACGATCCCGAGGCCTTCACGGCCGGCGTGGACCTCTTCTTCGGCGGCGGCGATTTCGACCACCAGCGCGCCGCGGAGCAGGGGCTGCTGACGGATCCGTGGCCGGGCGCCGAGCCTGCGGATCTGGCGCTGGTGCCGGCGACGCTCGGCGGCCTGACTTGGCGCACGCAACTCTGGTACGGCAACGCGCTTTCCACCTTCGGCATCGTGTTCAACCGCGACCGGCTGCACGACCTCGGCCTCCCCGCGCCGGATGCGTGGCAGGACCTTGCCGACCCGCGCTTGCGCGGGCAGGTCGGGTTGGCCGATCCGACCAAGAGTTCGAGCATCACCAAGGCCTTCGAGGGGCTGGTGCAGCAGCAGATTGCGGAAGCCGTGCGCGCGGCGGGCTTCGCGGAGGAAAGTGTGAACGATTGCGAGCGCGACCCGGCGTCGGCGCCCGCGGAGTATCACGCGGCGATCGCGCGCGGCTGGGAGGAAGGGATGTGGCTGCTGCTGCGCATGGGCGCCAACGCGCGTTACTTCACGCCCTCCTCGCAGCGCGTGCCCTTCGAGGTGGCGATGGGCGAGACCGCCGCCGGCGTCGCGATTGATTTCTACGGCCGCTTCCAGGCGCAGTTCTCGCCCGCGGGCGCGCCGCAGCGCGTCGGCTTCGTGAGCCCGGCCGGCGGCACCAGCGTCACCTGCGACCCGCTCAGCCTGCTGCGCGGCGCACCGCATCGCGCCGCCGCGCTGCTGTTCCTGGAGTTTGTCTTCAGCGAGGAGGGGCAGCGGCTGTGGTGCTACCGGCTGGGCGAGCCCGGCGGGCCCGCGCAGTACGCGCTGCGCCGCTATCCCATCCGCCGTGATTTCTACCCCTCGCGCGAGCCAGCGCTTGCCGTGGCCTTCGCGCGGCACCTGCCGCACCTGTCGGATGACTTCGCGGATCCGGCGGTGGGCGCCTACGCGCTCGCCGAGCGTTTCACTTTCCGCCCGCGATGGACCGCGCGCCACTTCGCCGCGCATCGCGATCTCGTGCGCGCGGCCTGCCTGGACGCGGGTCCCGAACTGCGCGCGGCGTGGGCCGCGGTGTGCGCGCGCGGCGGGCCGCAGGCGCCCGCCAACGCGGCCGCCGTCGCGCGGATGCGCGACCTTCCGGTGGACTGGAACTCCGCGCCCGAGGTGACCGGCAGGACCGACCGCGCCGCCTACCTGCGCGAGTGGACCGCGTTCTTTCGCGCGAACTGCCGCGCCGCGCGCGCGCTCGCAGAAGCAGGAGAACCAACGCCATGATGCCGCGGGGCCTTGCGCGCTGCATCTTCGTCGGAACCGCACTGACGCTCGGCGCGCTGTTCCTGGTGCCGCTGTGGATGGTGCTGTCCGGCGGCTTCACCGAGGGCGGCTCGTTCACGCTGAAGCATCTCGGCGCAGTGCTCGGCAATCCGATCTATGCCGAGGGCCTGCGCAATTCCTTCTTCATCGCGCTCGGTGTCACGCTGCTCGCCAACCTGATCGCGGTGCCGCTGGCGTGGATCGCGGACCGCTGCGACTTTGCGGGCAAAAAGACCGTCGCCGCGCTGGTGCTGGTGCCGATGATCCTGCCGCCTTTCCTGGGCGCGGTCGGCTGGCAGCAATTGTTCGGGCAGTACGGAACGATCAACGCGCTCTTCGGAATCGAGCGTGACTGGCTCGGCTCCTCGGGAATCTGGGGCGTGATCCTGCTCGAAGCGCTGGCGCTGTACCCGATCGTCTATCTGAACGCCGCCGCGGCGCTGGCCAACCTCGATCCGGCGCTGGGGGAGGCCGCCGAAAACCTCGGCTGCACCGGCTTGCGACGGTTTCGCCGCGTCACGCTGCCGCTGATCGCCCCGGGCCTCTTTGCCGGCGGGATCCTGGTGTTCATCTGGTCGTTCACCGAACTGGGCACGCCGCTGATGCTCAACTACACGCGCTGCGCGCCGGTGCAGGTCTTCGACGCGCTGAAGGAGATCGGCAGCGACCCGACGCCCTACGCGCTGGTGGCGGTGCTGCTGATCGCGTCAGCGGCGCTCTTCGCGGCCGGGCGGCTGCTGTTCGGGCGCAAGGCTTACGCGACCGCGGGCCGCGCCTCGACCGCGGCGCGCACGCAGCGGCTGACCGGGGCGCGGGCCGCGCTGGCGCTGGCGCCCTTCGTCGCGGTGCTGGCGCTCGCGCTGCTGCCGCACCTCGCGGTGATCCTGACCAGCGTGACGGAGCCGGGCGCGTGGTACCGCAGCGTGCTGCCGCAGGACACGACGATCGCACATTGGGCGGAGGCGATGGGGCATCCGCTGACGGTCGGCAGCATCGCGAACAGCCTGCTCTATTCGGCACTCGCGCTGCTGGTCTGCCTGGTGCTCGGCGTCGCGATCGCGTTGGTCGTCGTGCGCTCGGACCTGAAGTTCCGCGGCGCGCTCGACGCAGTGTCCATGCTGCCGCTGGCGGTGCCGGGGCTGGTGATGGCCTTCGGCTACCTCGCATTTTCGAGCCGCCTCGGCAACTCCGAATGGGTCAAGGAGAGCGGCATGTGGCGCAATCTGCTCGACGTGCGCGCCAATCCCACCCTTTTCCTGGTGATCGCCTACGCGGTGCGGCGCCTGCCCTACATGGTGCGCAGCGCCGTGGCGGGCCTGCAGCAGACTTCGCCGGCGCTGGAGGAGGCGGCGCAGAATCTCGGTGCGCCGCCGTGGACCGCGTGGCGGCGCATCACCATGCCGCTGATCGCCGCGAACCTGATCGCCGGCGGGCTGCTGGTCTTCGCCTTCAGCATGCTGGAGGTCAGCGACTCGCTGGTGCTTGCGCAGCGCCAGGACCACTATCCGATCACCAAGGCGATCTTCGAACTCTTCCAGTTGCTTGGCACCGGGCCGTACGTGGCGGCGGCGCTCGGCGTGTGGGCGATGCTGTTCCTGGGCTTGACAATTCTTGCCGCGAGCCAGGTGCTGGGGCGGAAACTGGGAGCGCTGTTCCGGGTCTGATCTTCACGCTCTGCCCAGGTCGGAGGCTACTCGACGACGACCGCCGTGCCGCTGGCAGCCACCATCAGCATGCTGCCGCCGGAGCCGAGCACCTCGTAGTCGAGATCCACGCCGACCACCGCGTTGGCGCCAACCGCCGCGGCGCGCTCCTGCAACTCGGCGAGCGCGATCTCGCGCGCGCGCTGCAGTTCCTTCTCGTAGGTGGCGGAGCGGCCGCCGACGATGTCGCGGATGCCCGCGAAAAGATCCTTGAAAACGTTGGCGCCCAGGATTGCCTCGCCGGCGACGATGCCGCAATAGCGGGTGATGCGCTTGCCTTCGAGATGCGGAGTGGTGGTGATGTCCATGGCCGGAGTGGCAAGAGTGTAGCGAGCGTCCGGAATCAAGTAGCCAGGTTCCGCGCCGACTGGCCGATCGGCGCGGGTTCCGCCGGCGCCTGCGCGGCGAGTGCACGGCCGATTCCGCCGACTCGCATCCTGCTGGCGGCGCGGCGGAGTTCGCGCCAGCCCACCATCTTTCTCGACGATTCATCCCACAGGAACAACCAGAGCGACTTCATGCTGGAGCGCAGGGTCATCGGCTTGACGCCCTGGAAGATCGGATCGGACTCGTGGCAGCGCTCCAGGTTGTAGTTGGGTATGCGCGGGCTCAAGTGGTGAATGTGGTGGAAGCCGATGTTGCCCGAGAACCACTGCAGACCCCTGGGCAATTTGTAGAAGGAACTCCCTTGGAGCGCGGCGGCGGTGTAATCCCAGTCCTCGCCGCGCTCCCAGTAAACATCCTCGAACTGGTGCTGCATGTAGAACAACCACACTCCGGCGGCGCCGGCCACGCCGAGGATCGTCATCTGGATCAGCACGTAGGGGACGATTCCGAACGCCAGACTCATCGCGGCGGCCATCGCGAGAATTGCGAGGTTCATCCACCACACGGAGAATCGCGCTCGCCACTCCGCCTTCGGGGGGGAGATTCGATGGCTGATGAGGAAGAGGTAGATCGGCGCTATGGCGAACAGCAGCACGGGGTTGCGGGCCAGCCGATAGGCGCAGCGCTTCCAGCGCGAGGCTGCAAGGTATTCCTGCACCGTCAGCGTCCAGATGTCGCCGATCCCGCGCCGGTCGAGGTCGCCCGAGGTGGCGTGGTGCCGGGCATGCTCCCAGCGCCAGCGGTAGTAGGGGGTGAAGGTCAGCACCCCGCAGACGAAGCCGCAGACGTTGTTGGCCAGCGGCGAGCGGAAGAAGGAGCCGTGCCCGCAGTCGTGGAAGATGATGAAGGCTCTCACGAGCAATCCCCCCCCTAACACCGCCAGCGGCAGCACGATCAGCAAGGACACCTCCAGCGCGAGTCGCATCAGGCACCAGCACAGGACGTAGGAGCCGAGCGTGTTGACGATCTGCCAAGCCGCCCGCCAGGCGCTGGGCTTCTGGTATTCGGCGACGATCGCCTTCCAGGCCGCGACGTCGGCCAGCGGCCGGTCCGGGACGGTGCCAGCCTCGATCGGCATGGACCTCTCCCGCGCCGGGTAGCGCGCTGGCGAGAAGCCTGCGCCGAGTCGGGTCCCGAGTTGGGCCGACGCTAAGGGAACTCGCGCATGCACCGAGGCTAGAGTAGGTCGGGTGGTTCGCGCGGTCAATCATCCCGCTCCGACGTGCTGGCGCCGCGCTTCTAGGGCACCGCCCACCGCTTCGTCAGTCGCAGCATCCGCTCTTCCGGCGCAGTGAAGATGACGATGTAACCGCGCGCCTGCAGCAGGCCGATCATGGACCTGTGCGTCTCGGCGGTGTCGTACGCGGCCACGCTCCTGCCACGAGCGCGAATCCACTCTTCACCTGCGTCCAATAACCGCGTTCCGATTCCGCGCCCGCGCCGTTCGGGATCCACGTAGATCGTGGAGATCAGGCCGATTTCGTCGCCATCCTCGTTGCACTCGAGGCGCACGATCAGGTGGCCGGCGATCGCACCGCCCGCCTCCTCGGCCAGGAAGATCTGACCTGTGCACTGCGCCGGGTCGAGATGCCAGCGCACACGCTGCCGCAGCCACTCCATGTCATAGAGCGCGGTGCCGGCCTCCTCACCGAGCACCTCGATCAGCGTCAACCGCATCCGCTGCGCGACGAGTTCGATCTCCTGCGGGCACGCGACATCCAGCGGCCGGATTCTCACCGGCCGGAGAGGCGCAGGCGATTCCACTGCGGGATGGTAGGCGGCGACCCCGGATCGGCGCACTCCTCGCGCTTCATCGACTATCCTGGAACTGGTGGTGCAAAGGCTGCGGACCCCGGCCTCACGTCTTGCCGGCCTGCTCGCGGCGCTTGCGCTCGGCGCGTTGCCGCCGGGAGTCGAGCACCAGTCGGGTCAAGCGCCACCGACGCGCGCGGCGTGGACCGTCATGGTTTACATCTCCGGCGACAACGACCTCGAACCCTTCGTCGTTCAGGATCTGGAGCAGGAACTCGCCGCGGTCGGTTCCGGACCCGACGTGCAGGTGGTCGCGCTGGCGGACCGCGGGCCGGGCTACGACCGGCGCCGCGGCGACTGGGAGAACACCCTGCTTTTCCACGTCACGCGCGGGATGCAGGCCACGCCGCAGGCCGCGGTCGCCGACTGGGGCGAGCGCAACATGGGAGACCCGCGCACGCTGATTGACTTTGTGACCTGGACCAAGGCCAACTATCCCGCCGAGCACTACGCCCTGTTTTTCTGGGGCCACGGCTGGAACTGGCATCCGAGCTGGGTGATGCAGGACGACACCGACGGCGACACTCTCGACATGCACGAGATGGAGGCGGCGCTGCCGGCGCTCGGCTTCCTTGACTTCGTCGGCTACGACGGCTGCAACATGGCCTCGGCCGAGGTGCTGGAAATGTGGCACGGGCATGCCTCCGCGGTCGCCGCCTCGCAGGAGTTCGTGGGCTGGGAAGGGGTCGAGTACGACCGCGTGCTCGCGGCGCTCGCCGCGAAGCCCGGCATGGGCGCGGACGCGGCTGCGATTGCGACCTGCCGCAGCACGCGCGCCACGCACGAGCGGACCTGGTCTGCGGTTGCGGTGGACGCGCGCTGGAGCGCGCTGGAGGATGCGATCGCGGCCTGGGCTGACGCGCTGCTCGCGGGCCAGCCCGCGCATCGCGCCGAGTACGACGCGGCCTTCTGCGCCGCGCAGAGTTTTGTCCAGGATCAGATTGACCTCGATCTCTACGACCTCGCGGTGGAGAGGGAGCGCGCGGTGGGCGATCCGCTCGTGCGCGTGCGCAGCCGCACCGTGCGGCAGGCCGTAGACGCAGTGGTGCTGGACGAGCGTCACACCGCTGGCTATCCCGGCGTGCACGGGATCTCGATCTACCTGATCCCAGACGCGCGTGCGAAGCGGCCGACCGAATCGGCTATTACCGGCGGCTCGGTTTCGCGCGCGCTACCGGCTGGGATGAATCATCGCTGCATACGCGGATTGAGGCAGCCGGACGCCGCTAGGACGGCCGCGCGTCCTCGCGCGACCATTCCGCAGCCGCTACCCCCGTGTCCCAATCCGCGGGCAGGTTCTCGGACGCAGCGTACTCGTGCTCCGGCGCGGGGAAGGCGCCGCTGCGCACTTCGCGCACCAGCGAGGCCAGCGCTCCGCGCATGACCTCGGCAACCTGCGCGTAGCGCTTCACGAACTTGGGCGCCGGACCGAAAGACAGCCCGACCACGTCGTGGAACACCAGGATCTGACCGTCGCAGCCGGCACCCGCGCCGATCCCGATCGTCGGGATGCGCAGCCGTTCGGTCACGCGGCGCGCGACCGCGGCCGGCACGCCCTCCAGCACCACCGCGAAGGCGCCGGCTTCTTGCAGCGCCAGCGCGTCGGCCAGCAGTGCGCGTGCGGCTTCGGCGGTCTTGCCTTGCACCTTGTAGCCGCCGCGCAGATTCACCGCCTGCGGCAGCAGCCCGACGTGGCCCATCACCGGGATGTCGGCTTCGACCAGCGCGCGCACCAGATGCGCTCGGCTCGCCCCCCCCTCCATCTTGATGCCGTGCGCGCCGCCCTCGCGCACCAGCCGCAGCGCGTTCTTGACCGTATCATGCGCGCCAGTGTGGAAGGTGCCGAAGGGCATGTCGGCCAGCACCAGCGGCCGGTCCGCGGCGCGGCGCACCGCGCGTGTCGCGCTGATGATCTGGTCGAGGGAGATCTTCAGAGTGCTGGCGTGGCCGAGCACCACGTTCGCCATCGAGTCGCCGACCAGGATCAGGTCGAAGCCGGCCTCGTCCACCAACCGCGCGGTCGGGTAGTCGTAGGCGGTGAGGCAGAGGATCGGCTGGCCCGAGCCCTTGCGCGCCTGTAGCCGCGGAACGGTGATCTTCGCCGGGACCGGGCGCTCTGCGGCCGGGTCGGGCTCGGCGTAGGGCGTGGAATCGGGGACTAGCGTCATCTGCAGATCACACAGTCTACACCGCAGGTGGACCGGTGAACCTCCACAGGCATCGGGTAGCCCTGGCGGGAGGCAAGCAGAGGATAGTGCATCTCCTTATCCGAAGAGACGCCTAAACTTGTCCGGGGATAAATTCCTAAGTCTGTCAGCGAACTCATTCACGTAGAACATGTCAGGCGAGAACCGCTGGGCTCGAACACGGATGTCGAACCTGAAGTCCTTCACTGTGGGATCGAATAAAATGAACCCAATTCCGAACTGCAAACAAAGAGACTCTTGTCTGCTCTTGTCCTCAAGGGGCTGCGGGAGCAGCGTCGTACAAGCAGTGAATAGCGATAGATTCCGGATGTTAAGGAAAGCGTGGATCGAGCGTATCTCCTTACCTGTTCGAAGTCGGTCAATGCGGCGTCGGCACGCGTCACGGAGCCCCCTACAGAACTCGTGGATTCTCAAGCAGTCTGCCTTTGGGCGCACTTTCTTGCTCGGACATTGCTACAACTCCAGCGCCGGACCCGCGAACGCCGCCTCCACCCGCGCTCGCAACTCCGGCGTCCATTTCACGTCCAGCGCCGCCAGATTATCGCGGAACTGCTCGAGGCGCGTCACGCCGATCAGCACGGTCGAGCCTGGCACGCGGTCGAGGCACCAGGAGATCGCCAGCGCGGCGGGGGAGTGGCCGGTGGCGCGCGCCACCGCGAGGAACTTCGCGACCCGCGCGTGCACTTCCGGCTCCTTCAGTGCCTCCTCCAAAAAGGTCCCGACGCGCCGCGCGCTCGCCGCACGCGTGCCGGCGGGCGGCGCTTGCCCCGCGGCATATTTTCCGGTCAGGACCCCCTGCGCGAGCGGCGACCACCACAGGAATCCGAGGCCCAGGTCGCGCGCAGCGGGCACCACTTCGGGCTCGACCTCGCGGCACAGCAGGTTGAAGCGCGCCTGCTCGGAGATCGGCCGCGCCACTCCCAGCGCGTCGCACAGCCGGCACGCGTCGCGCAGGTTCTGCGCGCTCCACTGGCTGGTGCCCCAGTAGAGGATTTTGCCCTGGCGCATCAGGTCGCCGAAGGCGCGCACCGTCTCCTCCAGCGGCACCTCCGGGTCGAAGCGGTGGCATTGGAAGAGATCTAAATAATCCGTGCGCATGCGGCGCAGGCTGGCATGCACCGACTCGAACAGGTGTTTGCGCGAGAGGCCGCGGTCGTTGGGGTTCTCCGACATCGGCCAGAAGGCCTTGGTCGCCAGCACGACGTGGTGCCGCGGCACGCCGGCCAGCGCCGCGCCGAGCAGTTCCTCTGCCTTTCCCGCGTCATAGACGTCCGCTGTGTCGAAGAATCCGATCCCTGCGTCAAGCGCCGCGCGCACGACCCGCTCCGGCGGCGCCGAGGCAGGGTCCGCCAGCGTGATCCAGGAGCCCAGCGCGAGCGCCGGGGCGCGCAATCCGCTCCATCCCAAGGCATGATGTCGCATGGTTTTCTGCGTATCAAGGTAATGAATCTGCCACTTCCGTGCCGATAGCATCAGGAAGCGCCGCGCCAAGGCGTTGCTGCTTCCGCCATGGCAACTCTCCTGCTCGCCTTCCCGTTCATCCTGTCTCCGCAGGAGCCCGCTCCGCCCCCGGTCCAAGAGCCGGAGCCCGAGGGGGTCGCGAGCGAGTCCGTCGCACCGCCGCAGCAGGAACCTTCGGCCCAGGACGACGGCGGCTTCGCCTCGGCGCTGGCGCGCCTCTCCGGCCAGCAACCCTGGTGGGAGGACGGCGAGGAGCAGTTGAGCCGACTCGATTTCGGCCTGCTGTTCGACTTCTACAGCGCCTTCAGCGAGAAGGACGACAGCGACGACGCCTACAACGAAGTGCGCGTCCGCAGCGCGATGCTGCACGCGCGCGCGCCGGTGGACGAGACCGCGAGCGTGTACGCGACGATGGATTTCGCCGACCCCGGCGACGGTGCCGAGTTCGTGCTGCGCGAGGCCGCCGCGCGCATCCACAGCCTGCCGCTGCCCTTCTGGCCCGCCAATTTCCACCTTCTGGTCGGCCAGTACTACGCCGACCTCGGCGCCTGGAACACCGTGATGGCCCACGAGTTTCCGGCGCCGCAACTGGACGGCGTGCGCCGCACCTTCCTGGGCGGCAACCTCGCGGCGCGCGGCGTCGAGGCGCACCACTTCATCCCGCTGCGCAATTGGAACTTGCGCTGGAGCCTGGGCCTCGCGAGCGAGGTCGAGGGGCAGGACGTGGATGCCAACGACTTCGGCCTGGTAGTGGACGACGACCCGGCGGCCTTCGACCGCTTCGGATTCCACAACTGGACCTGGACCGGCCGCGTCGAAAGCCAGTGGGATCTGGGCGGCGAGCGCACTCTGCGCGCCGGCGTCAGCGGTCTCGTGGTGCCGAACGAGGTGCGCTTCACCACCGTGCCCGGCCTGGGCGTTGCGCGTGACGAGGCGACCCACTGGATGCTCGGGTTCGACACCGGTTTCCGCTGGGAACTGAGCGAAGGCGAACGGGCGCACGAAGTCTCGCTGGAGGTCTGGCTCGACGACAACGAATACCGCATCGGCACGCCGGGCACTCTGGTCGGCGAGCAGGAGCGCGGCGAGTGGCTGATGTACGAGTTCACGCTGGACCGCAACTGGTCCTTCGGCGGCCTTGCCTCGCGTTTCGACCAGCCCTCGGTCGGCGCGGACCTGGACGGCCACTACCACGCCTTGTGGAGCAGTTACCGCTTCTCGAATGTCAACGAGTTCTCGCTGTTCTTCACGCACACGAACCCCGCGCCGGGCGAGCAGAAGTGGTACTCCATCGGCGGCGAGTGGGTGTTGAGCGTCGGCGCGACCCGCGACGTCGGGCACCGCCGCTGGAACTGATCTTCAGGCGATTCGCGCCAGCGCGGCCGTCGCCGCGACGGTGGTGCCGGGACCCGGTGCAAGCCGCTCCGGGCCGATCCACACCGGGCCATCCTCCGGCTGCGCGGGCGCGCGCCCGTGCGTGCCGCGCACCAGCGCGGGATCCAGCGACACTGGATCGAAGCGCGTGCGGAAGCCGAGTTTCTTCGCGAGCAGTTTCGCGGCGAGCCGCGCCTGCAGCAGCGGACGCGCCGGATCCAGCAGCAGTTCGCAGGGGTCGTAGCCGGGCTTGCGGTGGATGTCCACCGTGCGCGCGAAATCCGGCTCCTGGTCGCGCGCCGGATCCCAGTAGGGGTAGGCGAACCAGCGGTCCGGAGCCGCGATCAAGAAGAGTTCCCCGCTGCGTGCGTGATTCAGTCCGAGTTCCGCGAGTTCGCGCCCCGCGAGCACGCGCTCGACGCCGTCCAGTCCGCCGAGGATCTCGCGCACGCGCGGCACATCCTGCGCGTCGCGCACGTAGACGTGCGCGCACTGGTGATCGCACACCGCGAAGGCGCGCGAGTTGCCCGGATCGAGCAGCGCGCCGTTGCGCGCCGGATGCACCGCGAGCAGGTCCGCCGCGCGCAGCACGCGGTTCGGTTCGACCGCGCCGCGCGCCGCGGTGATCCCGTACTCGCTGACGATCAGCGCGTCGGCGTCCTCCGCCTCCGCCCACGCGAGCAGTTTCGCGGCCTCGCGGTCGAGTTCGCCGGCCGCGCGCGCGGCCTCCGGCCCGTCGGGACCGAAGCGCTGCAGGTCGTAATCGAGGTGTGGCAGATAGACCATGGTCAAACCCGGTTTCTCGGTCTGCAGTACGTCGAGCGCCGCCTCGGCGATCCAGCGCGTGCTCGCGATCCCCGCGCGCGGCCCCCAGAACTCGAAGAGCGGGAAGTCGCCGAGCCGGGCCTGCAAGCGCTCGCGCAGACTCGTCGGGTGCGCGTGTACGTCCGGACCCTTGCGCCCATCCGCCCAGTAGGTCGGACGCGGCGTCAGCGAGAGGTCAGCGTGGCTCGGCAGGTTCCACCACCAGAACAATTGCGCGGAGGGCGAATCCGGGTGCGCGCGGCCCCAGCGCGTGAAGACGCTGGGCAGGCGTCCTTCCTGGTCCACCAGCCGCACCGACTGGCGCCACAGCCAGACCTCGGCCAGATCGCGGAAATACCAGCCGTTCGCCACCGCGCCGTGCGCGGAGGGTGGCACGCCGAAAAGCATCGAGGCCTGCACGCTGCAGGTCACCGCCGGCACGCCCGGCGCGAGGTGGCGCAGCCCGTGGCGCCGCGCGTGCGCCGCCACCGACGGCATCGCGCCGCTGGCGGCCAGCCGGGGCGTCAGACCGGCCAGATTCAGGACGAGGACGCGCCGCACGCGCGTCAGAGTACCTGCGCCTTACACTGGATCCCCCGCCTGCCATGAACCGCATCCTCCTCGGAGTCTTCGCCGGGCTCGCGCTCGGCCTCATCCTTGCGTTCGGCGTCCGTCTCGGCGCGGCGCCCGAGGCGCGCGCAGCAGCAGACCGCGAGGCGGCCGTGTTGAATCTCTCGCTGCACGAGCGCACGCCGCACTGGCGCACTTTCAACCTCGAGGACAAGGTGCCGGCGCTGCTGGTCAAGGTCCCGCCCGGCAAACGTTTCGTGCTGACCGACCTGTGGCTGCTTTCGCACGAACTGCTGCCGGCGTCGGTTTCGGCCAGCGACCGCCTGTGGCTTGAGTGCGTGCATGGCGGCGATCGCGTGGTGGTCTTCGACTCGATGATCGCCGAGTTGGATCTGCCCCTGCGCTGGAACACCGGCGTGTCCTTCGTGTCGGGGCAGGAGGCGTGGGTCAACTACTTCTTCTCCGACGAGAACAAGCGCCCGCGGCGCATCCACTTCAGCGGCTATTTCGAGAGCCTCGAGCGCGAAACCGTTCTGGTGAAGATCGTCGAGCACAACTGATCAAAGCGCCTCGAGGGCGGCGAGCGCCTCGCCTTCGCCGACCTCGGCTCCTTCCGCCGTCAGCCAGCGCAGCCACTTGACGCGCGCGGGCAGGCCGTGTTCGGCGCGGTACTTGACAGGCTGGAAGGTCTTCATCACCTCCAGGAGCCCGATCGTGCGGCCGTTCTCGACGAGATCGCCCTCGCCGACGTAGGCCGCTGCCCCCGGCTCGGGCCGCCGCCAGAATCTGCCGGCCTGTGCGGTCCGGAACACCAGCGCGCTTTCGCCCGCGCGCGCGGCCTGCGGAGCAGCGGCGGCAATGCCGGCGCCTGGCACCGGAGCGAGCCGAAACAACAACTCTCCCGCGCCCACCGGAGCGCGGCGCAAGGACGGCGGATCGCCGGCGACCACGCCGCTCGGCCCGGCGGGCAGACGCAGCGCTTGCGCGCGTCCGAGCGTCACCAGCGTCCCGCAGCGCGCGCCGGGCTCGAGCAGTTCGCCGTGCGCGGGCGCGCCGGTCCACAGGCCGACGCCGGGCGCGAGAACCTCCCAACCGCCGTCAGGGTGCGCGCGGACGCGCACCTCGAGCGCCCCGTCCACGCTCACTCGGCGCCTCCGGCGAGGGCGTCGAGGTCGTGCAGCGACCAGATCCGCGGATTCTTGACGCGCCGCGTGCCCTGCGCCTGGTATGCCGCTTCGATCAGGCACGCGAGCCAGGGCCGCAGTTCGGCGGGGGACACGAGTTCGTCCACGTCGCGCCGGCTGGCGGCGAGATACGGGTCCATGTCGGCCTCGATGCGCGCCTCGACTGCGGTCATGCCCTTCTCGATCGCGGCCCGCTCCGCCGGATCCGCCGCGGCGATGCGGAACTCGTCGTCAAGTTTGGTGTTGTAGGTGGCGATCGCCAGCGTGCGCCCTTCCATCACCGCGAGGCGCGCCATCGGGGTTGCCAGTTGCAGCACCGGCGCGTAGGGCAGGCCGGCCATCGCGTAATAGCCGGCGCCCGAAGCCTTGCGCAGCAGCACGGTGAACATCGGCACCGAGTTCATGCTGTTGGTGTAGATCAGGCTCGATCCGTAGCCGAGCAGGCCGTGCGCCTCGGCCTCGGCGCCGATGTCGAAGCCGGCGATGTCCTGCAGCCAGACCAGCGGAACGCCGTCTTCGTCGCAGGCGCGCGAGAACGCGGAGATCTTGGCGATTCCTTCGCGGTAAAGGATGCCGCCCGGCTTGACCTTGCCGCGGCGCTCCGGGTCCGGCACCGGCTCCTGCACGTTGGCGACGAAGCCGGCGTACAGGCCGTTGACGCGGCCGATGCCGACCACCATCTCGCGTCCGCGGTGCGGCAGCAGTTCCCAGAACAGGGAGCGGTCCACGAGCCGCGCGATCACCTGGCGCACGTCGTAGATCGTGCGGTGGTCGGGCGGGAACAGCGCGTCGAGTTCGCTCGCGGGATGGGCCGGCTCGGCCGGCGCGGTGCCGCCGCGGCGGAAATCAGCCCCGCTGGAGGTCGTGCGCGCGATCTCGCTCCGAATCGCCTGCAGGCAGGCCGCGTCGTCCGGAACGCGCTCGTCGGCGCAGCCCGACTGATGCACGTGCACCTCCGGCCCGCCGATGTCGAGGCTGGTGATTTTCTGGCTCTTCGCGCCCTTCACCAGCGCCGCGCCCGCGATGACCATGTAGGCCTGCTCGGTCATGTAGACGCGATCGCTGATGATCGGCATGTACCCCCCCCCTGCGATGCAATCGCCGAAAACGCCCGCGATCTGCGGCACGCCGGCCGCGGACAGCATGCTGTTCAGGCGGAAGATCGCGCCTGCGCCGGACCGGCCCGCAAAGGAGCGCGCCTGCTCGGGCAGGAACAGCCCGCTGCTGTCCACCAGATAGGCGACCGGCAGCCGCAGGCGCAGCGCCACCTCCTGCGCGCGCTGGATCTTCTCCGGCGTTTGCGGCCACCAGGAGCCGCTCGCGACCGTGTTGTCGTTGGCGATCACGACGATCCAGCGCTCGGCGACGCGCGCGAGCGCGGTCACGACGCCCGCGCCCGGCGATCTCATCTTCTTGCCGGCCTGGTCGAACTCGACGCCCCAGTTGACGAAGGTGCCGAAGGGATGCAGCGGCGCGCCGGGGTCCGCGAGCGCGCCGACGCGCTCCCAGGCGGTCATCTTGCCCTTCTGCCGCACGCGTGCCGCGTACTCGGCGCCCCAGCCGGCGCGCACCTCGGCCCGCCGCTCGTCGAGCAGGCGCAGCCGCGGCGCGAGCGCCTCCGCGTTGCGGCGCGCCTCGTCCGGCTCCAGGAACTGCGCGCGCGGCGCACCGGCCGGGCGCAGGGGTACGTGAGCCATCGTGCGGAAGGATAGCGGGAGCCCGTGCGGCGCGCGCCGCTGGAACCGCCGGCCGGCCGGCCGGCAGATCTGCGCCCGGGCCAGCGGCAAGCGCACGGCGGCTGGCGGGCGGTGGCGGCGGAGACCGGCCCGAAAATCGCGCGACCCTGCTAACTCTTGACGCGCGTGTATTCCAACTCCATCACCTTGACCTCGCCGAGCGGCGGGATCGTGTCGAAGGCCTCGCCGACGAAGCGGTCGTCGTCCACTTTCCTCTGCGTGAAGCGCGTGGGGCGGCCCTGCGGCGAGATCGCGTCGTAAATCGTGCCTTTCAGGCTGATCACTCCGTCCTCCTCCTTGCCGCTCGAGAACACGCACCAGGTGGACATCGAGTCGAACCAGTAGGCCTCGTACTCTTTCGTGAGATTGTTGAAGCCAAGAATCTGCAGGCCGTCCAGCGTCATCTCCATGCCCGGGCCGAAGTTCATCTTGCCGCTGTACTTCTGCACCACGAAGCGGCCGCCGAGGGCCTTGGACATCTTGGCGGTCGCGGTTCCCTCGGTCCACGGCTGGTCGGGAGACATCCGGTACTTCGACTTGACGCTCCAGTCGCCGGCCGACTTCATCAGTTCCTCGTGCTCTTTGCCCGGAGTGCCGGCCTGCATCATCGCCATCATCATCTCCTGCTGTTGCGCGAGGGTCGGCGCGCCGGCAGGCTCCTGCTGCGCGATGGAGTAGGTGGCGAACGCGGTGGCGCCGACCAGCGTCAGCGCCGCGAGTCCGAGGGTGAGCGGTTGGTTCATGCTGCGGTCAGGATAGGGTAACGCTGAACCAGTGCTTTCGTTCCGGCACGCGGCATCGCGCCCGGGGTCAAGAAGCCAGGTTCCGCGCCTATTGGCCAATAGGCGCGGGTTCTGGCGACGCCGAGCCCGGGCGCGAGGACCGTGTCCGGGGCGGAATGACTGGTTCAGCGTTGCCCTAACAGCGATTCAAGCCAGCCCGTGTCGTAGCGGCCGGCCCGGAAGTCGGCGTGCGCGAGGATCCGGCGATGCAGCGGGATGGTGGTCGGCGGCCCGCTGACGCGCGCGGAGGCCAGCGCCGCGTCCAGTCGTGCGATCGCCTGCGCGCGGTCGGCGCCGTGCGCGATCACCTTCGCCATCAGCGAGTCGTACTGCGGCGGGATGCGCGCTCCGCCGGCGATGTGCGTGTCCACCCGCACGCCCTCGCCGGATACGGCGAAATCCTTCACCACTCCCGGCGCGGGCCGGAAGCCGTCGGCGGGATCCTCGGCGTTGATGCGCGCCTCGATGGCGTGCCCGCTCCAGCGGATCTCCTCCTGCCGCCACGGCAGGCCCTGACCGGCCGCGATGCGGATCTGCGCCTGCGCCAGATCCAGCCCGGTGACGGCCTCCGTGACCGGGTGCTCGACCTGCAGGCGCGTGTTCATCTCAAGGAAGTGCATGCGGTTCTCGCCGTCCAGCAGGAATTCCAGCGTGCCGGCGCCGGCGTAGCGCCACTGCGCGGCGGCGCGCGCGCAGGCCGCGCCGATCTCCGCGCGCCGCGCGGCGGTCAGCGCCGGCGAGGGCGATTCCTCGAGCAACTTCTGGTGGCGGCGCTGGATCGAGCATTCCCGTTCGCCGAGGTGGATTGCGGCGCCGCGGCCGTCGCCGAGCACCTGGACCTCGACGTGCCGGCCGCCCGCGAGATACTTCTCGACGTAGAGCGCGGCGCTGCCGAAGGCCGCGTCCGCTTCGCGCGCGGCTTCCGCGAAGGCGGAACGCACTTCGGCCGCGCTCGCGCATCGGCGGATGCCGCGCCCGCCGCCGCCGGCGTTCGCCTTCAGCACCACCGGGTAGCCGATTGCGTCGGCGATGCGGGCCGCATCCTCGGCGTCGGCGGTCAGGCCCTCGCTGCCTGGCACCACCGGCAGTCCGGCGGCGCGCGCCGCCGCTCGTGCCGAGACCTTGCGGCCCATTCGGTCCATCGTTTCGGGTGCAGGACCGATGAAACGCACGCCGTGCTGCGCGCACAGCGCGGCGAAGCGCGCGTTCTCGGCCAGGAAGCCCCAGCCGGGATGCAGCGCGCTGCAGCCGCTCTGCACCGCGGCCTGCACGACCGATTCCTGGGAAAGATAGGACTGCGCGGCGGGCCCCGGACCGAGACACACCACCTGCGCCGCCTCGCGGAGATAGGCATAACCCGCGTCGAGATCGGCCTCCGAGGCGCCGCACACCGGCTCGATGCCCAGCGCGCGGCAGGCGCGCACGATGCGCGCGGCGACTTCACCCCGGTTGGCGACGAAGATCCGTCGGAACATGCGCGATCAGCGTAGCCGCGCCTAGCAGGCTGCTGGAAAAGTGCTTTCGTCCCGGCGCGAGCGATCGCGGCCGGGGCGGAATGAGTTTTTCAGAATCCTGCTAACTCACTCCGGCGGCACCGCGAAGCCGAAGCACGCGACGCCGCCCAGCACCACCGCTGCGCCGAAGATTCCGCGACCGTCGGGACGCTCGCCGAGCAACCACCACGCGATCGGCAGCGAGAAGACCGGGATCGCGGTTCCGAGGCTCGAAGCCGCACCCGCCGGTGCCCACTTGAAGCCGCCGGTGTAGAGCAGCATGCCCAACACCGTGCCGCACAATGTCGGCAGCGCGAAGTGCCGCCACGCAGCCTTGTCGCCGAGGCGCCGCAGCGAAGGAAGCAATTCGCCGCGCGCCAGTCCGAGCACGACCAGGCCGGCCGAGGCCACCGCGAGGCGGAACGCACCCGCCGCGACCATACCGACGCCTTCGATGCCCTCGCTCATTGTCAAATTGCCGCAGGTCCACGCCACCGCGCAGCCGAGCCCTGCGGCGACTCCGGCGCGGCTGGCGCGCCCCCGGCCCAGATGGCCGAGTTCGATCCACGCGCTGCCGCCGACGATCAGCGCGACTCCGGTCCAACCCCAGGCTCCGAGCGCTTCGCCGCGCAGCGGCCCGGCCGCGATCGCGGTGAACGCGGGCGTCAACAGCGAGAGGATCACCGCGCGGCTGATGCCGATGCGGCGGATCGCGACGAAGTACAGCAGGTCGCCCAGCAGCACGCTGCTCAAGGCGCTGACTGCGAGCCAGGGCATCCGGTCAGGCGGGGGCAGGCCGCCGCCCAGTTCCGCGCTCACCGCCAGCGCCAGCGCGGCGAACACCAGCGCGCCGATGCAATTCTTGAACCAGACCGCTTCCGCGGCGGGACGCACGCGCAGCGCGCGCGCATACAGCACTGAGGCGAGCGCCCAGGCGCCGGCGCTCGCGAAGGCGGAGATTTCGCCCGCGCCCGGAAAAGGGGGACGGTCGGACACGGACCGGAGAGCCTATTCGCCGGCGGCGCGCAGGCGCAAATACTGCTCGGCGGGTGCCGGGGCGATCGTCACCGCGTGTTCCGCGGTGGCGTGCCCGGACCGCACCAGTTGGACGGTGTATTCGCCCGGCATCAGCGGACCGATGCGCTGCGCGCCGCCCGTCATGAAGGAGCGCTGGATCGCCAGGCTGTCCTCGGTCGAGAACATGTAGTTCACCGGCCGGCGCCGCTCGTCGAGCACCACGACCAGCACGCCCGCGAGCGGCTCGCCCTCGGCGCTCGCGACCTCGACCATCAGGTGTACGCCGGTCTGCAGCGTGACTTCCTGCTTCACCAGATCGCCCGCCAGCAGCACGACCTCGAATTCGGCCCGCCCGAGTTCGGGGTGCCGCACCACGAAGCGCGCGAAGCCGAGCGGCAGGCCAGTCAACTCGACCACTCCCTTCGCGTTGGTGGGCTTCGTCGAGATCACGTTGAGCGCGAGCCCGCTCTCGTCCATGCAGAACACGTGCGCCCCGGCGACGAACGCGCCGTCGGTGCCGGTCACACGCACGCGCAGCCGTGCCGGGCTCGGCAGGCGCGCTTCAACGCGCTGTGTGCCGGCGTCCTCGGAGGCGACCACGATGTCGCGCAGCATCAGGCTGCCCTTGCCCTCGCCGCCGCCGAACATCGGCATCGCGAAGTTGCCGACCGCGGCGACGTAGACGCCCGCTTTGAGCATCTCGAAGCGCGCGAGACCCTCTCCGGTGGTGGACTGGAACATGCCGCCGGAGATCGAACTCGAGTCGGCCGGACGCAGGTTGACCGGCACGCCGGCCGCGAGCGCGCCGGTCGCCGCATCCACCACGAGCACCTCGACCGCGGAGGAAGGCAGCGCGATGTCGTGCCGCAGCACGCCGGCCTCGGGCACGTCCAGGCCATCGGTCCAGGAGGAGCCGCCTCCCAGCCCGGTGGTGATCGTCAGCGCGTATTCGCCGACCTGCACCTTCTGCAGCAAGTAGGCGCCGTCGGCGTCGGTACGCCCCGAAAGCATGCCGCCCGGGCCGATGAGCATCACCATCTTCCCGGGCTGCGGCACGCCGCCCATCGTGACGATGCCCTCGACGTCCGCCACCACCACGCGCCCGCCCAGCACGATCTCTTTGTAGCCGCCCTCCGCGAGCGTGACGTAGACGAAGCGCATCCCGAAGTCGAGGTTCTCCAGGTCCTCCGTTGCGTTGATCTCCATCTGCATCACTTGCCAATCGCCGGGGAGCAGATGCGGCAGCAGCGCGACCCCGTCCGCGCCCGTGCGCCCGTTCGCCATCTGCTGCAACGCGGGCTGCATCGCGGCGATCATCGCCTCCGACACGGGCTGGTCATTCTCGTCGAGAACCGTCACGCGCAGCGTCGCGCCGCGGTGCAACTGCGCGTGCAGCGGCGGGTTCTCGCCCTCTGCCAGCGTCAGCGGCTCGCTGGCGAAGGGCGCGTGGTCGGGATGCTCGATCTCCACACGCCAGGTTCCCACCGGCAGGTGCTCGATCCGGAAGGTTCCATCAGCCTGCGAGGTGACGACCTCAACCGCCCGTGCGGTGCCGGGAAGGAATTGGACTGCTTCGAGCGGAGGCAGCGCGCGGACGACTGCGCCCACCACCGGGAAACCGTCCGCGAACACGCTGCCCGGCAGCAGGGCGCCGGCGTTCAGCGTCACGCGCCAGACTCGCGGCTCGCGCGCAGGCGGATCGTCGAAGTGGAACGGTGCGCGCGCGCGCGCGCGACCCGCGGCCTCGACGGTCGCTTCGACCTCGCCGGCCGGCAGGCCCGCGAGCAGGACGTCCCCCGCGCGATCGGTCGTGAGCGATACTGCGCCCGAGGTGAGCGAAGCGATCAGGGACTCGCCTGCGCGCCACGCCACCCGCGCGTCCGCGACCGGCGCACCGCCGGCGTCGCGCACCTCGACGCGCAGTTCGTGGCCGCGCGCCAGCGTGAGCACGCCCGCGTCAGAGCGCTCGGCTGGGGTCACGTCCACCGGGCCGGCGATCGCGGGGCGCAGGCCGTCTGCCGCCGCGAGGAGGTCGTGTCGGCCGCGCTTCGCGACCAGGATCGTGAAGGTCCCGTCCGGGCCGCACAGCGCGCGATGATGCTCGGGGATCATCCGCGGCATCCGCCCGTAGCGCAGGAAGTCGCTCAAGGGGTCCATCCACGGCATCTCCTCGTCGCGCCGCGTCCACAGCGCGACGCGCGCGCCCGCGGCCGGTTTGCCGTCAGGGCCGAGCACGCGGCCCGCGACGGATCCGGCGCGCTGCAGCGTGACCTCGACCTCGGCCGCGCCGCCGGGCGGAAGATCCGCGTGCGTGTACTCGGGCGCGCATCCGCTCTGCGTGACCTCGAAGGACCAGGTGCCGGGCAGCAGGCCCGCGATCTCGATCACGCCGTCTTTTCCTTCCCAATTACGCTCCGCGACGGCATCGCGTTGCAGGCGCGCGCGCGCGGCCGTCGGCGCCTCCCGGAGCGGGCTCGCGGGTTCTGCGGTCCGCCCGGCGAGATCGTCGCGGAATTCGAGGTTCTCGAAATACTCGATCATCCCGCCCCGGCGGACCACGTCCGCCAGGCGCGCGAGGGGGGAAGGCGCGGCGCCTTCGCCGGCCACCGTGACGCGCACGCGCAGCGCGGCGGCGAGGTGCTCACCGAGACGCAGCACGATTTCGCGCGGCCCGCCGTCGGCCTCGCGCCAAGTGGCGGGCTCCGACCACGCGCCTGCGGACTCCGCGACGGCCGTGCACTCCTTGACGGGAGGCGCGAGGTGCGCCAGGCCGTCGCGAGTCTCGACGCGCTGCGGCTCGCCGTTGACGCGCGCGTGGATAATCGCGCCGACGGGCCGGCCAGCGGCGTCGAGCACGCGGAGCAGCAGGGTGCCGGCGACCGCACCGCGCTCCAGGCCGCCGCCGGCCGCGCCGTCCAGGCGACCGGCTTCCGGCGCCTGCGTCGCCTCGCGCGCCTGATTCTCGCCGTCCTCGCGCGCTGCGCCGCCGCGGTCCGGCCAGAGCAGGAACGCGACGGCACCGGCCATCACGAACAACGCGAGTCCGAGTCCGAGTCGCATGCCGCGCAACATTATCCTACGGCGGATGCGTGGGCTGATGAGCGGCTTTGCGGTCGCCGCGCTGGCGGTGCTTGCGACAGCCGGCGGGCGTCAGGAGC
>Ga0247727_10001764_pt1 | contig 50397 bp, 54 predicted proteins | sample WisWelCaveWW1625_FD_202498 | JGI IMG/M metagenome (GOLD analysis project Ga0247727, IMG submission 202498) | Biofilm microbial communities from Wishing Well Cave, Virginia, United States - WW16-25 | ecosystem: Environmental > Aquatic > Deep subsurface > Groundwater > Cave microbial mat | place...
AGAAGAATGCTTTTTTCCAGTTCGATCCGAAAAAGTGACTCACCGCAGAGACACAGAGGACGCGGAGAGAGATGAGAGTGAATGAAATAACAGAAAAGATCATCGGAGCGGCAATTGAGGTACATCGAGTCCTCGGTCCGGGCCTCCTCGAATCGGCGTATGAGGCGGGTTGTCATAACTACAAAGAGGAATAATCACCTCTGCGGACTCTGCGTCTCTGCGGTGAACGGGCCGGAAATCCACTACTGGAAAAATGCTTTTTAGAGTTCGATCCGAAAAAGTGACTCACCGCGGAGACACAGAGGACGCGGAGAGAGATGAGAGTGAATGAAATAACAGAAAAGGTTATTGGAGCGGCAATTGAGGTGCATAGAGTCCTCGGTCCGGGCCTCCTCGAATCGGCGTATGAGGAGTGTCTTGCAAAAGAACTTGATCTGGTCGGAATTCGATATGATCGGGAGAAACCTCTTCCTGTGATCTATAAAGGTGTGAAACTGGACTGTGGGTACCGGATAGATTTTTTCGTTGAAAACCAGGTGGTAATTGAACTGAAATCTGTTGACGCGATTACACCAATCTTTGTGGCTCAAGTCTTGAGTTATCTTCGTCTTCTTGATCGACAGGTTGGTCTACTGATTAACTTTAACGTTCCAGTCTTGCGTGATGGCGTACGGCGGGTTGTCAATAACTACAAAGAGGAATGATCACCTCTGCGGGCTCTGCGTCTCTGCGGTGAATCGGCCGGAAATCCGCTACTGGAAGAATGCTTTTTAGAGTTCGATCCGAAAAAGTGACTCACCGCGGAGACACAGAGGACGCGGAGGGAGATGAGAGTGAATGAAATAACAGAAAAGGTTATTGGAGCGGCAATTGAGGTGCATAGAGTCATTGGTCCTGGCCTCCTCGAATCGGCGTATGAGGCGGGTTGTCAATAACTACAGAGAGGAATAATCACCTCTGCGGACTCTGCGTCTCTGCGGTGAAGCAGCCAGAGATTCGATACTGGAAAAATGCTTTCTAGAGTTTGACCGGAAAGAGTAAATCACCGCGGAGACGCAGAGAACGCAGAGACAGAATGAAAGTGAATGGAATAACGGAAAAGATTATGGAAGCAGCCATTGAGGTGCATCGAGTCCTCGGTCCGGGCCTCGTCGAATCGGCGTATTAAGGAGTGTCTCGCAAGGGAGTTTGATGTGGTTGGAATGGGATATGATCGGCAGAAAGCTCTTCCTATCATCTACAAGGGTCTGCAGCTGGATTGTGGTTACCGGATAGATTTTCTTGTCGAAAGTCAAGTTGTACTTGAACTGAAATCTGTCGATGTAATTACGCCGATCTTTGTTGCTTAAGTTTTAACTTATCTTCGCCTTCTTGATCGGCAAGTTGGACTCTTGATCAATTTTAACGTTCCGGTTTTGCGAGATGGCATAAAGCGAGTTGTCAATAATTACAGAGAAGAATCATGACCTCTGTGTCCTCTGCGTCTCTGCCCGTCCCCCTTACGGGGGGACGAGGCCTCGTCTCACATCATAAATGTTGAATTGTGAGACGGGCGGTGAAACAACCCATGCGGATTCTACTCACCTACAACTTACCGTATAGATCCCGATGAAGCTGCCCATCCTTGCACTGAGTTTTCTTCTACTGCTCGTTGCCGCGTACCGACTTTACGGCCGATGGGTAGCCCGTCAGTTGGCCATTACCGATGAGCACAAGACTCCCGCCCACACAGTGAACGATGGGGTGGATTTTGTCCCCACACGCCCGTTTTACCTCTTCGCGCAGCATTTTTCTGCCATTGCGGCGGCAGGTCCCATCGCTGGTCCGATTCTCGCGTGCCAAAACTGGGGCTGGGTCCCCTGCTTGCTATGGATCAGCTTGGGCGTGGTCCTCATAGGAGCTGTGCATGATTTCAGTACGCTGACTGCCTCGGTGCGACACGGCGCGCGATCGATTGCTGACATCACCCGTGAACACCTGGGGCCTCGGGCCGGGATTGCCATGATGGCCTTCATTTGGATCGCGCTTGTCTATGTCATCGTTGCGTTCGCAGACATCACTGCAGCAAGTTTTACAACCGTGATTGAGGAGCTTGAGGGAGTGCATTTGGGTTTCAATCCAGGTGGTGCCGTGGCCTCAGCGTCCGTAATGTATTTGCTCTTGGCTGTCATTATGGGTTTCGTGCAGCGGTACTTGAGACTTCCGCTGTGGCTGGTGACGCTTATCTTTGTTCCTGCCACGTTGGCGGTGGCCTGGCTTGGCACTCACATCTCAAACCTGATGGTCCTCGAGGCAAGGACCTGGGGTATACTGATTCTTGCTTATTGCGCCATTGCGTCCATGGTGCCAGTCTGGTCGTTGCTGCAGCCGCGCGGTTATCTTGGTGGATTTGTGCTGTATCTGGTCCTCGCCCTTGGGATCATCGGCGTGTTTTTCGGCGGCTATGAGATTAAGGCAACGGCGTTCAGATCATGGGACATCGGTGGGATAACGGGCTCGCTGTTTCCATTTCTGTTTGTGACAATCGCCTGTGGTGCCTGCTCTGGCTTTCACGGCCTAGTCTGCTCGGGTACAACGTCCAAGCAGGTTGATCGTGAATCGCACATGCAGGGGGTGGGATACGGCGGCATGCTGGCCGAAGGCTTCGTTGCGCTTATTGCGCTCGTCACGATTATGATTGTGACGCCGGCCGAGGTCGTAGGACTTAAACCGGGCACGATCTACGGAAACGGCATCGGCCAGTTTCTTAGCCTGATCATCGGCAAGGAGAATCTGCTGTTTGCCATAACATTCGGGGCAATGGCGTTTTCGACCTTTGTCTTCGATACTCTCGACGTGTGCACTCGACTTGGGCGCTACATCATGCAAGAGCTTTTCAAGTGGCGAACCCGCGCAGGGGCAGCGATCGCTACCGCTGTAACGATCGTTCTGCCGGTCTACTTCATTGCGTTTTCTCAGGAAGGCTCGTGGGTGAAATTCTGGACCCTGTTCGGTGCGTCCAATCAACTGCTCGCAGCCCTGACACTGCTTGCGATTACTATCTGGTTGTATCGGGCACGCAAGCGCGTCTGGTTCACATTGTTTCCATTGATCTTCGTGCTCACTATTACGCTTTGGTCGCTGGGAGGTCTGACTCTCGCCAACATGCGATCCGTGCAGGGATTTGGTGTGGAGATGCTGAATGCTCTTGCCGCAGGCGCGCTTATTACTCTGGCTCTCTACCTTGCTGTGACTGCACTCGTTCAAGTGCGAGGCGAACGGAAAACAAGGTTGGCGGCGCGGGTTCTGGCTGACGGAGGTAGCTGAAGATCATGGATAGTTTCTCCCGCTCACTGCACGTGCTCAATCCACCATCTCGGGGAGTCAACGTGAGAGCATTGAGCCGCGGGTCCCTCGCACTGAAGTCTTCTGTGATTGGTCCTGTGCGATACGTGCTTTCAGTTCCGAAATCCATACAGGCAACCAAACAGAGCATTGGGATAGCGATGCATGAATCAACAACGAGCTTTCTCATCGCCTTCTCTCCAGAATTACTGAATCTACCGTGGTTTCACTGAACGCCCCGCTCGACGAACGGATGCAGATCCCCCTGCTCCATGATCAATTCCTCTCCCGTGCCAGTGCCACAGGTACTTTTGCAATCCTCGCATATTCGATAACGAATTTGGCAATTTCACTATTAAATTTCTCAAGTCGAGGCGTCACCTCACTCAATCGAGCTTTGAACTTCAGGCGAACTTTCTCGGCCTTATGCATTTTGGGTTTAGACCTATCAACAATACTTTCAAGCTCTTTCAGTGTCTTTTCGAGCAAGCCCAAGAGTTCACCCATGACATAGTCGACCATCTTGGCATCGTGTTGTGACAGTTTCTTGAAGACGCTTGCAACCCTGTATCGTTTGTTTTTCGTAGTAAACCAATCCCGAATTCCGGATTTTATGTGCTGAACATAAATGGCTTCGATATCATGACAATGAAAGCGGAGCTGTTGAAATGCAGGTCCGTTCTTCATTGTTCTGTATTCTTTCGTGGCCTGAAGGAATTCAGCCCTTGCATTCTTGCTGTTGAAGTCGAAATACGAAAACCGGTTGATCCATTTTGACAAGTTCTCGTTTGCCTCCAGGAGTCTTTGGCTAATCTCGTACAAATCTCTTGCACATGCCCTGTATCTCGGTGTTGCCAACTCCTTGAGGTTGGCCAACTCTTTTGATACTCTGATAAACCTGTCGAAAAGATCTAAGGAATCGCTTAGCATGAATTCTCTGTCTTCAATAATTCATTCTATCGTAATGTGAGAGTCTGTCCCATATTCTTGCCAAAGCTACCCCACGATTCTCGTTGTCCACCGGAGGAACGGAAAACCAACTGCGGGAAGAGGCACATGTACCGTTCGCGCCTATTGCGGATGGGTTAAGTCGATGCGTACTCAACGACTGTGAAGACGTCGCGCCGGCCGTCGCGAATCAGTTTGCGGAAGCGAGGATAGGACTTTTTTCACTCCTTCCTTGTGAAGATCTTCATGAATGGTTGTTTCAATGTCACCGAGGTTAGGATACTCGCTCTCCATGATGAGGGTGTAGAACTCCCCGGTTAGGTAAGTGAGAATGCGTGAAACCGGATACCCGAATCACATTGAGGTCCGATGGCATGATGCTGACCTGTTGCGATGCAAAGCGCGAACGAGCGAACTCCCGCTTGCCGCGACAGGGTCGGGGTCTGCCGGACGGCCAGAGAACTGGAGTTCGCTCCTCACTTGCGCTTTGTAGGATGTGTTATGCGAAAAACCTTGCTTGGTTACGACAACCGACTGTTACTTCTTCTTCATCGCGGGCTTGATTTCGATAACCAGAGCATGGGTGTCAGTCGTCCCCACATTCTCGTTGTCGTGGGTTACCGCCTCACTCCAGCGCGCATCGCCACTCTTGAACTCCGATTCTCTGACTTTGGCGTCAGCAAGAGTGGTTTTCAATTTGACGTCGCTAAGCGAATACACGATGTGATCTGGATGTGAGTGCACACCGGTTTTTTCGCCCGCTTTCAACCGCACATCCAACACCCGGACTTTATCGTTCTCTAATATCACTTTAAATTTCTCGGGAGCGACTTTCACCGGGTCCTGCGCCACTGCTGCCTTCGCGTACATCATCATGGCAGCAAAGACGAAAGCGGTACAAAGAGCAGTTGAGGTTTTCATGTTGATTCTCCTGTGTGTGGTTAATGGATGTGGGTTAATGAGGTGTGGGCCTGAGCGGATCAACAAACTAAGAACACTGTCCGCATTGCGCATCATCTGGTCGGGTTGGTGCATGTGTCGTAGTGTGGTGTGATCGCTCACGCTGCCCCTTCGTCTCGCTTGAGTCAATTGGAAGAGCCCATTGTTTGTTCAAACGCAGAGAGTGTATTTTATATGTTCTCTATGCCAAGATGAAAACGGTTCCGACTGGTCGGCACTCGATTCATGTGAGAGAAAACAAACAGAATGGACGGAGATGTTTTGGTTTCTAGGGCCAATCTATGGGGAAGAATGAAGAAAGTCAAGCTCCTTGCATAATGAGCTCACCCATAGCACCTTTCGACCGGGCCCGTCACAAGTCCTACTCAACCACCGTAAAGATCTCTCGTCGGCCGGCACGGATCAGTTTTCGAAAGCGTGGATACCACTTCTTCCACTCCTTGCTTGTGAAGACGCGCCGCAGAGCGGCTTCGAATTCTCCAAGAGTGTTAAATTCACTTTCAGTGACGAGCGTATAGTACTCCCCAGTCAGGTCAGTGAGAATCCGTGAGGCGGGGTATCCGAGCTTTTTTTCCAATGTCCGACCTTCCTTCGCCAGTTCCTTCGCTGCTTTCATCTGCTGGGGATCGATTTGAAATATGTCACGCACGACGATCATGATGACTCTCCTTCGCAATTATTCATCTGTGTGTGAACCATTGCAGCGTATGATTGACTGGCCACGGAAAGCACATCGTGTCCGGCACAGTCACACAATGGGAATCGTTTCTTCCTATGCATCACGTTGGTGAGCAGGAACCCTCTGCGGGTGTAAACGGAAAGGAGATCCTCCGTCATTCAACGGTAATTTGGTCCGATATGACGGAACGACGGCCGCAGCGCGCAATTCGATTTCAATCTTTCTCCAGATCTTTCGCCTGGTCGACGCTATACCATCGGTCGGAACGGCCCATCAGCATCAAGAATGGCTTGCGGTTGATTCTCTCTGCAAAATGAAAAGGGGCAATCGTCAACCAAAGTGAATCTATTTCAATTGGCGTGACACCGGCGACGGATACTTGTATCCGGGTATCGATCGCTGAAAGCACGAAGGTCATCATGCCTCCCATGCTCAGTCCGATGACGCCTATTCGCGTTGTGTCGATCTCTGAGCGTGTTGCCAGATAGTCCATGGCCCGGCGATATTCGACGATCGATTGGACTGTCATTTCACGCAGTGTGTTGTACCAGTGTCTCTCAAGTAAGTGTCCAGCGGGTTCATAATTATTTTCCGCTATTCGTTCTCCATGATACTGCGCGTCTAAGGCGAGCACTGCAAAGCCGGATGAGAGAAGTGCTTTGGTCAGCACGCCACCCCGCGGCCAATTCTCGTCCTCCCACCATCGTCCCTTTGATCCTCCGAGGCCGTCGATTTGCAGTACTATGGGATATGGGGGGGAACCTGTTTTGGGAATCCCAAGATAGCCGGGGATACGGTTATCCCGCGCTCCCCGGAAGACGATCTTTTCGCGCAAATATTCTGGATGTTCGTCCGTTTCGACAATACGCGCCTCCAGGGGAACTTCCTTGTCATATTGGTAAGATATGATAACAGCCTTGTACGCTTCCCCACCTATCGGTTGAAGGCGAGCTCCTTCCTGAGCATTTCCGTAAATTCGGCCGAGGGATAGCATAGCACAAACGAGCCATACATACCGCGTGGTTCGCATCTCTATTGTCATGATGTCATTCCTTTTTCCATGGAAGAGAAACCGAGTCAGGGCGAAGACCGAAACTGGTTTGCCGGAGCCAGATCTCATTTCCATTTTGGTATCCACCGATTGACTGACTTCTTGTACTCGAGGTATGCAGAGCGGAACCGGTGTTGAAGACTGGGTTCTTCCACAAAGAGTACAAAGAGCTGAGCGATCACGAACGCGACCACCACAAGCAACAGAATCGAGGGAGACCCTTGGTATAGCCCGAACCCGAAAAGCGTTGTTACCCCTCCGATATACATGGGATTGCGGACGTACCTATACGGACCGACGGCGACGAATTCTCTCGGGGCATCAAACGGTGCTGCGGTTCCACGTCCTCTCACAACAAAAAATCCAAGGCATATGAGCGCTAGAGACCCTCCGATCACCGTCAGAGTAATCCCGAGAATCTTCGTCCATGCAGGGAGGACGAATCCAAAGGCACCATCAAATCTACGCACATCTAACGCAACCCATCCCCACAGAAGCACGAAGCCGGTCGCGTAGATGAGAGTACGAAGTGCAATCAAGACTGTTTTCATGCAAATGCTGCGGAAATGTTAGGCGCCGAAAAAGTGCCGCTCATACTTGTGACGCGTCCCCTTGACCGGGATTCGCCTCCGGCAGACGCGAGAAGTACCGGGATGGCCCGGGACGAGTCAGCAAGAAAAGGATAAGGAGATAAATCATGAAGCCAAGAAAGTAGAGAGGGAGAAAGGCAAAGCTATAGATGTACATAACGGCCAGGATTGCGACAGGAGTGGCGACGAAGAAGAGTTGGCGGCCAACTCGTGCGCCTCTGAGCATCAGGACGCCGGCGACAATGCTCGCAATGCCTCCCAGCAGACTTGTGATGAGCACCTCTATGGGTGTGGCACCGCTCGATTTCATCGCCTCGCGGGTTGTCGGGCTATTGAATGAGATCGGCAGGAAGAGGAAGCTTACCGCTGCTGTCACAATGAGAACCCAGCTGATTATCGAGACTGTGAGAGGGCGCTTTCTTGTATTCATGTGCGGGTGCTCCTTAACTCTCGGGGCGAGAGTTTGTGCAAGACTGCGGCGGATGGATCATTAACAGATCTGCCTCCTTATGTTGGACTCTTCTAACACCGGTTGCACCGAACGTATGAGCGTAGCTGCCGACCCTGGCGAAATGCTCGACAAGCATTCACGAAAGATGGAATCATGCCCTCCTCAGGAGTGAAGTTGGCGGTACGGAAGGATTGGTGGCAAAAGCTTACTCAAAACGGATAGGAAAATCAAGTGGGTGCTATTGCGCCGTAAACAGAGAAGCGCTCTTTGCCTTACTTGTCGTTTCTTCGTATATTTGGGTCAATTCGAACCAACAATCTCATCCGTACTTGCCAAAGCGCACAGATCTCAACTCCATCCTCATCATCGGTTCGGGCCCGATCGTCATTGGCCAGGCATGCGAATTTGATTATTCCGGTGCGCAAGCCTGTAAGGTGCTCCGTGAAGAAGATTTTCGAGTTATCCTGATCAATAGCAACCCGGCGACGATCATGACCGACCCGGAGCTGGCCGACAGGACCTATCTCGAACCCATTACACCATTCTTTGTCGAAAAAATAATCGAGCGCGAACGACCCGATGCCATACTCCCCACGATGGGAGGCCAAACAGCTCTCAATACCGCAGTCGCACTGGCTGAGAGCGGTGTCCTGCAAAAATACGGGGTCGAGCTCATCGGCGCAAAACTCGAAGCAATCAGAAAGGCCGAGGATCGGGAACTGTTCAAAAAGACGATGGATGAAGCAGGGCTGGAGACACCCAGAGGAAGTTTCGTCCGATCGCTTGAGGAAGCAATGAAGATGGTAGATGTGATCCGCTTTCCGCTGATCATCCGCCCATCATTTACCCTGGGTGGGGCTGGAGGCGGCACAGTGTATTCCCCGGATCAGTTTGAAGAGTCCGTCTTGCATGGGTTGGAAACAAGTCCGATCCGCGAAATTCTGCTGGAGGAATCTGTGATCGGATGGAAGGAGTATGAGCTCGAGGTAATGCGGGACCTGAAAGACAACGTCGTGATCATCTGCTCTATTGAAAACTTCGATCCGATGGGTGTCCACACGGGTGATTCGATCACAGTTGCTCCTGCGCAGACATTGACCGATAAAGAATATCAGTCGCTGAGGGACAAAGCACTGAAAATCATCCGGGCAATCGGCGTCGAAACCGGTGGCTCAAATATACAGTTTGCGGTCAATCCACTCAATGGACGCTGCCTGGTCATCGAGATGAACCCCCGGGTCTCCCGTTCATCCGCGCTGGCCTCCAAGGCAACCGGATTCCCCATCGCGAAGATCGCGGCGAAGCTTGCCGTGGGCTATACGCTTGATGAAATTCCGAACGACATCACCAAACTGACGCCGGCGTCCTTTGAGCCCACGATCGATTATTGCGTGGTGAAGATTCCGAGATGGGACTTCGAAAAATTCAAGGGTGTGGATGATAACCTCGGCGTCCAGATGAAATCCGTCGGCGAGGCAATGGCATTCGGTCGGACGTTCAAGGAGGCATTGCAGAAAGCGATTCGTTCGCTCGAGCAAGGACGGTTCGGACTCGGCAGCGACGGGAAAGATGAATTCGACATCGACGCGTTGACCGAGGAGGAAATGAAGGATTGGCGCCGCCGTGTTTGCGAACGCCTTCGTCATCCGCGGCCCGACAGAGTGTTCTCGCTGCGACATGCGTTTCAATTTGGAATGACGGTGGATGAACTCCATCGGATAACGCACATTGATCCCTGGTTTCTGCATAATATCAAACAGGTTGTCGATTTGGAGGAAGAGTTGAAGGGATACTCGATCGCTCAGGAGGAGAATGTAGGGATTGAATATATTCAACCCCTACAGGAAATCCAGAAAACATGAAACCAATCACCCGCGATATACTCCTCAAAGCCAAGCAGTTCGGATTCTCGGACCGTCAACTGGCGACGATCTGGAAGACAGACGAAATGCGCGTGCGTGCGCTCCGAAAAAAACTCGACGTGGAGCCTGTCTATAAAACCGTGGATACCTGTGCCGCAGAGTTTGCAGCAGAAACCCCTTATCACTACTCGACCTACGAATCCGAGAATGAATTGCTGCGATCGGAGAGGAGAAAAGTGGTAATTCTCGGCGGCGGCCCCAACAGAATAGGGCAGGGGATCGAGTTTGATTATTGCTGTGTCCACGGCGTGATGGGCCTGGAAGAAGAGGGGTTCGAGACGATCATGATTAACTGTAACCCTGAGACCGTTTCGACGGATTACGATACAACCGACAAGCTCTTCTTCGAGCCACTCACTTTGGAAGATGTCCTCAACATCTGTGAGCAGGAACAGCCCGAAGGAGTCATTGTCAGCTTCGGTGGTCAGACGCCCCTCAAGATCGCAAAGGCGCTTGAAGCAAGCGGCATCAAAATCCTCGGTACATCAACTGAGGGGATCGATCTGGCGGAAGACAGGAAGAGATTCGGCGCAGTGCTGGACGAGTTGCGGATTCCCTGCCCGCCGTATGGAACGGCTTCGGATCTCATAGGTGCGTTGGAGGTTGCGCATCGTGTTGGGTATCCGGTGCTCGTGCGACCCTCCTACGTGCTTGGTGGCCGGGCCATGGAGATCTGCTATACCGACGAAGCCATGAGCGAGTATATGGCCAAAGCGGTCAACGTCTCACCTGAACACTCGGTGCTGATCGACCGGTTCCTTGAAGATGCGTACGAGTTTGATGTGGATGCGGTCTGTGACGGTGAGGAAGTCTTCATCGGCGGTGTGATGCAGCATATCGAAGAGGCCGGGATTCATTCGGGAGATAGTTCCTGCGTCCTTCCGCCATACGACATTACGCCAATACAGCTGCACACATTGATGGAATACACGCGGCGTCTTGCGCGCAGGCTGAACGTCATCGGGCTTGTGAACGTCCAGTATGCCATGCGCGACGGCATTGTGTATGTCCTTGAGGTAAATCCGCGGGCCTCGCGCACTGTTCCGTTCGTAAGCAAGACCACGGGGATTCCCCTTGCGAAGATTGCCGCAAAGGTGATGGTTGGAAGGAAATTGAAAGATCTAAACCTCAATGGCTCCGCCTGGGCAAAGCATGTTGCCGTTAAGGAATCCGTTTTCCCGTTCTCCAAATTCCCGCAGGCACGCACCTATCTGGGCCCCGAAATGCGTTCTACCGGAGAGGTGATGGGGATCTCCGACAGCTTTGCGGTTTCGTTTGCCAAGGCATCCATTGCTGCCGGGAACAGCCTTCCAACGTCAGGCACGATATTCGTCAGCTTGAACGATCACGACAAAAGAGAGCGGTCTGCGAATATCGTGAAGACATTCCTTCGGCTTGGGTTCAACATCATTGCAACGCGCGGGACGTCGGAGTTCCTCAAGCGACACGGCATCATGAACAAGGCGGTGCTCAAGGCGGGGGAAGGGACATCGAACGATGGTGAGGGATTGCTAGACATCATCGATATTATCAGAAACGGTTGGGTGCAGCTAATTATCAATACCCCTCTCGGCCAGACATCCCGGTTCGATGAACTTGCGATCGGCAGGGCAGCCCTCGAGCGGAAGGTTCCCCACATCACAACACTCTCGGCGGCGGCATCCGCGGCGAAGAGTATCGAGCAGATCCGGGAGCGCCAGTTTCCCGTCATGAGTATTCAGGAATATCATGAGCTTGCGAGTCAGGGGGGAAGAACGCAGCCGGTCGACTCGGTCGAGGATTGTACCAGGCTTGTCGAGTACATCAAGTCATTCCAACTGTAAGGGGTGACCGAGGGTTGAGCAACTGATGGAAATTCGAAATACGAATTGCGGAATCCCAAACAATATCAAAGCACGGAATCGAAAATCCAAAACTTTAAAGCTTCGGTCATCTTGAATATTTGAATTTAGGAGTTGTTTCGAGTTTCGATATTAGAATTTCGATATTTTCAAACAAGCACAACGTAGGGCAAATCATGGGAAAGCTGGGGAAGTTGTACATATTAGTGGAACTGTGGGACTTCATGAAGGTCCGGAAGAAATGGTGGCTTGCGCCGATTGTGTTTATGTTGCTGCTTCTCAGCCTGCTGATTGTCCTTACGCAAGGTTCAGCTCTGGCACCGTTTATTTATACGTTGTTTTGAATAGTTCATCTCCGCGACATGCTCAGGCTCTAGTTCACGATCTCATGTAGCCCACTTGCCGCGAAGATTTCTGGCCGGGGTCGAGTTCTGACGGCCCAAGATCAAAGCAGCCCGTTTTCTCGATACCACCGATATGCACGCAGAATCGTCGTATCAAATGGGGTGATCCTGTAATCAAGCTCCCGCATGGCTTTGTCGCATGCGAACCAATTTAGCCGGCCTGCTCCCGTGACCAGATCTCTGGAGATGATGGGGTCTGCACCAATAAGCGATGCGACGAATTCGAGAAGTGTTGCGGCCCCACGGAGGGCCGGAATCGGCAGACGGCCAAAAGGAGCGCGCCCATCGATGAGTTCTGCTGTCCTTCGAAAGATTTCTTTATGTGACAGGTTCTCTCCTGAGAGGATATAGCGCTCGCCCTTCCGTCCTTTGAGCGCAGCCTGAATGTGGCCGTCAACTACGTCCCCCACATAGACAATGTTCATACCCCCGTCGATGTACAACGGAACTTTCCCCCTTTTTATCGCCCGAAGAAGCTCTCCACCGTGAAAGTGTATATCCCTCTCTCCAACAACGACTGAAGGATTGACGATAACAGCGTTCAGCCCACGCGTTGTGGCTGCACGGACCTCCTGCTCAGCTAGGTGCTTCGTCCATTTGTAGCCCGACGATCCACCCCAGTTGAATTCCGTCTCCTCGGTCACGAGTTGACCATCCGGGGGATATCCGATTGCGGCGACTGAGCTGGTATGCACAAGTTTCTCGATTCCTGCACCAAGGCACGCGTCGACGACGTTGCGCGTTCCGGTAACATTTACCTCGACCTGTTCCGCGTATTTCTTCTTGACAAAAGAGACGATTGCCGCTGTGTGAAACACTGTATCACACCCCTTCACGGCTGCTAACAGTGATATTGGGTCGCGAACGTCGCCGATGCAATGCTCCACCTCAATCCCACGAATTGTGCGGAGGTCCGAATTATCGCGCCGTAATATTCGTACAGTGTAACCCTGCGATATAAGTCGGTCCGCAAGGTTCGAGCCAATGAACCCTGCGCCTCCGGTGATGAGAACCTTTTTCATGCCGCCATTGAGGAGACGCGCTTCAAGAAATAGAGGAGTTTCTCGTTAAAGAAGTCCGGATTCTCCATGTTGCTCATGTGGGCTGCCTGAGGTACAATGTGGAGTTCGGAACCATGGATCCGTTCATGCATTGCCTGCGAGGCGGCGGGTGGGGTGAGGACGTCGTGTTCACCAACCAGAATCATCGTTGGTACTTTTATGTTGGCCAGAGAAGCGGTCGTGTCTGTCCGTGCTGCGAGCGCGATGAGGGTTCCGGCGATACTGAGTGGAGGAGTGTGTCTGACGATCCTGTGGATACTTTCCACGGCATCCGGCTTTTTCGTGAATGTTTCAGCGGCAAAAACACGCTTTACGAAATCGTCGGCAAACTGTTTGGAGCCCGTCTTCTTGACATTCCCTACATCTGCGCCCCGCTTGATTTTTCCCTCATTGGAATCAGCCTCGCTTCTGGTGTCACAGAGGACCGCTGCCGAAAACCGTTCGGCATTTCGCTCCAGTGCGCGCAAGGAAATGTACCCTCCCATGGATAAACCGATGATTACCGCTTTGTATACCTTCAGATAATCGAGTAGCCCGATGAGATCATCGACGTGGCTCTCAATCGTAAACTGTCCGTCCCCGACGTCACTCTCACCGTGGCCGCGGATGTCGTACGCGATCGCCCGGTAGAGTTTTCCGATGGCATCAAGCTGGGGGTTCCACATTTCATGGCTGAACGGGAACCCGTGAACGAAGACCACGGCCATCGCCGATCTGTCTCCGTGTTCAACGTAGTTGATGTTTCCACCGTTGATCAAGGTTCTCATGTCTGGTTCACGGATTGGTGGTGATTGGATGGATACTACTATATCAAAATCTCAATTCATTCGCAAGGCAGATTGGTTGACCCTCAGTGCACTCTTTCGTATATTATGTTTTGTTGTCTCAGACCTCATTTCGCACATTCTCTTCTCCGCAGGAGTTCTTCTATGGAAAATATTCTCTCGTACATTGATCAAAACAAAGACCGGTATCTTTCAGAACTGAAAGACCTTCTCGCGATCCCGAGTGTCAGCACGAAGAAGGAACATACTGCCGACATCCGACGCTGCGCCCAATGGGTTGCCGACCACATGCGGACCATAGGTTTGCAGAACGTACAGATCTTTTCCACTCCCGGACATCCGATTGTGTATGGCGAGTGGCTCGGCGCACCGGGAAGGCCGACAATTCTGCTGTATGGCCATTACGATGTTCAGCCCCCGGAGCCTCTTGAGCTATGGACATCCCCTCCGTTTGAAGCAACGATCCGCGGTGAGAATTTGTATGCGCGCGGCTCGGCCGATGACAAGGGGCAGGTGTTCATTCACTTCAAGGGGATCGAAGCATTTCTCAAGAATATCGGATCGCTTCCGGTGAATCTGAAGCTCATTATTGAGGGTGAAGAAGAGATCGGGAGCGAACACCTTGAAACCTTCGTGAGGGGTCACAAGGATCTGTTGCGGGCGGATCTCGCTCTGATTTCAGATTCAGCGATGTTCGCGAAGGGAATTCCGTCGCTCTGTTACGGCCTGCGCGGACTTGCCTATATGGAAATTGAGGTCATCGGGCCAAAGAAAGATCTCCATTCGGGATCATTCGGCGGTACGGTCCATAACCCGATCCAGGCACTGTCAGAGATCATTGCACAACTCCATGATAAGAATGGGAAGGTGACCGTTCCCGGGTTCTACAACGATGTCCGTTCACTTTCGAAGAGGGAACGCGAGGCGTACCGGAAACTTCCTTGGAGCGACACAAAATACGCAAAGGAACTCGGCGTCGGCAAGCTGTACGGCGAAAAAGGGTATACCACGCTGGAGCGGGTGTGGGCGCGCCCGACACTCGAGTGCAACGGCATCTGGGGTGGCTACATCGGCGAAGGGGCGAAGACCGTGCTGCCATCGAAAGCGTCCGCAAAGATCTCCATGCGTCTCGTGCCGGACCAGAAATCGAGTAAGATTGGGAAACTTTTTGAGAAACATATCAAGAAGATTGCTCCGAAAACCGTGAAGATCACCGTTAGTCCGATCCACGGCGGTGAGGCGGTCATTACTCCGATCGACAGTCCGGGAATGCGGGCGGCGGTCGCCGCGTTGGAAAAAGGGTTTGGGAAAAAGCCGGTCTATCAGCGTGAGGGAGGGACCATTCCGATTGTCGTGCAGTTTAAACAACTGCTCGGCCTTGACACTGTTCTTCTCGGATTCGGTCTCCCTGATGAAAATGCCCACGCGCCGGATGAGTTCCTCAATCTGGCCAACTTCTTCGGAGGAATCAGGACGTCCGTTCATTTCTTCAACGAACTGCCGAACTACATGAACGGGATCGAAAAAAAGGATTGATCCCCATTTGGCCTGTATAAAGAGCTGGTTTCTTGATGAAACACTGTTACATGGTATACTCTTAACATGTTCACAACACTCATTAGCCAGAAGATCCATCTTCCGGAAGATCAACTAGGAGATTTTTGCCGGCGGTGGCAAATCACGGAATTTGCTTTTTTTGGATCTGTGCTGCGTGAGGATTTCCACGCAGGAAGCGATATTGACATCTTGGTTAGATTTGCATCAAATGCGGACTGGAGCTTGCTTGACCATGTTCAAATGGAGCGCGAGCTTTCAGACATTGTCGGGCGCAAGGTAGAACTTGTAAGCAGACGGGCTATCGAGGGGAGCAAGAATTGGATTCGACGCAGAGATATCCTGAGCACTGCGAGAACGATCTATGCTTCGTGATAGCGCTATGCTCCTCGACATTGAGGGTGATGGAAAGGGCGAAAACATTTCGGCTCATTGCAGGATTGGGTTGAGGAGATTGGATTTATGGAATCCCGTTCTAACGGGAACGAAGGAATATCTGATGCAAAAAGCATCAAACCAAATCAAGCAAAAAATAGCCACGACGAACGAGGGTGGGTTATTGATTTCACCGACATTCTTCGGAATCGATTACTACCTCCGGGCAAATGCACTCTCGTCAACCAATCTTCACGACTTTTTGAATCCCGAGGTTGTGATTGACCCTGTCCTGGGAGTTGAGATACTTGATGGATCTCTCTATATGTAACCGATTAATTAACTGTGCTCGCTAGGAAAATCTCTGATTGCTTCCTTGGAACCTCAGAACTATCACTCCGACTTTGGCTGATCAACTGTTGGCAGAAGCGCAATCGATGAAGTTGATACTCTATGGCTGATTGCGTATCTTTCGAGGCGAAACAAGAGACTCGAGCCTTTTGCTGGCGGTTACTCATCGGAAAAGCGCGCTCAACGAGTATTTCATGCCGACGTAGCTCAGTTGGTTAGAGCACCAGATTGTGGATCTGGGGGTCACAGGTTCAACTCCTGTCGTCGGTACAGCTCCTTCCTCACACTTCTTCACAACAGTGGAAATTCCCAATAATGGTCGAAGACAAGATCGTTGAGCCGAGACTGCTTCGTGGGTTCAGGGACTATCTTCCCGCGCAAATGAATGCCCGGCTGAGGGTGATCTCCGCTATCCGAAAGGTATATGAGCTATACGGGTTCGTTCCGCTTGAGACACCAGCCCAAGAGTATCTTGTGTCGCTGATCGGCTATGGAGACGAGAGTGCAAAGCAGATCTTCCATTTCAAGAATCCTGAGGACGAACATGTGGCGCTTCGATATGATTTGACCGTTCCGCTTGCCCGCGTGGTGGCACAATATCCCGAATTGCAGCTCCCGTTCCGCCGGTACCAAGTTGCCCCCGTCTGGCGCTCCGATAAGCCTGACCCCGGACGTTTTCGGGAATTTGTCCAGTTCGATCTCGACTCGGTTGGCACTTCTTCCGTTGCAGCCGATGCGGAAATTATTTGCGGCATGTACGATACACTGCGCGCGCTTGGCATAGAGCGATTCAAAGTGCGGTTCAGCGATAGAAAAGTTCTCGATAGCCTAATGGAGTTTGCCGGGGTACCGCACCGCCTTTCGCACAGGGTCTTTAGGGTGCTTGATAAGATTGACAAGATCGGGAAGGAGGGGGTGACGGCGGAGCTCACCGTAGGGAGAGTTGATGCTTCAGGCGACAAAATCCCCGGGCTTGGGTTGAGCAGCACTCAGGTTTCCCGGATCAACGACTTTCTCGCGCTTCCTGCTGGCTCGAGACGTGAAGTACTCGCGAGCGCAGCAGGGCTGCTCAAGTCTGTTGTTTCGGGGCGGGAAGCGATGGAAGAGCTTGGAGTCATCTGCGACTCGCTTGACAAGCTCGGGATACCCGAAGAGAATGCAGTGCTCGATTTGAGCATTGCCCGCGGACTGGACTACTACACCGGGCCCGTCTTTGAAGCCGTCCTGAACGATGCTCCCGAGTTCGGTGCAGTCTTCGGCGGCGGGCGTTATGATGGGCTTGTCGAGCGCTTTCTTGGCAAGAAGATTCCCGCTGTTGGTGCGTCCATTGGTGTTGACCGACTTTTTGCAGCCATGCAAAAACTTGGACTAATCGAACTCACACCTTCGACTGCCCACGTGCTCGTCACCGTTATGGAGCACAGCCGCATGGTCGACTATCAGAAGATCACCCGCGAACTCCGCCAAGCGGGTATCAATACGGAAATGTACCTCGGCGAGGAAAAGAGTTTGGGCAAGCAGCTACAATATGCAAACAAGCAGCAGATCCCTGTTGCTGTCATTATTGGCAGCCAGGAGTTTGCGCGAAGTGAAGTGACTGTAAAGAACCTGAAGCTCGGCGCACAGCTTCAAGATCCAAAGGACACCGCGCTCAGCAAGGAACGTGAGGAGTGGCTCAGGCTCTCACGCACTGCTCAGGTGACCGTGCCACGAGGTCAATGTCTCGAACAGATTCGCGCGCTGCTAAGAGGGATAGCCACCGAGTCACGGAGTCACGGAGAAGAGAATTAAGGTTAGGGACTAAAGCACTAATGTTCCATACAGAAAACGATAAAGAAGAATGGAGGAACTTGACAAACTTACGGAAAAAATTATCGGTTGTGCTATCGAGGTACATCGGGTTCTTGGACCAGGTCTCCTGGAAGCAACCTATGAGGCCGCTATCTGTATCGAATTGGAAGAAGAAGCCCTAAGATATCGGCGGCAAGTAATTGTGCTCGCTGTCTATGAAGGTAGGACCATCGGAGAATATCGGATCGACCTAATCGTGGAAGACGCTGTAGTTGTTGAATTGAAAAGTGTAGAGCGGTTTGATCCGGTGTTCGAAGCGCAAGTGTTAACATACTTGAGAGTTACAGAAAAGAGAGTTGGCTTGCGTATCAATTTCAATTCTCGACTGTTGAAGGATGGTATAAGGAGGTATGTTCTCTAAAGCTCTCTGTGCCTCAGTGTCTCTGTGGCTACTCATGAAGTCCTGTAATTGTTTCTCGAACAGATGAACCTCCACCGAGTTGTTATAGATGGTGAGCACCTGACCGTTCAGCAGGCTGTTGCTGTTGCACGCGGGAATGGCCAGGTCAGGCTTGCTCCAGTGGCTAAGAAGCGGATGGGAAGATCTTGGGCCTGGGTCGAGCGAGCATTGCGAGAGCGTGCCGTCGTCTATGGGGTAACCACGGGGTTCGGCGCGTTCCAAAACGTCTCCATTGCACCGGAGAAGTTAAGGGAGCTTCAGCGCAACATGATCATGAGTCACTGTGCAGGGGTGGGCGACCCTCTTTCGGAAGAGGGGGTACGTGCGATGATGTTGCTGCGCGCAAATGCGCTGGCAAAAGGTTTTTCAGGAATCAGGGTGTCAACGGTTGAACGCCTCCTTGAAATGCTGAATAAGCGCGTCCACCCCGTCATTCCCGCGCAAGGGTCAGTTGGTGCAAGCGGCGATCTGGCTCCTCTCTCGCACATGGCTGCAGTGTTGATTGGAGAAGGCGTGGCGGTCTACCGTGGAAAGAGACTGAACGGCGCACGGGCAATGAAAGCCGCGGGCATCAGACCTGTGGTCCTTGAAGCAAAAGAAGGAATCGCACTCAACAACGGCACGCAGGCGATGACAGCCATCGGCGTGCTTGCTCTCCACGACGCAGAACAGCTTGCTGCAATTGCAGACATCGCTGCCGCAATGACCCTTGAAGCTGTGAAGGGAAAAAGTACGCCCTTTGCTGCGCTGGTGCATTCCACCCGGCCCCATGTAGGACAAGCAGTCTCGGCGCGAAATATTCGCTCGATGATTCGGGGAAGCGAGCTCGTCGACCGGGTGGACGATGATACGCGCGAAAGCGTCCAGGACTCGTACTCAATCCGCTGCGCGCCGCAGGTCCACGGGGCCTCGCGTGATGCAATGACGTATGGCCGCAAGGTACTTGAAACGGAAATGAATTCCGCAACGGATAACCCCTTAATCTTCCCCGATAAGTCTGTAGCCTATAGCGCCGGGAACTTTCACGGCCAGCCTGTTGGGCTAGCGCTTGATTTTCTCGGCCTTGCGGTCGCCGAACTCGGTGATATCTCGGAGCGTCGGACCGCGAAGATCCTCGATAAGCACCACAGCTACGGGTTGCCGGCCTTTCTCGCAAGCGACGGTGGGGTGCAGTCGGGACTGATGATTGCACAATATACCGCCGCGGCACTTGTCTCCGAAAACAAAGTCCTCATGCATCCAGCCAGTGGAGATTCAATTCCCACATCGGCGAGCCAGGAGGATCACGTCAGTATGGGCACTATTTCCGCCCGGCACGCCAGAAACATCATTGACAATGTGCAGCGGATCATTGCGATTGAGATTCTCTGCGCAGCACAAGGGTTGGAGTATCGAAGTCAGCGGCCGGGCGTTGGTACCCGGCAGGCATTGGCCGCCGTCAGAAAACTCGTTCGGCCCCTCCGCGGTGACAGGAGCCTCACGGAGGATATTGAGAAGGTGACTTCTCTCATTCGGTCAGGCGGGTTGGCAAACGCCTTACGTTGACTTTGCGGTTTTTTTTCAAATTTCTCCGAGAGATATTTTCTTGGTTCCAGAGAATCTCTTGATTTATTTTATCCGTTGGATTGTTATCCGGGCGACTGGGTCTTGCCAGCCGTGTTGAGCTGTGCTGAGACTCGCACCCCCTTGGATCCCTGGGTGGTGTGTGATGACCCCGCTAGTTGCGGTTCGGCTATTGCCATCTGCAGCCATTGGTACCGGACCAATCACGCCGCAGGGATCCACGATGCTTGTTGAGAGTTCATCGTTTGCTTCGGTGCCGGCATCATAGCCTGCACTAAGGTATACGTCGGGCATGAAGCCCCCCGGCAGCTTAACCCCGTCCAAGCCTGTGAAACCGTCATTCGTACAGATCAGCATTGTTGCTAGAGAAAGACGATTCGCGTTTGCTCGGGCCATGATCTCGACTGTGAGTGATGTTGGCCCGGGGCCGCCCACCCGATGTATGGGTGCGCTCGTTGGCACAACATTGTACACTCCCGGTTGACCAGTGAGCTCAGCAACGGCGACAGAAGGATCTCCGTCTTCAGCGATTAGACGAATTCCCTCCGTGGCCAGTTCACCGACCCGGAACAAGTTTGCCTTCTTCGTGTGAGTAACAAGTACCCCCGGAGAGAGTGGCTGCCCAGTGAGAAGATTTTCGATCGTCACCCGGTACGTCTTGATGCTGCCGGCGTCCACCAGAGCCTCGGCCTCGTTCGAAGCGCTGGTAGAAGAATTCGACTGCGTGGGAAAAAGTGGATTTGAGACGTCCGTTTCTGTTGAGCAGCCGGCAAGGACGACGACTGCAAGTGCGATTACTGAGAAGAATCTGTTCATTGCGTTTCCTCCTGTAATAAGGTTGTGATATTTGTCCGGAAACATATTGGCCAATTCTCACACAAATATCACGGAACTATCACAGAAGCATCACAAGGAGCGCTCGGCCATGGGAGAATCTGGCGAAAAACGTCTTCGGGCTCACGAGATTTTCGGATTGCTGCAATCACCGCTCACGACAACGTGCTGTCAGGATAAACCAATCTGAGGAAACTATGTAATGAGCTTGATACTCTACTTCCTTCGCCACGGGCAAACGACGTTCAGCCGGGACAATGACTTTTGCGGATCCGGTTTGGATCCAGAATTGACACCGGAAGGACTGGAGATGGCGCATGCCTTCGCTGCCGCCTACCGTGCTACACCATGGAACGCCGTATACGCAAGTCCGATGCGGCGGACCGTGATGACTGCGGAGCCGATTTGTAAGGCAGTCGGCATGAAGATGGAACTGCGGGATGATCTGAAAGAAATCGGCTACGGCAAATGGGAAGGGAAAACATTGGAAACTGTTGACCGTGAATTCCATGATGATTATATCCGGTGGTCTGCTGATCCCGCCTGGTGTGCACCAACCGGGGGAGAGCCTGCCATTGAAATTTCCCGGCGGGCATTGAAGGTCGTCGAGGAAATCAAGCAACGGTTTTCGAATGGAAATGTTCTGGTTGTCTCTCACAAAGCAACAATTCGGATTGTGTTGTGCAGCCTGCTGGGGATCGATGTCGGCAGGTTCCGGTATCGCCTGGGGTGTCCTGTGGGATCGGTCAGCGTCGTTGCTTTCGGTCCTCAAGGTCCGCTGCTTCGTGTCCTGGCCGATCGCACTCATTTGGATGAACGCCTACGGTCCTTACCGGGGACGTAAGTCTGTTCGTCAATTCAGTCTGCGCAAATGACGTGGCCTTAAACATTGAAATCAAAGCAAAGGCAAGAGATTTCTCTCGCTTGAAACTATTGGCTGAAAGACTCAGTGATACAACCGGAGAGTTACTTTTTCAAGAGGATACGTTTTTCCGCTCCTCGATCGGCAGGCTAAAGCTGAGAGTGAGTGCTGCTGATCGGGGTGAACTCATACATTATGAACGTGACGATTCTCGCAGGCCGAGACAATCGACGTATCATATTTCAAAAACAAAGGACCCGGCATCGCTCAAGGCTGTTCTGTCATCTGCGTTGGAAATTCAGGGAGTTGTCCGGAAGCGGCGACTGCTTTTCACAGTTGGCCAGGCCAGAATCCATCTCGATGAGGTGAAAGGGCTCGGCCAGTTTGTCGAACTAGAATTTGTCATGCAGCCTAACCAGAATTCAGAGCACGGAACTGCCGTTCTTCGAGATTTGATGAAGAAACTCGAAATCAATGATGAGGATTTGATCGCTGAGGCCTATGTTGATTTACTCTCGTCATCAATTGTATGACTCGATGGAGCACACTAACACGTGGAGGAATCCTAACGTGGTGTCACAGGGAACACAGAGGGACGCAATGATGTTCAATGAGGCAAACCAAGTGTGACTGTGGAGATAACCAGAGGGGGATTCCCTTTTTTATCAAAAAGTTTACAAAAAGTGAGGTTTTGACGGTTGTTGTTTTGTATCTTGCGGTGATACTGCCCAGTGAGGCTACTATTGTCTAACATGTTGAGGAATGAGTTCATATGAATATCAGTATTGTCATGTTGGCGATTGCCCTTCTCGGTGTATCAGCCGAACCCGAAAGGACCGGCGCCAAGCATAATGCCCCGAATCAGGAGAAAGCAACCGTCTCTGCCAAAGCGAAAGATCCTGTTCACCCATTGCAAATAAAAGTATACTCAACACATCACAAGGGATTTATTATGACAGACAAAGTCATGAAAACAGATGAAGAATGGAAGAAGCAGTTAACACCGTTACAGTTCGAGGTCACCCGAAAGAAAGGAACCGAACGGGCCTTCACAGGAGAATACTGGAACAACCATGAGAAAGGCGTGTACAAGTGCCTCAATTGTGGCAACGACCTGTTTAGTTCAGCCACAAAGTTTGAATCGGGTACCGGATGGCCGAGCTTCTATGAGCCGGTTGCCAAAGAGAACGTCACGACAGAGGCTGATAATGGCTTTTTCATGCGTCGAACAGAAGTCGTGTGCAGCAGGTGTGATGCGCACCTCGGTCATGTGTTTGACGATGGGCCAAAACCAACCGGTCAGCGCTATTGCATTAATTCTGCTTCATTGAAATTCGACAAAGGAAAATAGGCTCGTCGGACGCCCTTGCCCTAACCTTTTTGTACCAATGACCCGTGATCCCCGTGGTTTTCCCCCCGGTCACCTGAGCCGCGACCACGGGGGTCATGGGAATTCATAAAGAAATCTGGATCCCCCGAGCTGCCACGCACTTTCTTTTCGATTTGACACTTCGTATATTTTTTCATCCATCACTTCTCCCACAAGTCCCTGAGTGTCGAAATGAAGCGGCTCACTGTGTGGAGTGGTTTCTACCTGATAATCGACATCGCCCTCCTCATCGTGTGTCTTCTTCACGTCCCCTCCATTCTGCAAAGACCGCGAGCGCCGTTCGATGTCGTACCGGAACACGATCGCATTTTCATACACAAAATCCTCAAATCTGAAGCGTGTCCTGCCCTGCGGCCCGGGGATGAGATCGAGCAGTGGGACGGAATGCCGGTGACGATCCCTGAACTTCTAGAGTATTACGCCGGCTTCTCATCCATCGGCGACAAGGCTGAGATCACGTATCGCCGATCGAATTCGGTCTCTTCAACGCTCATCACGCTCACTCCGTTTTATACGAAGGGAAATGTCGTTGTCTATCTCATTGTCGGGATCCTTACCTGGTGCCTGGCGGTATATGTCTTGCTGAAACGTCCCAACGAATTGACAGCGAGCCTGCTTCACTGGTCAATGATAACGATGGCCGTCGTCGTCATGGTCGCTTGGGAAGGCATCGCGCCCAATGGCCTGTTACCGATATACCTAAGCAGCGTGCTCTTCTTTGTTTCATACGCTGGTCTGGCAAGCACGTTTTTTTTCCTCACTGCGATGTTTCCCCGACCGAAACCAGGTTCAGCGGTAACAAAAGCTCTCTTCGTCTACATCCCTGCAATCGGGTTGCTCGTTTTCTTGCTCTTCTACCACTGGCGCGCAATCTTTCTGCATTCAAGCCAAGACTTCATCACCTTTCAGGTCTGGTTTGATATCTTTCATATTTCACTCTATGCGTACATTGGCGGGGGGTTATTCAATTTTGTTCATTCATATGTTACTTCGGCATCACGAGAAGATCGCAAGAAACTCAAATGGATCTTGTTCGGTCTGTGCGTGGGGCCGACCCCCTTTCTCTTGTTCACTGACTTGCCTATCCTGCTCGGACAACCATGGTTTGTGCCGGAGGAATATACACTTGCATTCCTCGTGGTTATTGCCATCGCGTTTGCCATTTCGTTCGTCAAGTATCACATTTTGGACATTGAAGTCGTCATCAACCGTGCGACCGTTTACGCGATCGTGCTTGGCCTCTTGGTGGCGTTCTATGTTGGTATTGTCGGTGTGGTGACTCATTTCGTCGGGTCTTATGCCAGCGAGTCCTATGCATTGGCTGCGGTTCTTGTCGGCCTCTTGTTTGAGCCGGCCCGGCGGCGCGTCCAGCGCTTTGTCGACAAACGATTCTTCAGGGTGAGCTACAATTTCCGTGAGACCGAACACAGATTTATTGAGGAAATAAAACATTGCCTTGATCTCGGTCAGCTTGCGGAATTGCTGGTCACGCGAACAGACGAACTGATTCCAGTAGAGCGCATTGGGTTTTTTACACTCAAACAACCAGGGCATCGCCTTTATGCGCTGGCGCATAAGAATTTTGATCTGTTTGAAAAGCACAGTATCCCTTTTCATGCGGAGAAATTGAAAACACGTCTGGAACTTCCAGTTGCTCTTGCTGAGAAGGTTGAGCAAGGCATCCCGTACGAGCCGGCCGATGGCAATGTATTTCGCCGCTGGGGAATGGTGCTCGTATTTCCCCTCCTTTCGGAGAACTTTGAGTTCCTCGGTTTTCTCGTGCTGGGCGAAAAGAAATCCGGTGGGAGGTTTAGCAGCGAAGACATTGATCTGCTGCGCACTGTGACGACGCAAGCCGGTTTGGCAATCGAGCGCCTCACCCTCCAGGTGAAACTGGTGCTCGAACATGCCGAAACCCAGCGATTGGAGGAACTCAATCGGCTCAAATCGGACTTTGTCTCGTACGTTTCCCACGAACTGAGAACACCCCTCACCTCCATCAAGATGTTTGCGGAGCTTCTCGGCACGCGTCCCCGCACATTGGACAAGAAGTCTCAGGACTATGTGCGAACCATCGAGGGTGAAGCAGACCGCCTGGATCGCATGGTGACCACAATCCTCGATTCTGCACGGATCGATCAGGGAGGAAAGGAATATAGCTTCACAGAGGTGGATCTTCGAGAAATCACTGAGAAGGTCTTGTCCACAATGAAGTACCAATTGAACAAGCAAGGCTTTCGGGTGAAATTCAAGCCAACGAAACGCCACCTGCCGATATACGCAGACGCTGACGCTGTGGCCACGGCGGTCATCAATCTCATATCGAACTCCATCAAATATTCGGCAGACAAGAAATATCTCAGCGTTTCACTGACACGCCAGGGGACCTGGTCCCTCTGCCGCGTGGAGGACCGTGGTCGCGGCATCTCGCCGGGGGCACTGCCCCATCTTTTCGAGAAATTCTATCGCGATCCTGCACATAGTGACCGCGTGCAAGGTGTCGGACTCGGACTGCCGTTAGTAAAGCACGTCATGGATGCCCACGGCGGCAGAGTTGATGTGAAAAGTGCCCTTGGAAAAGGCAGCGTGTTCTGTCTTTGGTTTCCAGCAAAGAGAACGAATCATGAGCCGCAAAAAGAAAATCCTCGTCGTCGAAGACGATAGCACGGTCGCGCGAGGACTGAAAGATCTCCTGCAATCCGAGGACTACGCCGTTCGGATTGCGTCGAACGGCAAGGAGGCTGTGACAAAGGCCTTCACTCTTTGGCCCGATCTCATTCTGCTTGATGTGATGCTTCCGAAGCTCAGCGGGTTCGAAGTGTGTCGTCAGCTACGTGCAAAGGGATATCTCAACCCTGTTCTCATGCTCACCGCGCGAACAGAGCAGATCGACAAGTTGATGGGGCTCGAAGTTGGTGCAGATGACTATATAGCGAAGCCATTTGATACACGCGAGGTACTTGCGCGAGTCCGTGCGCATCTGAGACGCACCGGGGTTGGTCTGACAGTAGCCGGAACCGGTCGTCACAACCGCAGGCTCCTCTCGATCATGTTCACCGATATCAAAGACTATGCAAAGAAAATGAATCAGGATGAAAAGCTCGCGTTGGCGTTGTTGAAGACAAACAATGACACGACCGCAAGGGCCGTTGCCCGTCATGGTGGGAGGATTGTAGAGAATATCGGCGATGCGTTCCTTGTTTCGTTTGACAGTGCATTGAAGGCAGTCGAGTGTGCCGCGGCAATCCAGCGTGATCTGAAAAAACATAACCTCTCCAAACCAACTTGGGAACAGATCAGAGTCCGAATCGGGATTCACCTCGGTGATGTCATTGAGGTGGATGGAAAACTGCGGGGAGATACGATTAACATTGCGGCCCGGCTTCAACAGATTGCGTTGGCAGGTCAGGTGAATATCTCAGAAAGTGTGTTTGAAAGTATCAAGGCACGATTGAAGATCAAGACAACCAAGCTCGGAACTCAACGGGTGAGGAATATCAAACAACCAATCACGGTCTATCGAGTCAGTGTGTAATAGTCCACAAGGAGGGAATGCATCATGAGAACCATCCTCATCGTGGAAGACGATGCGTCGATTGTGAAGGGTCTGGAGGAGGCATTGAAGGCAGAGCATTTCAACGTCATCTCTGCAGGCAGCGGCGAAAAGGGGCATGCGATGGCCAAACGGGAGAATGTCGACCTGATTATTCTCGACCTTATGCTGCCGGACATGAACGGCGAAGATATCTGCCGGGAGCTGCGGAAAGAGGGCATCGACACCCCAATCCTCATGCTCACGAGCAAGAAGCAGGAAATGGACAAGGTGCTAGGGCTCGAGATAGGAGCCGACGACTACATGACCAAGCCGTTCAGTATCCGCGAGTTGGTAGCCCGGGTCAAGGCTCTTTTGCGTAGGGAAGGAGAGATCAAGAAGGAAATTGACGAGTATGCGTTCGGCAACGTGGAAATTGATTTCAAGAAACAGGAAGCCACGAAGAACAAGAGACCACTCACCCTCTCTGCAAAGGAATTTCAGATCATGCAATACTTCGTCGTTCGCGAAGGTGAAGTCGTGACCCGCGACATGCTGCTGGATGACGTATGGGGGTATGAACACATGCCTACGACCCGCACGGTCGACAACTACATCCTCTCCCTCCGCAAGAAGATCGAAGACAACGCATCCAAGCCCAAACATCTTCTGACCGTTCATACCGCGGGATATAAGTTTGTGAAGTAAGTATTGCACGGACTGATCTTGTGCGTACCCCCCCCACTTGGCTCAGGCTTGAAGAGTGTTCTCAGCTGATGTGAATGGATTGTGTCCAAGATACGCAAAGAGACCATATCCAAACAGCACCCAGCAGACTTCCTTTGCCCGTTTGACCAGGATATATGCGGCGGAAAGCGTGATGGGATCAGGGAACCCAAAGGCCGTCAACAGCGTAACGAAACCGACCTCCTGCGCGCCAATCCCCGCCGGAAGAAAGAAAAACGCAATTCGAATAACGGAAGCGGTTGATTCAAGGACAATTGCCTGAGTGAAAGTGACATCGCTTCCCAATAGACTCAAAATCACGAAAGACTCCAATGCGATAAACATCCACGCCATGAAAAAGACGATGAGGGACGTAATCATGTGTCGCCGGTTTTTCCGGGCAAATCCTTCGACATAGGTATCCATTTCCGCGATGTGCGGTTTCAACCGTTCGATAAACGATTGCCACTGCGGAATCTTCACCCTGTCAAATACATTGAAAAGTTGTGTCAACCGTGATCCGTTGAATATCAACAAAAGGCCGACGACCAAGCCCCCCACGACGGCAGCAACCACAAGATAACTTCTTGTTCCGTCGAGTATACCGTGGTCTTGAATGGTCTCATAATATGACATGAACACGAGGAGGAGGCCGAAAAGGATATAGATCCCCTGAGCCACTGCGATGTTGACCTTGACAATGATACTTGCCGCAATGCCGTCTGTAAGACGGATGCCGAACTGCTTGCGAAGAAGGGCCGGGCGCATTGGCTCGGCCACTGCAACGCCGGCAGGCAGTGAATTCGACAGGGCATCTGTTGCAACGCGAATCAAAAACAGTTCGTGTAAGGATATCCTTTTCTTCTGCTCCGGAAGGCAGAGCCACCACCCGAACGTGTCGCAGAGAGTCGCAAAAGATATGGGAAGAATGATGATCGCGGCTGAAAAACTGATGTCGTCCAGAAGACCTGCGACTTGAGAAAAACTTAGTCCGGAACAATACTCCTGTAAACAGACAAGCAAAAAGACAAGAACTCCGAATCTGAATACCGCAAGCCCAACTTTTTTTGTGTTACGAGTGCACTTCATCGCAGTGACTGAAACGAGAGCTGACTTTTCATTCAGGTATCGGAGAATCCACCTGCCTCAATTACTTCGAAATGATAGCAACATGCCTCCCTCCGTGTGTCAAACGATTGTCATTCATCTGTAAAAAAATTGTATTCCAATGTTAGTGTTTATAATCGCTTCTTGAGTTCTTACTAATCCGCCATACAATCCCTCCGTCAGCTCGATCTTCCACCGTTCGTCACCGATAACAAACCATTTACCCATCTTTGACACTTCCCTGACAACCACGGCTCGCGTTCTGAGTATCCTTTACGAGCATGAAATCGATTTTTTTTCGGGAAAGGATACAAGAATGATCAGATCGCAACAGAGTGATGATGGTTTCGTCACGCGATGTGTTTCCAGAAAGGAGTTCCTTAAACAGGTTGCGGTAGCATCGGGATTCTTCTTCGCTGCATGTTCCCCATTGCGGGTCGTATTCAAGGCATACCCACGGAAGTTCGAGGAGGACACCGCACTATGCGATTGTGTGCTCCGTGCATTTGTGACGACGGTGATCCCAGGAGCGGGAAGCGATGAGCCAAATTTGGCTCGAATGTTTACAGATGATTATTACCCGTTCCACTCCTTTTCCGGATTCTTTGTTGCTGATCTTTCCGAGCGTAGCGCTGATCTCTTCGGAAATGAGCGGTTCGATCAGTTATCACTTGCGCAACGGACCAAGGTTGTGGAGGATGGACTGAACGCTGATGCGACAGTTCAGCGTCTTTATCGTGGAGCAATTCTCATCGCGCAGGTTTCTTACTATCCTGGCATTTACGATGACACGAAGGGATGCCCGCTCATTGACTTCCATGGTGCAAACTATGGGTTTACGGCGGATGAAATGTATTACCCGAATTATCAGGCGTTGCTGGCACGTGAGGCAACTGCAAACGGGAATTATTCATAACCTCACAAAGCGAGGATGGTCATGAAGAAAATAACCACAGAAGTACTAGTCATCGGAAGTGGATTTGGCGCGACCGCCCCTGCGCTTCGGTTAAGCCAGGTCGGAGCTCAAGTTTTGATGATTGAGAAGGCAAAAGATATCGTCCCCGAACGAGATTTCAAGCAGACTCAAGATCCCAAATACCTATTGCAATATCTCAAGGGGATGTCATCCGACCAAGTGGGGTTCACCTATGCCGAAGCCTTGGGGGGCGGTTCGGGATTTTATGAGATGGTCTCTCTCCGCGCTCCATCCGCCGTTTTTGATCAAACCGATGCTGATGGGAGGCGTCTATGGCCGGCGGGCGTTGACCGAAAAAGTTTGGATCCCTACTATGATCTCGCCGAAGAAATGCTTGGCGTTGAGCAAATTGGACTTGATGAAATTCCAAAGTCCGGTGTGGCCTTTTCCTTGCTTATGAAGAACCTCGGATACTCCTGCGATCGAGCAAGGTATGCAGTCAAGGGTTGCGTGGGGAGCGGATTTTGCGTCTCTGGCTGCATTTTTGGTGCGAAGCAGTCACTGCACTTCAATTATTTGCCTCAGGCAAAGGCCGCTGGGATGGAAGTCCTTACAGATACCGAGGCTATCTCGATCAGACCGTTGCTTTATGATGTGCGTTCAAGTGCAGGGACTCGCACCATTGCCTCGTTGCCATGTAGGTATGCCGTGGAATGACGTAATACAAACATCGATGAAGATTTCACAATCCATGCAAAGATTGTGATTCTCGGCGGTGGAACTGTCGGCACAGCAAAACTCCTTCTCAGCTCTTGTGAGCACCTCCGTCTTCTAAGCAGCCATATTGGTAAGAACGTTGCGTTCAATGGATCTGTGAAAGCTGCAGGGCTGTTGCCTGATGGGTTCATCGAGGGTGATATGCTCAGCGGACGCTCACATCCTGGCATGATTAGTTATCACTTCTTTAATTCCCTGGGGCTGACAATTTCATCGGCCAAGCCACTACCGCTTGACATCATCTCGTCAGCGCATCTGACCATTGCGGGGGAGGGAGGAACGGAGGCCTACTGGGGCCAGAAACATGTCGACCTTATGAAACTCTATCGGCGTAAAATGATTGTGCTGTATGCACTTGGCCTGACGCCCTCCTGTGTAGAGATAAGGCAAACAGGTGTTCACTCTTTCGCGCCTCACCTCGAGCTTGGAAGTGAGCTTAGGAATTACTACACGAACACAAAAGAACTTCTGAACTCAATTCTCTCGAGGAATGGCTGTACATTGCTGAACACACGCTTCATCAATAGTGAAGGGAAAGAGTATGAGGACATTCACTTTACCACGACACACATGATCGGATCATGCAGAATGGCCGACCGAAAAGAAGATGGTGTCGTTGATGCGTACGGCGAGGTTTTTGACTACCCCGGTCTCTACGTAGCAGATGGAGCGGCGATTCCGACATCGCTTGCCGTCAACTCCAGTCTGACGATACTTGCAAACGCGGAGCGAATCGCCGGACATCTTGCGAAGCGTTTCTACAGAAAGGGCAGGCAGAACGAAGGAATTATAGCGAAGCTTCCGCGAGCGGACTCGTAGAAACAACTGTCTATGTAGTTGTGTTCAAAAGCGTGAGAAGAATACCATGGCAACACTCGTCACAGGCGCCACAGGATTCATTGGCCAGCATGTCGTCCGGATTTTGGTCGAACGCGGCGATACCGTCCATCTTCTTGTGAGAAGGAAGGATGATGTATCTCCACAGAAAAAATCGAACCTAAAACCATTTTTCGGAGATATAGAGGACGAGGCAACGATCTACAACGCGATTCGAGGATGTCAAAAGGTGATCCATCTTGCGGCCTGCGCAAGAATGTGGATGAAAGATCCTTCGGCGTTCTATCGCCCTAATGTCTTGGGAACCCGTAATGTCCTGAAGTCTGCATTTGAGATGGGGATACAAAAATTCGTGCACTCGTCTTCATGCTCGGCGGTTCAGATTGTTGGTGAAGGCGTTGCTGATGAGAATTGCATTCGTCCACTGGCTCACTTTTTGACGGACTATGCCCGTTCAAAAGCCCTTGCAGAAGAAGAGGTGTGTTGAGAGAGGACTAGCTGCTATTACTGTGTATCCTACGAGGGTCTTTGGACCTGGAAGAATGACAGATGGGAACGCAGCTACTAAGGCCATCGATTTGTACATGCGCGGCAGGCTCCCATTTATCCTAGAAGGTGGTGAACAAATCACAAGTTGGGCATATGTAGAAGACGTTGCGCGAGGACATGTTCTGGCACTCGATTGGGGAACTTCCGGACGGCAATATATCTTAGGCGGGGAAAACGTTTCGCTGAGAGAGGTTTTCACAATCGTTGATGCGCTGACGGCGGAAAGGCACATCCGGCTAAATATTCCCAAAGCGCTTGCAGTGGGGATCGCGGTTTTGGAAGAAATGAGGGCAAAGGTGTTTCGTGCGCGACCATTCATGACAAAAGGTTGGGTGGAATCAATTCGTCAAAGTTCTGCATTTTCATCGGCGCTGGCGATACGGGAGCTCGGCTACCAGCACACGTCCTTGCCGGAGGGCCTCAGGCGCACAGTCGATTGGCTCTCGGACCAAAAGAGAATTTGACCAATCCCCAAAAACTCTTATTACTCCTCTCCTCCATCATTCCATCACTCCGTTACTCCATTACTCCATCACTCCATCATTCCATCAATCCATTTATCCAAATTCCACTCCTCCACCAACCCATCACTCCACTCCTCCATCATTCCATTTTTCTTACCCTTCTTTGACAATTTCCTGACAACGTTCCCTTTCAATAATTGTATTATCTCAAAAGAAACGGATCAACGTTCCAATCACAGGAGATAGAACCATGAAAGAATTATTCGATCTCATCGAAGCAATCAACGATGGAGTGGTGCAGTACCGTGACGAGACAGGTGTAACTCCGACCACTCTTACGGTCTCACCGGCGTCGTACACCCGGCTGATAGAAATCAAGGCATGGGAGGAGAGAATCGGGAATCTCATTATCGGTTCCTTCCCCTTGAGTGATATCGAAACCCCGGTAGGAAAGATGAAAATCGTCATCGATGAAGTCCTCGCTGATACAGTAGTTGCAATTGCTTGAATAGGAGGAACAAACGATGAAGCAAGTATTTGGTCTCATGGAAACCATTAACGAGACAATCTTGGAGAACCTTGAACGAACGGGCTTTCGCCGGCAGGCCATCGCGATCTCCGCGGGGCTATTGCCAATCGTTACTCTCCGACGTGTTGCCATTGGACTTTCCGGAATCTCAGCGATGCTGAGGTCGTCGTACCAAACTTCTACTGAAGTACGACAAATCTATGACAAAAGCCCTGATGCGTGAATGTATCTTGGAGTCAGAACATTTCAATGAGAATAGTATGAAACATTATATCGACAAAGTCTTGATGCTACTGCTGATTGCGAACGTTGCCATTAGCCAGCAGGTTCGTGTGTGTGACAAAATGCTTCAGTCTGGTGAAGAGCTTGTGTACAAAGTCAAATGGCAATTTGTCCGCTTGGGAACCATAACCGTGCGTGCTGAGCGAGAGACCTCCAGCACAGATTCGACGCTCTACAAGTTCATTATGATTGTTGAGTCCAATCCCGACCTCGTGTTCATTAAAATTCATGAATACAACGAAAGTCTCGTCAGCGCGGTGGATATGATGTCAAGGGGTTACCGCGGTGTGCACCAGAATGATAAGGAAAAGGTGGAAATTCGTCTTACATACAACGAAGTGAACCATCGCGTCTTCTATGCCGACAAGGATTTAAGCTCCGGAAAGATTCTGCGCGCAGATACACTGGAACATGTACCGCCGTACGTCGAGGGACCAACACTTTTCTTCTATGCACGTTGGCAGTCGCGGTCTAAGCGAGTCTTGAAAGTTCCGACAATAACAAATGGTATAGTGGCCAATACGGATCTGGACTTTACCGTCGGACGGGAATACGTGGAAATCGATGCAGTTGATGAACCAATCCGTACGCGAAAATACAAGGGGTTTGTAGGCTGGGAAGGCGGAACAGCGGCTGGACTTTCAGGAGAATTCATAGGCTGGGTCAGCGATGACGATGCAGCCGTTCCCATTCAAGGTGAGATGAAAGTTCTCCTGGGCTCCATCCGTATCGAACTTGAGAAGTGGGTACGGGCTGATTGGGCTCCACCTGTCTATGTCGAATTGGTGAAACAATAACCTAAGTAACAAAGAAAAGGAAACGACATCATGAGCGTACTGATCACTGGGGCAACGGGATTTATCGGGAATCGACTTGCGAAGGTTCTTGCACTTCGAGGGGAATCTGTCCGTGTGCTGTGCCGCCCGACGGCAGATGTGCGACTATTTGTCGAAAGCAACATCCGTATTTGCCGGGGGGATATTCTCGATGCTGCAAGCCTGGAAAAAGCAATCGATGGGTGCGACCGGGTGTTCCAGCTCGCTGCTTATGCTCGTAACTGGGCAAAGAATCCTCGGACGTTTATCGATATCAACGTCGGTGGATTGAAGAATGTCCTTGATGCTGCTCAACGGGCATCGGTCAAAAAAGTGGTTTTCACATCATCGGCCTTGACCCTGGGTCCTTCCAACGCAGGTCCAGTGAACGAATCGTTAGTGCGCACTGCTGGATTTTTTACCGAGTATGAACATTCCAAATTCGTCGCGGAACAAGAAGTTCTTCAGTATGTGCGCGATGGACTCCATGTTGTGATTGTGAACCCTTCTCGCGTATTCGGTCCCGGCTTACTCAATGAAGGGAACTCTGTAACGAAGATGATTCGATGGTATCTCGAAGGCAAGTGGCGGTTCATCCTTGGTGATGGAAATGCGGTCGGCAACTATGCTTTCGTCGATGATGTTGTGCAAGGCCACCTTCTCGCAATGGAATACGGAAGAGCGGGAGAGCGATATATTCTCGGTGGCGATAATGTTTCCTTCAATAAATTCTTCGACCTTATCTCGGAAATCGCCGGCCGGAGATATCGCCTTTTTCATGTTCCTGCTTCTGTTGCATTGACAATCTCCACGATTGAAAAACTTCGTGCCGAATGGTTACGGCATTACCCACTCATTACTCCCGGGTGGGTGAAGATTTTTATCAATGATTGGGGTTGTTCGACTGAGAAGACAGAACGTGAATTGGGTTATACCCCCACACCATTACGAGAAGCTCTTGAAAAAACCATAGCATGGTTACAAGAACATAACGGAAACACTACTGAGTAATGTCATGAAAGCGCTGATCAATATGCTCGATCTTCGGGCACATTTTCGTGGAGAGGATTTGAAACCGACGGTTATTCTCATCATCGCTTCGCTGATGCCGGCGATCCACCGGTACTTTGGCTCGATGGAATTTGCGGCGCGCTCATTTGCCCGGACGGCAAGTTTTGAAGCGGCAGCTTTTATGTTTGGTGCTGCGTTTTTCCTGCTTGCGGTGATACCTCTTGCTGTAATCGTTTTGGTCTTTCACGAACCGTTGAAGAATTACGGATTGCAGCTCGGAAACTGGAAAGCGGGCTTCATGGCTACAGCTCTTCTTTTTCCTCTGATTGCCGGTGCGATGCTCTATCCCGCATCTCAGACGGCGGAGATGCGAGCAGTTTATCCCTTTGACATGGACGCAGGTGCATCATGGATGGCTTTTCTCCAGTTTGAGTGCATGCGGGGAGCGCTCTTTTATACTGCGTGGGAATTTTTCTTCCGCGGCTTTATGCTTTTTGGTCTCCGTAAGCATGTTGGCGATTGGCTGGCGATCTGCATTCAAACCATTCCTTCTTGTCTCTGGCATATCGGTATGCCGACGGGGGAAATTATTTCCTCAATCGCGGGAGGCATTCTTTTCGGCTTGCTTGCCATTCGAACCAGGTCGATTCTCTGGCCGTTCCTGTTGCATGTTCTCATTGGTGCAGGACTGGACTTCTTCATAGTCATTACATAGGGAGAGCAGTCATGAACAAGGTCCAAAATAGCTCCGATGCACTTTCCACGACCATTCATCTTGTCTGCTTGAGCTTTATTGCAGTACTGTTTGCCCTGACAATCATATTTGCTCACAAGGTTCCCGATTGGCAAGAACTTTCGATTCAATTCTTACGTGCAGGTGTGGTCTATGTGGCTGTCGTTTGGTTGGCTCGCCGTCTGTCCAAGGGATGGCTTTTGATGGTTGTGTACACGGCGGCGGTGTTGGGATTGTTTGCGTTTCTCTTCAAAGCGGTTGCTGGTTTGCAGCACATTGTCGTCGACGGCTGGATGGACGATGTGCTGATTTCAATGGACTATTCCTTGATTGGCAAAGAATCATCTGTTGCACTCCAACGCGTTGTGCTGCTCACAGAGTGGATGATGTTTGCGTATGTCATATACTTTCCCCTGTGGCCCTTCATTGCTTTGATCTGTTATTGGTCAGGCGGTACGTGCGCTGCGAATGATTATTTGCTCAATGTGTCACTCGCAAACGTCGTGTGTTTCCTCGGTTTTATCATTTTTCCCGTTGCAAGTCCACTCTACCACGCACCTCACCTCTATACCGTGCCGCTGGAAGGAGGGTTCTTTACCTGGTGCGGAGAATGGATTCGGCACAACCAGCATTATGCAGGAGGAAGTTTACCCAGTCCACACTGTGCAGATGGCAGTATTATGCTCGCAATGCTGTATCGCTACAACCGGAACCTGTTTTACCTAAGTCTTCCAGTGTTCCTCACGCTCTATGTCTCGACTGTCTATGGCCGGTACCACTATGCGTGGGATGGGATAGCGGGGATTATCTCAGCGATTGTAGTTCTCAAATTGAGTTCTCAGCTCGTCTCAGCTATGGACGCTGTGCGAACACGGCTCAGATCCTTGTTCGTTACTCGTAACGTTGCAGAACCGGTTTCAGAATAATGTGACATGAGGAAAGAATGAAGGTACTTGTAACAGGAGGTACAGGTTTTATTGGCAGCCATCTCATCGAGCGGTTGAGGCAAAGAGGTGACGAGGTGAGATGTGTTGCAAAGGACAGACTCAACGCGGCTTTGCTTGAGGCCCTCAACGTTGAAGTAGTGTTTGGTGACCTTAACAACGGGGTCGGATGGGAGTCTATTCTCGACGGTGTGGATTACATCTATCATCTCGCTGGAGTGACGCGTTCACGATCGTCGAAGGAATACTATGAGGGGAACTTCCTCGCCACAAAGCGATTCATTGATGTGTGCACAGCCAACTGTGGTGGTCTTCAGAGGTTTGTGTATGTGAGCAGTCTGGCGGCGGTGGGACCCTCACTCGACAGCAAGCTCGTGAAAGAGGAAACGCCGTACCATCCCGTCTCGCATTACGGAAAAAGCAAAATGCTCGGAGAACTCGAAGTCTTGAAGGCACGTGACCGGTTGCCGATTACCATCATACGACCCTCAGCTGTGTACGGTCCGCGTGAGCGAGATATGTACGAATACATCCGCCTCATTATGCGAGGAATTCAGCCGTTGATAGGATTTCGAAGGAAGTTGATCAGTCTCATTCACTCCGATGATGTAGTCGAAGGAATTCTTGTTGCAGCCGAACATCCCAGAGGAATTGGGGAGACGTATTTTCTCGGAAGCGAACAGTCTTATACCATGGAAGATATAGGAAGAGCGATCGCTCATGCGATACACAATCGTCCCATAAAGATTCGTGTTCCCCACATTCTTGTGTATGCTGTTGGCGCAATAGCGGAAACTGTCGGAAAACTTACCGGTAAACAAATCTTCTTCAATTTACAAAAAGTGCGCGAGTCTGTTCAACCGGCCTGGATTTGCTCTGTTGAAAAAGCTCGAGTGCATCTCGGTTTCCGTCAGCGTGTGTCGCTTGATGAAGGAATGCTGAAAACATACCTGTGGTATCGCAAGAATGGTTGGTTGTAACGATGGAGAACGGTAAAGACAGGCGGAAAAACAATGTCAACGCAAAGCACAGAACTAACAGACACGAATCTTATCGATTTAATGAAATCCATACGGCACTCAAAAAGCGAGTTCTTTGTCTTTCAGAAGAATTTGAGCACCGGGAGGGTATACACCGCCCGACTGGCAAATACTGAGAATGGTAAAGGGGCAAGGGGCGAGCTCCAATAACCTTGCTGCACGTATATGACCGCGCCGCCTTGAGGAAAACGCTGAAAGAATTATCCGGACATCCTCGGTCTTCAATACTCTTGGTTTAGAATCGAAGTAACAAGGAGTTACTACTTCCGAAGATTTTGGAGCACAAGTATTCGAGGAGTCGCGGAGCATGGATTGGCCACGGGAGGAAATGCCTTTACCGCTACGCGGACTGTGCTGAGCAACAAACTCGTTTCCTTCATGATGTGTAACGTCAACTACCATCTTGAGCACCATTTATTTCCTGGCGTTCCATGGTACAACTTCCCCCAAGTGCATTCCCTGCTGCAGGATGAATACCAGCGAGCCAGCTCGTCGGTCTACCACTCATACTCTGCGTTCTTGATTGATTTCTTCAGAACCACGCGTTCGGGGGTTACACCCAATGTTCGCCTGGTACCCAAACACTTCCGAGAGAAGGTCTGTGCATAGTGAGAACCCTGGCGAGCAGAACCTGCCACCACCATTCCAAGTCGTCCTGTCACAGACATACTTTTTACCTCCCTTTGACAATTTCCTGACAACCTTTCCCCTGAATTCATGTATCATCTCGTAAGAAACGAATAAAGTTTCAATTGCAGGAGATAGAACATGAAAGAAGTATTCGACCTCATCGAAGCAATCAACGATGGAGCGCTGCAATATTGTGACGAGAAGGGTGTGCCTCCGACTGCCCTCACAGTCTCGCCGGGATTGTACAGACGGCTCGTGGAAATCAAGGCGTGGGAGGAGAGAATTGGCAATCTTGTTATCGGCTGTGCGCCATTGAGCAAGATTCATGCGGATTCCGATGAGCTGTGCGTTGTCATTGATGAGCTATTCACTGAGACTGGGCTCGTAGTTTCGTAGGTATGCTCTTCAAATGACGCGTTTTGACCATCCTTTGACATTTTTTTGACAACGATCATCACACGGACATGCACATTGTGAAAGACCTTAGGAGATTGACTCATGTTTACAGTTCTGTTGGTCGTCGCGACGATCCTCGCAATTCTTAGTGCAATATTCATCACGGATTTTGTCAAGGCGCTCGCGGCTTTTCTGAAAACGACATCTTTGTAATCAGAATGAAAACACATGTGATTATCAATCCGGCGTCTGGAGGGGGAAAAACTGTAGCAATGCTTTCGCACATCCCTGCCATCATCAAGAAGTACTTTGGGAATAACTACTCTTTGTATGTAACCCAGAAATCCCTCGACGCTGAACGCTCCGCCAGGGCAGCGGTCACCGACGGAGCGAATCTCGTCCTTGCTGTCGGTGGCGACGGCACCATTCATGAAATTGTCAACGGACTATTCCTGAACCGCAACTTGATGAACGAAGAATGCGAACTCGGCATCATAAGCACAGGCACCGGGCGTGGGTTTGCGCAAAGCATCGGGATTCCTCAATCGGTTGAAGAACAGATGCGCGTGGTTGTGGAAGGGAACTCGCGCCCGGTCGATATTGGCAAAGTGACGTATCAATCGACCCGTGGAGAAGAGAAAGAACGCTTCTTTGTGAACGAATGCCAGGTCGGTATCGGCGCCGAGGTAGTCCGCCGTACTCAAGCGCATCACAAACGTCATGGAGGATTGCTTGCATACGGCTTCGGAACACTGTCGGTGCTCCTTCAGTACCCCGATCAACTCATGACGGTCGAACTGGACGAGGTGAAAACGATCACGGGGAAACTTGCCGGAGTTGTCATAGGGAACGGTGCGAGGACCGCGGGAGGGATGAGGCTTACACCTGACGCCGCACTGGACGACGGAATGTTTGATGTGTTGCGTATTCGTGAGCAGTCCGTTTTGAAACGGTTGCGCAATGTTCCGAGGATCTATGCGGGACGCCACATACACTCAGCCGACTTCGGCTACTGCAAGGCGCGGCGCATCAGCATTTCGTCCCCCGAGCATGTTGCTGTGTCTGCGGACGGTGAGGTGCTCGGCGTACTGCCATGTACCATTGAGCTGCTTCCCGCCGCGCTTCGTATCCGATGTCGTCACATACCTCAGGAGGCAATTCATGCAAACAACAACGGGCAATTTGCAGAAAGCAGAGTTTGAAGCACGGATCTTCATCTCACTTGGAATCGTCGCTATCGTGTGCGCTCTCTCTTACTCCATTTTTGCACACACACCTTCAATCATTGTGTATTTGGGGAACACAATGGGCATTCCTGCCGACGACGCCCTGACTGCAGGCTATATCTTCATTGCCCTCATCATGGCTTCCGTATCCCTGCTCAGAATGTGGGCAGGAACTCTGCTGACGGCACAGCGCGTCATGGCGTTCAGTGTGCAAGTCGACAGTCTGAGGACCGCCGGGCCGTACCTGGTTGTGAGAAATCCGATCTATCTTGCAGACTTTATTGCCATCTGCGCTTTCACGGTGTGCCTGCCAGTCATTGGACTCCTGATGCCGGTCTTGTTCTGTATTCATTATGTGCGGCTCATCCGGTATGAGGAAGCGTCTCTTGAGGTGCGATACCGAGACCAGTATGACGATTACGCCGCCTGTGTCCCACGACTGATTCCTTCTTTCAGAAGCTTGACGAATCTGGGCAAAGCTTTGAACGATGTCCGCATTACGAAAGAGGGGGTCAGACACAATGCTCTCTTCGTGTTGTTTGTTCCCGGGTTCATTCTGGCGGCGATCACTCACCAATTTGTCGATGCTGTTGTTGTTGGACTTCCCGGGCTGATTGACTGGGCAATTGTGCACACGAAACTTGGAATCAAGAAATAACTCGGAGGAGATAACCCCATTATGAAGCCACGGAGGCCAAAAGTATTTGATGACATCCTCTACGCCCAGTGTTGGGAAGATCCGGAATTGGACCGGGCCGCATTCTCGATAGCTTCTGACGACGTCGTTTTCTCCATCACGTCGGGAGGATGCAACGTGCTGACGTTCCTGCTCGACAACCCCCGCAAAGTAATCGCGTTGGATGTGAATCCGTATCAGAATTTTCTGCTCGACCTGAAGATGGCGGCCTTCAAGAGACTTTCCTACTTGGAGCTGTTGGAGTTTGTGGGTGTTCGAGAGTCTGACAATCGGATGCAGCTTTACAACAAACTCCGTCCTGCTCTCCATCATGACAGTCGAAGCTATTGGGACACTCAGTCCCGGAAGATCCAGCATGGGATTCTCCACTGCGGCCGGTACGAGCGATACATGGGTTTGCTGAGACGATGGGTGAATCGACTGATGGGGCGGGCACTGGTGAGGAAGTTTTTTGAGACGGAGGACCCGGCGGCACGCGGGGAGCTCTTCCGGACGGAATGGCGCACGATCTGGTGGTGGCTTTTCACACGCGTTTTGCTCAGCCGTTTCACAATGACGTTGCTCTTCGATAAGGCGTTCTTCCGATATCTCGATGGGTCGTTTTCCTTCGGCAAACATTTCGCGGAACGGGTCAGGCGAGCTCTAACGGAGCTGCCCACGAAAGAGAACTATTTCCTCTCGTACATCCTGCTCGGTCGATACTATAGTGAAGATCATCTCCCCCCATATCTCCGGGAGCAGAATTATCACATCATTCGCAGCCGGTTGAACCGGATTGAGCCCGTGTGCGACAGCTGTGAACACTTTTTCTCTACTCTCCCTGATTCATGTATCACGAAGTTCAACTTCACAAATATTTTTGAGTGGATATCGCCTGAAGAATATGAACGGCTTCTGCGCCAGACACACCGTGTGGCACGAAATGGCGCGGTCTTGACATATCGGAATCTCCTCGTGTTTCGCGAACGGCCGATCGCGCTTGCGGCACACATTCGGTCGCTGCACATGAAGGCGAGGTCACTCCATGAACGAGATCTCTCATTCATTTACAGAAACTATGTTGTTGAAGCAATCAACAAACGGAGCGCGCAATGGGATACGTCGTACATACCGTATCTGACCGCAGAACACTAAGGGACTTCATCGACCTGCCGTGGCGGGTTTATCGGGACGATCCAAACTGGGTTCCGCCGATCTCCTCAGAGGTTCGGAGAACTCTTGACGAACGGCGAAACCCCTTTTTTGCCCGTGCCCGCCGGAGGCTCTATGTCTGTTATCACGACGGTTCGGCCGTTGCAAGGATCGCCGTTGTGATCAATCCCAGGCATCAGGAGAAGTTCGGAGTGAAATCGGCGTTCTTCGGGTTCTTCGAGTCCATGAATGATCCGGAGGCGGTGAGACAGATGTTCACCACAGCGGTGGAATACTGCAGGCAGGAGGGCGTCGAGCTCCTCGAAGGTCCCTTCAATCCAAACCATTACTCAGAACTGGGGCTGCAGGTCAGCAACTTCGATACTCCCCCGACATTTTTCCAAACATATAATCCAGGGTATTACTGCGGGTTGCTCGAAGGAATTGGCTTTCGGAAGTCGGCCTGTTTCTACACTGCAAGGAACGACCAGATTCGCGAGTATGTGGTGAATCGCTACGGGGATATGCAGTCGCCGTTGGAGCTTCAAGGATTTACCGTACGATCACTTGATCTGGCACGTTTGGCAACCGATCTCGAAATCCTCCGTGAGGTTTTCAATGATGCGTTTTCCTCGAACTGGCACTTCCTCAGCGTCAGTAAAGAGGAGTACCAATTCTCAGCGAAGTTTTTGCGCCTGGTGACCGATCCGGATCTTGTGGTAATCGTTGAGCATGATGGGAAAGCGGTCGGCGTTCTTCTGTGTGTGCTGGACATCAACCCGCTTTTGAAGAAACTTCGCGGCAAGGTTGGGCCGATCAAGTACATACGCTTTCTCCGGGAAAGAAAACGCATCCGCAGGCTCATCGTTTATGCGGTCGGGATCAGAAAGGCGTATCGGGGAACGGAGGTCTTTCGACTTCTTCTTCGCACAATGTGCAGGATTGCCCTGAGGTATGACGCGCTGGAAACGACCTGGATGTCGGACAACAACGGGTCTGCTGTTCGCGCCGCCGACCATTTAGGGCTAGAGCCCGATAAGCAATTTGCGATCTATGAAATGGCACTGAAATCATAAGGTATTTCTGACTCATCGACCATGATTATTCTTCGATCAGACTTTGACAAGACCGTGACAATACCCTCAAGGATCTCGCATAACTTGCAGGTGAAGAAGACATCATCGGTGAGAACAATGTCATACTCGTACCATCCGAAAGATTGGGGATTGAAGGTAAGTCAAAACGGCGAACTTATGGTGGGGAACCACGGCGTCGTTGGGCTCGCGAGAAAATTCGGGACACCGCTCCATGTGGTGAATGAGAGCCGCTTGCTCAAGACGGCACAGAAGTTTTTGGAGAGTGCATCATCCCTGTTCCCTGCGAAGACGTCGGTCCATTATGCATTCAAGTGCAACTCCGTGCCTGCAGTTGTTCAGACAGTTCGATCCGCGGGGTTGAATGCTGAAGTGATGACCGAGTATGAATTGGAATTGGCGGTCCGTCTTGGATTTCTCCCCGATCAGATTATCGTGAACGGGCCGTGCAAGACCAATGAGTTCCTGCGTGCATGTGTTTGGACCCGCGTGCGACTGATCGTTGTTGACTCAATCGACGAGCTTCGGGCGTTGGCAGGAATAACTCGTGAACTCATGTTGGGCGCACATATTCTTTTGCGCATCAATCCGGATGTTGTCCCGCGGAAGATGAATCGTGGTACCGCCACCGGCAGCCGGAAGGGATGTGCATTCGGGTTGGATCTCAAGGGCGGTGAGGTGGGCATCGCCTTTGATGTGTTGAAGGAGATGGAGCTCGTGCGTTTTGAAGGATTTCATTTCCACATCGGAACCGGAATCCGGGACCCAAGGGATTACGCGCGTTCATTCACGAGAATGCGGTCCCTGTTCGAGCAGGCCCGATCAATGGGATTTCCGGTCAGGGTCCTTGATGTCGGAGGAGGGTTTGCTTCAATGACAACACGAGAGTTCACAACGGCTGAAATGCTGGCATACCACGGACTCGAGGTGTTACCCAAGAGCGCGGTCCGTGCAGATTGTGCGAGCTTTGATGATTTCGCAGGAGAGGTTTCCAGGGCGGTGCTGCGGCAATTTCCGCTGGATGATCTCCCGGAACTCGTGTACGAGCCCGGGCGATGCATCGTGAGCCCGAATCAATTCCTGCTTTTGACTGTGCATCGCGTGAAAGACAGGTGGGGCATTCGGAAATGGCTCATCACCGACGGCGGATTGAGCACGGTGGCAATGCCGACATACTACGAATATCATGAAGTCTTCCTGGCCAACGATGTCGGCCGCCCAAGAACGGAGAAAGTAACGATCATCGGACCTGCATGCTTTGCCGGCGATGTCGTCTATCGAAATAAGTTGATGCCGGAGGTCCATCCCGGAGAAATCCTTGCCATCATGGACAGCGGTGCGTACTTCACCGCGCTTGAGTCATCGTTCGGGTTTCCGCGGCCGGCGATCGTTTCCGTGAATGGGTCAACCTGCCGGCTCATCCGCACTCGAGAGACATTTGACGAGATGGTTGCGCGGGATATTCTTGATTGACAATCACCAACGGAGAAGGAAAATGAAATTTGCGGTTACACGAAACGGATCCAATCCAGCGCGCGACAGGGTCGCGGATGAGCTTGTCCGCACCTGCATCGCCCGTGGGCACCAACTGTCATTGCCCGGCAATGGAGTTCAGTTCGTCCTTAACCTGACCGAAATGGCATCTCCACGTCCCTTCCGCCGCCGGTCACGGTCGGTCTTTGTCTTCTCCATCGTTTCAGTCGATAGTGCAGAAGATGACCTGAAATCTCTCTGCTACACTTCTCTTGTGCAAACAATGTCCAATCTCTTTTTGTGCGTCGTTCCGTCGCCCCGTTCTGTGTCGGGCACTCCAGAAATTTTTTTTACAACGCCTGAGGCAGGATTCTACCACCTCCCGTTTGATCCGGAGGAGGTATATCAACGGATTCTTCCGATCGCCAGTGCGCACTTTGCGACCGAAAACGAGTTCAGCACCGATTTACCGGAGCGGTTGTGGGAACGTTCTCCCGTCGTGGAGAAGATATCATTTTACGGAAAAGAGCTTGAGAATCTCGGCGTGCTGCCGACACCGTTTCCGCTGAGAGAAATTCTCACGGAACAGGCCATGCGACATCTGTACAAGATCTATGGGATCACGGGAGCGAGCTACGGGAACCTGAGTGCGCGTGAGGATATTCCGGAGCTTGGAGAAACGACATTTTGGATGACAGGGCGGGGTATCAACAAGGCCGACATTTCCAGGATCGGGAAAGATGTTCTGCTGGTGAAAGGGTTTGACGCGGAGCGGGGAGCGGCGCTGGTAAGTGTGCCGCCAGGTTTCGACCCCACTGCACGGGTTTCGGTCGATGCTGTTGAACATGAGTTGATCTACCGGACGTTTCCGGGCGTCGGCGCGATTGTCCATGCTCATGCATGGATGGAGGGGGTGCTCTGTACCCGCCAGAATTATCCGTGCGGCACTCGAGAGCTAGCAGAGGAAGTGGTGAGGCTGCTCCATCAGACGCCGGATCCGTGCCGAACTGCCGTTGGACTGAAGAACCACGGGCTGACGATCACCGGCCAAAACCTTGATGAAATTTTTGAGCGAATTCGGGGGAAGTTGTTGACGGAAGTGAAGATGTTTCCATAATCACCTGTAGGGACATGGCCCCGACAAAGAGAGTCGGGGTTAACAAGCCATGTCCCTACAGGGTACTGGAGAAAGCACCATGTACTCACTCAGAATCTTGACAAGCCAACCGCTCCGTTTGGCGCTGACGATCGGAGGAATATCCTTGTGCATTGTCCTGATGCTGCTGCTTCTCGGAATCTATCGCGGGGTTGCGGACGGGTCTGTCGACTATATCCGGGGTAATACGGTGGATCTCTGGGTGCTTCGGCGGAACGCGACGAACATCCTGCGGGGAACGTCGATCCTGCGTTCTGTCCATGGGCAAATCATCGCTCAGGTGCAGGGAGTTCGCTCGGCGTCGGCAGTTCTGCTTCAGCTTTCGACAGTAAAAAAGGAGGGGACCGCCGCAACGGTGTTCCTGACCGGATTTGATCCATTAACGGGAGTCGGAGGCCCGCCTGAACTTGTTGCAGGTCGCTCGGTTCACAACGATAGCGAAATTGTTCTCGATAAGTCGTTCGCCGCGAAATATCAATTCGAGATTGGTGACAAAGTCGAAATCCAGGATGTTGCGTTTGATGTTGTCGGTCTCAGCACCGGCACGAATGCATTCGTGATCCAGTATGCCTTTGTCTCTCTCCGCCGTGCACAAGCGCTGGCCGGCTTTCCGGGAATTGTCACATGTTTTCTGATCACGTGTGAAAGTCCGGACACGCGTTCAGCAATCGCGCAGGCAATTCGCGACGAGCTTCCGGATCTGGAGGCGTACGACCACGAAACGTTCCTGCAGAACAACATCCGTGAGATGGAATCGGGATTCCTCCCGCTCCTGTACACCATCGCCGTGATCGGAGCTGTTGTGCTGACGGCGATCCTGAGCCTGATTCTCTCCATCAACATTCTGGAACGGCGGAAGGATTTCGCAACTATGAAGGCTCTTGGCTCGTCCGGTGCATTCCTTCGGCGTCTGATCTTCGAGCTGGGGACGCTGATCTGCGCGGCGAGCAGTCTGGCTGCACTCGGGGTCTTCTTTCCGTTGACAATGTTGGTCGAACAGGTCACTCCGGAAATAAGCACGAAGTCGTCGCCGGAACAAATTCTGTACGTTATTCTAGTCGTTGGATTGATAAGCATCTGCAGCTCGTTTATTTCCATTCACCGGTTGCGGCGCATTTACCCGCTGGAGGCTTTCGCATGAATCGACCGATGAATGGAGTTCCGATGGTGCAGCTTTTTGATGTCACAAAACTGTACGGGACGAATTCACATTGGAGTGCCGGAGTGCGAAACGTCTCTCTTGCGGCACGGTCGGGTGAGCTTGTCCTGCTGTTAGGCCCGAGCGGCAGCGGGAAGACCACGCTGCTGACATTGATCGCGGGTTTGATCCAGCCGACATCAGGAACGGTGGAGCTTTTTGGAGAGAATATTCTTGGCTTTACACAGACTGCATTGCAGGAACTTCGCGCCCAGCGAATCGGCTTCGTGTTTCAGACGTTTCATCTGATTGACTCGCTCACCGCGGCCGAGAACGTGGAGCTCGCTCTCCGGTTTGGGGGGAAAACCAGATCGCAGGCATCACATCGCGCGCGCGAGTTGTTGGATCAGCTCGACATCGGATCTCTCTCGCGTAAGTTGCCCCCGACGTTGAGTCAAGGCGAAAAACAACGGGTGGCAATTGCGCGGGCGTTCGCTAATAACCCGGATCTGATTATCGCAGACGAGCCGACGGCGAGTCTCGAGTCGACACAAGGATTCGAGATTATTCGGCGTCTGCGCGACTATGCCCGGAAATTCAGCCGGTGCGTCATTGTCGCCAGCCACGACGCGCGTATTATCACATTTGCCGACCGTATCATACAACTCAAGGATGGAGAGCTGACCGTAACATCGTGATGTCGAAATCTTCAACCTTGTTTTGAATAACGTGAAGCGACGTTGATCTTGGCCTGAGTTCTTACCGATCTTCTCGCTAATTGTTGGCGGGAGCATCCCCCAAGGCTTGTGAGATCCACATTGACATTCGTATGGCAGTTGCATCGTGAATAGATTATCTTTCATCACCAGTCCAACGGAGAAAGGAGATTGATCACCATGAGAACCGCGAACACCTTGCTCTTCCTGTTCGCGTTCTTTGCGATGGCTTCTACCAATGTTTCCTTTGCCCAGCAGGACACGTCAGCAGCACAAACGTTACACAAAATCACCCTCCGTGACGGGTCCGAGGTTGTCGGGACAATTGAGTCTGAAACAGCCGACGCACTCCGATTCACGACTGCGTCGAACGTTCTGATGGTCATTCCACAGAACCAGGTCAAAAGCAAAGAGCGGCTCTCGGGGAGCTTCGTTGAAGGAGAATACCGCCGGGTTGACCCAAACAACACGCGCTTGCTCTTTGCGCCCACTGCGCGTTCGCTTAAAGCAGGACAGGGCTACTTTTCTGTCGCTCAGATTTTCTTTCCATTCCTGGCGGTCGGTGTCACAGATTTTGCTTCGCTGGCCGGGGGGATATCTCTCCTTCCCGGTGCGAGCAACCAGCTGATATATCTCGCGCCGAAAGTGACGCCTCTCCATTTAAAGAATTTCGACCTCGCTGGAGGATTATTGTACATAAATACCACCGGGGGTAATGGCGACGGCGTTGGAATTGTCTATGGAGTCGGAACGTATGGCTCGTCCGATGCGGCGCTGACCGCCGGTCTCGGCTGGGGGTTTGCGCAGGGCGAGCTTTCGAACGAACCCGTCGTGCTCATCGGGGGAGAACTCCGGGTATCGAACAGCGTCAAGTTCATCACGGAAAATTGGATACCGCCTAGTTCCGATATCGTCGTCGTATCGTTTGGGATCAGATTCTACCGGCGAAAACTTAGCTGCAGACTTGGGCTTCATTCACCTGGCCGGTTCAGATATTGAAGGCTTTCCGTTTCTTCCCTGGATCAGCTTTGCGTATAATTTTGGGGCGGGAAGATAACACGCTCCTCTGATAAAACGGAAAGCAATTCCTGCCTCTGGTAACAAGATGCGAACAAGTTTTGCAATTGTACTCAGCCTCTTTATTATGGAGGGCGATATTGAGGCAAAGCCGCAACCGTCAAAAGCTCCATTCATGCACGAGTGCGAATGTGCGAACCTTCGGCGCACCATGAGAACCATACCGGAAGACTCAGCGACAGTTTCCCCCATTGCTGCTGCGTCCGTGGAGGTCTTCCCTATTCTTACATATGACTCTGATGTTGGGTTCGGTTACGGGATGAAAGTGTTCCTCGTTAATTACCTGGGTCGCGAAGAGTCCCTCGACCTCATCCTGTTCAATAGCACTAAAGGCGAACGGTGGTATCGTCTTGTTTTGTCTATCCCTGATTTTGAGTTGCGCCAGGGCAAGCATTATCCATGGGCGATAGACTTTGTCGTCGATTATGACAAGTGGATCGCCTATAGCTTCTTTGGCATCGGAAATAGTTCCAGGTTTAGTGACAGGGAGATATACACTCGAGAACCTCTTGAGATCAGTCTGACGATGAGCCGAGGTATCTCGCCTCATGTTGTCGGTCAGCTTGGCCTGAGGTATAAGACAGTGCGAAATTTCAATTTCGCGGAGGACAGCCGGCTCGTTACTCTTACACCTGAACTCAATGCGTCTCGAGCCACTGCTACTTCCGTTTTTGCATCTGTTCGCTATGATACACGCGATAGCTATATCAACCCTTCGCAGGGCGTGGTCGTGCAAGGAGAGATCGAGTTCGCACCGCATACGTCCTTTACCAAAGTTACATTTACCCGATTGGCTCTGTGGTTCCAGGGCTATTCAGCAGTTTTCTACCCCAAGACTGTTTTTGCGGTCCGAATTGGAATGCAGCACATAAAAGGTAGTGACATTCCGATCCAGTTCCTTTTGCCGATTGGTGGGAGCACTACATTGCGAGGTTCACCTCAAGACAGATACCTCGACAGGGTTGCTGCCGTGAGCAATGTGGAGCTGAGATTTCCGATATTCTGGCGACTTGGTGGTGTGATTGGATTTGACGCTGGGAAAGTATGGCACGACCTTTCAGAGTTTGACCTCCATCGGTGGGCTACAAATCCGACGGCCGGTCTCAGGCTTTACATGGAGACGTTCGTGGTTCGAGCGGATGTCGGGTTTGGAAAGGAAACGACAGGCTTCTATCTGAATTTCGGACAGATGTTCTGAGAGATTCGTCTACGTGTTGTAGCATATTCATTGCCTGTCACTTCAGAACTCCTTACATTGCATCAAGTGAACCACTCGCTTCCGGCACCTTCTCCCTCAACGCAAATTTGATAAATAACACCTACATCCAAATACTGTGCCTGCTTGTCGTCTTGTTGAGCGGCCACACTTCTGCTTTGGCTCAAACAACCCCTGCTTGGCGAGCCTTGCCCACAGCCCCTTTCATATCGTCATCATCGAGGATTGACGATGCTGTGTTCGTGAATCCACACGTTGGCTGGGTTGTCAACGGCTTTGGGCAAATATGGAAAACGAGCAATGGAGGCGGGACGTGGATCAAACAGTTCGATAACAGTGCGATCTACTTCCGGTGCGTGGCGTTTGCTGACTCACTGCGTGGCTGGGCGTGTAACCTGGGGACCGAGGAATTCGGCGGCGCAACGGACACCAACATCATCTACCAGACAACCAACGGGGGCACGACCTGGACGGTGAACAACAATTTTTTTCCTGCCAAACCACGCGGACTCTGCGGCATACAAGCTGTCGGCGATTCATTCGTATACGCGGTCGGGCGCGTTCGGGGACCGGCCCTTTTTGTCCGGAGCACCGACGAAGGTAACCATTGGGAATCGAGGAACATGAGTGCCTTTGCGATGGGGCTCCTTGACTGCTATTTCTTCACCGCGGATTCCGGCTTTGCTGTCGGCCATACGGGGCCCGTCAATTCCAGTTCGAGCGGCGTGGTTCTGTTCACTTCCGACCGCGGAACCACGTGGGAGGTGCGACACACGACCTCGCGGGTAGGTGAGTGGTGCTGGAAGATTGATTTTCCGACGCGCCAGATCGGCTTTGTCTCACTTCAGAAAAACTCCGGCTCGCCGGTCAATTTCCTGAAGACGACAGATGGCGGGGTCACCTGGCAAGAAAAAATGTTTCAAACCGGTGCCTATTATGTCCAGGGAATTGGATTCGCAAGCCCGTCGAAAGGATGGATCGGAGGGAAC
>Ga0247727_10001765_pt1 | contig 50396 bp, 43 predicted proteins | sample WisWelCaveWW1625_FD_202498 | JGI IMG/M metagenome (GOLD analysis project Ga0247727, IMG submission 202498) | Biofilm microbial communities from Wishing Well Cave, Virginia, United States - WW16-25 | ecosystem: Environmental > Aquatic > Deep subsurface > Groundwater > Cave microbial mat | place...
TAGATCCGGCGGTTCATGGCGTCCGCCTCGTCCTGCAGCTTGAGGTACTTCTCGATCAGCACGGCCTTCGCGTGTTCCAGCTTCTCCGATGGGGTCATGCCTCCTCCTCTTCTCTTACTCTCTCTTTGCCTCTCTCTCTCTCCCTCTTTCCCTCTTCAGGCGGCACTCACATCCTCTTCACTGTGCTTCTCTCCGTCAAACCTCAGCAGCTTGGGCTGGTCCTCCACCATCGTCTGCAGATTCGCGGGACGCTTCCAGATCCGCTGGAGGTTCTTGAGCGTGTCCCGCGCCTCCTCGAAGTCGAGGTCGACCCCCTCGTGGACATGCTTGGCAAGGAGTTCGGCGCGGTTCCGGAAGTTCCCGTCGATCACCTGGATGACCGGGTGGCCCATGTTCGTCAGGCGGAAGAGCAGATGCTTCTTGATCGCCTCGAAGTCGCGGTCGCTGATCTCGTACTGGTTGGTCTGGGGATTGAGCTTGTAGACGAAGAGCTTCTGCTCGAGGGCGAACTCCTTCGTGAGGAAATCGTCGATGAAGGTGATGTCGTTATAGATGCGCCGGACCTCGAAGATCTTGTCGCGCCCCTGCCCCAGCTTCTTGTCCCAGTTGCGGCGCGTGGAAAGATCGTCGCATTCGTCGTACTCGCGCCCGAACCGCCCCTTGTCCCACCGCTCCTCGATGTTGCGCCAGAGCTCGACGCCGAGCTTGTACGGGTTGAGCGTGCCGGGCCGCGTCCCCAGGACGCCCGCATTGTGGTCGGCGAAATCGATGATCTCCGACGGCTCCGCCGCCTTTTCCGACATGATCTTCGCGTGCCAGTAGCTCGCCCAGCCCTCGTTCATGATCTTGGTAAGCGCCTGGGGGGCGAAGTAGTACGACTCCTCGCGCACCATCGAAAGGATGTCGCGCTGCCACGTCTCCAGGGGGGCGTACTCGATGAGGAATTCGAGGATGTCCTTCGTCGGCGACTCGGGGAACCGCTTGCGCTTCTCGATCTGGTTCTGCATCTCCTTGCGGCGGCGCTCGAGGAACTCGGGCGGGTTGATGTACTTCTCCAGGTATTCCTTCGGCGCGCGCAGGCGCCGTACCTCGGTCGACTCCTCGTGGTCGGCGAAGTCGTACTTGGTGCGCGGCCGGTGCGGCGAGTAGACGGAGTGGTAGTCGATCAGCCACTCGATGGACATCGCCGCGTCCAGGAACTCCTCGACCGGCTTCTCGCCGTGGCGCTCGATGTACCGCCGGACCCGCGTGCCGTGGTTCGCCATCTCGTCGATCATGTGGCGGTTCGTCTGGCTGAACCACATGTTGTTCTTGAAGAAGTCGGTATGGCCGTAGACGTGCGCGATCACCATCTTCTGGTCGACCATCGGATTCGACTTCATCAGGTAGGCGTACGACGGGTCGTTGTTGATCACCAGCTCGTAGATCTTCGACAGCCCCCACGTGTAGCTCTTCTGGAGCTCCTCGTAGTCCATCCCGAAGCGCCAGTGCGGCAGCCTCGTCGGGAAGCCGCCGTACGCGGCGACCTCGTTCATCTCGTCGTGGTCGATGAGCTCGAACACCGTGCGCAGCGGGTCGAGGCCGTACTCGATCGCGTGGCCGAGGATCTCCTCCTGCGCGGCCGCCAGCTTCGCGGTGTCGCTGTCGGTCTTCCGGTGGATCCTCTTTCGGCCCGTTTCGCTCAAAGCTGACGTCCTACGGTTTACGGTTTACGGTCTTACGGTCCACGGTCTTCCGGTCCACGTTACTTGCCTCCGCCTTCGCCTGACGTCCCGCTGTTCCAGCGGGCCGGCGCCTTCGCGCGGGCTTCGGCGCGATGAGCCGTCCCGCGCACTTCGTTCGCGGGGCGGTTCACTTTCCCTTCCCTAGGAAATCCCGGATCGAGTCGTAAATCCCGTCCTTGTCGCGGATCTCGCTGGTGATGACCCGGTCGTCGGCCTTGTACGCCTCGTCGAGGTCCTTCTTGAACTGGCCCGAGCCATAGGCGCTCTTCACCTGGCCGTAGCAGAAGACGTTCGACATCGGGAAGATGTCGTTCGTCAGCAGTTCGATGCAGCGGCGCGTGTCCTCGCTGCCCCAGTTGTCGCCGTCGGAGAAATGGAAGGGGTAGATGTTCCATTCCTCGGGGCTGAAGCGCTTGCGGATCATCTCGGCGCAGAGCATGTAGGCGCTCGAGATCTTCGTCCCGCCCGATTCCTTGATGTGATAGAAGGTCTCGCGGTCGACCTCCTTGGCGGCGGCGTCGTGGACGATGTACCGCGTCTCGATCTTCTTGTATTGCGAGCGCAGCCACGTGTCGAGCCAGAACGCCTCGATCCGGACGATCTCCTTCTGCTCCTCGCCCATCGAGCCCGAGACGTCCATCATGTAGATGATCACCGCGTTGTTCTGCGGGACTTCGCGGATCTTCCGGGCGCGGTACCGCTTGTCCTCGCGCTGCGGAACGACGAGCGGGTTGTCGGGGTCGTAGATGCCCAGGGCGATCTGGCGCCGAAGGGCCTCCCGGTAGGTCCGCTTGAAGTGACGCAGCGACTCCGGCCCGGCGCGCGCGATGCCGGTGTAGCGGTCGCGCTCGGCAAGCATCAGGCTCCGGCCCTTCGGCTTGATTTTCGGGAGCGCCAGCTTCTCGCCGAGAATCTGGGCGAGCTCCTCCAACGAGATGTCGACTTCGAGCGTGTGCTGCCCCGGCGCTTCGCCCGCCTTGCCGCTGCCCGGCGGCGGTTCGCCGGCGCCGATCGGCGTCCCCACGGAACCGTCGCCCTGGCCCACGCCGCTCTTGTCGTTCTTGCCGTAGCGGAAGCTCGGGATGCGGATCTGCGGAAGCGGAATCGAAACGACGTGCTTCCCGCGCCGGCCCATCAGCTCGCCGTGCGTGATGTACTTCCGGAGATCCTTCTTGATCTGACCCTTGATGATCTCGCGGAAGCGACCGAAGTCCTTCTCGATCCTCTTGACCATTCGACTCGGCGCCTCCTAGGCGCCTCGCTCATGGCATGCCATGCCGTTAGTCCTTGCTGCTTCCCCTCGCGAAAATCGAAGCAACGAACGACAGCACGTCCGCACTGCACGTATCGCAGTAGCCGTAGCTCTTGATCAGGCGGCCGCGAACGATGTCGATCTTCTCCTGCGTGTCCTTGTCCATCACGCCGGACACCAGGCTCGAGAGCTTGATCGTGTCCTTCTGGTCCTCGAAGAGCTTCAGCTCGAGAGCCTTCTGGAGCCGCTCGTTCGACTTGTAGTGGAACTTCTTGCCCTCGATGGCGAGCGCGCCGATGTAGTTCATGACCTCGCGGCGGAAGTCCTCCTTGCGGCTTTCCGCGATGTCGATCTTCTCCTCGATCGACCGCATGAGGCGCTCGTCCGGCTCCTCGTCCTGGCCCGTGTACTTGTTCTTCACCTTCTGCTTCTGGGTGTAGGCCTTCACGTTGTCGATGTAGTTCAGGAAGAGGCGGTTGATGGCGTCCTCGTCCGCGCAGATCGCGCGCTGGACCTCGTTCTTGACGATGTCCTCGTACTCGCTCTTCGCGTCGGCCAGCAGCTCCTTGTAGCGCTTCTTCGCCTCCTCGCTCGAGATGAGCGAGTGGTGGTGCATCCCCTCCTCCAGTTCGTTGAGCACCATGAACGGGTTGACGCAGCCGCCCTCGTCGACCTTGACGAGCGCGTTCGAGATCTTGTCCTGGATGTAGCGCGGGCTGATGCCCTCCATTCCCTCGCGCCGCCCCTCCTCCTTGAGCTCCTTGATGTTGTCCTCGGTGTAGCCCGGCAGCGTCTTGCCGTTGTAGAGCTTCACCTTCTGCATCAGCGTGAGGTTCGCCTTCTTCGGCTCCTCCAGCCGCGTGAGCACCGCCCACATGGCCGCGATCTCGAGCGTGTGGGGCGCCACGTGCTTGCCCCGGATCCGCTCGGTGTTGTAGTCGCGCTGGTAGATGCGGATCTCGTTGTCGAGCTTCAGGTTGTAGGGCACGTCGATCTTGAGCGTGCGGTCGCGGAACGCCTCCATCAGCTCGTTGTTCTGCAGCCGTTTGTACTCCGGCTCGTTCGTGTGGCCGATGATGACCTCGTCGATGTCGGTCTGCGCGAATTTCTTCGGCTTGATCGCGTGCTCCTGCGACGCGCCGAGCAGGTCGTACAGGAAGGCGACGTCGAGCTTCAGCACCTCGATGAACTCGATCACGCCGCGGTTGGCGACGTTGAACTCGCCGTCGAAGTTGAACGCGCGCGGATCACTGTCCGATCCGTACTGCGCGATCTTGCGGTAGTTGATGTCGCCGGTCAGCTCGGTCGAGTCCTGGTTCTTCTCGTCCTTCGGCTGGAAGGTCCCGATGCCGATGCGGTCCTTCTCGCTGAGAATGAGCCGCTTCACGCGGATCTTCTTGATCACTTCGCGCCAGTCGCCCTTGCACTTCTTCATCCAGTCGTTGAAGGTGCGGCGGCAGGACGGGCACAGATCGCCCTCAATCTTCAGCGTGTAGGAGCCGTCGTTGCTCTTGTTGATCTCCTTGAGCGCCCCTTCGCGGAGCTCCAGCGGAATGAGCCGCAGCGGCTCCTCGTGCATCGGGCAGTCCTCCCAGAGGCTCGGCTCCGACTCGGACTGCCACGCGAACGAGTAGAGGGCGCCTTCCTTGGTGCGTGAGTAGGCCTCGATACCCTTCTTGATCAGCCGTGCGATGGTCGACTTTGAGCTCCCGACCGGGCCGTGCAGGAGGATGATCCGCCGCTCCGAACCGTAGCCGTGCGCCGCGCTCTTGAGGCAGTTGACTAGGTTCATGAGCGAATCTTCGATGCCGTAGATGGCGTCGCGGCCGTTGCCCATCGGGTCCTTGAAGAAGTGGTAGCGGTTCAGCGTCTCCCGGTTCTCCGTGAACTCCTCGAAGCCGTACGACATGATCATCTCGTAGAGGCGCTGGAAGGCGTTGCGCACGATGCGCGGATTCTCCGCAACCTGGTTCAGGTACTCCTCGTACGAGCCCTCCCAGTGCAGCTCCTGGTAGGTCTTCTTGTCGAGCGCCTTGTCGATGGCGCCCATGAGCTTGTTGGCGAGATCGCCCATGCGAATGCCTCCTTACAGCCGGACTCTCAGAGCGGGGTCCAAGGGTGAAACGACCGGGAAAACGGGTTCACGTTGTGAAACAAAGAACTGCGCGTCTCCCGACCTCTCTCACCAAGGACGCCGCGTGGCGCCCGTCTGTCTGGGTTCAGTATAGCCCCGTCGAAACCGTTTTCAACGTCCCATCTCGGCGCACGCCTGCTCCACCGATAGGAGCGGCGTCCGAAGTTCCCGCTGGGCCTTGCTGACGTCAAGCCCCGCGTGCAGGCCGGGCCGCTTGGCCGGCAGCGGCAGCTCCGCACTCGTAACGCCGCGGAGCGATCCCGTCGGCAATGCGAATGCTCGAGCAACCCGCTCCGCGAACTGGAGGCGCGACAACACGTCGGGTCCGGCCACGTTCCAGACGCCCTCGAGGCGACGCTCGCCGATCTCGATGACCGCGCGCGCCAGCGCCGGCGCGAACGTCGGGCTCCCGGTCTGGTCCGAGAACGCCTTGACCTCCTGCGCCACGGCCAGGCGGTCCCGGACGAACTGGCAGAAGTTCTTCCCGCCCGGATCGTGGCTGTAGACCATCGACGTCCTCACGATCGCGAACGATCCGCCCGATTCCCTGATCGCCTGCTCCGCCGCGTACTTCACGTGGCCATACGCGCTCAACGGACGGATCGGCGCGTCCTCCCGATACGGCCCCTTGCCGCCCGGGAAGAGGTAGTCGGTCGAGAAGTGGACGACGTGCGCCCGGATCTTCCGCGCCATCGACTGGACCGCCCGCGAGCCGCCGACGCAGACCCGCTCCGCCTGGGCGCGGTTCGACTCGCACCAATCGACCGCGGTGATGCCGCCCGGGACGAGGATGAGGTCCGGGTGCATCTCGGCGATGTTGGCTCCGACGGAGTCGGCATCGGCAAGGTCGAGCTTCATCAACCCCTGCGCGTGGGCAAACCCCGTGCCGACGACCTCATGCGCTGTGAGGCGCTTCATGAGGCAGCGGCCGACCTGGCCAGACGCCCCGATGACGAGGATTTTCATCGGTAGAGCACCAGCGACTTGGTCAGCCCCAGAAACCGCTCGCGCCATACGTGGCCATCCGGGAAGAGTCGGCGCATCTCGGCCTCGTCGGGCAGCCGGATCGGGACAAGATCGGCGATCACGGCGTCGCCCGCCATCCCGGACATCCGTGATGCCGACCACGGCCAGTGGCGCGCGACGAACCGGCGGCCCGACTCCGAAAGGAACTGCACCCCGGGGAACAGGAAATGGGGCTCAATCGGAAAGTTGCGATTCGGCACCTGCACGAAGTATCGGCGGCCGACGCGACGCAGTTCCGCCGCGGCCCGCTGCTGGTCGTCCCAGCCGCCGACATGCTCCAAGACCGAGTTGCAGTGGACGACGTCGAATTCGCCGTCGCGGAACCGCGAGAGATCGCGGGCGTCGCCGCGCAGCACCGTGATCCGGCCGTCGGCGCCTTCGTAGTCACCCAGGTTGATGCAGGTCACGTCGCCGTCGTAGCCCATCCGCTTCCAGTATTTCGGGGTTCCGCCCACATCCAGGATCCTTGGCCTGCCCTGCGTAGCGCCACCCGAAGGCGCGAAGCAGGGGCCGGCGATCATCAGCCGCTCGAAGATCCCGAATCGGCGGCGGCGGAGACGACTGGGAAGTGAGTCCGCGGACGAGTAGTTGAGCACCGACTTCACGAGCGCGCCGATCACTCGACCCATGCTATCATCCCGCGCCATGCACGTCCCCGGCCTCGGCACCAGCTTCCTTCCCCTGCGCGAGCTCAAGAAGCGGGTGGCGCGCGTCAAGCTCATCGTGCTCGATGTCGACGGCGTCCTCACCGACGGCGGGATGTACTTCGGCCCCGAAGGCGAGGTGATGAAGCGGTTCGACACCCGCGACGGCCAGGGGATTGCGAATGCACGGCGCGCCGGGTATGAAGTCGCCTTCCTGACGCGGGAGAGCACGCCGTTCGCGAAGGTGCGTGCGGAGAAGCTCGGCCTGAAGCACTGCATCACGGGCGCGAAGGACAAGCCGATGGAGCTGAAGACGCTCTGCTCGGCGATGCGGATCCCCTGGGAGCAGACGCTTTACATGGGTGACGACACGTGGGACATCCCCGTGATTCCGCACGTCGGCCTCTTCATCATGCCGAGCGACGGATGGCTGACAAAAAAGGACGGGATTCACGCGATCACGGAGCGCGGCGGTGGGCGCGGGGCGGTGCGGCAGGCGATCAACTACGTGCTAGCCCAGAAGGCGCCGTAACTTCCGCCCCGCCCGCTGGAACCACCGCTTCCACCAGTGGTGGCGCTTGAATGACTCGAACGCCGCGGCGATGCGGTCCGCTTCTCCGAGGGTCGCCTGCGCCGGTGCCCCGCCACGCCTCACCGCCAATCGCACGGCGCCGTCGACAATCTCCCATTTCCCGCCGCCAAAGCCGTCGAGGAGGCGCATCAGCGCGCCCGCGTGAAACGTGCAGACGTGCCCGGAATCGAACCAGTCGTACCACTTCGGCCGATGCGTCCACGGCGTGAGATTGTCGGGCGTCTCGAGGTAGAGAATCCCCGATGGTGAGAGCAGGGCATCCATCGCCTTCACGAAGGCAGCAGGCTGCGGTACGTGCTCGATGACGTGAAACGACGCCACGACATCGAACGGCCCGCCGCGGAATCCCTCCCACCCTGATGTGGCGGTGGAAATCGTGAGCTTCTCGCGGGTGAACGCCGACATCTTCGGATCGGGCTCGACCCCCTCGACCGCCCATCCGCGCGCCTTGCAGGCGGAGAGGAATGCTCCCTCGGCCGAGCCGATCTCGAGGATCCGCGGCCTGCCCGCCCCCACGTACGACTCGATCCAGCGCGCGCGCTCCTCGCCCTGCGCCCAGCGCTTCGAAAGCAGCTTCGCGGGATCCTCGGGCGCGTTCGCCTCGAAGTACTTGCCGCTGTCGTAGAGGTCGGCCTTCCAGTTCGCGCTGAACTCCGGATCCTGATGGATGAGCCCGCATCCCTCGCAGAGCCAGAAGCGGCCCGGCGCCCCGAACCGCGCGCAGTCGGAGAGCAGCCGGTAGCGCGTCCCCGCGCACAGGAAGCAGGCGGCGTTCATCGACGGAAGTAGGGCGAGAGGTGGTCGAACGAACTGACGGTGCCGGTCTCGCGGTTCCGGAACATCACGTAGGCGTTCAATTTGAACTTGAACCAGGCGCGAAGCGATCCGACGCCGCCCGTCTTCTCGAGCAGCGCCCGCGCCCCGGGGATCTCCTCCTCGAGGCGGTGCTGCACGACCGAGCGGAACGGAGCCTCCATCTCGAGGCTCTCCAGCGATTCGCCGTCGGCGTTGAAGAGCGCCAAGCGGATCGGCACCGGCTTCCGGTTGGCGTTGATGATGACGACGTCCGACGTCATCGGGCCCTTCATGAGGATGCCGGGCCAGACCTGGTACTGACCGGTGAAGACCTTGAAGAACTGCCCGCGGTTCGGGACGGCCGGATAGGAGATGTAGAACTTGCCGTCGCGGCTGGCGACGTCGACCCAGACTTCAAGGAATTTTGCGAGCCGCGGATCGGGCACCTTCGTCGTGCTGTGGGCATGGATCTCGAGGAGTCCGTCGAACGACTCGAGGCCGACCTTGTCGAGAACCTCGCGAAGCGGCACGCGCAGTTCCTTCGCGCAGGAATGCTCGGGCAGAATGAACTTCTTCGACGCGATCGCGTGGCCCGTGTAGAGATGGATCTCGCCGCTGAACGTCTCTTCTTCATCGCGCGCGAAGACGCGAGGCACGAAATTGAGCCGCGTCTTGAAGTCGGCGGACTCGCGCCCCCAGGCATAGCCCGGCGCCCACGCCGAGGCTACAGGTGCTGCGCTTGCCATGTCTTGATCGTCCGGTTGTGCACGAGGTAGTAGCAGAAGATGCGGCCGTTGTCGCCGTCGAGGTAGACCGTGAGGTTCTCGCCCTTCGCGCGGAAGCCCGGGAAGATCTCGTCCATCGTCTGGAACTGCGAGGCGCGGGGGGCCAATTCGAACGGCTTCCGCTCGAGTTCCCTGCCTCCGTCGGTCAGAACGAATTCGGCACGGAACGGCTTTCGCATGGGATTGACCGTGATCCAGTGGATGTCGAGATCCGGCTCGGTCGGGACTTTCGGAATCGCGAAGTACCCCTCGCCTTTGCCCCAGAGCTTCTCGTGGGTCGACGTCGCCGACCCGTCGGAGTACCACTGGAGATAGGAGCGTCCGCTGCCGAGCTGCGGCTGGACGAAGCGCCAGACAACGAGCCCGTGAGTCGCGGCAGGAAACAGGTCGGCGATTTCGACGGCAAGGGTGTGACCGAACGGCAGCACCTGTGTCTTGCGGGCGATGCGGCGACCGTCAGGATCGTGAAGCACAATTTCCACCAGCGCCGGTTCTTCGAGGTAGTCCTTCACGCCCGGAAGCGGGAGGTGGCAGGTGACGAGCCGTGTGCGAAGCTCCGGCCGGTTCACGTACCAGCCGGCCTGGCGGTAGAGGGCGATGGGAACGCTGCCGATCGCGCGGCACATCGAGCGGTAGAGGCCGAGGAGCTTCTTGGCAGGCAGGAGCGTCGGTTTATGGCTCCAGTCGACGGCGCCGGGCCTCGCCTTGCCGTAGATCTCTTCGACCTCGAGGGCGCAGCCGAAGCAGGTCACCGCGGCGCCGGTGGTTTTGCAGAGGGCTTCGAAGGATGGGGCGGTGGGGGCGGCGGCTTCAATCCGGTCGCGCATGACGCGGCGGCAGGGGCAGATCAGTTCGGGGGCGTCGGACACGGCAGCGATTTTATCAGTCCTTGGGCATGACCGGATAGCGGCCCGCCGGCGGACGCTCCTTCTTCGTCTTCGAACGTTCGACTTTCTCGTCAACCGCGCGGTTGAATACTCCATCGAACGTCAGCTTGAGCAGGAAGACTTGGAATCGCGAGGGGAATCGGTTCCTCATCCGCGGGTACCAGAGGGGCATATCGAAGTAGAACTCCGGGTTCTTGAAGGCGGCGACGAAGTCCGCCATGCCCGTCAGGTTCCGTAGCGCGCTGGATTCGACCAGCGACGCGACCGCCAGGTGATCGCGGTCCACATGCGGAATCTGGTAGAGCCAGCGGGAGCAGGCATCCTCGTCCTGCGCACGCGAGCCGAGGTACGCGAGGGCGAAGAGTGCGAGCACGTAGGCATCGAGCTCCCTGTTCATCAGTTCCTGGATGTGGGTCGCCTTCGGATCCCGACTCGACCACCAGGCGGCGGACCTGTTCGCGTAGCTTCGAAGCCCCGAGTGATCGGTGATGAAGGCTCCATCCTCGAGCGAAAAGCGCCCGAGGATGAAATTGGCGAGATGGGGGCGCCGCTTGACGGCGTTCGCGAGTTCCTGCTGTGCCGTGTTTGCATCGCGGGAGATAGCCGCGAGGCCCCGTGCCACGCCCTCCAGAAACGGATCGGCCGGCTCAGGCTCCTCGGGTGCAACCTTGAGGTCGCCCGCCATGTACCGGAGGTTCTCAAACTTCATCGGGTCGACCGGGCAGAAGGACCACCGTTCGTGGTACGGCATCGGCACTCCGCCGATCGGAACTCCGATGCGGGACTCGCGCGCAAGAGCGACAGACCTCGCATAGTCGTACACGTAGAAGCTGTTCGGTAGGACGCCTCGCAGCAGTTCGAGTTTGATTGCCAGGATGTTGGGAAGCAGCAGCCCCAGGAGCCCGCACGTCGCCACGATCCCGCGGATGCGCCACCGCGCGGTCAGCACCGACGCGCCCCGATCGTAAAGCCACGCGAGGGCCCAGCCGGCCATCATGCACACGGGAGGCGCAATGAAGGTGAAGTAGCGCGACGGCGTCGGGTCGTACATGTTGAGGTAGGGAAATGGAACGAGATACCACGCAAGGAGCGGGAGGAGCAGCCTCCGATCGCGGACCTGCCGCGCGAAGCCCGCGATCAGGGCGACGGTGACGATGACATTGACGACGCCCGTCTGTGACGGGACCGGATACATCGCTTCGGCGGAGTCGACACCCATCACGGCCGACAGGGGCATAAGGAGCGAACTGAGGGCGCCCTGGGCCGGCGTCACGAGATGCAGGGGCAGCAGGAGATTGCGCCGCTCCTTGACGATGATCGCCACGAGGACGAGGACGCCGAGGCCGACGGCGGCGATGCGGGTCCGCCTGCCATCCCTGGCGGCCAGCCGGAGGAGCCACGGGACGGCCGCGAGCGCGCCGGCACCGGCAGCGACCATGAGCGCGTAGGAGACGATCTTCGGTACGGAGGAGACGGCGAGCGCCAATCCCGTCTGATTGTCGCCGTTCCAGACCAGCACGAGCATGGGGTAGCCAAGGTAGGTGGCAAAGAGCCCAAGCCACCGTCGGTAGCGGGTTTCCCGGTCGTCGTGGCACAGGAGATGGACGAGGATCACCACGGGGAGGAGCACGATGCTCATCCGGTTGAACGAGGCGAAGAGGTTGGCCGCCAGCGTTGCGATCCACGCGGTTCGAAACGGCAGACCCGCGGCGACCAGGGCCTCCGTGCGGAGGTAGAGCCCGACGACGAGCAGCGCGAACGACGTGATGAGCAGATGCTGGATGTTGCAGGGCCACAGGTAAGACTCGAACTGGGCGTAGAGGACGAGGAAACAGAGCGCCGTGAGCGTCGATTCGCGCAGGCGCCAGCCGAGTCGGCGGCAAAGGACAAAGAGCAGGGCGGCGTTGATGAAGTGGATCGCGACGAGTGCCCAAAGGAAGGGTGGAGCGGCCGGCCCCAGGGTTCGCAGGACTGCCACGAAGAACAGCTTCACGTACGGTCCGCCGAGCATCTGCGGCTCGGTCCCGACGATGAACCCCACCGTGGTCGAAAGCGGCTTGCCCTTGGTGTAGTAGTCGACCGAGGGGAACATCCACCACGTGTCGTTCTCGTGGAGGCGGCGGTTGATGGCGGGGCCGAGGAGGAGAAGGAAGGCGATGCTGACGACGGCCGCGAGAGCCGCCCACGGCTTCCACGACTCGGGGGCGGCCGTCGCGGAAGGCACCTCGGTCATTGCGGTGCGTGACTATAGCAGACGCGCCCTAAGGCAACGTAACCGCTTGGCCGATATAAGACTGTAGAGGTCCGATTTGACTGGGCCCGGGGGTTTGGATAGCATGAGCGTTCCACCATGCCGTTGAAGATCATCCTCGTCAATCCACCCATCCGGGAGTGGTCCAAGCCAAACGTCCCGCCGATGGGCCTCCTGTTGCTTTCCGATATTCTTCGCAAGGCAGGGCACCAGGTTCTCATCGAGGATATCAACGCCACGCGCGCCGATCTCAGCGACGTGACCGCCTGGACGAGGACAAGCCCCGAGCGGACCCTCGATTGGATGAAGAGCCCCGCTGCCGAATGCGACATGCTCGGCATCACCGGCCTGATCACCCAGTGGAGCTACGTGAAGTGGTTCACAGCGCAGTACAAGAAGCACCATCCGAATACGGTCGTCGTCGCCGGCGGACCGATGGTCTCCAACGCGCCCGAGTACTTCACGCAGGACATGACGGGCGTTGACGCGATCGTCGTCGGCGAAGGAGAGATCTCCGTGCTCGACGTGGCGCGCGACGTGGAGAAGCGGACCCTGTCCACGAAGCGTGAGGTCCGCATCACCACCCAGCCGGTCGATGCGAAGTCACGGACCGGCCTCGAGTGGAACACGTTCGAGAGCCGCGTCCCTGTATACCAGACGAAGGACGCCGGAGTCCCCCTCGACTCGATCCCGTTCCCCGACTACGAGAACCTCGCCACGCTCGATACGTACCTGCACAACGCCGTGGGGTACACCAACCAGAATCGGAAGTGGGTCGACGGAAGCAGCGAGGGCGAGGTCCGGAACCTGAGCATCGTCAGCACACGCGGCTGCGTCTTCCGCTGCCGGTTCTGCCAGCCCCGCTACATGAGCACGACGGCGCGGATGCGTTCGGTCGGAGTCATCTGCGATGAGATGGAGATGCTCATCGACAAGTACGACGTGAAGTACATCCACTTCCTCGACGAGATCACCTTCTTTTCAAAGAACCGCGCCATTCAGTTTGCCGACGAGGTGATTCGCCGCGGCCTGCACAAGAAGATCGAGTGGGGCTGCCCGACGCGGATCGACACGCAGGACGAGCGGTCCATCAAGCGCTGCAGGGAAGCGGGCATGGTATGGATGGGCCTCGGCGTTGAATCCCTGAGTCCCACCGTCCTGACAGCCATGGACAAGTACGTCCACCTCGAGGGCGGCGTCGAGAGAGTCATCGAGAACATCCGTCACGCGCGGAGCGTGCTCCCCGTCGTCGATACCAGCTTCATCGTGGGCTACCCGGGCGAGACGCGCGAGACGATGCAGGAGACGATCCGAAACATGCACCGCGTCGGCGAAGACTTCAAGCCCGACGCCTGCTTCTACGCCTCGCCCATCCCCGGAACCTGGCTCTGGGACTACGCGATGAAGAACGGCTTCATCAAGGATCCGGTCGCGTACATCGCGGACATGGGCGAAAACGCCGTCATGCGGATGAACTTCACGGACATTCCGGACGACGAACTATCCGTCTGGAAGCGCCGCGTCGAGCAGGCAACGCTCGGAGAGCCGGAGGGCCGCGACCTGCACGTCGGGCCCCTCAAGTGGGCCAACATCGAGTACAGCTACCCAACGTAAATGCCCTTCGTACTCGGCATCATTCCGGCGCGTGGCGGCAGCAAGGGCATCCCCCGAAAGAACGTCCTCGTCATCGGCGGCAAGCCCCTCATCGTCCACACCATCGATGACGCGCGCGAATCGAAACTGCTCACTCGCACCGTGGTTTCCACCGACGACGCGGAGATCGCCGGCGTTGCGCGCGCCGCAGGGGCCGAGGTGATCATGCGCCCGCCGGAGTTTGCGACCGACACCGCGCCCATCGAAGGGGCGCTGCGCCACGCGGTCACGACCATCGAAAAGGGCGGTTCCAAGGTCGACGTCGTTGCATGGCTATCCGGCAACAATCCCCTGCGCGTGGACGGCGTCATCGACCGCTGCATCCAGAAGATGATTGAAACCGGCTGCGACTCGGTTCAAACCGTGATCCCCTACCGCAAGCCGATCGAGTGGTCCCTGCGTATGGCCGGCGACAGGCTCCTTCCGAGTCCCGCGTACAAGTTCATCGTGCGGCGCCAGGATTGCCTGCCCGTGTATCACCTCGACGGCGCCGTCATCGTCATGCGGCGCGACGCGCTCATGGCCGTGGATGATGCATCGCTCGGATATCCGCGCTTCTACGGCAAGGATCGTCGGGCCGTCGTGCATCCGGCCGAAGTCGGCGTTGACCTCGACGACGAGCTCGACCTCAAGTTCCTTCGCTTTGTGATGGAAGGGCGATGAGCCGCATTCTGATCAGCATCGACCACAAGTGGCGCGATCTGCCGGATCGCGTCTTCCTCGGACACCTGCTGGAGCAGCGCGGCCACACGGTTTTCTTCACCCGCAACGGCTTCGAGCGCGGAGGCGCCCTTCGTCATCGGGTCGACGCCGTCGTTTACAACCATGTCTACTCCGAGGTGCGGCAGCGCGACCTGCCATTCCTCCGGTCGCTCGGCGTCCTGAACATCGTCGTCCCCACGGAGGGGATGGCGATGGTCGCCCAGATCCGCAAGATCATCGCCGGCGGTTTCCACTCGTTCGAGAACGTCGACCTCATGACGATGTGGAACGACGAGCTTCGCACCATGGCGCTGGAAATGAAAACGCTGCCGCCCGATCGTGTCCTTGCCACCGGCGCACCGCGATTCGATTTCTACTCCCCGCCCCTGAACCGCCTGCTCGTCACGCGCGAGCAGTTCGCGGCGAAGTACGGGACGAACTCGTCGTGGCCCACGGTCACCATCGCCACGAACTTCACTCAGGCGGACGTGGCGGCGTCTCCCCAGCGCATGCAGGCCTATCTCACCGACTACTTGAGGATGGGGCTCGACAAGGTCCTTCCCCACTTCAAGGAGCTGCCGCAGATGGAGTCCGACACGCGCGAGTTTCTCCTGAAGGCCATCGACACCTTCGTGCGCGAGGCGAAGGGCATCAACATCGTGCTGCGCCCCCATCCTGGCGAGAACCACGTCTTCTACTCCGACTTCGCCAGGCGGGTCGCCGAGCGCGCCCCCAACTGCCGCGTCGCCCTCCCGATCCGCGAGTACTTCTGGGACGTGATCGCCGTGACCGACATCCTCGTGCAGCGCAGCTGCGTGACGGGCTACGAAGCCTGGCAGCGCGGCCTGCCCACGCTGGAGGTCCGCATCAATCCGAAGGAGTGGTACATCAGCGAGGATCACGACGCGGGTTGCGACGTGGTCCGCGACGAGGCCGGCATGCTGGAGCGCATCCGGCACTATCTCGCCGGGGGCGCGATTCCAGCCGCGCAGGTCGAAGCCCGCACGCCTCGGCTGCACCGCCAGTTCGGACCGCTCGACGGCAAGGCCATCCAGCGGACGGCCGACGCCATTCACGCGCGCGTCAGCGCCGGACCGCCGGCGTGCTTTCCCTTCTCGGTGCGGCACGCGTGGAGCCGCCTGAAGTACGGCCTGCGCACAGCCGGCGACTTTGCGTTGTCCGATCTCAAGATCTACGGCGTGCGCGGCCACGACAAGTTCGGCCACTTCGACCGCTTCATCCACTTCGCGGACGTCGAGGTGTGGCGGGCAAAGTTCCAGTCTCTCGACCGGTACGCTGCCACGCCCGAAGGAGCCCCGGTACGTCAGCCGTCCGCTTGACGACGGCGTCCGCTCCCACGAGGTCCGATCTGCGGAAACTCGTTGCCACCCCGATGACGCGCATCCGGGCCCGGCGGGCAGCGGAAATGCCGCTCGGTGCGTCGTCGACCGCGACGCATTCCCCCGCCCCCAACCGGAGCCGTCGCGCCGCTTCGAGGAAAACGTCGGGCGCCGGCTTCGTGTCTCGCACATCGTCCGACGTAACCACGGCGCGGAAGCGGGCGGCGACCCCTGCGCTGGCAAGCACCGACTGAGCCAGCCGGCGACCCGCGCTGGTGGCGACCGCCAGGGCGTACGGCTTCAGTCCAGCCAGCATTCGCCGCACACCCTCAAAGACAATCGGCCCCTCCAGGAGCCGCTGCTCGAACAGCGCCTCCTTCCGACGGACGCCTTCGTCGACCGTGACCGGCAGCCGATGACGCTTGATCCGCCCAGCCATCAACTGCCGCGTGGAGGGTCCGATCTCCGTCACGAACTGCGCCTTTGTGTATCGCACCCCAAATCCGCCGAGGAATTCCCGCCAGGCGGCGAAGTGGCACGGAAGGCTGTCGACGAGGACGCCATCCAGATCGAAGATAATGCCCCTGATCACGGCGCCACCAGGTCGTAGCTGGCCAGCCCCTGGTTCACCCTACCGTGGACGAATCCCGCGCGTTCGAAGGCCCTGAGCGATGCCGTGTTCGCCCTGTGGATGACCGCCGTGATCCTTCGGAGCTTGAGATCCCGGAACGCCCGCGCACATCCCATCTTCAGAGCGGCCGTCCCCAAGCCTCGGCCGCGCGCCCGCCGCACCAGCGCGATGCTCACCTCAGCGCGGCCATTCCCACGATCGAACCGGAGGTACCCCGCGGTGCGGCCGTCACGTTCGGCGATCATATAAAAGACTGTGTCGCGATTGCGACGCAGCAGTCCCGGCCCGATTTCCGACCAGTACTCGGCACGTCCCACCTTCCGGCCGCGTTTGGAGTACCGGACCGCCACTGGATCGTTCCGCATCGCCAGCACCGCGTCGAAATCCGTGCGCCGTGGCTCCCGGAGCGTCAGCCGGCAGGCGGCCGACGTCGCCGTCTTGGATCCCGAGTGCGCCGCGACCGCCAATAACGCCGCGGTTCCGCCGTCGAGCAGCTCGTGCCGATGGCGCACTGCATAGGACTCGACTTGGCCACGCGGCACCGAGAACAGCCCCGTGCTTTCATGCCGATCCACGGCTCGCCGATGGCCTCGGATAACGGCAGCCGCCGTCAGAGGGGTCCGGAGGCTGAAGAGCATCTCGGCGCCCTTCGCGAAGAACGCGTCGTAGCCTATGCCGTGAAACAAGATCTCGTCGATCTCCTCGAGGGCGAGCTCCTCTCGAGCCTCCGCGCGCAGATGCGCCTCCAGGTCGAAGGCCCGGTCCCCCACGTTGAACAGACCGCCCGGCACCGTCACGATCTGTCCGGCGCCATGCAGCCCCCTGCCCCGCCGCGCGAGTACGACGCGGGCGTCCTTTGTGACCAGAACGCAGCTTGATCCCATCACCGCGATGCCGTGATCGAAGAGCTGGTAGGCCGGGTTGGCTCGCACCCACGAGTAGGTTTTGTAGTCCGTGCGATTGGCTCGAATCATGACCGCCTTGCGGCCAAACACGTGGCCCTTCAGGTTCGCCAGCGCGCCATTGAACGCCCGCGGATCCTCCGTCGTCACGTGCCGCCAGTGCGCATCGATGACCCTCCGGCGCGCAGGCGTCGCCTGCGTGGAAGGGGCAAGCTGGAGCTTCACACGATCCAACGGCAGAGGCTGACGCGCCAGCCAGAGCAGGCACGTCGATCCGTCGGGCCTCACCATGCGACATCCAGCTTGCGAACGCCGTCGCCTTCCCTTACGTTCCTCGCCGCGAGGTGCCCAAGAACCCGCTCGAAGTCGCTCGGCTCCAGCCCCCGCCGCGCCTTCCCGCTGCGCAAGACGGCGACATTCTCGCGCGTCAGTCGCTCGCCTTTCGTGATGGCCCGCGTCGCATGCACGTGACGCCGCGCGAACGTGTAGAGCTCGCGCTCCAGCGGCGCAACTCCCTTTCGGCCATCGCCCAACGCACGCTCCACCGAGCGCACGGATGCGACCAGGGTCGCCAGCTCCTCCGGCTCCAGCGCGAAGCGGTGATCGGGTCCTGGTGCACGCTTCGAGAGCGTGTAGTGCTTCTCGAGGATGTTCCCTCCGCGCGCCGCCACCGCGACAGGATTGATCTGCGCGTCGGCCGAGTGGTCGGAGAGCCCCACGGGAACTCCGAACTCCTTCCGCAGCGTATCGACCGCCTTCAAGTTCGTCGCTTCCAGTGGAGCCGGGTATCTCGCCACGCAATGCATGAGGACAACGTTCCGGTTGCCCGTCGACGCAATCGCTTCTAATGCCCTGCCCACCTCGTCGAGGGTTGCCATCGCCGTCGACATCACGATCGGCTTGCCCATCCGCGCAACGTGACGAATAAGGGGCAGGTGAGTGCATTCGTACGAGGCGATCTTGTGCGCCGGCACATGCGGATTGACTTCATCCGCCGACTCCTCGTCGAACACACTGGTCATGAAGAGGATTCGCCGCCGCCGGCAATGGGCCGCGAGCGGCGCCAGCCAGCCCTTGGGCATCATGATCTCGCGGAAAATCTCCTGGATGGTCTTCGCCTTCCCAAGGTAGTCCGCGAAACCGGCGGTCTTGACGTAGATTTTCTCTGGCACGAAGGTCTGAAACTTCACGGCGTCAGCCTTCGCGCGGGCGCCCACATCGATGAGCCGCTTCGCCCAGCCGAGCTTCCGGTTATGGTTGCTGCCCGCCTCGGCGATGATGAAGCAGGGATGGCCTTCGCCCACGAGCCGCGACCCGATTCGCACCACGCGGTTGAATCTCATGTGGCCCTGCTTCGATTGACTTCCGCCCATTCCGGGTGCCGCTCGAACCCGGCGACAACGTCACGCCAGCCGAACTCCGTTCCCAGCTCATCGAAGAGCCGCTGCAGCAGTTCGAGGTCCTCCGGCCAGTCGACGGTCACGCGCAGATCGCCGTACCGGCCGTCGGGGCACGGGCGGTTGACCAGACGGAACCGGTCGGGGTGCTCCCGCAGGAACGGCGTAACGTGCTCGCGGTGATGAGGCTCCCTCGCGTCCCGCCATGCCGACTCGAGGGCCGAGCGCGTGAACACCTCGGCGTCCATTCCGTGAGGATACGTGCGCGGCGTGTTATTCACCACGAGGTCGGCGTCAACCAGGAGAAGATCGTTGACCAGCGCGGCATCGATGGCCGGGCAGTCGCTCGTGACCCGCACGATACGGTCGACCGAGTGGCTCCGTGCGCACTGCGTGAACCGGTCGAGCACGTCCAGCTCGCTTCCGCGAGTGACGGCATAGCCGAGCTTCGTCGCCAGCGCCACGATGGGATCATCTCCGGCGCTGTCCGTCGTCGCAACAATCACCGCATCGAGGCGTGCGTTGCTCAGCCGTCGCAGGAAGATCTCCAGCATGGGCCGCCCGGCGAGCGGCTTGAGGACTTTTCCCGGCAGGCGCGGCGAGTTCATCCTCGCCTGGACAATGGCGGCGGTCTTCACCGTCCTACCGCGTCGAGCACCTTCCGCACGGCGGTGACGACGTCCTTCACATCCCGGTCCTTCATCCCATGGAACATCGGCAGGCAGATCAGCCGCTCGTACAGCGCCTCCGCCTTCGGGAACATCCCCGGCTTGAAGCCGTACCGCTCCCGGTAGTACGGGTGCAGGTGCACCGGAATGTACAGTACGTGCACGCCGATCCCCTCCGCCCGCAGCGCGTCGAACACCCGCGCCCGGCCCGCCGCCAGGCGACCAAGGTGCAGCGCCACCGGAAAGAGATGCCACGCCGACTTCATCCCCTTCGGCTCCGGCGGCAACTCCAGCCGCGCGTCCTTCGCGAACGCCGCCCGGTACGCCTCCACGATCTCCCGCCGCCGCTTCAGGTTCGACCCGATCCGCTTCAGCTGGCTCAGACCCAGCGCGCACTGCACGTCCGTCACGCGGTAGTTGAACCCCAGCCGCTGCATCTCGTGGTACCACCCGCCCTGGCCGTGCTTGTATTTCTTCGGGTCACGGCACATCCCGTGATGGCGGATCTCGCGCAGCTTCTCCGCCAGCTCCGCGCTCCGCGTCGTCAGCATCCCGCCCTCGCCCGTCGTGATGTGCTTCACCGGATGAAAGCTGAACGCCGTCATCGCGCTGTTCCGGCACCCCCCCACCCGCTCCCCGCGCACTTCCGCACCCAGACCGTGGCATGCGTCCTCGACCACGACCGCCGATGTCTTGAGCTCCGCGGAGTCCGCCGGCGTCCCCGCGTAATGCACCGGAACCACCACGCGCGCGTCGGACGGAATCGCCGCCCGCACGTCCAGGTTCCACGTTTTGGGGTCGATGTCCACGAAGGCCGGCTCCAGGCCGACGTAAACCCCGCAGTTCGCGCTCGCCGCGAAGGTCAACGGCGATGTGACGATCTTCCCCGGCAGCTCTGGTTCGGAGGCAAGCACCGCCGCGTGCAGGGCCGCCGTCCCGCTCGAGAACGCGACGGCATGCCGGACGCCGATGTAGTCCGCGAACGCCTTCTCGAACTCGGCGATCTTCGGCCCCGTCGTAAGGAAGTCGCTCTTCAGGACGGCGACCACGGCGGCGATGTCCTGACGCGTGACCTGCTGCCGCCCGTACGGCAGCTGCAGCCTCCGCACCGGCTTGCCGCCGTCGATCGCCAGCCGCCCCGTCATACCTGCTTCACGCGCTCGCGCAGATCGGCTACCGACAGCCACTCCTTGTTCGCGTCGCTCGAGTAGCAGAAGCCGTCGCCGACCCGCTTCTTCTGCCCGTAGAACTCCCGGTTGACCCAGCCGTGCGCCGGCAGCATGGCGTACCGGTCGCCGAGATCCACCGTCTGGTGCGCCTCGTCCACGGGCACCATGACCTCGTGCAGCTTCTCGCCCGAACGGATCCCGACGAACTCCAGCTTCGCCTTCGGTGCGATCGCCTTCGCGAGGTCGACTACCTTGAAGCTCGGGATCTTCGGCACGAAGATCTCGCCCCCCTGCCCGTGCTTCAAGACGTCCAGCACGAATGGCACCGCTTCATCGAGCGTGATGTAGAACCGCGTCATCCGTTTGTCGGTGATCGGAAGGACACCCTTGGCGGCGAGCTTCCGGAAATGCGGGATGACCGAGCCCCGGCTCTCCGCCACGTTTCCGTAACGCACGACGAAGAGCAGCGTCTTGTGCGACGCGCCGACGTACGCGTTCCCCGCGATGAAGAGCTTGTCGGAGCAGAGCTTCGTCGCCCCGTAAAGGTTGATCGGATTCGCCGCCTTGTCGGTCGATAGCGCCACGACGCGCTTCACGCTGCGGTCGATCGCGGCATTGATGACGTTCTGCGCTCCTAGAACGTTCGTCTTCACCGCCTCGAACGGGTTGTACTCCGCCGCCGGAACCTGCTTGAGCGCGGCGGCATGCACGATGTAGTCGACGCCGGTGAACGCGCGCTGCAGACGCTCGCCGTCGCGCACGTCGCCGAGAAAAAACCGCAGGTTCGGCGCCTGGATGTGCTGCTGCATCTCGTACTGCTTCAGCTCGTCGCGGCTGAGGATGATGATCTTCGCCGGCTTCGCGTGCGCGATGAGGTAGCGCGTCAGAGCCTGGCCGAAGGAGCCCGTTCCACCGGTGATCAGGATGACCCGGTCGCGGAGGAAGTCGTAGTTGGTGTCGAAGGTGAGTGCCATGCGTGAGGAGCGGACACTCTATCCACGCCGCCTGATAACATCAACTCTCTTGCCCACGGAATTCGACTACGCCGGCGCTCGAAAATCTTCGCTCCTGTTCCGATTCTGGGGCAACTCGGCGCTCTATGCGGCCACCGGCCTGCTGACACGGCTGGGCAACTTCATTCTCCTGCCAATCTACTGGAGCCGTCTCGCGCCCGAGGATTTCGGCGCGCTCGCGATCGCCGAGATCCTCAGCCTCGGCCTTCTGAGCGTCCTGACACTCTGCCTCGAGGCAGCCGTCACCCGCTTCTACCATGAGTGGAGCGAGGAAGACCGCCCGCGCTGTCTCGGCGCGATCTGGGCGGCAAGCCTGGTCGGAGCGGTGACGATCGCCTCCCTGGCGTATGGAGGCGCGGCGCTGGCGTGGGATTCCTGCGTCCGGCAGGTGCCATTCCGCCCCCTGGTGCAGCTCGCGGTCCTGTCCGCCCTCGCCAGGAGCTTCTCGTCGATCCCGTTCGCGCTCCTCCGCGTACGCGAGCAGGTCTATCTCTACAGCCTGATGAACGTCGTGTCGTTCGCCGCGAACGCCGCCGCGGGGATCTACCTCGTCTGTTTCGCCGGCTGGGGTGCCGAGGGCGTCCTCGTCGGGACCATCGCGGGCTACGGGGCGGCGGCCCTGGCGTGGATCGTCTTCATGGCGAGGACCGTCTCCTTCCGCTTCGAGCGGCGCCACCTCGTCCCCTCGCTCGCCTACAGCGCCCCGCTGATCCCCGCGTCGCTCGTCAGCTACGCCGGCTCTCTCTGCGACCGGTTCTTCCTGGACCGCTTCACGCCGATCGCGCAGGTCGGTCTCTACGCCGTCGCCTCGCGGTTCGCGACGGTTGTCAAGGAGGGAAACCAGGCGCTGAAGAACTCCTGGATCCCGTTCGCCACGCGCATCGCCATCGAGCGCCCCGACGCGCCCGCGACGATCGGCAGGCTGGCGAAATACTACGTCGGCGCGCTGATCGGCGTTGCGCTCGGAGTCGCGCTCCTGGGACGCGAGTTCGTCCTCGCGCTTGGTTCCGAGCGGTACGCGCCGGCGATCGCCTTCATGCCGGTCCTGGTTGCGGCGGCGCTTTTCGATGTGGTCGACATCATTGCGGGTGTCGGGCTCTCCATCCGCAAGGCAACCCGCGCAATCCTCGCGCTGACCCTCTTCGAAGCCGCTGTCACCCTTGTCGTCATCGGCCTCTTCACGGCCCGCTGGGGTGCGATCGGCGCGATGTGGGGCGTCTTCGCGAGCCGCGGCGCGGCCGTCACGGTGAAGTGCATCGTGTCATCGCGCCTCTACCCGGCTCCCTACGAGTTCGGGCGCTGGGTCGGGATGCTCGCCCTGGCAGGGGCCGGTTTTGCCGGCGCACAGTGGCTCCCCGCGATGCCGTTGTGGGCGTCGGCGGCGGTAAAGCTGGCCATCCTAGGGGCCTACGCCGGCCTCTCCGCGCTGCTCTTCCTTGAGCTTCGCCGGGCTACTCCAGGTCCTTCGCCGTCAGCGAATCGACCCGCCTGAGCTTCTTCCGGATCGGCTCCTCGCTCGCGTAGCGTTTCTTCACGCCGTCTCCCAGGACCGTCGGGATCTGACGGACGTCGCGCACCAGCCGCTCGAAGCCCGGGACCTCCACGCTCGCCGCCTGGTCGCTCCCCCACATCGCGCGATCGAGCGTGATGTGCCGCTCGATGACGCAGGCGCCCAGCGCCGCCGCGATCACGCTCGGCAGCAGCCCGACCTCGTGCCCGCTGTAGCCGATGACCGCCTTCTTGAACCGCTCCCGCAGCTTGAACATCACGCGCAGGTTCAGCTCCACCGGCTCCGACGGATAGGTGCTCGTGCAGTGCAGGATCACGAGCTGCTCCTCGCCCAGGACGCTCACCGCCGCCTCGATCTCCTCCATCGTGCTCATGCCCGTCGAGAGGATCACCGGCCGCTTCGTCGACTGGATTCGCTTGAGCAGGCTCTTGTCCGTGAGCGAGGCGCTCGCCACCTTGTGGCACGGAGGGTTGAACTTCTCGAGGAAGTCGACGCTCGCTTCGTCCCACGGCGACGCGAACCAGTGTATCTTCTTCTCGCGGCAGTGCTTGTCGATCCCCTGATACTGGACCGCGCCGAACTCAAGGCCCCGCTTCAAGTCGCCGTTGGTCGCCCCGAACGGATTCTCCCGCGGCTTGGCCAGCTCGTCCTTCGTGTAGACGACGTCGACCGTGCGCTTCTGGAACTTCACCGCGTCGCAGCCCGCGCCCGCCGCGGCGTCGATGAGCTGCTTCGCGATATCGAGGCTGCCGTTGTGGTTGATCCCGACTTCCGCGATGACGTAGACGGGATGGCCGTCGCCGACTTTTCTCCCGCCGATGACGATCTCGCGCTTCTCCTTCGCGAGGGCCTCATAGAGATCCATTTCTTGGCGTCCTTTGCGTTCGTGCACTTGGCGCTCGTGGCGCCTACCAGATGCTCCGTCCACCATCGAGAACGAGATTCTGACCGGTCATGTAGCTCGACGCGTCGGCGCACAGGAACTGCAGCGCCCCCTTGAACTCGTCGTGGTGCGACATTCTAGCAAGCGGGATTCGTTCGGCGAGGTTGTTGACGAGGTGCTCGGGCTGCTCCGCGAAGACGCTCGCCGGCGTCAGCGTGTTGACCCGGATCTCAAAGGGCGCCAGGTAGGTCGCCAGCCAGCGCGTCATGGCCACGAGCCCACCCTTGACGACCGCGTACGTGATCGGCTTGAACGCCTGCTCGCCGTACTTCTGGCCCGGCTTGAGATAGACCCGCTGGTCCGGGCTGATGATCCCCATGTCGCTCGAGATGTTCACGATCACGCCGCGCTTCGCCTTGATCATCGGTTTCGACACGACCTTGCAGCACAGGAACGCGCCCGTGAGTCCGACGCCGACGTCGCCGTTCCATGCGTCGAGTGGGAACTCCTCCAGCCGCGTCTTCTTGACGTCTTCGCCGCCCGACATCGTCGGGTTGTTCGCCGCGTTGTTGACCAGGATGTCCAGGCGGCCGTAGGTCTTGACCACCGACTCCACCATCGCCTCGACATCGTCCGGATTGGTGATGTCGGCCATTACCCCGTGCATCTCGCGCTTCGGAAACGCCTTGCGCAGCGCTTTCAGCGTCGCGTCCACTTTCTCGCGCTTGATCTCGTTGATCACGGGAATCCCGCCGAGTTCGAGAATCGCCGCGGCGTGACGCGGGCCGAGAAGCCCTCCGCCGCCCGTGATCAGGGCGACGCGTCCGGTCAGGTCGAACGCCTGCTGGAACGTCTCGTACTTCGGCCCTTTGAACGGATGCTTCGGGGCGTACATGTCAGCTCCAAATCTGCTTCAACGCCTTGAGCGCGATGTCGAGGCTCGCCATGCCCGCGTCGATGTCGACGAGCGGCTTCTCCCGGCCATCGACGCAGGCGAAGAAGTGCTTCACCTGGTCGCGAAAGAGGTGGTCCCGCTCGTGTCCGTCGGCGGCGAACTCGGCCCAGGCGTTCTTCTCCGCGTTGAAGACCCTGAGGTGGTTTCCGCCCGCCCAGTCCAGGCGGCCGTGCTCGAGGGCGACGGTGATCTGCCGCGACGCCGGCCGCTGCATGAAGCAGAGATTCACGTGCACGGGGAAGCCGCAGTCGAGCAGGATGCTCGCCGTGTCCTCCGCGTCGCCCGCGTGCTTTGTCAGCTTGCCGCCGACGGCGGTCACTGACTTCGGCGCGCCGAAGAACCACGTCGCGAGGTCGAGCTCGTGGCTCTCCGTCAGAACCACGCCGCCGCCCATCGCACGGCGGACGGCATAGAGCTCCGCGTAATCCTCGTAGGGATGCCAGGACGGCACGTAGGAGCCGGCCTCGAGCTTTGCCCAGAGGACCTTTCCGAGGAGCCTGCTCGTGACGATCTCCTCGATCCGCTTGAGGCACGGGTGAAACCGCATCATGTAGCCGACCATGCCGACGCGGCCCCTCAGCGCCTTCTTGAGCTCCGCCATTCCCTTCCATTCGTGGCCGAGCGGCTTCTCGATGAGCAGATGACAGCCTGCCTTCGCGCAGGCAAGCGCCGTCTCCATGTGAAGATGGGTCGGGTTGGCGATGATGGCGACGTCGGGGTTCATCGCCAGCGCTTCCTTCAGGGTTGGCGAGGTCCGGATCCGAAACTGCCGCTCGACGGTCACTTCCGGGTCGATCGTGAAGTCGGGTTTTATCAGCGCCTTCCTGCCGCGGGCACGGTAGGCGACGAACTCGACGTTTGGACCGAGCAGTTCCTTCGTGTGACGGACGAGGCGCTGGCCCGCGCCGCCGAGTCCGACCACCAGGACTTTCACAGCAGATCCTTCACGAACTGGCGGTGCCGCTTCGCCGTCTCGACCGGTTCATCGCCGCGGTTCGTCTCGCAGGTGTAGTCGCCCGCGTAGCCGATCTCCTTCAGCGCGGCGAACGCGCCCTTGAAGTCGGTGTCGCCCGTTCCGAGGATCACGTTCTGGCCGTCGCTCCGGCGCTTGTCCTTGACGTGCACGTGCTTGATGCGGTCGCCGAGGGCGCGGATGTCGCGCGCGATGTCATGGCCAAGGGCCGTCGTGTTGCCGAGGTCGTAGCAGACGCCCATGTCGATCGAGTCGGTGATGCGCACGAGCTCCGAGGCGGGCAGCGTCGTTTCGAGCAGGAGCTCGACGCCCGACGTCCTCGCCCATTGCGCCCAGCCGCCGGCGACTCGGATGAACTTGTCGATCGTCTCTTCGGACGAGAGCTCCGCGGCTTCAAAGAACGGCAGGACGATCCGCGAGAAGCCCATGTTGAGGATGGTCTCCATGAGGTCGCGTGCGTCGACCTTCGACGCGATTGGCGTCGTCATGAAGCAGTCGGCGCAGAGCGTCGGGATGGCGATGCCGTGGTTCTTCGAAAGCTCGCGCAGCCTCTTTCGGCCATCTTTCGACCAGCACGGATTGTCGGCGTTGTAGTCGGTCTCGACGAAAAGCTCGAGCGCATCGAAGCCGCACTCGTGGGCCAGCTCGAACTCGCGCTCCCATGCATTCCTGGGAAAGCACTGGAGCCTGCCGTTCCACGGCTTCGTCAGACGGCCCTGCAGAATCCCGATCATTTGAGTCGCTGCTTGAGTATCCACTCGATCAGCCTGCACTCCCATGGCTGGTCGACCTGGAACGACGCCCACTCCGGCATGACGTAGATCCCGATCCGACCGCCGAGCCGATTGTTGAGTCCGCGGAGGATCGACGGCCGGAAGACGTAAATGGAGCCGTTTTCGCGAAACTCGGGGTGGAAGTCCTGCTCGCGCTTGCGCTTCCGGTAGTCGTAATTGACCGAGCGCGGTCCGTTCGGAGCGAGCTGCCAGAGGAGTTTGTTGTTCTCGCAGGCCGAAAAGAGTGAATCGAGCCGCTCCCGAGCCAGCTGAGCGATGGCGGCGTCGATGTCGCCCCTTCGACGCACCGGGGAGGTCGCCTGGAGGAAGACGACGAGGTCGGGCTCCGGGATCGTACCGAGGACGTGAAGCAGGGCCGATTCGCTCGTCGCCGCGTCCCCGGAGATCTCAGGCGGCCTCCTCACGATTTCGGCCCCCGCCTTGCGCGAGACCCTCGCGATCTCCGCGTCGTCGGTGGAGACGATGACACGGTCGACGCGATTCGCGGCAAGCGCATGCTGGATTGAGTGGACGACGAGCGGCTTGCCTCCGATCTTCATCAGGTTCTTGCGGGGGATGCGCTTGGAACCGCCGCGAGCCGGGATGATGCAGACGATCATTCGATTCGCGCGGGCTTCGCCCGCTCTCGCTCATGGCACGTCACAGGGGCGTGATCCTACAAGTTCCGAGTTCGAAGTTCATGGTCCAGACGGACTTGCGAAGCGCCTGACCCAAGAGAGGGGGTGGGTGCCGGCCGCCAGGCTTGGTTCCGCCGAGAATGTCGGGAAGGCGGTCAAAACGTTACGTTTCGTAACGTGGTGCGTTACGTTTCGTAACACTTATACAGTGACATAATAGGGCACATAGTAACAGCTTGGAGCATAGCCGGTTACAAGCGGCACCTTTGGCATGGATCTTGCATTACGCCTGCCGAATTCTTGCGGAGGCGACAGATGCCGGATGTGGACGACGGAGCCGTGGCCGGGGAAATCGGAGAGGTCTTGGAGTGTCGGAAGGCCGAACTGGAGCAGGAGCAGGTGCTGGCGCGCCTGCGGGTGGCCACGGGTGAGGCGGTGATCCGTCTTCAGGAGGCGGGCGCGCGGAAGGGGGTCAATCGGATCGTCTGGAGCGCGAGCTTGCTGGCCAGAGGGCAGCGCGTGGGTGCTGAGATGACCGTGGCGGACATCGGCAACCGCAAGAGGATGGCGATCTTCAGCCGTCATCATTCGCCCGAGACGAACGCGGCGTGCCTTACGCTGAGCGTAACGCGGCAGCGGGCGATCGCGACGCTGCCCCCGAATCGGCTGGAGGAGTTTGTCAACAAAGGGGTTCCAACGGCGACAGGCTGCCGACCGTTGCGTGAAGCAAAGGCGAAGGAACTGGCTCGGGCGTCAAAGGCGTCGCGGGGAGTGCCGCCGTGGGAGCCCATTCCGCAGGAGAAGCTGAAGGCAGATCCGGCGGAAATCCGGGGCCGGCAGCTAAACCAGGCGATGAGGATTCTGAAGAAGCTGGGAAGCCTGACGTTGGAGGAGGCGGAGCGGCTTCTGCTGATCCTCATGACGCTGTTCTCGATGGCGCCGAGGTGCACGACCCGGAGGCTGTCGGAGTGGGTGGATGAGATGAACTCCGAGCCGGAGGCGACGGACCGGGTGCTCGATATGCTGGACGCCCTGCCGCAGATGTGTCGGAGGATGAACCTCGCGCCTGGCACGGACCGACTCCAACTGGCGGACAAGGCGTGTTCCTTCGTCGCGCGACTGCTGCAGGCAATTTCCTCGTGGAGGAAGGCGGAGCGAGAGGCCGGGTAGCACCTCGCGGCCTTGGTGGCGGCGAGCGGGATTCACAAGAGGAGATGCGCGACGAACCGCGCGATGAAGAGTGGGTTGCCGATCACGTACCGCCGCCACGTGTGCTGAGGCTGCCGCCCAAGCCGAACCAGCCACTCGCCGCCCGCGCGATTCACCCAGTCGGGCGATCGCTTCCACCGGCCCGAGACCCACTCGAGGAGCGCCCCAACCGCAATCACCACTGGCGCGTCAATCCGCGCCCGGTTGTCGCGGATCCACCGCTCCTGCAAAGGCATCCCCATCCCGACCATCACGACCGATGGCGCGAACGCGCGGATCGCATCGAGCACCGCCTCGTTTTCGGGCCCCTGCTTTTCGAAAAGACCGTGATGGCCCGAGGCCATCAGTCCCGGCTCCAGCCCCCGAAGCACGCCCAGCCCAGGCTCGAGGACATCCTTGTGATGCCCCACATAGAAGAGCCGCTCGCTCCTGAATACGCGGACATAGTCGTAAATCCAGTCGGTCGCGGTCACTCGTCGACCGACGCGGATCCCCGCGAGTCGACCTGCGAGCCGGACCCCGATGCCGTCGCAATAGACTAGATCCGACGCACGGTTGATGGATCGGAAGTCGGGGTCGTCCCAGGCGAGGTTGACGCTGTTCACGTTCAGGTGCGTGATCGTCACGCGCCGGCGCTCACGAACGGCATCCCGAATGAAGCAGAAGATCCCATCCTCCTCGACCGGATCCAGTCGCAGGCCCATGAAGCTCTTCATGGGGCGAGGTAGAGCGGCTTCCGGTCGATGACGGCGTCGATAACCCGCTTCAGGTCCTCGGGCGGGCTCGCCGTCAGCGCATCGATGTCCTTGAACGCGAATCTGAAGTCGCGCCCGGTCGTCTCCCCTCTCAATTGCTCCTTCACGACGCCGTACGGGATCATCGTCTGGAAGAAGAAAAAGTAGGCGTAGCGCCTGGCAGATTCCACGGTGGGCCTCAGCGACCGGTAGTTCTCGATGGCCGAGAAGAACGCCTTCCTCGTGGGCGTCTCGATCGCCACGCCCCGGCCGTAGTAATGCGCCCGGCCCGCGCACAGCGCCGGTTTGCCGCGCAGCACGGCCTCCATCCCTGCGTTCGTCGCGTAGACGAGGACGGCGTCGGCCAGATCCATCAGCGTGTAGGAGCTGATGTCGCTCGTCGACGGCACCAGCGTCACGGTCGCCGGCCATTCCGTAAACAAGTCCGCGATCCGCTCCTTCGTCTGGAGGTTCTGGAGCCTGGCTTCGGCGGGATGGACCCGCACGACGAGCTGGAACTCCGGCCGCTTCGCGAACCACGACACGGTCTCCTTCACCCACGCGGCGTGCGACGGGAAGCCGAGGTCCTTTTCGAGAACGCTCGTGTCCCAGAGCAGGTTCGTGTAGAGCACGAAGAGCGGGCGGCCATCGAGCTTCAGCGTCTTCTTGATGATCGCGGAGTCGCGGATGCCCAGGTTCCAGGGGTCGGTCAGACTCTTCCTGCCGTAGACGCGGTCGTCGAGGTACTGCGTCAGCCTCGCGTCTTGCTCGGCCGTCAGCTTGTGCGACTTCGTGGCGTTCCACGTCGCGTCGTCCGCGCCGTCGTTCGCGAAGGCGTTCCAGGCGAAGGTCAGTGTGTCCTGGATCCGGCCGCGCTCGTAGGTCAGCACGTCGATGCCGTGCAGACGCGCGACCTCAAAAAGAACCCGCTCAAGGAAGAACTTGCCGTTCACCAGGACCAGCGCGTGCAGCGTCTCCGTGCGCAGTCGCACCATGAAGCCGTTGTAGACGCGGACCGCCGCGTCGATCATCCGGTCGTAGATCAGCCGGCTCTCCGGCGTATCCGGGACGTTGCCGACCAGGAGATAGCGGCAGAGCGACTGGTAGCACCACTCGCCGATCGGGAGCCTGTCCACCAGGGTCTCCCGGAGCTCCCGCAGACTGGATCCCTTCAGCGGATGCGGCCTCTCGCCCAGCATCGATCCCAGCCGGCGGTACGGCAACCTGAATTCCTCCAGGAACGCCGCCGAGTTCTTGTGGCAGATCGCGCAGGCCGACTCCGGCATTTTCCCGCCGGCCCGGTAGTCGCAGACCTTGAACTGCTCGTCGCAAACCAGGAACTCCGTCTCGTAACCGCGCGCCCTCAGCGCATGGGCAAGCACCGACTCCCACGCGTGGTGAATCGGCCAGTAGCGCAGCGTCGCAAAGAGCACCTTTCCCTTCGGCGACGCAACGGGCCGCGCGGCGCCCCGCACCCTCCGTATCTCGCGACGATTCAAGCCACCGAGCGCCTTGTAGTAGGTCACCCGCGCGAGCTTCTGCACAGACTCCGGCAGCGCGTAGAAGAGCTTCGCCGGCAGCTTGCGCAGGTTCATCCGAGTTTCGCCTCGAGGCGCTTCAGCACATGATCGGCGAACGGCATCGAGCACGTCAACGCGGGGCTCACCGCATTCAGCGCGTGGACGGTCTTCGCGGTCTCGACGATAACGAGATCGTCGACGAGCTTTCCGTCACGATCGACGACCTGGGCCCGAATCCCTGCCGTCGACCGGGTCACGTCCTTCTTCGTGATCGCCGGCACCAGCTGCTGGATCTCGCGCACAACGGCCGCTAGAAAAAACGTTTTTCGCCATTCCCGACGAAACAGCCTCCAGAACTCCGACGACGCGATCATGCGACGAAGGCCGCGCCACTCGATCATCTCGAGGAGGTCCCGCACGTTGAACGAGAACCGACCGTACGCCTCGCGGCCCGGAACCAACGCCGCGCTCGGCCCCACGATAACCCGCTGGTCGAAGGTCCGCGAGAGATGCACGCCCAGGAACGGGAACTGCAGGTCGGGACACGGGTAGATGTGCGATCGGACCAGGCCTTTCGCATCCCCCACCAGCTCCCAATACTCTCCCCGGAACGGCAGGATCTGGTACCCACGCCCCACGCCGAGCTGATGCGCGATCGTGTCGGCGTGCACTCCGCCCGCATTGAAAAGCACGCGACCCGAGTACGAGCCCTTCGTTGTCTCCACGGACACGTCCGCCCCCTCGCGCACACGAAGGACCCGCTCTCCCAGCCGCACCGGCACCTTCGCTTCGCACGCGAGCGCCTTGACGTATCCGCGCGCATCGAAACTCGCCCCCTCCACGGCGCGGATCGCGCAGTCTCCCTCCGCGTGCGGCTCCAGCTCCTTGAGCCGCGACTTCTCCACCCACTCGATCTTCGCCCCGTTCGCCTGTCCGCGACCCATCAGCTCGCGCAGCGTCGGCTCCTGCCCCGTCCGTCCCACGATGAGGATTCCGTCCTCAACGACGGCTACACCGCGCTCGCGGCAGAACGCCCGCAGACGGCGCGACCCTTCGACAACGAACTGCGCCTTCATCGAACCCGGCTTCTGGTTGTACCCCGCGTGAACGACGCCGCTGTTGCGCCCACTCTGGTGAAGCGCGAGATCGCCCTCCTTCTCCAGGATGCAGACGGAGAGCGTCGGATGCTCCAGCGCGATCGCCCGCGCCGTCGCGCAGCCGATGACGCCGCCGCCCACGATGATGACGTCGAATCGCTCCATACAGGCATCAACGCCGGCGGTAGATGGTGATCGCATCCTGTCGCCCGCGACCGCGAACGAAATCGTCAGGAACGCGCTCGAATGCCCTCAACTCGCCCAGCCGCGCAAGGTACGCGGGCACGGAGTCGCGCGATGTCGTCACGATGAAATCGGCCGTCGTCACCCCGGATTCGAACTCCTCGAAGGTCGGCGGGAACGCCTCCCAGAAGCGGCGATAGACCAGCTCGCCGCCGGCGTAGTACGCGATCTTGTCGGAGGTCGCCACGAGCTTCGCGCGCGGCTTCTGCTGCGCGATCCAGGCCCCGGCATCCACCAGCGCAAGCTCACCCCAGCGGCGCGGCCGGACGGCGACCCCCATGAGCCCCACGACGAGCAGCAGGAGCGCCGCGCGCACCACCGCCGGGCGGAGTTTCGACGTCATCTCGATCCAGCCGATCGCCGTCGCGCCAAGGAGCGCGACAAAGCCGGCGAGGAGATACCGGCTGCCGATGTAGCCGACGTAGGGCATCGCGTAGAGCATCGCCGCGAACCACGCGAGCCCGAAGCTCGCGATGTACCAGCGGCCGCGGCTGTTCGTCCGCGCCATCCCCCACAGCGTGAACGGAACCAGGACCCCGAAGGCGACGCGCCAGGTGCTCTTCAGATAGTCGACATACAACGACCCATGCGAGGTCTGCACCGCGCCGCCCGTGACGGCCCGCGCGCCGCCCTTGAGGCTGACGGTCCAGCGCTGCAGCTCCCTGTGGAGCCACAGCAGGTACGGAATGGCAACCACCACAGAGACCGCCACCACGATGGCGCCTCCTGCGAGCGGCCTCCACGTGCGACGTCGGACCGCCTCGACGACGAGCCAGGCAGGGATCATCGCCATCAACAGCAGCCCCTCGGGCCTCGTCAGGTACGCCAGTCCCGACATCAGCCCCGCCAACGGCGCCCAGCTCCATCTATCCAGGGCCTTCCAGCCGGCCCAGATCGCGGTGACGAAGAACGCGACGAAAACCCCATCGGTCATCACGTCCGCCGTGACTTCGACCAGCGCGGGCAGCACCGCGTATAGCAGGGCAGCAACCCTGGCCTCCGCCTCGCCGATGGCTTCGGCCACCAGCAGGAAGAGCGGGATGATCCCCGCCGCGCCAAGCACCACCGAGATCAGCGTCCCGGCAAACGCACTTCCGCCCAGTCCCGCGGTCATGGCGGGATAGGCCGGATGAGCCGCCCATCGCATCGCGCTCGACCACTCGCCTGCGCCGATCAGCCGCGCCATGTCGAGAAAGATGAACGAATCGCTGCCGATCGTGCACGAACCGGTCCACGCCAGCACGCGGACACCCAGGGCGAACGCGGCCAGCGCCAGCGCAAGCCTCATGGCGCCCGCCCGTACACCCGCACGATCTTCGACCGCTTCTCAGGGACGGCAGGGAACGTCGCCAGGTGCACCAGCGGCGCAAAATCGGCGTCCTTCCAGCCGCGCTCGTCCTGCTCGGCGGCCACGAAGTCGCAGTCGGGCTTCGATGGCGCGTCGAGCGCGACCATCGCCACGCCCGCATAGTAGGCGGTTTTGTCGTTGCTGGAGGCGACGACGGCCCCGGGCTTCCGCGCGCGGATCCACTCCCCTGCTTCCCGCCAGCCGAGCTGCTCGTACCCCCGCCCCACGACGGTATACCGCAGCGAACTTGCGATCACGGCGATCGCCCCCGCTCCCACGAGCGCGGTCCGCAGGCGCTTCGACGAGATCCCCTCCCACGCGGCCAGGAGCGCCGGCCCGAGAAGCGCCAGGGAGAGGGCGACGGGCGGGTTCAAGTAGCGGTTGCTGATCGAATGGCCCGATTTGAAATTCGTGAACCACACGCAGAAGAAGTAGAACAGCACCCACGCCGCGAACCAGCGGCGCCCCTCCATGGTCCATCGCCCGGCGAACGCAAGGGCCGCCAGCACGGCAGCGAGCCAGCCGAGCCGAAAGGTCTGCGCTCCGTACACGCCCACGTACCACACGCTGGCCACGAGCGCGCCATGCTTCTCGCGCCGCTCGCGCCAGGTGCCCCGTTCGGGAAGATCATGGCCCTGCTTCAGTCCGACCATCTGGTTCGCATTCGACTTCGGCGAGAGCGTGAGCCTGCCCAAGGCGTGGCTGATCCACGCGACAAATCCCCCGACGATGAGAAGCGCGACCAGCGCCGCGGGAACCACCTGGCGCCAGGGGCGATGCGTCCGGAGCCCCCACCCCACGGTCACCGCTGCCAGCAGCGCGACAATCATCCCCTCGCTCTTGGCGCACCAGCCGATCGCCGCCGCGATCGCCGCGGCCCAGATCCCGCGGCCGCTGTGCACGAACCGGATGGCGCCGTACGCCGCCGTCAGCGCGACAAGCATGAAGAGCGGGTCCTGGTAGACCTGCGACTGGATGTCCAGGAACTCAGGGTGGACCTCGTAGATCGCGACCGAAATCAGCGCCGCCTTTCGGCCCGCCAGCTCGCGCATCAGCAGGAACAGAGGAATCCCCGCGAGCACGCCCGCCGCGATCGAGACGAAGATCCCCGCGGCGTGGCTGCCGCCGCCCAGCGCAACCAGGGCGGGGTATACCGGATGGATCTCCTTCCGCGTCGCCGCATCGAGATCACCGCCCATGAAGGCCTGCGCGAGGGTGAGAAACGCCGGCCCATCGGTGTTGATGACCGCCGTGTGCAGTGCGAGGAGGACGCGCAACACGGCTCCGACGCCGAGAATCGCCACGAGGGGCCAGCACCGGACCGGCGCCGAAGGCGGGTCGAGGGGCCCGCCCCGAGGGAGCCCATCCTCCGGGGGCGAGTCGAGGGGGTTCAATACGCTCCCCTGCCCGTCAGCACCACAGGGATCGTCTTGAACAGGATCTTGATGTCGAGCCACAGCGACCAGCGGTCGATGTAATCGAGGTCGTGCCGGACGCCCTCTTCGAACGTCAGCCGGTTGCGCCCGGCGACGGCCCACGCCGACGTCACGCCCGGCCGCATCGACATGCGCCGCCGCTGCCACGGCTTGATCTTCTGCACTTCGTGATCGAGCATCGGCCGCGGGCCGACGAGGCTCATGTCGCCCTTCAGCACGTTCATGAACTGCGGCAGCTCGTCGATGCTCGTCCGACGCAGGAGCCGGCCGATCCACGTGATGCGCGGGTCGTGCTTCATCTTGAACGTCACGCCGTCCTTGATCTCGTTCTGCGCCTCGAGTCCCTCGCGGAGCTTCTCGGCGTCCACCACCATCGTGCGGAACTTGTAGAGCATGAACTTGCGGCCGTTCATCCCGAGCCGCTCCTGCGCGAAAACGACCGGCCCGCGCGAGGTCAGCTTCACCAGGAGCGAGACGAGCATGAGCAGCGGCGACAGCAGGAGCAGTAGGACGATGGCGGCGCAGAAGTCCATCGCACGCTTCAGCGCCAGCTGAACGGCGCTCCGCGGCATCGCCGTGAGCGTGATGAACGGCTGGCCCTGGAGTTCGCCCGCCTCGAGCCGCGCGTTGACCTCGGAGAAGAGCCGCAGGTTGAGGTGCGTGATGACGCCCATCTCGTCGCAGGCCATGATCACCGGCCGGTAATCGTCGAGCGGCAGCGCCCGCGGCAGCAGGTAGACCTCGTCAACCACCTCGCGCCGCGCGATCTCCGGAACGTCCTTGAGGGAGCCGAGCACCGGCAGGCCGTCGATCGTCGTGCCGACGCCTTCGCCCTGCTCCGAGACGAAGCCCTTCACGAGGTAGACGCCGCCCATGCTGGCGTTGAGATGCCGGGCGATGGCGCGGGCTTCGTCGTGAGTCCCGCCGACGATGACGAAGTGGCAGTCGTAGCCCCGGGCGGTCGCGTGGAGCAGAAGGGCGCGGAAGCCCAGGCGCATCGCGACGATCCCGACAAAATGGAGCCCCGCAAAGATGCCGATGAACGACCGGCTGATCTCGGTCTGCTTGAAGACGGTCTGGAGCGAGAAGATCCCGAGGATGGCGATGACGTCGGTGGCCAGGACGCTGAAGGCATGAGAGACGGCCCCGCGCGTCCGGAACGCGCGGTAGGCGTCCCACAGCCAGGTCATCGCGGACCAGAGCACCAGGAAGGTCGGGAGAATCCACAGCAGCTCGCGCAGCGCCTTCAGCTCCAGCGGGAAGAGCGACTTCCACGAGGCGCGGAGATGCCAGGCAGCAAAGAAGGCGCCGGCGCCGACCGCGAGTTCGAGAAAGTGATAGAAGGCGACCTGGCGCGAATGCCGTCGGCGCGCGATCATTCGACTCGCGCGGCCCCCGCCTGAGCTCGCTCATGACAGGTCATGCCGGGCCATTTTAACCACAAAGGCGCGGCGGTACGAAGGGGGTCTGACTGGCTACTGGCTGCTGTTTCCATCCAGCCACTCGCGCGCCCACAACTCGAAGACCAGCAGCAGCCAGAGCCGGTCCTGGTGATCGGCCTTTTCCGACAGATGCTCGTCGACGAGCTGCTTCACGCCCGCCGGCTTGAACAGCCCGCGTTCCCGCGCGCGCCGGCCAAGCAGGAGATCCTGCATCATCTCCTTGAGCGGCCCCCGCAGCCACTTCGCCACCGGCACCGCGAAGCCCTGCTTCGGCCGGTCCAGGATCGCCTTGGGCAGCATTGCGCGGAACGCGCGCTTGAGCACCGCTTTCCCCAGCTTCTGGCCGCCCGGGATCGACATCCCGGACGCGACGACCGCCGGATCGAGAAACGGGCAGCGCACTTCGAGCGAGTGCGCCATCGAGGCGATGTCCACTTTCACCAGCAAGTCGCCCGGCAGGTAGGTCAGGAGGTCAACGTATCCCGCCGCCGCCACCGGATCGGCCACGCGCCCGAACGGCTCCTCGATGTGGCGGGCGACCTCCCCGGCATGGCGACCGTCGACGATGAGCTCGATCCGGTCGTCCCCAAACGCGCTCATGAGGTCCCGGTAGATCTCCGCCAGCGGGCGGTCCATCATCCCCAGGAGCCGCTTCTTGCGCTTCCCGTACTTCCCGCCGCCGATGAACGGCGCCGCGACCTTCGCTGCAATCGTCCCCAGCGGCGCGCCCTGGATCCGCGCCGACTTCGACACGGCCTCGTAGCGGACATAGCCGCCAAAAACCTCGTCGCCGCCGTCGCCCGAGAGCGCGACCTTCACGTGCTTCGCCGTCATCTGCGAGACATGCCACGTCGGGACCGCACTCGAGTCGCCGAACGGCTCGTCGTACTGCCACGCGAGCTTCGGAAGGACCGCCGCGGCGTCGGCTTTCACGACGAATTCCTGGTGCTCCGTGCGGAAGTGCTTCGCTACGGCCCGCGCGGGGTCGAGCTCGTTGAATTCCACATCCTCGAAGCCGACGGAGAACGTGCGCACCGGCGCCCGCGAGATCATCGACATCAGCCCGACGATGATCGACGAGTCGATGCCCCCCGAGAGGAACGCACCGAGCGGGACGTCCGACATCAGCCGCTTCCTGACGGCCTCACTGACGGCGTGGAAGACGCGGTCGGCGTGCGCCTCGGGTCGGCGTTCGACGATCTCGACGACCGGCTCCCAGTAGCGCTGCTTCTCGAGCTTCCGGTGGCGGAAGCGCAGCCAGTGGCCTGGCTCCAGCTTCGCGACCCCGTCGTAGATCGACCGCGGCGCCGGCACGTGGTTGTAGGCCAGGAACAGCTCGAGCGCCACGGGGTCGATCCGGCGGCCGACGTCGGGGTGCTGCAGCAGCGCCTTCCCCTCACTCGCGAAGATCAGCCGCTCGCCGTCGTGCCGGTACCAGAGCGGCTTCTTCCCGAGCCGGTCGCGCGCGAGCAGCAGGCTGCGGTCGCGCTCGTCCCACACGGCGAAGGCGAACATGCCGTCGAGCCGTGCGACGACGTCCGTACCCCACTGCTCGAAGCCGTGGACGATGACCTCGCTATCGGACTTCGTCCTGAAGGGGTGGCCCAATCCCTCCAAATCGCTCCGGAGCTCGTGGTAGTTGTAGATCTCGCCGTTGAAGACGAGCCACACGTCGGCGCATCCGGTCATCGGCTGATGGCCGCCGGCGAGGTCGATGATCGAAAGCCGCCGGAAGCCGAGCGAGGCGGCGTCGGTTTCGCGGGCTCCCTCGTCGTCGGGCCCGCGGTGCTTGAGGACGTCCATCATCCGACGAAGGAGGTCCGGCCGCTTCTCACCGACGATTCCGCAGATGCCGCACATGAGGAGTGTTCGATGTACGAGGTTCGATGTTCGATGTCATGTCCGATGTGGAGTTACATCGAGCATCACCTCGTACATCGTACATCGAACATCGAACATGAATACTGAAGCCGCAGTCTTCAGTACTTCTTCACGAACTTCTTCTCGCCGCACGCGTAGGTCGCGCATCCGTCGTTGAAGCTCCAGCAGTCGGTGTGGTGCGGCGTCTTGCAGCGCCTGCAGAAGACGCGGCCCTCCGCGGGGATCTCGACGCCGCAGATCGGGCAGACGGGGCAGCGGCTCGGATCCTCCGGCCCGTCGTCGATGATCTCGATGCCCGCGGCGCGCTGCCAGAAGAACATCAGGCGGTCGTAGACGCGGTCGGCCTCCACCACGAAACGGGCGAGCTCTTCCTGGGGCGCGATGATGCCCTGCTTGCGGACCATCAGCCGCGACGAATTGATCGAGATGAGGATCTTGTCGTTGCCGAGGGCGGCACGGAGGCCGTCGACGGCCTGCTTGGTCCCCTCGTCGAAATACTCGCGGAGGAAGTTGGCGTCGTTGGACTTGAGCACGTAGCGGTCGTCGAAGACCTTGTCGCCGATCTCGAGGTCCTCGATGTTGAGGAAGCGCGTGTCCTCGGTGTCGTGGCGCTGCGGGAAGATCTCGACGCGGTAGGGCCAGCCCGGGGCGATCGTGTAGGTGACCTGGGTGTAGAACTGGGGCGGCTGGTCGCCGGACTCGTAGATCGAGACGAGGACGCGCGACGTGCGGAAGACGTAGGCGACCTTGGGGCTCTCGAACGGGGCGCGATCCTGGAGGGAGCCTTCGCGCGACTCGGCAAACCGCTGCCACGCACCGACCAGGGCGGCGAGGTCGTGGCCGCCGAGCATGCGCTTGACGGCGCGGGCGCTGGCGACCTGCCCGTAGACGCGGTTGTCCCAGTTGGAGCGGTTGATGTCGCGGACGATGTCGTTGATGGTCTGCCAGATCCACCCGGCGCCGTAGATGACGAAGATGATGACGAAGATGATGACGAGTTCCATAGCGCTTCCAGTCAGACGGATCTGACGACGGGAATGATACTCCTAAAAGGCCATGCCGGCGTCGCTCCGCGTCCGCCGGCAGGCTGGATGTACGATGTACGAGGTTCGATGTTCGATGCAATGTTCGATGGAAGCCGTCCCCCAGACATCAGGCCGGGGCCAAGGGAGGCATGGGAGGACCCCCGGCTGGCGGGTCCCGGAACTCCTTGGACAAGGCCGCCGCCGCTTCCTTGCGACTGTCGATTTCATCGAGGAACGCGGCCACCTTCCCGCCTTTCAGGTCGACGTAGAGCTGCACCCTACCGGCGGTGGAGCGGTCGTCGTAGACAACGACGAACCAGCCGTAGTTCGGCTGGCGAATCAACGAGATTGACTCCCGCTCCTTCTGGGCCAGGACGAAGGCCGCTTTCGAGGTCAGGGCGCCGGCCAGGAATGCGTCCGCGTCTTCACGCGTAAAGGGTGCCAGATCTCCACTGCGGGCGACCCATCGGACATCGTCCGAGACGAACGCGGCGCCAAGAGCAGATGCGTCGCGCCGCAGGTCGTCAAGCAGCCTCTCCAGCCGGACAACATCTTCCTTGTAGAACGTGAGATGCCGGACGGGCGCCGTCCGCGGGGACGGCATCCGCATCGCCCCCGGTCCTTCCGCCGCCATGGTGGAAGTCTATCCCATCACCGTCCGTCCGCTTGTGCTCAGCATCGAACATCACTTCGTACATCGCACCTCGTACATCGAACATCTTCTTTTGGCGCGGCACGCGCCAAAAAACGAAAGAACCCCCGGCGTTGGCCGGGGGTTCTTGATGATCTGCGCTCTCTTAGCTGCCGAAGACGTCGTCCAGCTTGGACTTCGCCGCCTGGCCGAACTCCTTCGAGATGGCCTCGGCCTCGACCTTGCGGGTTGCAATTTCATCGAACAGCGTGCTGAGCTTGCTCGAGACCTGCCCCGCGTACAGACGCACCATGCCGAGCGTGGTCCGCTCGTCGAAAATGATCGCCAGGATCGTGCGGTCGCCGACGAGCGACAGCTGGATGTTGTCCTTCTTGCCCTGGTGGAACATCACCGAGAACTCATCCTCGCCGAGCAGTTTGGCCATCTGCTTGGTCGCGGCGAACGAGCCCGCGACAAGCGCACTGATGGTATCCATGTCGTACGAGGACGATTCGCCCTGCTTGGTGACGAGGTGGCCGTCCTTGTCAACGAGCAGCCCGCATTTCGCGTTGGCGCTCTTCAGGAACTGGCCGAGGACCTTCTCGATCCTCTCGATGTCCTCCTTGTAGAACACCAGCCGCGAGGAGCGCAGCCCTTCATCTTGCTTGCCCATAGAATTCAGCCTCCACGGCTACTGTATCACACCCTCTGAGCGTTGATCGGGAAAACTACTTCTTGTTCAGCAATTCCTTGCCGGGCCCCGCCAGGAAGTACAACGCCGCGCCGCCCGCGAGCGCCAGAATGACGAGAATGATGGCGACCCACTTCCCGCCTCCCCCGCCCTCCCCTTCGTCGTCCTTCGGGGCCGGACGCGGCGGCATCGGACGTGGCATGGGAGGCGGTGGCTGCGGCCGAGGAGACGGCACGGGCATGGGCGGCGGCGGCTTGGGCACCGGCTGCGGCATCGGCGGCGGTACGTTGAAGATCGGCTTCGGAGTCGGGACAGGCTGGGGCGGCATGGGAGCGGGCGGTTTGGGAGCCGGAATCGGCACCGGGGCCGGAACGGGGGCCGGCGTGGGCCGCGGCGCCACAGGGGATGCCACCAGCTGCGAGCCGGTTTTCCCAGGCGCATACTCCTCGTTCAGCCGGTCGATGACGAGCTTCGCCAGCGCCTTCAACGTCTGCATGACCCCTTCGCCCTTCACGGCGACGGCCTCGACCGTGGGGACGCCCTGCGGGTTCATCTTCTGGTTCATTTCCGCAATCGACATCGCCCCCGGCAAGTCGCGTTTGTTGTACTGGAGCACCAGCGGGATGCGCCGGATGTCGGTGCCGTACTCCTTCAGGTTCTCCTCGAGGTTCCTGAACGAGTCGAGGTTGTCCTGCATGCGGTTCGGATCGGAATCGGCGACGAAGCAGATCCCGTCCGCGCCCTGCAGCACGAGCTTTCGGGTCGAGTTGTAGTAGACCTGGCCAGGCACCGTGTAAAGAAACAGCTTGGTCCGCATCCCGGCAACCGATCCGATGTCGATCGGCATGAAGTCGAAAAAGAGCGTGCGGTCCTGCTCCGTGGCGATGGACGTGAGCGTGCCACGCGACTGGTCGGGCAGCTTCTTGTGGATCAGCTCGAGGTTCGTCGTCTTGCCCGAGAGACCGGGGCCGTAGAAGACGATCTTGCAGTTGACCTCACGACGGGCGAAGTTGATCTGTACCATGGTGCGTCCGCGAGCTCCTACATCCCCATCGTGGCGATCTTCCGGCCTGCCGACGTAATGGCCAGCATCGTCAACTCAAGGTTGATCGACTTGTCCAGCACCACCGCCAAGTAGCAGTCGCTGGTGTCCACGTAGGCCATCTTTCCGAAGGACGAGTTGAAGATAAAACGGCTGAAGTCCTTGGCGCCCGAGGCCCTTAGCGCGCCGTTGATCTCGCGGATGCAGTTGCCCGCGACGGCAGCGACCACCTCACCGTTGAGCGGCGGGCCGATCTCGGAGTGAACGGGGATGCCGTCCCGCGTAAGGACGAGGCTTCCCTTCACCCCGACCTCGAGGTTCAGCTGCCGCAGGATGTCTTTCATTTCCATGACGTTGCCTTGATCGATCCGAGTCTACGGCCTTTCCCGAAACCTGTCAAACCACGAAGCTGTGGAACTTCTCCACGGCTCGATTGAAGTCCTCCTGCTTGGCCGGCTGGTCCGCCAGGAGGCCCAGCACCAGGCTCTTCCATTCGGCGATCTTCACGGTCCCCAGGGAGGTCTTGATCTCGCCGTCGCGGAAATCGCCCAAGTCCATCTTCCGCGAGGCATCCTCTCCCTGGCGGTAGATGTTCTGAACCAGCGCCACGAACTTGTCCTGGGGGACCATGCCCCGCGAGTGGCCCGCCATCAGGGTCCCGTCGCGGTTCATCACCATCGAGCACTTGTAACCGTGCATCGACGCCTCAAAGCCCCGCAGGAAGCTCTCGAGTTTCGCCGGGCTCACGCTGACCGTCGTCGCGTGGCGCCCGGGCTGGAAGATATTCAGCATCTCGAAACCGACCTGTCCGAGGCTGTGCTTCATCTCGATCTCGGCGAGCGCGTCGTCGAAGTTGTCCGCCGATTCGGTGACGTGCGCGTCGACCAGCTTGAGCAGCTGCTTCATCGCCTCGTCGGACGAGTTCGCCTTCGTGTACGCGTCCAGGTAGGGCTTGGACTTGTCGTAGGCGCCCGCCTCGGCGTAGAGCCGGGCCAGCGCCTGGAGCGCGAGCATCGACTCGGGGTTCATCTTCAGCGCGTACTCGGCGTGGCGGATCGCCTCCGAGGCGTCATTCGCCGCGTAGTCGGTGTGGAACCGCTCCATGCGCACTTTCGAGCAAATGACGTGCAGGCCGTCGCTGGACGGGAACTTGGTGAGCCCCTCCATCGCCGTCTCAAGGGCGCCGTTGCGGTCCTGGAGCTCCTCGATGTAGATCCCGGCGAGCTTTTCATAGTGCTGCTGGGTCGGAGCCGTCCGGATGGCGCGCTTGAGCTCCGCGATCGAGTTCGACATCTCCGCCTTGCGGATGGTCTGGTAGGTGAGGGCGCACTTCTCGCTGTCCGGGAACTTCTCAACCGCCCGGCGGGCCCACTCCAGCGCGTGCTGCCAGTCCTGCATGCGGGCATAGCTCTCGGCAAGCTGGACCATGTTCTGCGGAGTCGGGTTCGCGTGGACTTCGTGCTCCAGCGCATTCACGCGCTTGTGTGTGGAGTCGAAGATTCCCATGAAGTGCCTCCAGTTTGCCTAAGGTGAGTCTACCCCGCGCCGCAGTGCGTTGTCAAAACACTGAGCTATTCGGCATCAATCGGGACGCAATACAGGCTCTTGTCGTCACTGCCGAAATAGACCACGCCGTCCCCCCGGGAGGCCGATTGGCGGATGCGTCCGTTGGTCGCAAACCGCCACTCCTGCTCCCCGGTCTTCGAATTGACGCAGTAGAAATTGCCGTCCTCGCTCCCGAAGAGCACCTGCGCGCCGACGACCAGCGGCGACGACGTCAGCGCCCCCTTCGTCGGGAACTTCCAGAGGAGCGCGCCGTTGTTGCCCGTGTCGAACGCATACATGAACTTGTCGCTGCACGGCACGAAAAGCGTCGAGTTCGCCAGCATCGGCGTCGCCTGGATCGCTCCGCCGACGGACGCCTCCCACAGCTTCGTCCCCTTCTCGGCATCCACGGCATAGACCTTTCGATTGCTCGATCCGATGAAGATCGTCTTCCCCGCCAGGTAGGGCGACGACTCGAGAACTCCGCCCGCCTCGAACGCCCAGAGCTGCTCGAGGTCCTTCTCGCCGATCTTGAATGCGTAGAGCACGCCGTCGGTGCAGGCAACGTAGAGGACGCCCCTGGCCTCGACGGGCTCCGCCCGCACAGGCTTCTTGAGGTCCTGTGTGTACAGCAGCGCCACGCCGGGGTCCTTTCCGACCTCGACCGCGTACAAGTTCCCGTCCTCGCCGCCGAAGTAGGCGACCGAGCCATCCGAGCTGAAGGCGGGGGGTGAGGAGATCAGCGCTTTCGCGGTGAAGCGCCAGATCTCGCTGGCATCGGACGCCTTCGTCGGGTCCAGGCAGACCAGGTCCTTGCCGCAGCCCACGTAGATCGTACGATTCGGATGGAACCGCGGCGCCGTCGCGATGCTCGGCGCGAGCCCCTTGCTCTGCTGCCAGACCTGTTTGCACTGGTTGTTGATCGCGTAGACGGCCTCGCCTCCCGCGACATAGATCTGTCCGGCAAAGACCTCGGGCGCCGACGAGAACTTGATGCCCGCCGGCCACGCCCAGAGCTCGCGCTTCTGGTCGAGGACCGCCCAGACTTCCCCGATCATCGGGCCGTTGATCGGGATTTCGACGTCGCTGAAGCTGTGCTTCTGGAAGCGAAGCGTGAACTTCTCGTCGGGTCGGATCCGGAGGAGCGATTCATCGCCTTCGAAGAGTTCGACCCAGCCGCCATCGCCGTTGGATTTGAGCACTTTCACCTTGCGCGGCTTGCAGACGACGTGCAGGGGATAGAGCGCCTCCTGCGCGACCTTCGTGGAGTGGTAGATCTCCTTGAGACTCTTGATCGTGCCACACGCGTCCTTGTAGCGGCCGTCCAGGATCTGCTCCTCCGCTATCGTGGCCATCGCGTGAGCCTTCGCGAGGTAGCCCTCGACGTCGCTTCGAATCTCCTTGGCCTTTTTCCTGTACGGAGCCGACCACGACTCCTTCGGCCACTTGTCGCAGTGATCGACCAGGTTGATCGCCGTCCGGATCGCGTCATCGTGCTGCGCGGCTTTCCACACCTCGTCCATCTTCGAGACCATCTGGTCGGCGGTGACCTTCGCGGCCTTGCGCTTCTCCTCGTCCTCGTCGACCGGCGGCGGATTCGTCGTGTGGCCATTGGTGACGGGCGGCGCGGTCCTCTTGGACTCGGCCTCGCGCCTCGAGAGCGCCGCCAGGTCGTCGCGCATCTTCGGCAGCGTGAACATGCTGCTCGGATACTGCGTCTCGAACGACTGAAGGGTCGCCTTGGCGCCTGACCAGTTCCCCGAATGCTCCATCTGGAACGACTTCCCCTTGATGCCGACGTAGGCCGTGTTCGCGTCGTATTCGTACTTCGCCCAGAAGCCGGCGAGCGCGAGGGCGACCACGATCAGGATGATCGCCGCGACGATCATCGTCCGCTTGAACGCGCCCCGCTCGCGCTTGGTGCGCGAGCTCGTCGTGATGAGCTTCGGCTGCTCCTTCGGCTGGTCCGACAGCTGGCGCATTTCGGCCAGCATGCGATCGGCCGCCGCCTGGTCGACCGGCAGATTCTTCCTCAGATCGTTGAGGATCTGGTCGCGCTCCGCCTTCAGCTCGAGTCCGTGATATACCCGCGCGAGCGCCAGCCGCATCTCGGCATTCGACGGGGCCGCCGCGACGGCCTGCTCGGCCACGACGCGCGCGGTGGTGAAGTCCTTGTCCTTCAGCGCGTTCGCGATCACTTCATTGGCCGTCTGGAGCGCCTCCTCCACGTTGCCGGAGGCGATGTTGATCTCGAAGAGCGCCGCCTTGCTTTGTGCGTCGTCGGGGTTGAGCATCACGGCGCGCTGGAAGTAGGCCAGCGCGTCCTTTCCAGCCCCCTGCACCTTCAGCAGGTTCCCGACCTTCACGTACATGCGCGCCGCATCCTGGATCATGCCCTCGGTCTCGAGCGCGTGCGCGTACGTCCCGATGAGGTCAGGATCCTCGGGCGCGAGCAGCGCGGCGACCTGGAAGAGCCGGAAGCCCTTCTCGCGGCGCCCCTCCTCCAGTCGCTGCTTGGCGACCGCCGCCGTCTCCGAGGCCGACAGCATCCGGATGCGACCGCCGTCCAGCAATTCGACGAGCACCTTGCAAACCTCGAACCGCGGGACGAGCGCCGCCTCGATGACGTCGTTCACGGTCGCCTGGCCGTCGACGTTGGCGTAGACCGCCTTCGCCGAATCGCGGGCGGTCGCATCGGCTTCGGCGCGCGTCGCCTCGCTGACGAACGCGTAGACGCAGTCCATGCTCGGGATCTTCTGGTTGATGATCGTCCACTCGTCCGTGCGCCGGACGGCTTCGAGAAGGAGGCCGTTCACATCGAGGGCAAGGCGGATCGCCCGGCTGTCAGGGTCGCGCAGCTCGTCGATCGGCGGTCCCTCGATGAACTCGAACGCCGCCTTCTTCCAGAGGAAGAGGTCGTAGATTTCCTCCTCGATCTGCGAGCGCACGACCTCCTCGATGTCCTCCTGCGTGACGATGCCCGCATCGATCAGCTCTTCGCCGAGCAGCTTCTTGGTCTGCTCCTGCTTCTCGAGGACCTCGCGAAGCTGGCCCACGCTGATCTTGCCGGCGCGAACCAGGAGGTCGCCGATTCGGAATCCTTTTCGTCGGCCGGAGGAGAGGAGTTGAACGCCCTCCTTGCCGAAGTAAATCGCCTTGCGGCTTTCGGCATCCTGGACGATGAGCGTGCCTTCCTTCTGGCTCATCGAGATCATCTGGAAGACCTCGGCGAGACCGATGGTGCTCAGGTCGCCCTTGAAAGACATGCGTTTAGCTTATCACGGGACGTTCTCCCTTCCGTCCCGGATCCTCAGAAGCCCTTATCCTATGCAATGCAGTGACTTCTGGCAACGGCCTGCGGGGCCTGCGGGCTACTTCTTGTCTTCCTTGATCCACAGATCTTCGAACTCGACCGCTATCTCGAACTCCCTCCCCTGCCCCCAGCGGATCGGTCGCGCGACGGCGCCGATCCCGGCCATCTCCGCCGATTTGAACTCCATGTGGAAGCGAAAAACCGCCGCCGGCAGGGCCCCGCGCTTCAAGACCATCTTCGCCAGCAGCGCGCCCTTCAAACTGATGTCGCGGATGATGGCTGAACCGCTCGTGAAGAGCTTGCCGTCTTCCGTGCGGATCTCGATCTTCGCCGGCAGAGAGACGGCGTTGCGCGCCCAGTTGCGGAAATAGCGCCGCGTGTCGGACCGGTGGAGGATCTTGGTGTCGCCCATCACTTCCTCTTTTTCGCTAGCCTCTCCTCGGCCACGGCCTGCCCCGCCGCCAGCCGCGCGATCGGCACGCGGAACGGCGAACAGCTTACGTAATCGAGGCCGATCTTGTGGAAGAACTTCACGCTCTTCGCCTCGCCCCCGTGCTCGCCGCAGACGCCGCACTTGAGTTTCGGCCGCACCGACCGGCCGCGCTCCACCGCCAGCTTCACCAGCTGGCCGACGCCGGCCTGGTCGAGCGACTGGAAGGGATCCTCGCTGAAGACTCCGGCCTTCGCCTCGTCGACGTAGTCCGGCAGGAACCGCCCCGCGTCGTCGCGCGAAAGGCCCATCGTCATCTGCGTCAAGTCGTTGGTCCCGAAGCTGAAGAACTCGGCGCTTTCCGCGATCTGATCGGCGAGCACCGCGGCGCGCGGGACCTCGATCATCGTGCCGACGGTGTAGTCGACCTGGACCCCCTGCTCCTTCATCACCGCGTCGGCGACCTGGCGCGTCTGCCGTTCCAGGATCTGGTACTCCTTCTTGTCGATGACGAGCGGATGCATGATCTCGGGCGCGACCTTTCTCCCCTTCTTTTTCAACTCCGCCGCGGCCTCCATGATCGCGCGAACCTGCATCTCGAGTATCTCGGGATAGGTGATGCAGAGCCGGCAGCCGCGGTGGCCGAGCATCGGGTTCGCCTCGTGCAGCTGCTCCACGCGGTGCGCGACCTTCTCGGCCGGAACGCCCAGGCGCTTCGCGAGCTCCTCCTGCTTGGGCCCCTCGTGCGGGACGAATTCGTGCAGCGGCGGATCGATCAGCCGGATCGTGACGGGACGGCCGTCCATCACCTCGAAGATCCCGCGGAAGTCGTCCCGCTGGAACGGCAGGAGTTTCGCCAGCGCCTTGCGCCGCGCTTCCTGCGTGTCGGCGACGATCATCTCCTGGATCGCGAGGCGGCGCTCCTCCGTGTCGAAGAACATGTGCTCCGTCCGGCAGAGGCCGACGCCTTCCGCGCCGAACTCGAGCGCCTTTTTCGCGTCGTAGGGCGTGTCGGCGTTCGTCCGCACGCGGAGTCGGCGCATCTCGTCGGCCCAGCCGAGGATCGTGTCGAACTCCTTCGGGAAGCGGGGCTGAACCAGGGGCAGTTCGCCGTCGTAAATCGAGCCGAGGCTGCCGTCGAGCGTCAGTGCGTCGCCCTGCTTGTACGAGCGCCCGTTGACGCGCATCGTCCCCTTGTCGTAGTCGATCTCCAGCACGCCGCAGCCGACGATGCAGCACTTGCCCCAGCCGCGCGCGACCACGGCCGCGTGGCTCGTCTTGCCGCCCGTCGCGGTCAGGATGCCCGCTGACGCGTGCATTCCGCCGACGTCCTCCGGGCTCGTTTCGCGACGAACGAGGATGACCTTCTGCCCCTTGGCACCCCACTCCTCCGCCGTCGCCGCATTGAAGGCGATTCGTCCGAACGCGGCACCCGGCACCGCGGCGATCCCCTCGCCGACCTTGCGTTTCTTCAGCTCCTCGGGCTTGATCGCCGGATCGATGACGGGATAGAAGAGCCGTTCGATGTCCTGCGTCGTGAGGCGGCAGACGGCCTCCTCCTTCGACAGGAGCCTTTCCTTGACCATCTCGGCCGCGATTCGAAACGCGGCGACCGCGGACCGCTTCCCGCTGCGGCACTGCAGGATGTAGATCGTGCCGCGCTCGACGGTGAATTCGATGTCCTGCATGTCCTGGTAGTGCTTCTCCAGCAGCGTTCGCACGTCGCAGAGCTGCCGGTAGACCTTCGGCGCGCGCTTCTCCAGCTCCGACAGCTTCATCGGCGTTCGAATGCCCGCCACGACGTCCTCGCCCTGCGCGTCGACGAGGTAGTCGCCGTAGAACGTGTCCTCGCCCGTGTTCGGGTCGCGGGTGAAGCAGACGCCCGTGCCCGAATCGGCGCCCATGTTGCCGAAGACCATCTGGACGATGTTGACGCCCGTTCCCTTCAACCCCTGGATCTTCTCGACTCTCCGGTAGGTGACCGCCTTCTCGGCCATCCACGAGCCGAAGACGGCGTTGATCGACCCGGAGAGCTGCTCCCAGGGATCCTGCGGGAAGTCGCCGTGCACATGCTCCTTGTAGATGGCCTTGTACGCCGCGACGAGTTCGCGCAGCTCCGCCTCGTTCACGTCGGTGTCGCCCGCGGGCTTGCCGATGCGCTTCGACGTCGTTTCCATCTTGAGCCGCTTGAATTCAACGTCGAACGCCTCGCGCGGCACGCCCTTCGCCGTCGACCCGTACATCGTGATGAAGCGGCGGTAGGCGTCCCATGCGAACCGGCCGTTCTTCGTGAGCTTCGCAAGACCCTCGACCGACCGGTCGTTGAGGCCGAGGTTGAGGATCGTCTCCATCATGCCGGGCATCGACCGCGCCGCGCCGGAGCGGACGCTGACGAGCAGCGGATCGTCGGGATCGCCGAGCCGCTTCTTCGTGAGCTTCTCGAGCCTCGCGAGCGACGCGCGAACATCGGCTTCCATCCCCTTCGGCCACCGGTTGCCCGCGCCGTAGTACTGCGCGCACGCCTCGGTGGTGATGGTGAATCCGGCCGGCACCGGCAGGCCGATGCGCGTCATCTCGTGCAGGCCCGCGCCCTTGCCGCCGAGGAGCTCCTTCTGGGCGCCACGCCCTTCCGCCTTCCGTCCGCCGAAGAAATAGGCCCACTTGGTTTTCGCCATGGTTCTCCGTTTCCCCGTTCTAGTTCCTGGTGCAGTCGCAGGCGTCAATGGCGGCGTACTTCCACCCCGGCGGATAGACGAGCCGCTGGTCGTTCGCGGCGTCCTTCTGCTTGCGATACCACGCCAGCAGCGGCTCCTGCATCGCCTCGAGATCCTCGCGGCGCAGGTCGATCTGCCAGAACTGGAATTTCCCAATCCGGGTCAGGACGAGCTTGAACTCCCGCGAGAAGCCGAACTCGGCGTTGCACCACCGGACGATCATCGTGTCATTCTGCGGCTCCGAGCTCTTGTGCAGCCGGATGCCCGAGACGAGCCGCTCGAAGCCGACCGGCACGAGATTCCGGACCTGCGTGATGCCGAGGACGAACGCCTCGTAGCGCAGCGCGTTCTTCGATTCGGCCGACAGGAACTTGTCGTGGGCGATGCCGTACGAGTCCGCGGAGGTGAGCAGGAGGCAGAACCCCTCATGCAGGATCTTCGGGTTGGAGAGGTACTCCCGGAGTTTCTCCTTCGGCACCTCGACATCCTGGCGCGCCGCCAGGCAGCCGCCGAGCACCAGGAACATCGGAGCGAGTCGCGTCACGGGGCGTGATGATACGTTCTCGTCTGGCTGGCGCCAAACGAGAACGAGGGATGTTCGATGTACGATGTTCGATGTTCCATGTCATGTACGATGCCGTCCGAACCGAGGGCTGAACATCGCACAACGCACCTCGTACCAGCAGTTCCGTAGATAGGCTCGGTGAGATCGCTAAGCCGATGCTGAGCAGATAGATCGACCGGAATTCCCGGACCGAAAGACCCGCATCAAATTCGCGTAAGCTGATGGTGGTTTTT
>Ga0247727_10001766_pt1 | contig 50369 bp, 72 predicted proteins | sample WisWelCaveWW1625_FD_202498 | JGI IMG/M metagenome (GOLD analysis project Ga0247727, IMG submission 202498) | Biofilm microbial communities from Wishing Well Cave, Virginia, United States - WW16-25 | ecosystem: Environmental > Aquatic > Deep subsurface > Groundwater > Cave microbial mat | place...
CTGGGACCAGATAACCGAAGTCCAGGCACAGTTTGAGGCCTTCGTCGATCGGCGCGTCTTCAGCGCCATCCCCGAGCCTGTCTCCTTCAGGCCCGTAGACATTGACCTTGAGTCGCGCGCCAAGGCGATGCTGCTCGTGTTCATGGGCGTTCAGAAGCAGGACTATGACGCCGCGGTTGAGGCGATTATGCCCAAGGCCAAGGTGGACGCCGCTTACCTGGCACACCGCTCAGACTATGACGCTTGGGCCTCCGCGCTCCGCCGAACCCGCGACGAACTCGAAATATCCAACGTGCCCACCGCCGTAGCGGAAATGGCGCGCCTGGCCATGCAACGGCTGGACCAGCTCAACGCCGAACGCGAGGCCCAGCAGGTGGCTGAGTAATGTTGGACGCGCTGGCCGTCGGCTGGGTGGTCGTCGCCGTGTTCGTGTATCAGACCGAACCGGCGTTCACGTCCATGCTGCTCTTTTTGGCCGCACTGACATTGCAAGTACAGGGTGCATCAACCGACCGCCCTAAAGGATCGAAAAAGTGACGACCGAAAGACCGCGCAAGACAACCCGTAAGGGTGTCAAGCCCAGCCCGCGCAAAACGCCAGTCCCCGGCTCAGGGAGAGGACGCCCAGCGCAGGGCTGGAATGCAGAGACGCGAACATGGCAAAGAAGCTAGAAACCAACCTCCTCTCACAGGTGGGGCAGTTAGAGGGGGCTAATCCGGCCCTCGCCAAAGCCGGCCCAAAGAAGGGAGTCAAGAGCAAATCTTGGGACGAAGACCCCCAAATCCTTGCCCGCCTTGAGTCCGTTGCTCAGATGATGCTCCGCCACGCTCGCCTGTGGCAGATTGCCGGAGTCTTCGGCTACGCCATCTCGACCGCCCGCAAGGACCGCGAGCGCGTCAAAGAACTCTGGGCGCGTGAAGCCGCCGGCGCTGTAAACGCGCACCGCCAGCAAAGCATCGCCCAATTCCGTCACGTCCAGCAGGCGGCTTGGGCGGAGTGGGACAAGCACAAAGACCCGCAACTCCTGCGCATCGTCGGCGACCGCGAGCGCGACATCGTAGCTCTGCAAGGCACAGAGAGGCCGGTAGCCCAAGACATCAACCTACACACTGACAATGACCGACCGCTTGAACACCTTTCCGACGCGGAACTCGCGGCACTCGAAGGCACGACGCCGGGACCTAAAGGCCGCAATAAAAAAGGAGATGATCAGGCGTGAGTGGGCACGCCGCAAGCTCATCCGCTTCTGCCAGTTCTGCGATCCTTTATACGACGACGCCGACCACCTAAAGCTACTCGCGGACAAACTCCACGAGGTTGAGCGGTATGTAGAGTCGGGCGGGGCCGAGGGCATTGGGCGGCTGATCGTCAACATGCCGCCCAGGCATGGCAAGTCTGAAACCGGCTCGAAGCGCTGGCCGGCCTTCTTGCTGGGGCGGCATCCGAAGTGGCATATCGGACTCATCGCCTACAACGATGGGTTTGCCGGTGACTTCAGCCGGGCCAACCGGGAACTCATCGCCAATAGTGATGAGTACCGGTTGCTCTTTCCCAAAATAAAACTGCACCCGGCCTCGCAAGCAGTGGAGAGATGGGCGCTCGCCGGCGGCGACCTGGACGATCCCAGTGTGGTCGCCACCGGCATAGGCGGCGCGCTGACCGGTCGCGGCTTCGAGATCATCATCATTGACGACCCGGTGAAGAACCGGGCCGAGGCCGAGTCGCCGACCTACCGCAAGAACCTGCACGACGCCTACAAGGGCACCATCCGCACGCGGCTGGAACCGGGCGGCGCAATCGTCATCATCTGCACCCGCTGGCACGAGGACGACCTGCCAGGTTGGCTGTTGGAGCAGGAGAGTCTGGGCGACGGCGAGCACTTCGAGACGATCAACATCCCGGCCCTCGCTGAGCCGGGCGACATGATGGGCCGCAAGCTGGGTGAGGCGCTATGGACCAAGCGCTTCGGGCGCAAGGACCTGCTCCTCACCAAAATGGCGCTCGGCTCGTATGAGTGGGAGGCGCAATACCAGGGCCATCCCAAGCCGCCTGAAGGTGGCAAGATACGGCGCGAATGGTTCCAGGTCATCGACGCCGACGAGATGCCGGCGCGCTTCAAGCCTGGACCGGACGGTGAGCCGCCTGCTGAGCGTTTGCAGTGGTACAGGTATTGGGACCTGGCGGCGACCGCCAAGACCACCAGCAATCACACCGCGGCGGCGCGGGTTGCGTTTGACAGTGACGGCTATCTCTACATCGCTGACATGGTGCGCGGGCGCTGGGAGTGGCCGGAGCAAAAGAAGCAAATCAAGGCAACGATGAAGTCAGAGAAAGCGCTCGGCGTCAAGCACGGAGTAGAGTCAGCGCTTCACGGCACCTCGGCGGTCCAAGAGTTTATGACCGACAAGGAACTCCACAACGTTGCTTTTGAAGGTGTGGACGTTCACGTAGACAAGCTCACCCGCGCTCTGCCGTGGATAGGCAGAGCAGAAGCCGGAAAAGTCATCCTGATCGCCGGCGTGTGGGTGGGTGCTTTTCTGGACGAGGCCGCGAACTTCACCGGCCACAACGATAAAGACGACGACCAGATCGACACGATTAGCGGAGGCGTGGCGATGTCTGAGCAAAAGCCAAAGAAACTCCGCAAGTCATCTAACCCGTTCTACGGGTAGGAGGCCACATGCTATCTGCATCCGACACTTCAAACCCAACGCCTGCACCCGCAGTCGCTCAAGGTCTTTTCGCCATCCTCAACGCGCGCATCGACGATCCCGACTTCCAAAAGGAACGCAAAGACCGCGCGGCCATGATCAAAGCCGCCCAGGATTACTATGATGGCCTGCACCCGCAGTCGCTCAAGGTACGCCCAAACGACAAAGACCCGAATGTAATCATCAACCTGTGCCGGCGGATCATCAATAACTCCGTGGCCTGGCTGTTCGGGGATGTGGAAAGCGGCGAGATTATAAAGATGGAACTCGAAGAGGGTGAGCGGCAGGAGCAGAAGGCCAACCCCGCCGAAGAGTCCAATGCGCCAGACGAACCGCCCGCCGAGTCAACTGAGCCAGAGATCGACCCTGGCGAGGAATGGCTCAAACAGGTCTGGGAGGCCAACGGCGGCGCACTCCTTCTACAGAAGCTCGGGCGGCGCGGGAGCATCAGCGGACACGGCTTTATGAAAGTCCTGCCCGCGACCGACCTGAGCAATGATCTGGGTGTGCCGCGTTTGGTGCTGCTCAAAAGCGCTATGGTCAGCGTACTGACCAAAGAGGACGACTCGGACACTGCCGAGGCTTTCGTGATTGAGTGGACAGAGAAGCGCATGGTGGGCGCGAGCAACCGCTTGCGCGACGTGAGAGTCCGCCAGATCATCACCCAGATCGGCGTTCAATGGGTGATAGCCCAATTCGCTGACACCGGGCGCGGGCGAGATAAGTGGCAGATTGAGTCAGGGCCAGAACTCTGGCCCTATAGCTGGTGCCCCATCGTGGACTGGCAGAACCTTCCCAACGATGACTCGTACTATGGCCTCAGCGACTTGGAGGACTTGCCCACGATCAACAACGCGATCAACTTCACGGTGAGCAATGTCAACCGCATCCTGTTCCTCCATGGCCACCCGCGCACGGTGGGCACCGGCTTTGAGGCCAGTGAAGTTCAAGACACCGCGATTGATTCCTTCTGGACCATCCCAGACGAAAAGGCCAAAGTCACCAACCTTGAGATGCAGAGCGACCTCGGCTCGGCCTTCGCCTTCCTGCAATTCCTAACCCAGCAGTTTTCCAACATCGGGCGCGATCTGGACGTGGCGAGCCTGGCCGACAAGATCGGGCAGATCACCAACTACGGCCTGCACGTGCTGGCCGACGCGGCGCTCAAGAAGCTGGGCGAGAAGCGCCTCAACTACGGGCGCGCCATCATCCAGATCAACCGTATCTTTCTGGAACTCGGCGGCTTCCCGGTCCAAGACACCAAGCTGCATTGGCAGCATCCGCTGCCCGAGGACGCTCTCGAAGAGGTCAAACGCCTGAAGGACGAGCGCGAGATGGGGATCGTGTCCAAGGAAAGCGCTGCCGAGGAGCGGGGCCGCAACTGGCAGACTGAGAAGGACCGCATCGAAAGCGAACAGGCTAACGATGGAAATGCAGGTGAGATGATGCTCAGGGCCTTCGAGCGCGGCGCCGGCGCCCAGCCCTTCCGGCCCAACCCGGCACTGAGACAACCAGCGGCACCGCCGCAGAATGGAGCCTGAGATGCCAACGCCTGACAAACTCGATCAAATCAACCAGCTCACACAGCCCAAGAGCTACGACTCCACCCAAGACATCCTTGAGCACAAACAGCGTGTGACCAAGTTTATCGGTGCCTTCGCGCTGGAGCTACTGCAACGCGCCCGCGACCACGATAACTCGAAACTGCGCGAGCCAGAGAAAGCCGTCTTTGACGAGTACACATGGCGGCTGAAAAACACAGAGTTTGGCAGTGAGCAGTATAAGGCCCATCTCGCTGGCATGGCTGATGGCCTGAAGCACCACTACGCCGCAAACCGCCACCACCCAGAACATTGGGATAACGGCATCGCGGGCATGACGCTCACCGACCTGGTTGAGATGTTCTGCGACTGGCTGGCGGCGGCGGAGGGGCAGGGCAAGCCGGTTGACCTGGCCTACCTGTTCGAGCGCTTTCATATTGATGAACAGCTCAGGGCTATCTTCGCCAACACGCTCGCCACGCCCGATCCGCGCGCCAAGTAGAAAGGACTCGCAATGTTGATCTATGTGGCCGGCCCTTACCGAGGCAACGTTGATAAGAATGTCCAGGCGGCTCGTGACTGCGCTATCGCGCTATGGGGTGCTGGCCATGCGGTCATCTGCCCGCACGCCAACACCTATCGCATGGATGAGGGGACTGGCATCACCTCCGATGACCTCATAAAAGGTGATCTGAACATGCTCGCCCGCTGTGACGCGATTATGATGCTGCCCGGTTGGGAAGACAGCGAAGGCGCGACGATTGAGCTAAAGCACGCTGATGCTCTGGGCATTCCGATCTACGTCTACGCTGGCCCTGAGTTTTGCCCGGACCTGCACCCCACCGAAGTGCGCTCACCCATCCAAGCCCGCGCCTTCCTTGAGACGGTAATGAGGATGTACCGCGTTCACCTTCAAAAGAACGCGGACTACTCACCCGCCAACATCCTGGGGACTGGCGAAGTGGGAGTCGTCACGCGCCTGTGGGATAAGGTCGCGCGGCTGATGAATCTAACCGGCTTCCGCATGACGATCTCGGCGTCAGAGTTTTCCGCGCCGCGCACGCCGAACAACGAGTCCATCGATGACACCTACATGGACGCATCGGTTTATTCCATCATCGGCCTTTTGCTCCGGCGCGGGCAGTGGGGAGTCTGAGATGACAGCCAAGATCACCACACCCACCGACCTGATCGCGCCGCGCATCGTCTCGCTGAAGGAATTGCGCGATAAACTTCTGCCGAAGGTGGGGGGATGGAGTTGGGCTGAGGATGCGCTCGTGGACCTGTGGAAACTCGGCTCGCCCGATCCCCAGCATAGCATGTGCCCGCAGGTGGCCGAGAAAAGCGGCCCACCTTGCCCCATGCGCGAATGCCCGCACGTCAAGCGCCTGCTCATGCCCAGGCAGTTTCAGCAATGGTGGTCCGAAGTCCAGCAGCGCCAGGGCTGGGAGATGACAGCCGCACAGGCGCTCACCAAGAAGAGGCCAAAATGAAAGTCACCGTCAAGGGCGAAACAACCAATGAACCGTTGAATGAATCGTTTTCAGTCTGGGCGGGCGACGAGATCAAGATAACTACTGAGTCGGGCCAGTGGTTTACTCTCGACCTTGAGCCAGACATCTGGTTTGAGCACTTTTACCTTTTGCTAGCCAGAGCCAAAACATGGCGCGAGCGCTGGCATAGCGTCTCTCTTATTCTCAGTCGGGAGGAAACTATGGTGGAGACGACGCTCATTGACTGCCCGGTGTGCGGGCAAAAGGGCCTGCCTTCGGTTCACCTGCCAATGTGTACCGCTTGCGCGAATTTTCAGAGGCTGATTTTGCATACTACCGTTTACCGGATGGAAACCATGAGCATGGGTGAACGCCTGAAACTCACATGGAGTCGGGTAGTCTCTTTATTCACCGGAAAGCATGGCTGAACAGCCGCCAGTCCTCGAATCCGTCAATCACTTTCGCGCCGCGCTTCTGCGCGAGGAGCGGGCTGCTGCCATGCGCTTGGTGCGGGCGTATGGCTCTGCTTACCAGAAGTTGCAGGGTGATATTGCCGCTCTCGAAGCCACAATCGCCGCCCTGCCTGAACCCACCTGGGGGCAGGTGGAGCGGCTATCGATCTATCGCCAACTCCAAGCGCAGATCGCCGAACAGATCAACCGCTACGGCGTCATCGCTGAGAACGAAGTACAGCAGGGCACACTAGACTCCATCGCCCGCGCGCTGGCCGACTCTGAGCAGATGGTCCAGATGTCGCTGCCAGGCCTGCCGGCGGCCACCGTAAGAGGCCTGCTTGTGCATCTCAACCCTGACGCCGTGCTCACCATGATGGGCTTTTTAGAGTCGGACAGCCCGCTCTACACCAACCTTCGAACGCTCGGCGACTCAGTCGCTGACTTGGTGGCCGATAAGCTGAGAGAAGGGATCATCCTCGGCTATAACCCGCGCAAAGTTGCTCGGCTCATCCGGCAGGCGACTGGCCAGGGCCTGAGCTGGAGCCTGAACACCGCGCGCACCGCCAACCTGTGGGCCTATCGGCTGGCCTCACATGCGAACTATCAGGCCAACCCGCATGTGATCAAGGGTTGGGTATGGTACGCGGAATTGGGAGACGTAAGGACGTGTTTAAGTTGCATTTCTCAGCATGGCTCTGAGCACACCCTAGACGAGGTGCTGAACGACCACCATGCAGGGAGGTGTTCTCCGATTCCAAGAACCTTCACCTACGCCGAACTCGGCTTCAATGTGCCAGAGGAGCCAGCCACCTACCAGCGGGGCGAGGAGTATTTCCGTGGCCTGAGCGCTCAGGAGCAACGCGACCGCATGGGGCACGCGATGTATTCAGCTTGGAAGTCGGGCGCTATCTCCTTCAGCGATCTCAGCCAGAGCTACACCGATCCGGTGTATGGCGAGATGCTGCGGGAGGCATCGCTAAAAGGGATACTCGGTGAGCGCGCAACCCAATTCTACAAACGGTAGGAAACTGGTCATGGTCGAGGTGTCAACCGCCGAGTGGAACCTGATCCGCCGTTTGCGGCGCTTGACAACTGGCAGACATCTCCTTACAATAGATAAATCTCGCGCCGGTGTGGACGCGCTTTCTGTGATGGGCAGTGGGAATGTGGAGCACCTGGAGCAATTGCCTCTGCCTGCGCCCGAAGCTGGCGCTGAGTGTTGAGCTATACGAACATTTTTTCATGCAGTAAAGGTCGCCGTCAAGTAGGGCGGCGAGCATCGCAGGCTAGGCGCGCAAGTGTCTGGCACGGCGAGCCGGAGCAAAGTCAGTAAGTGTAACCGGCGGCAGGTGAGATATTTTGAATAGACGAGAGGCGGCGGGTAACAGGTCCTAATCCCACTCAAACCGTAAATTCGGACACAGCCGCCGGTTCGACTCCGGGCCGTCTCGTCTGGCTAACAACTGAATATCGTGGCGCGTAACAGCGCAACGGACCCCAGAAACTCTAACAGGAGACACACAGGGCCACCGACTTTGATCGGTGGCCCTGTTTTTTTGTTTATGGACAGCGTACAGCGCAGGCAAGTAGCCGAGGCCTTCACCAGAACCATCAACCTGAGCGCGGATCGTGTGCTCGAAGTCTCGGACCAAATCCAGGATCGCGCCAATGCGCGGCCTGATCTCACCGTGCTCTGCAAGTTTGATCGAAGTATGCAGGTGAGACGGCTCAAGAACATCTCGCCGCGCAACTGGAATCCAAGCGACTGGAACAACGCCAGCGCCATCCTTGACCAGATCGCGGCCTTGAAAACCAGCACGCGCCAAGTCGAGAACATTCTCGCCCTCGCCGTGTTGGGGGTTGAGTCGGATGGACTCAAGGACGCTCTCAAATTCCTGAGCGAAGCCTATGCAGAGCCTGAACTCGTTGAAATTGCGGCGCCCGTCGCCGCTCCAAAACCTACGCTACCTGAGCGGCAATCAGGGAAGGGAAACAATTCAAATGGCAGACGCAACTGACCCGAACGAAAAGAAAGACCCGGCCGATCCGAAGCCTGGCGATCCACCCGCTAAGAAACCGCCTCAATCCCCAACGGCAGGGGACCCAGACGCCGGTAAACCCGAGGCGACTTTCACGCAGGCGGATCTGGACCGCATCGCTGGCACCGCGCGCAAAGACGGCAAGAGCGCCGAGCGCGCTGCGCTTTTGCAGGCTCTGGGCGTAGACAGCCTTGAGGCCGCACAAGTCGCCATCAAGGCCGCAGACGATGCCAAGCGTGCGCAGATGTCCGAATCTGAAAGGCTCAAGACAGACAAAGAGGCCGCGGAAAAACGGGCCACAGACGCGGAAGCCGCCCGCCAGCGCTCTGACGCCGAACGGCTACAGGCGCTGATGGAGTCGGAGATCGTCTCTCTGGCTTCGTCCGATCAAGAGTGGGGCCGCTTCGCCAATCCCAAGGCCGTTGTCAAGCTGATCGAAACCAAAGCGATCAAGTTTGAGGATGGGCAGTGGGTTGGAGTCGAGGCCGCCCTCAAAAATCTCGCCGAGAAAGAGACATGGACGCTCGCCCCGAAGGGCGGAGGCACTCAGACCAACATCGGAATCACCAACGGCAAGAAGACAGTCGGTGCCCGCACCGACGATGACCGCCGCGCTGAGTATTTTGGCGGCGGCAAACGCCGGACATTCTTTGAGCCATCCCCGGATGGCGTTCGTGGTCGAGAAAAGTAACCGACCGTAATCCCCGCTCCTTTGCGCCACAGGCGCAAAGGTCAGGAGATAAGGAGGTAAGACCCAATGGCTATTACCACTGTCGCCAGCCTCAACAGCCTCTTCAATCTGATCTACGAAGACGCGCTGTTTGTGGCTCGCGAAACCAACCTGATGACGGCCTTGGTGCGGAACTTCAGCGCCAAGGGCTGGATGGCGCGCAAGCTGTCCATCCGCCCGCAGATCACGGCTCAGGCTAAGGCGGAGGGCATTGACTTCGCCAACCCCACCACGTTTGGCTTGACCGAGAAAGCCACGCTCACGCCCGCAACGATCATGGCGCAAGTCCTGCTCACAGATGAGGACGTGGATACCGATCCCAATGCCGCCGTGCAGGACGCCTCTCAGGAACTCGGTGGCTCCATCGCCACCAAGATCGACAAAGACTTGGTAGGGGACTTCACCAGCTTCACCACGGACGTGGGTCCGGGCGCCGCACAGACCGCCACGATTGCGAAAGCCGCCAAGGGTGTGAGCGTGCTCCGCAACTCGCTGGCGCCGAACCCGCTCTACGTGGTTTGGCATCCCTACCACTGGCACGACCTCTGGGTTGAGCTGGGCCAGCCAGCGGCGAACTTTGCCCTGCTGGGTGACATCGCCAACCAGGCGCTCAAAGATTTCTTCGTAGGTGTCTGGATCAACATCCAGCACTTCACGAGCGCCAACATCATCCCCGATGCCGGCGATGATGCCGTTTCCGGCATCTTCAACACCAACGCTCTGGGATTCGACTCCCGCAAGGCTCCCACGATGGAAGATGAGCGCGATGCTTCCCGCCTGGCGACCGAGTTGAACATGAGCGCGGGTTATGCGCACGGCGTTCTTCGCACTGAGTTTGGTGTGAAGTACACCGCCGACGCCGCGACACCCACGTAAGCAAGGGCTGACACCCAAAGGAGAAATTGACATGAGCGTTTTGAGTGGACGCCCCTTCCCGATAGCGATCCAGATCACCGACCCCGGCGCGGACATGCGCATCCCGCTTTTGCGCGTGCCTACAGGACACACCTACACGGTTGAGCGTTGCGACATCGTTCCTGATACGACCGCCGCCGCCTCCACTGCCAACTATTGGGAGGCCGCGTTGGAAAACGCCGGCGTCTCAGGCACGGCGCAAGCCGTGATCAGCGGAACGGCAGGCGGCACGGCAGGCTGGGTGCTCAACACGCCGCAGAATGTCACCATCACCGCAGGCTCTGGCGACCTGACCGAAGGGCAGTACCTGAACCTCAAGTACAACGAGGAAGGCACCATCGCCCCAGGCCGTTTCACCGTGTTCCTTGAGGTCGTGGACGGCATCGGTTCCAAGGCGTAAGAGAGCTGGTACAGGCTCAAGCCTGATAGACAGCAGGGCGGGGGTGAACCCCGAACGGGCAATGCTGCGCGACTCCCGGCGCGCACGCATCCCCCGCCCTTCAAACACCAAAGCCGGGAGAGCCACCGGGAGGGGCTTCAGGCAATGCGTATCCTACTTTACTCAAATCCGATCTGGGGGAAAACAGGTTATAGCTCAGCAGCTAAACACCTGCTCACGCACCTTAACAACTTAGGTCACGAAGTGGCTATGTTCGTCAACTACGGACTCAAGGGTGGCGCTATCAGTGCCGATGGAATGGTGTTTTACCCGACCTACATTGATGTCTGGGGAAACGACCTCATGCAGGCCCACGCCAATGACTTCCGCGCCGATCTGATCATCACGATCTATGACGCCTGGCCGCTCAAGTTCGAGAAGTTCACCACGCCCACCGCGGCCTGGGCGCCGATTGACCACCAGCCGGCGCCTGACGATGTGCTCAAGGCTCTGACGCACGCCAACTGGCCGATCTCGTTCAGCGAGTTTGGGCAGGGCGAACTTGTGAAAGCCGGCCTGAAGGATGCACGCTTCATCCCGCTAGGCGTGGATTGTGAAGTCTACAAGCCTCTCCCGCAGGCAGAAGCTCGCGACCGGCTGGGACTGCCTCAAGGCAAATTCATCGTGGGAATGGTGGGGACCAACGTCACCTACCCCACGCGCAAGTGCATCCCGCAAGTGCTGGCGGCCTTCCAGCGTTTCAACGAGTGCTACCCGGACTCTCTGCTCTATCTGCACACCGAGGAAACAGGGCAACAGGGCAAGGGCATCAAAGTATCGTCACTGCTCAATAACCTGAACCTTGGGCCGGATAAGGTAAGGCTCTGTGACCAGTATCACAACGCGATTGGCTTTCCAGAGTCGTACATGGTGGACGTTTACAACGCCATTGACCTGCTCGCACAGCCCAGCATGTCGGAGGGCTTCGGCCTTCCGATTATCGAAGCGCAAGCCTGCGGCACGCTCGTGCTCACCAATGATTGCACCTCCATGACCGAACTATTGGCCGGTGGCTGGCTCATCACAGATTACGAGCGCTGGTGGTCCCAGCAAATGGCCTGGCAGGTCATCCCGCACGAGAAAGCCATCATCGAGGCCTTCGAGGACGCCTACCGGTTGAAGCACGGCCATGAGCGCGAACCGGACGGCGGCGAATGGACCAAGCGTAAGACGACCGCACGGCAGTACACGGTTGCCGGCTACGACTTCAAGACGCAGATCGCGCCCAGGTGGACTCAATTTCTGACAGAGATTGAGCCGGAGTTAGCCATCCCTGTAAAGGCGTAGGACATGCCCACCGAGTTTGAAACACTGCGCGCCCAGGCCGTAGACGGCACACACCTGCCGCTCTCAAAGAACCTGCTTGAGTCATTCCCGCGCCTGGTGGCCAATCCAGGCATAAGCCCGCGCACAGACCTGCATTACCAGGACTATGACTTACGCGGTGCCATCGCCTGCACCGCCGCTGAGGCCAACATTCTCGACCACCTGGCCTTTTACGCTGGTCCGAAGTATGCGGTTGAAATCGGCTCGGCGACCGGCTGGAGCACAGCGCACATCGCGCAATCGTGCAACCTGGTCTGTATCGACCCGTTCACCGAGGTGAAGCCGCGGATTGACGGACTCAACCCAGCCATGCGCTTTTGGGAAAACATCGAGGCCTGCGGGCTGGATAACAAGGTGGAGCTAATCAGACTCCCATCCCCTGAAGCGCTCGACCACCTGAGCGACCAGGTTGATTTTGCCTTCGTGGACGGACATCACGGAGATGGGCAGCCGCTCAGAGATGCACAGGGGTTGCTCCATCACCTGACCGATCATGCTCTGGTGGTCTGGCACGACTCTGAGCTAAGGGATGTTAGGGAGGCCATCACCTTCATGCAACGCGATGGATGGGTTTCGCGCGGACTCCTTACTTCCAATTGGCTGGTCGTCATGTGGCGCAGGGGCAGACAACCGGACTGGTGGGAGATGGTCGTAAAACTCGTGAACGGCAAGGGCCTCTTGATGGAGGCTCCATGAAGATCGTCGCCTGCATCACCACACGCAACGAGGCGCGCTCAATTGGCTTGCTGGTGGGAAAGCTGATCGCTGGCGACTTTGACGCCGTGCTCGTCGTTGACGACGCCAGCACCGACGGCACCGCCGAGATAGCGAAGAACGATGGGGCGATGGTATTCAATAACAAGCGGCGGCTGGGCATGGCGGCAAGCATCCTGCTTGGCTGGCGTTTGGCGCTATCGCTGGATGCTGGACTCGTTTTGCAGATTGACGCGGGCGGTTCGCACAACCCGGTGGACGCCTGGAAGTTTATCTCGCCCGGCTTCGCCCAGCCTGCCGATCTGGTCATCGGCTCGCGCTTTTGCAAGGGGGCGCGGTACGTGGGTCGGTCTTGGCGGGCAGTGATGAGCAGGGCGGCGGCGGTCGCCTGCAATTTGGCCCAGCCTGGCGCGCGCTGGTCAGACTGGACATCGGGATACCGGGCCTACTCCGCGCTGGCATTACGGGTATTGACGGAGAGGGCCTACCGGAGTCGGATGCACGGCTTCCAGATTGAGACGCTGGCGAGGGCAGGCGCGGCGGGCTTGAGCATCACAGAAGTGCCCATCACCTACACCGCCGGCGAGTCGGCCTTCAACAGTCAGATCGCCGCCGAGTGTTTTAGAGCCTGGTGGGATGTGATGCGCGCCAGACTGGAAAGATAACGAGATGAGGATCGCGCTTGGCTCAATCTTCCGCAATTCAACCGGCTCACTGGAGCGCTATTTCAGGCAGGTCGAAGCGTTGGCGGTGCAACTGAGAAGCCGGGGCGACACGCTCAGGCTGATTCTGGCCGAGGGGGACAGCATAGACGGCACGTATGACGAACTGCATTACCACCTGGACTCGCGGGAGGGAGCGATCAACATGCACGACAGCAAGTTGATCCAGGTCAACCACGGCGGGCCGGTCTTTGGCAGTGTGAACGATGAGCAGAGGTGGCGGAACATCTCCAAGGTCTGCAACGACCTGCTCGATCTGGTGACGCCGCAGGATGACATCCTGATCTATGTGGAGAGTGACCTGATCTGGCAGCCCGTCAGCATGACGGCCCTGATCGACTTGGCCGAACTCTCGCGCTTCGATGTCGTCGTTCCCATGTGCCTGGCAGAGGGCACTGACCGCTTCTATGACATCTGGGGACACCGGCGCAGGGGTCTGGGCTTCCGGCCAGAACCGCCCTATCACCCGGACCTTGAGTTGCACAGGGGATACACGGCCCTGGGGATGGATAGCGCGGGCAGTTGCTTGGTGATGAAAGGGCACGTCGCGCTCAACACGCGCTTTGACCCGCCCGAGCACGGCATTGTGGGCTGGTGTGAGGACATCCGCCGCAAGGGTTACAGCATCTGGCTCCAGCCAGCGGTGAAGGTCGAGCACCCGATATAGGAGGCAGTATGGCAGAGCAAGCCAAAGCACCGCGCAAGTACATCCTCATCAAAGGCGAGGAAACCGTCGAAGTTCTGGAGGGGCGCGAGGGGCGGCGCGACCAACTGATTCAGTACGGCTACGAGTGGACCAACAAGGCGGAGTTTGAGCCGACCGATAAACCCGCGCCAACTCGGTCGGATAAGAAGTAGCACTGTTGTGGGGTGATGATCTAAATGGCGATTCATTGGTATCTGCTCCCGTTCGATAGTGCCACCAGCTCTCCCAAGCATCTGGAGCCGCCGGAGAATGGCGACCGCTGGGATAGCAAGCGTTATTTTCACGGCGACGCGGCCAGCTATGTGGCGCTGGTCAAAGCGGACATCAGCGATGTGCGCCACGCGCTGATTGCGGCGGATGTAGAGTGTGTGGTGCTTCCCGACCCGGATACCACCGTTCTGCCGGGTCAACTCACAGTCATTCAAAACGTTCTCGAAGCACGGCATATACCGTCCGGCTGGGTCGCGGCGGGAATGACATTCCGACAAGTCTATCGGCGGGTTGCGTTGATGGGTATCCTGTGGATGCGCTTTCGTGGCCGCACGCTGGGAGCTAATGTTTTTGGCGGCGGGGTGACGCTGGAGACGGCTGTCGCCAGCTTGCCAGTCAATGTGCGCCAATCGTTAGCCGACATCGCGGATGAGTTTCAGATCGACCGCGCCGGCGTGGTGACGGTACGCGATGCGCTCGCGGCCTGGTATCAGTCGCCGGTCATTCAGGCTATGCCGATCATGATCTTGGGGGAGAGTCTGTAATGCCCTTCCCAACGCTCGGAATCCTGGACGCCTTCACCCGCGCCGATCAAGACCCGGATACCGGAGCGTTGTGGGGCGGCGGGGTTGAAACAGCGGGCATCGGGCATCGTATCCTGAGCAATCAGGCGGCGCGCACGGCGGGATCGAATTTCGGTTCACGGACGGCCTCGATCTATGGCCCGAATTGCGAAGCCTACGTTTCTATTCCCACGTTTCCAGTTCTCACCGGCGATCTCGTTCGCCTTGTTTGCAGAACGCAGGAGGTGGGCGGATTCAATTGGGATGGCTATGAGGCGCATATCGATGTGAATACGGCCGGCAATGAAACGCTCCGCATCCGGGAAGTTCTTAATCAGGCTCCCACCACGCTCGCCAGTGATACCACGCGCAACATGGCTTCTGGCGATAAGCTGGGCTTTGAATGTATTGGCACGGCTTTGAAGCTCTATAACGTCGAGGGCGGCGGGGCCTGGACAGAGCGGGTCAGTACGACCGATGCGACTTACTCTGTTGCAAACTATATGGGGATGATCCTCGTCGAAGCAGTGGCGACCGCCCGCCTGGACGACTTTGGCGGCGGTGAGCTGTCGCCCACCTATGAGCAGGAAGGCTACCGTTTTCGGAATGACGACGGCAATGAAAGCGCGGCCACCTGGCTGGCGGCGCAAGATACAAACATTACTCGCGCGGCTTTGATCAACACGCGACTGCGAACGTTGACCGATACGGCGGGCGGCGATCCGCCGTCACGACGGCTCAAACAGAAGTATCGCAGAGCGGGCGATGACGGCTGGCGCGATCTAAAGGCATAGACGATGGCCTGGAAACTCCCCGACAAAGGCGAAGGCGACAACGACTTGCAGAGCACACCCTTCCGGGAGTATTTTGATGTGCTCGTGGCGGGCCTCAGTGGTATAGATTGCGTGCTGTCCGGCGGGGTCGTCACGGGCGGGGCCGATATGACCCCGGCCGTCGCCAAATGCGCGGTGCTGAGTAACGGCACGCTGTTTGCTGTGGCCGCCGCTGATGTGACCATATCAGCGGCGGATGCGACCAACCCGCGCCTGGACCTGATTGTAGTGAACTCGTCCGGCGCGTTGGCGGTGCGGGCGGGGACCGCGGCGGCAAACCCCAAACCGCCCGCCCGCACTGCGAACGATGTAGTGCTGGCGGTGGTCTATGTACCTCCCAATGACACTGCGATTGCGACCACCCAAATTGTCGATATGCGCGTGATGCGTGAGCGCGGTCCGATCTGCATCTACAAGACGACCACCGCAGAAGTCACTAATACCACCGCCGCCGCTATCGAAGCCCTGAACAAAGCCAATGCGGGCGTCACGATTCCGAGCGGTCTATTCCTGGCCGGCCGCATCTTGCGCGTGCGTTTGGGCGGCAACCTATTACTCAACTCTGGCACTTCAACGGTGCGCTTCGCGGTGCTGTACGGCGGCACAACGATGTTTTCAGTCATCTCAGGCGCATCTTCTAATAGCGCCAACCGGCGTGCCTGGTGGCTGGATTTTGACCTCACCGCTCAAGGCAATGCTGATCAGTCGGTTGTGGGGCATGGAGAAGTTCAAGACCCGGCCTTGACGCCGGTAGCTCCCACCAACGGTATCGGGAACCTGTTTAGCGGCACAGGCACGACGGAAGGGCCAGCGCCGTTCTCTGGTTCAGCGGCGGTTGACTCGGACGCGGCCAATCGCCTTCTGTCGGTGCAGGTCACTTTTTCGGTGAGCAACGCGGCGGTTGAGTTGGTGGTGGAGTCGGCAACGGTGGAGATCGAATAAATGCCAATGTCGGAAGGCCCCGGTTTTTTGTTTGGGAGTCCAAATTCCTTCATGGGTTATGGCGCTATGGGTGCTCCTGATACGGTAGCGGCCTTCATCCTGTCTGCGAGTGCGAACATTGCGGCGGGGGGTGAAAATACGACCGCTCAATTGACGGCCCCAGCGAGTGGGACGTTTGGAGGGGGTCGCATTCAGGATGATGAGAATCCAGGGGATGCTGTTGACCCGGCGAGCAATCAATACCGCGAGGATGAGTGGTGTATGCAAGCAACAGCGGCGGCGATTGTTGGGGCGGTGTATGAGTTTCGATTGGTCTTTGATAACGAAGACCTGTTTGATACTTACACCGTCACGCCGCAGTGGACGATTGCGGCAACAGGCAAGGGGATTCCGCCTGGACTCATTCGCCGTCCGAATCGTTCCGAAATAAGGAGAGTCTATGGGTAGGATATTTGCAATCCCATTCACCGCTACGGTGACAAATGCAGGCGGAAACGTCGATCTGTGGGAAGTGCTACCGGGAGACGATAAGCCGGTTTTATTGCGCCGCCTGGTGCTAGGGCAAGTCTCTGAAGTCGGAGACGCCGCCGAGGAGGGCCTGGAGATTCAAATCCTCCGCATGAACGCCACGGTTACAGGCGGGAGCGGCGGCGCGGCGGGTGCTCCTGAGTGCTTGGGCGAGCATGGCGTTAGCCCTGGCTTTACCTGCGAGACGAACAACACGACCGTTGCAACCACCTCTGGCACGACCGACATCTTAGACGAGATCGCTTGGAACAATCGCGGCTCGCCGTGTGAATTTTGGTGGTCGGAGGATAAGTATGCCCCGCGTGTTCAGCAAGGCGAGGGCCTGTTTATTCGCCAGGCGACCACGGCAGCCGATGATTACACCTTCGCCGGGACGATCTACGTCGAGGAGCTGTAACTAAGCGATGCCCACGCGGGTTATTCCTCAATATCTGAGGGTTCGCCGCCGCCGATGGATTCCGCCGTCGAAAGTCGGTGGAACGACCTACACGCAAGACTTGGCTGGGGTCATCACACCAGCGGGCGCGCTGTTCAAGAGCGTTTCAAAACTGCCCGCCGGGGCCGTGACGCCAGCCGGTGCGCTCGTGAGGCTGATCGACAAGTTGACCGCCGGGGCCATGACGCCAGCCGGTGCGTTGGCGAAACTGATCGACAAACTTCTAGCGGGCGGAGTCACCCCGGCGGGCGCGATCACCAACCTGCGCACCATTGGGCAGTCGAATGCGGGCACCATCACTCCCGCGAGCGCGTTGGTGAAGGATGTGAGCAAGGGAGTCGCTGGAACGATTACGCCCGTCGGCGCGCTGAGCAAACTAATCAGCAATTTCTCTGCGGGCAGCATCACGCCCGGCGGGGTATTGGTGAGACTGGCGCAGAAGGGACTCTCTGGCCTCATCACGCCCGCCTCAGCGATTGTGCAGGCAGTGAGTAAGGCCATTGCCGGGGTCATCACGCCAACCGGCGCGCTGAGCAAACTAATCAGCAATTTCTCTGCGGGCAGCATCACTCCAGCGGGCGCGCTTGCCAAGTTGGTGAGCAAATTCCCAGCCGGAACTATCACGCCCGCCGGGGCGCTCACCGCGGTCAAAATAGTGCTCCAGACGTTGGTCGGCACTATAACGCCGACGGGCAGCCTGAGCAAGAGCATCACTCAGGCGTTATCTGGACTGCTGACGTCAGGCGGGGCGCTCGCCAAGTTGGTGAGCAAGTTCCCAACCGGGACCATCACGCCCTCGGGTGCGTTGGCTATGGTCAAGGTAGTGCTCCAGACGCTCACCGGACTCATCACTCCTGGCGGGGCGCTGGCGAAAAACGCACAGAAAGGCCTCAGCGGCTCGGCAGCGCCTGCGGGGCAGTTGAGTAAGGCAGACAGCAAGACGCTCAGTGGCTCCCTTGTGCCAGCCGGGGCGCTGGCAAAGCTGGTGAGTTTGGCAAAGAGCGGGGCAGTCGGACTATCCGGCAGTGTCACCCGCGCGCTGACCAAGACCGTGGCGGGAGTCATCACGCCGGCGGGCGCGTTGCTGAAGCAAGCAACAAAGATGCTCAGCGGACTACTGGCGCCAATCGGTGCGCTGATTCAGTCAATCATCAGCACTATCAAGGCGGACGTGGCGATCTCGTTCGCCGCCGTGACCAACCTGACGGTCACAGATTCGGGAGCCAGTCTGCTCGCAGTGACCAACGCATTAGTCGGACGGCTCACTATGTCCGATACGTCGAGGTGATATGGCGAGCGAATACGACAAAGGCGACCAGGTAAGAGTCAGCGCCGCTTTCACCAACGCGGTGGGCACGGCCATTGATCCAACCACCGTCCGATTCAAGTACAAGACACCGGCGAGTGGAACGGCTGTCACATTGGTGTATGGCGTCGACGGTGCCTTAGTGAAGGACTCGACCGGCAATTATCACGTTGACATTGATCTCGATCTGGCAGGCGTGTATCGCTTCCGCTGGGAGAGCGTCGGCACCGGCAAGGCGGCCAGCGAGTCGTTTGTGGTGGTCCGCAACTCGGACTTTGACTAAGTAGTTTTTTTGCGCGGCGCGTCTCCAAAAAAGAGACGCCCCACTCGCGCAAGAGGAGGCAACATGCAGGTAACAGTCACTCTCGATCTCAGCACCACGTTGAAAGCCACTCTGCGCGACGGCAAGCTGAGCGCCGAACTCACTGTCACTGCGCCCTACGGGGTGCGCACGGTGAGCGTGTCAGAGACGGAATTTCCGCCTGAACTGTTGGAGGCGGCGGCAGGCGCATTGCAGAACCTGCTTGAGTCGCGTGTCGAAAAGTTGGTGAGCAGGGCACAGCGCGCGGCGCACGAAGCCGCAGCGGTGGCCGCTCGCCTCGGCGAGGACTTCGAGTCCGCCGGAGAAGGGCAGGACAAAACCAAGGAGGTGGACTAATGGCAGTCCAAGCAATGGGCGGGGCGCTCGGCCCAGCCGGTAACGTCAACATCTTCAAGCATCCCACAGCCCCCGCCAAGGGGTTCATCGCCTGGCTGTTGTGGGTGATGCGAAATGCGCTTCCGGCGCGCGGCCTTCCGAGTGAGGTCAACGCCTACCGTTTCCGCAACCTGCCGAACGTCTGGCGCGGCTTCTGGCGCGTCTGTTTGGCGCGCATCATGGGCATCCCGCACTTCTATGGCGCGTTGCAGATGGCCGTCAAACGCGGTGACGGCACGATCCTGAATCTCGGACTGGCATCTCTGCGCGTGGTCACGACCGCTGGCGTCAACTTCATCGTGGACGCTTTCCAAAACACCGTAGAAGTGGAAAACATGAAGTACCACGGCTATGGGACCGGCACGAATGCCGAGGCGGTGGGCGACACGGCGCTACAGACCGAACTCACGACTCAATACGCGGTGGACAACACGCGGCCAACCGGAACAACGACTGAAGGCGCGTCCGCCAACATCTATCGCACGGTCGCCACGCTCTCACCGGACAGTGGCGGCACCATCGCGATCACCGAGCACGGCGTTTTCTCGGCCACGTCCGGGGTCACGCTGCTGGACCGGACCGTGTTCTCTGCCGTCAACCTGGTGGCGGGTTCCGACTCGTTGCAGACCACCTACGACCTGACTCTCGCGGCTGGTTCGTAAGGCAAGCACAACATGACCGTTCGCGTTGGGATGGAAAACCTGATCATCCGCCTGCGCTCGATGACCGAGGCAAGCGAAAGCGACTACACGCTCGCCGGTGTCACGTACTGGACCGGCGAGCAATTGCAGTCAGTGCTTGATCGCCATCGCCGCGATCTGATCCGCGTTCCCTTGCGCTCCACCTACGAGTCCATCGCCAGCGAGTCGGAATACCATAACTACTACCTGGACGATTACACGGACATCGAAGAGGCGGGCAGTGGCACGCCGACCTGGCTGGTCGAGGATGGAAATGGTGACGCAGTTGGGACCGCCAACTACACGGTCAACTATGACGCCGGTCACTTCCGTTTCACCACCGACACCGAGGGCGCGGCCTACTACCTGACCACGCGCAGTTTCAACATGAATCGCGCCGCGGTCGAGGTCTGGCAGAAAAAGGCCAGCCATGTGGCGAAGGCTTACGACTTCAAGGCTGACGGGGCCGAGTACGACCGCTCACAGCTCTACAAGCACGCCATGCAGATGGCCGCCCACTACCGGAGTCTATCTGGGCTGACCATCTCAAGGATGTTCAGGTCTGATGCTGCCTAGTGACGAACTCGACGACATGCGGGATGTGCAGGAGGAGGCCTTGCCCGACACCTGCACAATCCAGACCACAGGCCAGACCAATACCAAAGGCTCGACGGCGGAGGCGTTCACAAACACCTACACCGCCGTGCCCTGCCGCCTGGCGCCGGCGAATCGTGTGGTTGCAGAGAGGCAGGTCGGCGCGGCGCTGGCCGCCGTCAGCGACTTCATGCTGACGATTGCCTTTGACCAGACCGTGACGCCCACCGATCGGGTCGTGCATGACAGCGTGACCTACGAAGTCACCGCCGTGGCGAACGACAAGGCCTCATGGCGCACGGCGCGGCGCGTCTATCTCAAGAGGGTGCAATAGTGGCAAAGCCGCACGTCAGCATCGCTCTTGACACCACCAGGCTAGACCTGCTGATAGGCCAGCTTGAGCCGCGCGCCATGACGATCCTAGACAATGTGGCTTTCGACATTGAGGCCTCGGCCAAGCCTTATGCCAAGGTGGACACCGGCGCGATGCGTTCATCGATCTACGTGAGCGGCGCGTCAGGCGGCACAAGCTACGGCAACGCCGCCAGCGATGCGCAGGCGTTGCGGCCCAAGGCCGGACTCGTCAACGAGGTGAGGCCCGCTAACAAGTGGGAACGGATCGTCGGTGTGGCTGTGGAATACGCCTACTGGCAGGAACTCCAGCAACCCTTCATCGGCCCAGCCGTCGAGGATAACAGGCGCAAGGCTCAAAGCGCCTGGCGGGAGTTGTGTCGGTGAACGTACTCGAAGAGTCGCTCTACGACGCGCTCGCCGGAAACGCGCCCTTGCTGGCAGTAGTGAGCACGCGCATCTACCGGCAGACCGCTCCACCAGGCGCGGTGTATCCGCTGGTGCTATTTGGCCTCAATGCGGGCGGAGACGAGAACACCACCTCCGTGGACAGCCTAGATGTGCGCTACGCGGTGCGGGGCGTGTCAGAAGTCAGCACCGACCAGGCCGGCGACGTAGACGACCTGATCCGTACCGTGCTTCACAAGACCGCGCTCACGGTCACAGGCTGGTCAAACTTTTGGACTACGCGCGGCGCTGAGATTCGTCTCACCGAGATCGATCCAAGCGGCAAGCGCTTTTATCACGCCGGGGCGATCTATCGCATCCGGCTCGACAAGACTTAGAGAGGAGGCAGCATGGCACAGTACACCGGCAAGAACCTGGCGATCACCTTCGCGGCAACGACCATCTCAACGCGCTTCCGCAAGCTGACGGTAAAAGAGGACAAAGACCTCGTGGACCAGTCGGCTGGAAACGACGTGGCCAAGACTTACCTGACCGCGCTCGAAGACGGCGACGCCTCGTTGGAGTTTCTGGACGTGACCGACGGCACAGCCGCCACGGCTCTATGGAATCTCTGCGACAAGGGCGTTGAGGGATCACTGATCTGGATGCCTGAAGGCACCGCCGTCAACGATCCGAAGCACACGGTCAACGCCATTGTCAAGAGCCGTGAACGCGACTTCCCTTACGACGATGTGGTTGAGGGCAAGATCGTGTTCCAGTTCTCGGGCGTTGTGACGGATGGAGTCAACTAAACAAACCCTTCATTACCCCAATGAGAGCGCAAGCTGCTTTCATTGGGGTTGGCCGGGAGATGAAAAGATGTCTGACGAAGCTACTCCAAAAATCCTGACCCTTCAGGACATCCGTAGCGCGGCGGACCTGCCGCGTGAGCTGGTGCCTGTGCCCGAGTGGGGCGGGGCGGTCGTGGTCCAGGGCGTGAGCGTGTCCGATGGAATGAACCTGCTGAAAAACATGCAGGATAAGGACGGCAAGATCGAAGATGAAAAGGCCATGCTCTACGCCTTTGTCTACGGTGTGGTCGATCCGAAGTTCATGCCTGAGGATGTGGAATGGCTGAAGACTAAGGCGCTGGGAGCGGTCACTCGCGTGACTCAGGTCTTTATGCGCCTGTCTGGGTTTGAGCAGGATTCTCTCAAGGCCGCAAGAAAAAACTCGTAGCGGACACCCGGCGGCTGTTCCTCTTCGCCCTGGCAAAAGACCTGGGTAGGACGGTCGCCGGTCTGTCCGTTGAATTGAGTGGGCCTGAGTTTGTGGAATGGATGGCGTTCTACGAGATCGAGGCGCTACTCCATAAGCAATCCGCCAAAGGCAAGGACGGTAGAGAAGCCTTGCAGATCGTGAGGTTGATCATCGAGTTGACCAAACACTAATGGCCGGATGGCCTTTTCTGCCTGGTCGAGGCTCAACGATGTCATGGCATGGTCGGCACAGGGTTGCCAGGTTTTCGAGACTGTCATCCTGAGTTTTCCGCCAAGGAGTCTTGTGGTGAACGATCAGATCGCTCGTGGCACTACACCGCGTACAGCGCCAACCATCACGGTTGAGGGCTTCAAGCCTGCGCTCGCGCCATGCCTTGCGCCCACAGCGACTCCGCGCGTCGAGGGAGTGCTTGGTGTTCTTCTGGCCATGCCATCTGTTCAGGCAGAGCATAGAACAGAAGCGCGCAGACTCCAGCCGCTTGCGGGTGATCTCAAACTCGTCACCGCACCACTCGCACACCTTGAAGAATCGGCGGCTGGCGTTGCCCGCACACTCTTGGGAGCAAAACCGGCTGGCGTTGTGTTTGAGAGTGGACGGATGGACGCTAAACGTCTGCCCGCAATTCTCACATACACGAGTCGGCTGATGGGCGCGGGCATAGTCCCATTTGCACGCCTTGCTACAGAACTTTTGAGAGCCGCGCCCTCGATAGGCTTTGCTCTCAAATGGTTTTCCGCAGTGAAGGCATGGCTTGACCGGCAGAGCGCGGTGAGTGTCAGAGCATATTCGAGAGCAATATCTTGCACTCTCCGCCCGAAATGGTTTGACGGAAAAAGTCTTGTGGCAGTTGAGGCATGAAAGCGTGATCAAGGTTGGCATGTTGAGAGTATAGCACAAAATGGCAACTGAGATAGCTTCACTTTTCGCTAGGGTGGGAGCCGATATCACCGGCCTTCAGTCTGGTTTAGCGAACGCTAAAAACAGCCTGATAGGTGCGGGCAGCATGATGACCTCCACCGGCGCAATGATGACGGCGGGGATCACTTTGCCGTTGCTCGCGGCCGGCGGCGCTGCCGCGAAGTTTGCCACCGACTTTGACGCGCAGATGAGGAACATCCAGAGCATTAGTAAGCAGTCGGATGAAAGCCTCGGCGTGCTGAGTGATCGATTCATCACTATGAGCACGGACCTGACCAAGACCAGGGACAGCGCCGAAAACCTCGCCAAAGGTTTCTACCAAATCCAGTCTTCTGGATTCGCAGGTGAGGACGCCATGACCATCCTAGAGGTCTCCACGAAGGCCGCCAGCGCTGGCCTGACGGACACCGAGACAGCCGCCAAGGCGATCCTATCGGTGCTCAACGCCTACGGGTTGGAGGCCAGCGAAGCCGCGCACGTTTCCGATGTGCTGTTCAAGTCTGTTGACGTGGGTGTGTTCAGTTTCGGCGAAATTTCCGGCGCTATCGGCGACACGCTGGGAGCCGCCGCCGCCGCCAAGATTCCGATTGAGGACTTGGGCGCGGCCTTCGCCACCATGACCAAAGCCGGCATCAATGTCAACGAGTCGGCCACCTCGATCAATCAACTCATGCTCTCCTTCATCAAGCCGACCGACTCGGCAAAGGATGCGGCTCAGGCAATGGGGGTGGAACTGAGCCTGAACGCGCTCCAGACAAAGGGCCTGGGCGGGGTCATAAAAGACCTCGCCACGCACACGCAAATGCTGACAGTGGTAACAGGTGGGGCGAGTGACGAACTCAAGGGCAACCTGTCCGCCGTCGAGTCCAGTATGGAGGCGCTGAAGCGTTGGAAGTTGGAGCAGCAAGCGGCTGGCACCTGGACCAAAGAAGCCAAACAGCAGTTTGAGCAACAGAGCGCCGCGCTCAAAATCCAAAAGATGGATGTGGAGGGCATGATCGACGCCTCCGCTGACTACGCCACCACCATGCAGGTGATGAGCGATAAGACCGGCCTGACGGTCGATCAATTGGCCGAGCTATTCCCGAACGTCCGCGCGCTCCGGGCCGCGCTATCGCTGGCGCGCGATGGTGGCGAGGACTTCGCCAAGGACTTAGAAACGATCAAGGACGCGGCCGGAGCGACCACCGCGGCCTTTGAGATTCAAAACAAGTCCTGGGCCGCACAGTGGGATAACTTCAAAAACAAGGGAGTCGCCGCCCTGATTGGGTTTGGGCAGGTGATCGTCCCGGCGCTTATGCCGCTCATGGATGGGTTGGGCAAGGTGCTCGACATGCTCCGCACCGCTGATCCGCAATGGATTAGGACGGCGCTGGGGGTGCTCGCGATAGTGGCCGCCATTGGGCCTGTGCTCACCGTGATCGGCTTCCTGACAACGGCGCTGGGCTTCCTGCTCTCGCCCATTGGGTTGGTAGTGGCAGGAGTGGCATTGCTGGCCCTGGCCATCGCTACGAACTTTGGCGGCATCCGTGACTGGCTGGTGAGCCTCGCGCCGATGTTCACGCCTCTGGTCACGGCCTTTATGGGGTTCGTCGCCGCGCTCCAGGCCAGCGCCCCGCAGGTGCAGGCGCTGGGAGCCGTCATGTTCTCGGCGCTTCAATCGGCGCTGGCGACCGTGGGGCCGCAGGTGACGGCGAACTTGCAGAACATGATCTTAGCGATCTCCAGCTTCGTGACTCAAGCCGGAGTCTGGTGGACTCAGCATGGGGCACAGGTTCTGGCAGTTCTGAGCACGCTCTGGCAGTTGGCGGTTGTCATCGTGGGGATGGGGATCACGCTACTGACCGGACTCATCACCGCCGGCCTGCAATTACTCAATGGGAATTGGGTTGGTGCGTTGAACACGCTCGGCGCGAGCCTCGAAGCCTTCTTCAACCTGGCTCTGTCGCTGGTTGGCAGCAATATGACCGAATTTAGAGAGGTGTGGGGCAACAATCTCAAGATGGTTGCGATCATCCTGATGACCACCTTCAATAATGCAATCGCCAACCTGCAAGGCATGATCTCTCAGTTTATGACCATCGGCGGCGCGATTGTGAACGGCATCATCTCGGGCATAACGGGCGGGATCGGCGCGCTCATCTCTGCCGCAGTCGGCGCCGCCACAGCCGCCTATAACGCCATGCGCAGCGCGCTACAGGCGCGCTCTCCGAGCAAGCTGTTTGAAAAGCTGGGGCAGACAGTGCCGCAAGGTCTGGCGCAGGGCATTGGGGCAGGTGCCGACATGCCCGCCAACGCCGTGCGCAGCATGGTGCCGGCCATGACCGGAGGAGTAGGCGGAGGCGGAGTCTCGGTAAGCATTGGGAGCATCGTCCAGCAACCAGGGCAAAGCGCCGAGGACTTAGTGACCCTGCTCATCAACCGGATCAAGGTGGAACTCGCCGCAGAGACGCGCCTGATGAGCGCGGGCGGTGGTCAGTACATTGGAGCCGGATAAATGGCAGTCACAGCACCCACCGTAAAATTGACCAAAGGTAGCGCCTATCTGAACATCAATACGGGCCGCTACCAAATAGGCAAGGATTTTGTACCTCCGCCGATTCGCATGGTGCCCCAGATCGCCAGCGGCACAGCGGCCAACAGAGGCGGCAATGCGCGCAAAGTGGGGGAAAGAGGGGAGCCGCACGAATGGTCATTCACCGTAAAACTGACCGGCAGTTCTGACGCCGAGATCGCCCGCGGCCTCAGCGACCTCTCTACGTTTCTGAGAGGGGCAGGAGATAGGCGTGAGCCGCTTTACCTGCAATACCGGCCTAACAGCGATGTGGGCGTTGAGCCGCTGTGGGGTGTCTACGGCTGCAACACGCGCTATGAGATTCTGGCCGGAGATGTCATTCCGCCCGGCAATTACATGCTGGCCGACCTGCGCTCGAAGGGATTGCCTGAGTGTAAGGTCAAGTTGCAAATCCAACCCGTTGCGACCACCAAGATTCTCAGGGCCGGATCGGCGCTCGGGCGCATCCACGAGGACATACTCGGCACCACCGATCTGATCTCGCGCGGCTTGGTCGTGGCACCCAGCATAACCAACGAGATGACCAACCCGGTCTTTGGACATGCCACTTTCGGGAATGGCTGGACGGCGGACGCCTCGCTCACCGCCTCACAAAACACACTGTCGGACTTTCTCCTGCCCGGTCAACTGGGCAGCGCCAAGTTGGTGAGCCGCGCCACAAGCCAGGAATACTACCAGTCGATCAACGCCGGAAACACCACCACCCGGACGTTTATCTGCCTGATCATGTTGCCCGACAAAGGGACTCCGTCCTCGTCGGACATGCAGATTTTCTACAACGCTGCGCTGACCACTACCTTTACAGATATGGGTAACGGATTATGGCGGGCCTCGGCGACAGCAGCGGGTATCAACGCAGCTACTAACACCGGGGTGCAGGTCAAGAGCGGGCGCACGATCTATCTGCTCGGAATGTTCATGGCGATCAGCAGCTCCGTGCTGTTCTATCCCTTCTGGGGTGACAATCTGGGATGTGCTTGGAGTGGAACCGCGCACGCCTCTACCAGCACCAGCGTGGCCGGACGATGGCGCTTGCCCGTTGATGAAGACACCTTTGAGATCGGGGGGTTCACGATCCACATCGCCGTCCGTTGGCGCGTGGCAAACACGCACGGCTTTGACATGCAGATTTTCAGCATGGGGGCCGCCTCGATCCGCGCCATCTTCAATCAATCCGGTGACACGATCTCCTTCACCGACGGCACCAACACCGCCACCAGCTCGGCGATCACGTTCAGCGAGGGCACCGAAGATGTGTTTGACTTTGTGGCCTCGCCTTCTGGTGGGTTGGCGGTCTATCGGAACGGGGTGAGCATTGCCACAAGCGGCACCTATACCCCGCCGACGCTGCCCAGCTATCTCTACCTGGGCACGACCGACACAGTTACAAACCACATTGACGCGATATTCCGTGACCTATCGATCTACGCGCAGGCTCTGACCGCTACGGAAGTGCTGAACAACTACACCAACCTCAGCAAGTTGACGGCTGACGGCCAGCGCGTTAGCTCCATCCTCACCCTCTGGACCAAAGACGGTGATGACGTGATCGATAACCACGACGACTCGGGCGAGGATAATTGGTGCGTGGTGTTGGGTGTGCCGGGGAGCGAGAAGGCGTACATCGAGGCGCGCCTGAACATGGCTGGCTCGTCCAGCACAGACCAGCTCTTTATGAGCAACTGGCACCACGCGAACTTTCTATCGCCGTCCGATATTTCCTTCGCTGACATCTCTGGCACCGCCACGACCGCCGCCGATGTGGGTAGCGCCGTGGCAACTGTGACGGTGGATACAAGCGAAATCCCGCTCGCCAGCAAAACCTATACCTGGCCGCAGTACCTGATGATGATGGGCAAGGAAATCTACATCTTCGCCAGACTCGAGGACGCCGCCGGCTCTGGGCTTCTGCTGCAAGCCGAGACAAACATCGGGGCCGTCCTTAAGACAGAATTCAAAGCGGCCAACGTGGCAACCGGCAACCGCGAGATCACGCACTCGCCGCCAATCTTTATGCCGGAGTTTGACGCAAAGATTGCCTCGGGCGATCCGATCTTTCTGAACGCCAAGCGGCCCAGCGGCTCAAATAACGTCCTGGTGGACTTCCTCGCCATCTTTCCCAAGCCGATGCTGAGGCTCAAGTCATTGACGGGAAACAGGAAGGTTCTGATCAAGGGCACCGAGTACACCACGCTTGACACGGCCAACAAGCTACTCGTGCCTCATCCCAGCGCTGTCGGGGATGATATGGTCGTTTATCCGTCGAAGTTCAACATGCTCCTGTTCTTGCTCAACTCCACCAACATAGATGTGGTCATTACCTGGACGCTGACGGTTGACTACTTCAAGGTCACGCCGCGCTGGAGCCTGATCTAATGGCGCTCCGCGACGACTTCAACAACCTCAAGGTGCAGATATTCTCGACCGGCACCAGCCCGATCATAGATGTGGATCGCTCATTAGAGTTGGCCCGCATCATACGGATGAACAAGGGCTTTCCGGGAGGCCTCTACCTGGCCCTGGAGGTATACGTCCCGCGCGATCCGTTTGTCACCTGGCAGGTGCGCAAGGGGCAACGGATCGTCGTTCGCAACGGGGCAGATATTTGTTGGGAAGGTGAGATCGTCACCATCGGCGATCACTTTGACCAGGGTGAGACAGGCAACATCCTGATCGCAGTCGGCTATTGGGCGCGCCTTCTCGGTCGCCGCGGATGGGAAAAGAGATGGGCCGACAATAGGCTCACGGATGATGTCTGGATCTACAACACCGGCCAGAACGGCGCCGAAAAATCCACAGTGGACCGGCAGAACCGCCTGCGCCACATCCCCAAGGGTGTCGCTTGGGGAATCAACGAGCAGGTGCAACTGCTTTACACCATGCCGACCGGCGAGACGGTCAAGCGGGTGAAGCTGTCTTATAACCTCCAAGAGGGGGCACAGGCATGGGAGTTGTTTCTCTATAACCAACTTACGTCCTCAACGATCTGGTCGGTCACCGCCAGTGGCACCGGCGTGCGCGATGACACGCTCGGGACTCCATCACAATTGGTAGGTCTTTACTTTGCGGCACGCGCTGGTCAAACACCGACCGAAGACGGCACATATTTTGGCCAGATTGACAGCGAAGTGAGCGGCGCCAACGCACTGGTGGTTTACTCGGAAACGGGCGGGATCACGCCGACCTCCGTTGTACAAAACATCCGCGCCAAGGTCACAGAACTTGCGGCCACAAACCTGCTGATCGGCTCCAACACCTTCACCCTGGAGCCGTTTATCTCCAACGGGCGCGAGTCGATGACGAGCATTCTGGCGCGCGTCTGGGCTGTAGGGGATGGGTCTTTCAATAGCTGGGCCGCCTACATCGTTGAAAGCGACCTGAGCGGGCTAGGTGATGGGAAACCGGTGTTGGCGTTTGCTCAGTACCCGGCGCTCACCGATTGGGATTATGCGATCCGCATCGGCGAGGAGAACGTGATAGGCCCAATCGATCTGATGGACGACGCCGAGAATGTGATCAATTGGGTAGCGGTGAAGTACCGGGATGAGTTGAGCAACAGGGACGTGATCCTCACGCCAGACGACAATGCAAATCTCAAAGACACCACCAGCATTACCGAATTTGGAGAGCGCCACCTCGCCGATCCATTAGATGCGGGAGCGTCCAACGTGACGGTGGCGCTCAATTATGGTCGTCGGTTTCTCGCCGCCAACAAAGACCCGCGCTACTACGTGCGTGGCCCGATCCGTGTTCAGGATTACATCCGCGGCAAGGGCGGCAGAGAGATACCCGCCAGTCTGATCGGGACAGGTAAGCGGATCAAAATTGAGAACTATGCCAGTGACCGGACGCCCACAGTGGGAGCGGGCCTGACATTCATTATGACCAGCGTGGACTATGACGGTCAGAGCCAGATCGCCAGCATCGGCACCGGAGTGCCCGATAGTCTGGCGGTGATGCTGGCCCAGCGTCCGTTTCGGCGCGGGTAACGCAAGATGTGGACTGAGGCAATCACCCTCGCGGCAGTCGCGGGTCTTTCATCGTTGATCACGGTGCTGCTCAACCGTGTCTTTGACGCCTGGCAGGCACGCCGGCAGGAGCCGATTCAAAAGCTGTCCGCCTCAGAGAGCCTGGCCAACGCGGCGGCGACCGCTGGCAGCCAGCTCACGGAAACGCTCAACCAACTGGAGGCCAAGGTCGAAGCCTTGCAAGAGTGCAAGCAAACACTTGGCAAGCAAGAGATCGAGATCGGCATCCTCAAGACCGGTCAGGCTCAGGTCGTCGAACTCAACTCCAAAGTCACTATGCTGGAGCACCGCCAGGCCAGCAACATGGCGACCATCGCCATGCTCACCCAGCACGCCGCCGACTCAATGCGCCTCAACACGCAGTTGCACAGTGAGAACGCGCCGTTACGTGAGCGCTTGCGCGATCTGGAGTCCAAGGTCGCGGAGGTGGAGCGAAACCAGAAAACGGGCGGGACCGGGCCGCTCAAGGCGAAAGATGCTCACCCGCCAGACGCCACCGGCTGACCTGCACAGCGAGCTAGATGCCCTGCGCCTGGAGTTGGGCAGGGCGAGGGTGCGCGCCGCCATGCTTGATGTGCAGCTCAGTTATGCCCGCTCACCATCGCCAACATGATCGCCGATGCCAGGCAGGTGGAATGCCCGGTATGCAAGTTAGACCTGTTTAGCCGTGGGCTTGGACCCACTCATAAAGGAGATGTGAAATGGATAAACCCAACCCGCTTGACTTCATCAAGGATTGGATCAAGCGCCCTGAGGTCGTCACGTTGATCGTGGCGGCGCTCGTGTCCGCCGCCGCGTACCTGGGCCTGCCAGCCCGCGCCGGTCTGGACGTGCCACAAGACTCGGTGGCAAAGGTCGTACTCGCCTTCTGGGCCGTGTTCGTGGGGGCCGTGTTTGAGGGAAAGTACAAAGGCACCGACTACCGGACGAACTTCGGTGGACTGCTCAACTCTTTCAAGTTCCGCGCCGCGGCCTCGACCATCGGGGTGCTGGTGCTGGGGGCAGTGCTGAAGACGGTTGGCGCGGATGTTCCAGACGAGTCGCTGCCGGCATTGATGGACTTCCTGATCGCCGCAATTCTGGGTAAGGCCGCCATTGACAGCCACGCGGTTGCAGTGAGCAACGCACAACGTCAGTAGCGCCCACGGAGGGGCGGGGCAACCCGCCCCTTTTTCTTAGATGAAAACTGAGAATGGGTTGGTAGTGGCTCTGGTTAGTGACACGCACGGCGGATCGAAGTTTGCCCTGCTGAATCCGGCGGTCAAGCTAACCGATCCCGACAGTGGCGAAACCTGGACGCCCGCGCTCAACGGCTTTCAGAAAAAACTATGGGACTGGTACACGAAAGACATTGAGCAGGTCATGAAGCTGGCTGCCGGCCGCCCGGTGGTCCTAATCCACGTGGGCGACCCGACGCAGGGCAACCGCTTCGGGAAAGAGATGGTCAGTTCAAACGCGGCGGATCACGTCATGATCGCGGTGGCGAATTTAGCGCCCTGGCTGGCTCACCCGAACGTGGGACACGTCCGCCACATCGTGGGGACCGGCCTCCACGAGTTTAACGAGGGCGCGGCCTCGATCTTGATCCACCAGATCGTCAAGGCGACTTATCCGAACGTGGACTCGCGCGTGGTTTATCACGCACTGAGCAGGGTAGGGGGAGTGGCGTTTGACCTGGCCCACCATGGCCCCCACCCAGGCTCGCGCAATTGGTTGCGGGGCAATGTCCTGCGGCTCTACACGCGCTCGCTCATGCAGGACGAGATTGACGCGGGCAAGGCGCCGCCCGCCTTCGTGATCCGGGGGCATTATCACGTTTACACCAGCGAAGTCGTTACGCTTGGGGAGCACGAGACGAGGGCCATCATCCTGCCAAGCTGGCAATACCCTTACGAGTACGTCCGAAAAGCAGGTCAAAGCCCGGCTCGTGTTTCATTCGGCATGGTGGCAATCGAGATCGTCAACGGAAAGCCGTCAGAACCGCACAAATTCAAACGCACGATTGATCATCGCACCTCGGAGGTGCTACATGAGCAAGGTCGTCAAACAGGTAGAGGCGCTGCTAAGAGAGATCGTCGCGCCGCACATTCCAGAAAATAGTTTTACGATGTCCGACGCCATCGAAATGGCCGCCCGCGAAGGGGCAAACTCAAGTTGGTCAGCGGTAAATCGCTGACTCACCAAGGCCGTGAGGGAGGGTTTGCTCGAGTCCAAGAAAGTGGAGAATCGGCTCTACTTCTGGCAGCGCTCGTTTCCTGGGTGCGGAGATATTGAGCGTACCGCAGAAGCTCGCGGCGGTTCTTGAGAGACAGCCCTACGGCCACCTCCTGAACCTCAGTCAGTATCTTGTCGTTTTCGGTGGGGGGCAGTTCAATGCCAACCAGGATGCGCAGGATGCGGCGGTTGTCACCAAAGAAGTCAGCGATAGCGTCGAGGCGCTTAGGGGCGGGAGAGAAACGGCCCGTGGCGATTGCGTGGATGTAGCCGTGGCCGGACTTGATTTCTTCGCTGAGGGCCTGAAACGAGACGCCACGCTCACGACACCTCTGCTCAAGGTAGTCGCCTAAGCTTTCAAACCCGGCAAATTTAGCCACAGTGCCTCCGGCTGATCTATCCATAGATAATAGATAAATCAGTCGGGTTTGTCAACGCCCCGTATTCACCTAGCAACGCTGGCCGTGAACTTTTCGAGTTCTTCGGCCAGCCAGCGGTAGAAGCTGGCCATGTTCTGAGCCGTGAGCTGGCCCCAATCCCCGAGCCGCCAAGACTCCAGCATCGTTTGAGCTTCGTCCTGGAGCCGTAGCTCGCCCTCCTCGATCTGGCGGATAGGTGCTATGTGACCATTTGTTTTCGATTGCATGGCCTGGCTCCCCGATTGATTGGATGGTACAAACGCTCTCGATAGGTGGTTAGATTATAAAGAGTAATTGTTCTATCACGTACCTGGTACTCTAGTCGTATGACCACATTGACGTTTTGGGGGTCGTTTGTTACCATCCGCGCAGTCTTGAAACCAAATTCTATTGCCTGAAAAAAAAGACGGCTGATTTGTTTGCCGCCTTATACAGCAGGCACACACGACTCAATCAGTCGTCTCCAGCCCATCCCCGTCAACTTTCGTTTTAGACCTGGGTAATTACTCGCCCAAGAAGCTGACGAATTTCGACGGGAAAATAGGGCCTTCTGACTGCTTTGCTCGATTGACGGGCGGCTGATTGCTTCCTTGAAAGGAGGTGTAAATCAGCCGCTCGCGATGTTTCAGGTTGGTTTAGATGAGGCACGCTGACGACAGCTTTTTTAGCGGCGGATGTTTTCTGAGTCAATGGCAGACAACACCCGCCAATAGACTCGACAACATCGAAAGGATATTATTATGGAAGACAAGCCGCATAGGGAAAAGGTCATGATCACACTGCCGATGCTTTCAGAGTTCTACCTGTCCGATATGTCTCTGAGGAATTGATCCAGCGACACGCTGGAGAATAATGGGGGTTGGCTCAAGAGATTCCGCGTGTTTTTGGAGTCGCGCGGTCACACGCTGGCGATGGGGCAGATCGCGATAGAGGATGCCAGGGCCTACATCGCCGATCTGCAATCGCGGGATGAGCGCTGGTTGAACCATCCGCTTCATCTACTCATGCACCAGGAGAAAAAGGCCGGGGCGCTGGCGCCGAGCACCATCTCATCCGCGGCGCGTGTCCTGCGGGCGTTTGGCAATTGGATGGCGCGCAACGGTTACGGCAACCCATTCGCGGGCCTGCAAATGCCCTCGGTGCCCAAGACCTTGATCGATCCGCTCACCCACGAGGAGATGTCGCGCCTGGTGGAGTGCATCAACCCCGACATCACCGGCGGGGCGCGGAATTATGCGCTGACCATTCTTCTCTTGGATACGGGTCTGCGCGCCAGCGAGGCCGCTGGCCTGCGCCTATCGCATGTAGATTTTCAGCGCCGGTGTTTGAAAGTAACAGGGAAGGGGGATAAGGAAAGGCTGGTGCCGTTCGGCCAGCGCGCGACGAAGGCCCTGATGCGCTACACAACTGTCTTTCGCCCCGAGCCTGCCAACGCCGAGTCGAGCGATTGGTTCTTCCTGAGTGTGGACGGCTACGGCCTGACGTACAACGCGATTGATCGAATCTTCAGGCGGCTTCGTGAGCGCGCGAACGTCCCGCGCCTGCATGCACATCTTCTGCGCCATACGTTCGCCGTCAACTATCTGATGAACGGCGGGGATATTGTGACTCTGCAAATGATCCTAGGGCATGAGTCGCTGGAGATTACGCGCCGCTACCTGCATCTGTCCAAGCAGCAGATCATGGCCCAGCACCAGAGCTTTAGCCCGATGGACCGGATCGAGATCGGCGAGCCGCGCCGCAGGTTCAAGCACCCGCCGAAAACCTCACCGGCTCCGGCATCCCCATAGGGCAGTGATGAGGGGGAGTTGACCGGTCGCCTTCAAAAGTTCGTCAACGCCATACACATCCAGGCCGAGGCCGATCCCCAGCCGGATCACCACGTTTCGGCCTGGATTGATGGCCTTGCCCGAGGCGAGGCGGTGGATATACGCCACGTCCACTGCGCTGCGCTCGGCGAGTTGTTGGTAAGACAGGCCAGACTCGGCGATCTGCTTTTTGAGATAGTGTGCGAAGTTCATAGCATCCTCACGGTCATCATTTCACTATGCGCTTGCGTCCGGGGACGAAAGGCTTATGAGATACATTTGACCTATCATCGGGGTGGTGGGGGCAGTAGCCATAGAAACCACGGACTATGTTGCAGTTGAAACAGAGGAGCCGATAATTGTCTTTGGGGAATCCGAGGCGGATCAGATCGGCGTATATCCTTCTCCCCTTGCCAACAATACGACGATGTAGGGCACCATCGTTGTTGATATGATCGATGGTCAGAAATTCGATCATAGACTCGCCGCAGCACTCGCACTTGCCGCCGTAGGCATCGACGACCTGGCGCTTTGTCTCTCGGTCTTTGGCCTTCTTTTTGGCAAGAATGGATAAGCGGTTTTCAGAGTAATAGCCATTTGCGCGGCTTCGGCGCGCATCGCTGTGCTTGCGGTAATCGATCTTGTCCTTTTCGTGCTTAGCGCGAACGACTCCATCGCCACCTCGACTGATCGAGTTTACAACGCCGGTCCAGGCCGCGCGGCACTCGGGCGAACAAAAACACAAGCCGCTCTTAGACTCCCGCCGGTTGGTAGCATAGTCAACTATCTCTGTCTCGCACACACTGCACCGAGTGACAAGCATTTCGGGCGGCTGGCCATGCTTTTGGATGTAGCGCGCCCTGGCGGCGCAGGGCTTGCATCTGACTGGAGAGTCGTGGCCTGTAAGCACTTTCCCGCAATCTAAGCACTTGATTTGATCGCCCATATCACTTCCTCATGATCGATAGCAGGGCTACCTCGTTTTTCAGCCAAACGCCTAAAGAAACTTTTCCGAGAGGTCTTTTTGGTGTGCGTCTCGCCAAACATATCAGTTGCCGCCTTCTCTTTCACGAGCATGGCATGGCACCGCTCGCGGACCTCGAAGCCGATGGCGGTCAGGAGTTGGGCGGTCTGGTCGCACAGGGGCGCGATCTTCTTATTCTTCACGTAATTTTTTACGACCACTGCTGCGGCCCCACCTGAAGGAAGTAGTTGGTAGAGTTCTTGGTACACCTTGGCGACCGCCGTCCAATATGTCTCGCCTTCGGTCAAGCCGATCTGACCATCAGCGTCACCATATCGGGCGGTTGCCGTGGCACCATTCAGGCCGACAGCCTGAATGGTGCCTCCCTTTAGGTAGCTTGGGCTAGGATCGTTACCGCCGGTGTGTGAGCTTCCGTCAGCGTACGGCGGGGATGTGAGTATGCCCGCGATCTTGTCCACATCGCCGGCGGGCATGGCGCTGAGTTGGCCAGGCGTGGCACCGTACTTCTCCGACTCCATTTGAGCGAGGGCGCGCGGACTCTTGCCAGTGCGGGCAAAGTCGCCGCCGTAGGTGGTCCCGTTCGTTTTGCTGGCAATGTCCGTGTCGGCATAAGGCGGAGACAGCACCGCGCCCACTACTTTTTCGACATCGCCCTCGGGCATGGCGTTGATCTGCCCATCGCTCGCGCCGTAGCCGGCGCCGTTGCGCATACTGCCGAGGTGCCGCTCAAATACGCCGGGGTTCAGAGCGTTCATAGGGCCGCTCGATGCCTCGCCAGTGCCGCCCGAGTTGCCAGCGAAGGGCGGGGAGAGCAGGGCGCCGGAGATGTCACCGACAGGCAGGGCAGCAATGTTGCCCTCGCTCGTGCCCTGCCGGTCCACGGTGTACGAGCGCTGCATTACTTCGGTCACGTTGCCAGGTTGCAAGGGTGAGCGGTCGCGCGTCTCGGGCAGAGAGAAGGGGGGAGATGTAATTATGCCTTTCACGGTTTCTGTGAAAGGCATAATCCCAAGAGCACAGGCCACATGCTGGCGCAATTTCCGGCTATCGCCTTGCAATATCATAGGCACAGGCAGGCCCATCGTGGCCCACTTGCGCGCGTTCAAGAAAATGTTACCCACGTATCGGTGCGCCGGTTGGAATGGGATTAGGCCGTCACCCTGATACTCCAGCGTGCCCTGATCCTTGCGGACCGTCTCGCCCTTGCCGGACTGGCACGCAGGGCACAGGTCCTTGATATGCCCAAAGCGGCCCTGCCAACGGCACCACTGCGCTTTGCTCACGCCTGGGCAATCGTGGCCGACGGCCATGCGGTAGAACTTCGGCTCCAGCTCAACGCCGATGACACGATAGCCGCGATAAGCGCCCACCACGCCAGTAGTGAAGATGCCGGCGAATGGGTCGAGAATAATGTCGCCTGGCTTCCAGTAACCCATAGCCTCGCCGTGATCGAGGATGCGCTCCGTCAGGCCGCGCGCCATCTTCGCAGGATGAGCAAAGCTGGCCTTGGTCACCAGACCTTTCAGGCTTGAGTCGTAGCAGTTGTGCCAGGTAGTGATCTTCGCCATGGTGATCCTTTCAGCGCCAACGCGCTGGGTGTGAACGTTTCAAGCGACTCAGTCCAACGCCCAAGATGAGCAGGAAGGTGCCGCTACAGAACAGCATCGACTCCCACATACACACCTCCTCACAACTCAAGCGCGAGTTGCGGCGATGGTTCGGACTCTTCGGCCTCGTGAGGGCAGGCGCGCATATTCTCGCGAACATATCCCACGGTCACGCGCTCGATCACCAAGCCTGACGTGATGAACTCGGCGACCGCTCTAGCCACGCTCCTGGGGTCGGTTCCATCGTCCACATTGCGGCTAAAACACAGCCACACTTAGCGCGACCGATGTAGGCGGGGACTTCTTCGTTAGCCATTGCAGACTCCTTTTGGGGCAGTGGGGTAGTACATGAAATCGTGTAATATAATGTAGAATAGAATTGTCACGCTAGAAGGGGTCCCAAGATCGGCGTGGATTTGCCGCTGTTGGACGACCCGGCGCTCGGCGCTCTTTTTCGTAGCGATCAATCGCCGCCTGGGTGATGTGCCAGGCGCGGCCCACCTTGACGGCTTTGATAAGCCCGCGATTGATAAATTTCCTCAGGCTATCGGGTGACAGTTTCAGAAGGGGCGCGGCATCTTTCAGGGCATAGGTTTGCACACCATCACCTCGGTGCGCTTGCGCGAGCATTGCGCCGCGCTCGCTTGCGCGCGTGTGAACTCGGATTAGGCGGGGCAAAGGTGCGGTGCGGTTTGTGTTTGTGTTTGTGGAGCATGGCCCACAGACCGCCGCCGCGTTTCTGTTTTCCGTTGGCGTAGCGCTTCGTGAAAAGGCGAGACATGATGGTTGTCCTTTGGTAGTGGACTAGTTCGCCGCCAGCCCCTCGGCGATTCTTTGCGCCATCAGGCACGGATACCCGTTGCCTATCACTTTGCAGGCGAGACTTGCCTTGTCTGGCAGGAGGTAGCTATCCGGCACAGACTGAAAGCGGGCCAGCGCGCGGGGCGTCATGGATACTATCCGGCCCTGAGACAGCCAGGCTTTGCTTCCGTGCTCATTCGCGCCGATGGTCTGAGCGGGTTCTAACTGTTCACGGATTCCATCCCCGTATTTGTCAGCCATCTTGCTCATCATAAACGCCTCCGATCCTGGGTAGCCCGCGCTGTCAACAAGTAATGCCCGCGTGCGCCCTTTGGCCTGTTCGGTGATGGCGTGAACCGGCTCGCCAGCGGCGCGGATGCCGTCGCCAAATTCTGTCTTGGCGTGAGAGACGATGATGGCGCGGGTTGTTCGCCCGCCTCCGTCAGACGAAACCACATGCGCAGGCTCGCCCAATTCTCTCGCCCCAAGCCCCGGCGTAGCGTCGTTGAAATTCGTATTGCCGCTTCCGGCCATCAAAACTGTTTTGAGTCCTTCCGGCAGTCGCGCCAACTGCCACGCCGCGAACTTGCTTTCTGGCAGTGTCGGGATCAAGTCTTCAATGGCCTCGTACCACCCCACCCACCGCACAGGCGCGGGCAGGTGTGGCAAGAGCGAATCTTTCACGGCCCGCAAGACCAGCCGCCGGCGAGAAGGTTGTCATTGAGGTTTACGACTTGCAACAATTACAATGACCACAGTGACCGCGCTTGCCGATGCCAAAGAGCGCCTGCCAACACCGAAAACATATGACTCTGAACATGGGAGACTCCTTTGAATGAGTGAGACAGGTGGCACAGGCGGGAGTCGAACCCGCGAGCAGCATTGAGTTGCCGTGTCCGCCCTAACCTTTCGGTCTGCCAGTGCCATGGTGTTACACACCCAGGCCCATCTGGGTGGAGTAGAAGGTCTGCGAGGCCAGCGCTTCGATGCGCCGGGCGCGGTCCATCATCTCGGCGGCCTGAGAGCGCAGGCGGCCAATCGCCTCCTCGACCTCAGACATGGACTCCGGCACGAAGTAGCCATCGTTATCGGCCACGATGAGCAGGTTGATCTCGTTGGCGCGGTGGATTGCGGCGCGGAGAATGCGGTCGCCGTTCGGCCCCAGCTCTAGCTCAGCGCTGATCGTGCGCGCCGGCAACGCCCCACCCTTCCCGCGCGCATTGGCGCTCAGGTGGTCAAAGACTCGGCGTACAAGCACGTCGTCTATCAGCGGCTTTGATTGAGCCATTGATCACCTCGCGCAAAACCCACTCGCCCTTGCCTGGCATGAGCACAAAGAAGCGGCCCATACACGCCAGCTCGACCGAAGCCTCTTTGATGCTTTTCTTGCTGGACCGCCCGCTCTGGTAGGCCTCCCACGCGCCCTTGACTTCGACAAACCACATCTCTAGCTCCTGGGTGACAGCAAAGAAGTCGGGCGTATAGTTGCCGCTGTCCAGGCGCAGGATGATCCGCTTGAACTTCACTGTCACGAAGTTTTGAGTCGGCACCCACTCTGACCAGGCGCGTAGCTCCAGCCTGGAGTCGAACTTGTAGCGCTCCACCGGCTTGGCGCTGCGGGCCTTCGCTTTGGCCGAGTTGGCAGGCGCTGGAGTGTGGCCGAAGATATGCGGGTTGAGAGCGGCTACGTCAGGGGAAACGTTGAGTTGCATGGCATCTCCTGAAAAAGCTGTGTCGTCCTGTATAACAAGATTTGGCGCGGAAGTGTGGACATGGCCCCAGAACGCCACAGGCGGGCAAATTTGGGGAGGTGCGCTCAGATCGTGGGAGTTAGCAACTTAGCAACAAAAGACGCTCACAGCGCCTTTGTGGACGCTATGAGCATTGGGGGCTTACTTCTTGGGCGTTATGCCAACCTGCTCACGCGGTCTCCAATTTCGAAGCGATCCACTCGTTGACAATCTCCTCCAGTTCAGCGCGCATGTGGCTGGCAGAGTCGGGGATACGGCCCAGCGCTCTCTGCAAGTCAGAGACAACCTCGGCCTGCCAGGTGTGGGCAAGCGTGGGAGACTCAACCTCTGCCGCGAATAGTTCATCGGGCAGAGTTGCCACGGCCTCATCCCGACGCGCACGGCGTTCGGTTGCCACGTCCAGAGCCGTGAGTTTGCCATTGGCGCGCGCCTGCGCCGCCAGCTTTACCTGGATTTCGTGAGGCAGCTTGGCGCACGACTCGATCACCGAATTGGTGAGCGGGTGCTCCTTGTGAAAGTCCAGCATGTCAGGGTGCAGGTGAGCCAGACGCAACCGCCGATCCAGCGCCGGCCGGTTCAACCCGCTCGCGGCGCTGATATCGCCTGGTGTCCAGCCCAAGATCATCAGCGACTCAATGGCCTCATGCTCCGCCAGAATGTCGCTCCGCTTTGGGTTGGATGTGATGAGCAGGAATAAACCAGCCGGCACGCCGTCCAGCATCGCCATGCTCAGGAGGTCTAGCTCCTCGGGGTCTGGGAGATGACAGGCGGGCGCGAAGTCCGCCAGGGTGAGAGTCGGTTGGTCGTCCATCACGCCACCTCCAGCGATACCGTCAGGCTCGACTCTTGCGCGGCCTTGAGTCCCTCTTCGTGTTCGCCGTTCGCGCCTGTTATCACTGCCAGACAATGAACCGGAAAGCTGGCGAAGATCGCCGGGTGGTACTGCGGCTCAACGTCCTCCGGCCTGCACGCCGCGGTGTAGGTGAAGGATGGCATCGTGCGCGTGACAAGCCGACTCTCCCCCTGCCCGCCCTCGATGTCCTGCCAAAAAACGCCAGAGCACATGAGGGGCGGGTCTGGCAGATTGTGCTCGCCGACATCCTTGGGGCAGCGACCAGATGGGTGGGGTATGTCAGGCCGGCGGTAGCCGCCATAGCCCCTCGGCTCCCACTTCTCGGCGTACTCGTGGAAATTCTCCACGTAGGCGCGAGCGTGAACCAGCAACATCCGCGACTCTGGGGTGAGTTTGGCGAAGTCCAGAGTCTTGGCCAGCCGCCGGCTGATGCCGAACAGCCGCGCCTCTTCAACGAAGTCGGCCACGTTGGGGTAGTGCTGGCTCCCTACCCAATCCAGGATGTGCCACACGCCATTGCGCTGGTAGAGCTGAACGCCGCGCGGGGTGAGGCCGAATGCCTGCGGATCGATCTTGAGCGGTGGGCAGATGAGGAAGTCCTCAAGCGGCTTGCCACCTTCGCCGCAGCCACACTCGGCATAGATGCCGCCGGTTACGCGAGTTCCGCAACCCCGTTCAACTACACTGATTCCGTTTGTCATGGTCTCTGCTCCTGAGTATAGTGTGTCAGGGGTATAAACAAAAAAGCCCGCTGAGTGTGGACATCGGCGGGCTGGGCTAAGTCTGCTAGAATTACCCATACAAGAAAGGGCCGATCAATATGCGTCGTTTCATAGCTGTTGTGCTGGTCGTCGTAACGGGCGGAGCCGCGGTAGCCGGTCAGTCGATCCAGAGTGTTCTAAAAGCATTGCGCCAACTACCGACTCCAGTGGCAACGGCTGTGCCCACATCGACTCTCGCAGAGACATCACTACCCACCGCTCAGAGTGACTCTCCTCACGGAAATTCGGCCAGCCAAGCTCAGGATGGGTGCCATCCCCCGCCGTGGGAATCGCTGGAGATCATGGACCGCTGTATCCAATACTACCCAGCGATTCCACACTACAGCCCGGAATGTTACGGGTTTCAAAACCCGATCGATATATGGATTTGCGCCGGCTACCTGAACTGGACCCCAACCCCGGCCGGAGTTGGTTATCCAGCACCAGCAACGTCCACGCCATCATCTGTGTACCCGTAATTACGGAAAAGGGACAGGCGGTTACTCGGCTCTGGTGGGAGTGGGTGTATTGTCAGGTGGTGCCGGCTTCCGCCTCAGCACCAGCATCACAGCGCCAGCCTGTTGGAAGGCGCGCAGATAGCCGCCCATGCACTCCTCGACGATATAACCGCGCGCCGCTTGTGGAACCTCGTGCTGATCATACAGCGTGCCGGGCTTTATTTCCACGCTGAGATTGTCGTCAGATGTGATGTAACTCAACGCCATGCGCTCGCTGTCTGTCTCGGGCGAAAGTATGATCTGCTTGATTCCGTCTGCAATGATGATGGCGCATTTCATAACGTGGCCCTCCTAAAGGCCAGGAGCGATCTCCTACTATGCGTTCGCGGAAATGCCCGTCATCTGCTCGCGCATTTGCCTGAGCGCTGATTTCTCAATCTGACTGATGCGTTGGTGTGTCAGGCCGCCCAGCTTCTTCCCGATCTCCGGCTGTTCCAGACCCTCGTAATAGCGCCAGCGCAGGATTTTTCTATAGAGCGGGCTGAGTTCGGCAAGGGCTGTCTCAATCGCGGCCCGGTTCTCGATAAACTCACGCGACGGGTTGCGGTGGTCAGCCAACAGGGAGCCGATCTCGCGTTCGTCTTTCCCGCGTTTCACTGGCTCCTGCAAGGACAACGGCTCCTGTGGGATGTCTTGGAGGCGCTTGCTCTTGCGCCGGTCTGCGCTGTCGTACTGAAAGTAGTTTGGGATGCGGATCATGCGGCTGCCTTGCTGGATGCCGCGCAGGATGTGTGAGCGCACCGCAACCATCGCATAGGTCGAAAAGGCGAGGCCGTGCTTGGGGTCGTACAGGTCAATCGCACGCAGCAGGCCAATAACGCCGAAGTGGGCCAGGTCGTCTATGTCGTGTGAGCCAGCGAACCGCTCGCACTTCCAGGCCACCTTGCGGATCATGCGCCAGTGAGTCAAGACCACCCGCTCACGCGCCGCCTCGTCACCCCGCCTGGCGCGGTACACGAGATCGATAATCTCCTGCCGCCCCAGGATGGCATGGTCGATCAACTGGGTCGAGATGGTTTCAAAGTGTTCCACGCGGCCTCCCAGATGATGATGAACGGCAGGGTGACAATCAGCACAAGCGCCACCGCCCTGCCCTGCCCAAATAAACATCTCATGCTTGACTCTCTTTGCTCATGGCCTGCCTGAGTTGCGCATGGCGCTCTCTCACGCGGCTGGCGTAAGTGATGGCGTCGGACGCGCGGCGGTGCGGCTTCCTGAGCACCTTCGCATCGATCTTGCCCCGATACATCTTCACGCTGGCATTGGTGCGGATAGCGGCATAGTCCTTGTGATGCTTTACGCTGATGTTCATGGGGTGCTCTCTTTCTCTCCGATGTCGGCGCCCGCCAGGATCACCAATAGCACCGGCCCAACGAACAAGACCGCTACGAAGGCAATCAGAAATAGAAATATAAGCGTCATGTTCTTTCGGCCTGCTCCTGTTCTCGCTTGAGACGTTCCCTCTCATCGTCAGTGAGTTTGTTTAGCTCGTCATAGTTCAGGCTGTCAGGTTTGACCACGGCCAGAACGCGCTGAAGGGCCAGGGCGCGATCAATGCAGGCTGAGCACAGCTTGAGATTGAAAATGGCGGTCATCTCACTCCCACAGCGAGGGCATTTTACGATGTGTGGCATGGCGTCGTCTTCCTTTCGGTTTAGCGCCGTCCTCATCTTCCAGCTTTGGAAGTGTGGGCGGCTTGCGCCCGTTGAGCCGCTCGATCTCGCAATGGAGCGCGGCGGCCAAGTGAGACGCAAACAGGTTGGGGTGTGCGTTCATTAGGTCTTGGTAGTATTGGGGCCGCTCGCTCAGATCGTGCTTGGCTTGAGCAAGCGCCCGCTCGATCTGGGCGATAGTCATAGCGTTTCCTTCACCGTTGAAAAAAGCCGCCTAACTAGTATTAGGTGGAAAAATTCCGTCTAACTCCTCTTCCAGATTGAAATTACGGAACCTGCCCGCCCCGCCGCCAAGTCGGCTTCATGCGATTGTTGGGCGGCGCGTGCTACGGGTAGTCGGGCGTTGGGTTGTGGTCAGTTGGCATGACTCACCTCACAAACCAGGGGGCCGTAAACGTCAGGCAGGCATAGGCGCCGCTGGCGAAGCTGTTGAGCATCGGGTTGAACAGGAGCGCCAAGGCAAGTGATGCCAGCCACAGAATGAGTCCCAGTAAACGCTTGTACTTGGTCATGGTTTATTCCTTTTGGATGACGACTTGTTAGGCTCGGGCGTCGCGATCATCACTCGACGCCGCATTGAAGTCAATCTCATCCAGCCACATACTCCAGTTCTTGAGTGACTGGTTCAACCGCTCCGCGTGTTCATCATCACAGACGATGGTGCGCCGTATGGCCTGCTCGTGCGCCGCCACATGATCATCGAGAAATACGACCGAGCGCGTAAACTCAGGTTGACTGACCCACTCAGGCGGGTCATCGGTGACATAGGCTCTCTGATCGGTGTGCGAGTCGTGTCCGTATGATTCGGTCACTAAGTAAGGCATAATCAGGTGCCTGCTTTCTGTTGGATGGCGACAAGTTGACCCTTCACCCACCACTGGCGGCCAGAACGCTCAACGAACACCAGCAACCACAGTCCATCGGGAGATATGGGGGCCACGCCATTGCGTTCTTTGACCTCCATCGGTGTCCCCTTCACGCGGCTTGCAAAGGGTGTCCCATCGGGCCGGTCGAATATCTCTACCGCGTCAGCAGCCGCGATGACGTTGAACGGCGGCTCGGGCCAGGCTGGCTCGATCACCTTGTCTTTGGTGAAAAAACCAACCATGAAACCGCCTGGCATCTCGATGAACGCTTCGAGGGCGTCCGTCTCGACCAAAGTCTCAACACCGCCCGGCCTCAGGAGACGGATGTGGATGCCTTGTTCGTCGCTCATGGCAGGACCGTCAGGCTGGCATCATCGAAGAACGCCAACATGAAAGGTAGTGCCCAATTACAACGCCCCTGACCCACACCGCCCATATCGGCGAGCACAAAGACGGTCACGCGGTCGGCCAAGGCCACAGCATCAACGCTCACACGCCGCCAGTCCTTCGTACCATCTCGCCCTGCCCAGCGAATGCCGGTGACATCCGCATCTGTGCCGCCGTCAGGATCGATCCCGACTTCGAGCCGCGTGTAGACGTTGTTATCGTGTGGCAGGCTGAAATTGTCAGACTGGTTGGCCCAAGCGATTGAGCTGGCCGAGAAACGCAGGCGAGTGAAGCGCGGCACGCTCACCGTTTGAAACACGCCGCCGCGCCAGCATGTCCAGCGACCGACGATCCGCAGGCTGGCGTCACCGCTATTGACCGCCGCGGGCGATGCGCCCAGGCTCAGGCGCTCTGCGTTCGACTCAATGTTCTGTGACCGCACATTGAACACGGTCCAGTTGGCTGACCCTTGCTCAAAGCCTGGGTTGAGAAGTTGCACAGCGGGAGCATGGAGAGTCGGCGCAATCGTTGGCCGTGGTGTGGCGCTCGCGGTAGGCAATGGCGTGGCGGACGGCGCGTGGGTGGAGGTTGCAACGGGCGCAGGCGTAACCGCTTGACTCTGAGTCGGGGCGACACAGCTCACGCCGTTGGGGGCGAGATAGCAGGTCACGCCACGCGCTTCATCCACCCATACTTGAGGAGTGGGCAGGCTGGCGGGCTGAGACTGCGCGGGTAGATACAGGAGGATGGAGAGCAACGGAAGAATCAGAACGGCGGCGACTCTCGCGCCGATGTAGACAACGTTTTTCATGTCTGTTCCTTTTCGTCTGGTAGAAAACTTTCTATGTTGGCTTCCCACAGCCCCAGCGCTCCGCGCGACTGGATCGGCTCTGGGAACTTGTAGACGGTGTGAACGTGCCACATAAAGCGGCCGGGTGTGTAGTCACCGAATTGATATTCGGGATCGGGCGGCAGCTCGGTGTAGGGTGTGATCTGCTCAATCTTCCACAGGTCCACCACGCACAGGATCGCGCCACGCGGCAACTTCAGGCCGGCCAGGCAGTCGGAGAATGGTTGCACCCTGGCCAGGTGCAAGCCGTCCTCGCGCTTGCTGGCATGGATGGCGATAAGTCCGAGGTGCGCCGTTGCCCAATCGCGAGTCTCAATTCTTTTCGCGCCTATTGTCACCAAGGTAGCCCAGGGCTGAATCAACGAGAGTGCTTTCATGGTGGCCCTCAGAGCGTATGCGCGTCGAGGCCTTGCACTGCCGCCAGCCAGTCACCTGACCGGCGCGCCTCTGCCGCGATCTCTTTGGCAATGGTTTTGTCAATCTTCCAGTGCTCAACCGCCGTCCAATAGACGGTTGCCCCGTTCCCAGGCCCAATCAAGGCCATGGCCTCGCTCGGCACAGCGAGACCTTTCAGGCAATTCCCGATCACGGTGGTATTGGCGGAGTTGTAGCCAAGGTGCTGGCCGTTGGACGAAGCTGGGGCTTGGATGGGAGCAGGTGCGGGCGTGTGCCCGTTGGCGACCGATTCCACCTGCTGGGACTTGACCAACTCGGCGAGGTCGCCGCGCAGTTTCTTGGCTGGCTTCCAGTCACCGAACTTGATCAACGTCTCCCATACCATATTTTTCTCGGCGACCGTGCCGCTGACCACTCGCCTGAAACGCACATCCGTGCCCTTCTCGTCGTCGTCGCGTGAGGCATAGCGCTTGAAGATGCGCCCGTTCCACTCCATCTCGGTCCAGCCGAAGTCATCCCGCCAAGCACCCACCGCGCCGATGGTGGCAGGATCGAAGTTGGCATAGTGGCTGAGTGGTCGCCGCAGGTTGGGAGCCTTTGAGTCCGGGCGGGCAGACAAGGCGATCATATTGCTCTGGACCAGGGCATCGGCGATGTGCGACAATTGCTCCAGAATGTTCGCTAGGATGATGGAGGTGCCGTCCGGCACGTCAGTTGAGTCGGTTCCGGGGGTCATGTTCCACCTCATGGATTTGAAACGTAGGCGCGGGCTTTGGCGCACGCGCCATCTGAATCAGGCTGGGCAGTTCAGCCAGCAGTTTTTCGGCAGCCTCCACCGTCATTCCGATCCGCCGTTGGCTTTTGTCTGCCGAGGCTGGGGCGAACAGGACGATCACGCCCTCACCAGGCAGGGAAATTGCAAAGAGAGTGCTCATGGTGTTCCTCATTCAACGGGTACGATTTTGCCGTCCTGCACGGTGTACGGTTTGTTAGGCTCGATTCCGTTTTCTCCCACGATAGCAGTCAATAACACGCGCTTGTTGGCGTCGATATAGCTCCAGATCAAGCTAGCGCGGTCGCCGCCGGTGAGCATTGCGCGGTGGCCGCCGGTGAGCGTTGCGCCGTCGCCGCCCGTGAGCATTGCGCGGTGGCCGCCGGTGAGCGTTGCGCGGTGGCCGCCGGTGAGCGTTGAGTCGTCGCCGCCGGTGAGCGTTGCGCCGTCGCCGCCGGTGAGCGTTGAGTCGTCGCCGCCCGTGAGCATTGCGCGGTGGCCGCCGGTGAGCATTGCGCGGTCGCCGCCGGTGAGCGTTGCGCGGTTGCCGCCCGTGAGCATTGCGCGGTGGCCGCCGGTGAGCGTTGCGCGGTGGCCGCCGGTGAGCGTTGCGCGGTCGCCGCCGGTGAGCGTTGCGCGGTAGCCGCCCGTGAGGATCAGGCCATGTATCGCTGTACCAGGTGGAGCGTGCTTGTAAATCAGTTGGGTGGCTTCAGCGCGTGATCCGCTCGCGGCCACGAAACAGCGCATCGCTTTGCTCTTACCCGTTCTTATATCGACCGTCTCATCCTCGAAAGAGATCACGGCCTGCCATAGAGAGTCAGCATTCCAAATCAACAGATCGGCATCTCCCGCGCCATTTTTGAGAAAGTGCAAACCGCCACCACATTCAGGGCGTAGGTTCCAGTCGGGAGCCTCCGCCCATCCACTGTCGGGCCACTGGTACCCACCGTGAGATGTACCATCCATCTTGGATGTGCGCAGACCCCATACAATCGGTCGCTCGCCTTTCAACAAGAGAGCCAGCTCGTCAGACTGACTCAAGGCTTGCGCCGGTGGGGTTGCAGTGGGTGTCGCCTTCTTAGGTTTCATTTTGGTAGTCATGGTGTGCTCCCGGTTGAGTAATCAGGCGTGCTTCCTGTATAAACAAAAAAGCCCGCCGAGTGTGGACACCAGCGGGCAGGCAGTTTTCTTAGGCGGCCAGCGCCAGGCGCATCCGGCGCACCGTCTTGCGGACTCCGTTCGGTGAGATGTGGAGCCGGTCGGCGATCTCGGTTTGCTTGTAGCCTTCCGCCAGCAGGTAGGCGACCTGGCGCTGACGTGGAGTCAGTGTCGCGAGGGTGCGGTCAAGTTCGACCAGCCACTCCCGCCGCTCAACGATCTGCTCAGGGCTGGGGCCGGGCAGCGCAATCAACTCATCGAAGATGGCGATCTCGTCGCCGTCATCGTCAGTGTAGACCGGCTCCTCGTACACACGCTGGCGCTCCAGCCCCTCACCCGCCACGATATTACGGCACTGCCAAGAGGCATAGCGCACTGAGTAGCCCGGCGTCTGACCGTCCAGCTTATGGCGATGGGTGAGCAAGCGCAGGGTGATCTGCTGGCTGATGTCGTCGGGGTCGTAGCCGGCGGCCTGGAACCGGGCGAGGCCTGCCAGCCGGGCGCGGAATGGTTCACTGTCGAGGAGTTGGGGGATGGTGGTCATGGCATCCGTTCCTGAGTGGTTATCTTTTCGTCTACGTCCTGTTTTACAGGACGCTGGGGGCAAAAAAAGAGTCGGCCTCGGCTCTCGCTCTGGCGACGGCATCGCGCATCTTCGCGCCCGAGATGGTGTTCAGGTAGCGGGCATAGCTGGGGTGTTTGCCGCTGTCTGCGTACTTGACAAACTGTTCGCAGGCGGTGAGCAGGTCAAGCCAGGGGATCGAGTCGCCGGGGGCTAGATCGACCTGCTCACCGTTGGGGTAAGGGTCAAAGCCCCGGACCTCTTCGAGGTGAGCGGCTTGCTGGCCGTTCATTTAGCACCACCCTGAGCCTGAAAGCGATGGGTGGGGATTTGAGCCTCAAGTAGCATGGTGTTTTATCCTTTCCTATAATTCACTATACCAGATAGTATAATGATTGTCAAGGGGATAAATCCGCGTGATAAACCCGCCCGTTCTGGTGCTCTTTGGCCCTGGCGCGATCCAGCGCCACCACGAGCGAGTCGGGCTTGCGGAAGGAGCGGAATCCCGGCACGCCGTTGGCAGACAGGAAAATGAAGTGGAACAACTGCGCGGCGTCGTCCTCCCGCATCTTGCCAAAGGCCAGAGTCCGTATGCGCGGGTCTGGCGTCTCGCCGTCGCTGGTGATGTGCTTGCTCAGGAACGCCACCTGATCGCCGTCATAGCTGACGGAGGCCGGCCCGCTGATGTGCTCCAACTCCTTCTTCCCAGCCTGCATCCCCGACTTCGTGAGGCGCTGAATGAACACGCCCGCGAGTTCCAGGTCACGGCAGATGCGCGCCAACTCCGTGCTGATGTGGGCGATGCGCTCCGTGTCCTCGCCGCGGATGCGGTCTTTCAGCAGGTTCATGTAATCCACCACAAACCACTTGATGCCGTCGCGCATCTTACGCCGCATGAGGTCGGCCCGCAGGGTGACGGTCGTCCAGTGGGTTTTGTCGCTCATCCAGACTGGCAGGCCAGAGATAAGGTTGGCAGAGTGAACGAAGCGCGACAGTTCTGCACCAGCTATCTTCCCCTGTCGAATGCGCTTGCTCAGAATGTCCGCGTGCGTAGCCACCAGGCGGCGGACGATGCTAACACCCCGCATCTCCATTTCGTAGATCACGCCTGGGTGCTTCTCGGCCGGCGTCGGCTCCGGGTCGAGTCGGTAGCCCGCCATCTGCAAAGCAAGTTGGCCGGTGAACAGACTCTTGCCTGCGCCCGGCTCACCAGAGATGATAAAACCCTCGGACAGTTGCAGCCCGCCGAGCGCCCTGTCGAGGTCTGCAAAGCCGGTGGGGATGCCGAAGACCTCGCGCGGGTCTTCCATGCGCGACTCGGTTTCGACCATGAGTTGATTGACGAAGGTGGAGATGGGCTGGGACTCATCCCTGGCGCGGGCAGTGTCCAGCAGCCGACGGGATAGCTCCAAGCGCATGGCGTCCAAGTCGGCCTCGGCATCATACGCGGTCTTGGCGATCTCGCCTGCCAAGTTGAGGATGCGCCTCCGCACCGCGTCTCGCTCCACGATGCGCCCATAGGCGGCGGCGTGCAGCGAGGTGGGCACGGCGTTGATCAACTGAGTCAGATAGGCTATCCCGCCCGCCTCGTCCAGTTGGTTGCGGCGCTCCATCTCCTTCGAGACAGTGATCACGTCAAGGGGGTTGCCCTCGCGGGCCAGGTGAGCGAACGCGCTCCACACCCACTGGTGTTTGATGATGTAAAAGTCACCCGACTCCAGGAACGCCGCGACCTCCTCGAAAGACTCCTGGTCGATCAACACGCAACCTAAAACGGCCTTCTCGGCTTCCGGTGAGTAGAGCGCGGAACCGGCGGGGCCGAACTGGATTGACTCAGTATCGTGGTTTGTCATGGCAGGTGTCCT
>Ga0247727_10001767_pt1 | contig 50369 bp, 53 predicted proteins | sample WisWelCaveWW1625_FD_202498 | JGI IMG/M metagenome (GOLD analysis project Ga0247727, IMG submission 202498) | Biofilm microbial communities from Wishing Well Cave, Virginia, United States - WW16-25 | ecosystem: Environmental > Aquatic > Deep subsurface > Groundwater > Cave microbial mat | place...
CTTCCCCTCGAAGCATCAACCGAAAACGTCTCCTCGCTGCCTGTGACAATCACTTCCTCGCTACCGTCCTATTTAAAATTTAGATGCGATTGCCCTGAGCTGGGGGGCAGTATAGCATCCTCGATAACGGCCAACGTGCTAAAATAGTTAAACCATGCCGAAACCTTGCCCATTTTGCGCGGAACAGATTCTTGACGAAGCGATCAAATGCAAACACTGCGGCGAGTTTCTGCTAGAGAAGCGTCCGGCCGAGCCTTGGTACTACCGAACCACATCGCTGGTCGTGATGTTTTTGACCATAGGCCCTCTGATGTTGCCGTTTGTGTGGCTAAGGCCGACCTTTAGCCGAAACACGAAAATTGCTTGGACGGTGGTTCTGTTGGCGCTAACAGGTTTGGCAAGCTGGGTGATAGCCTGGGCTTTCGGCCGCATCAGCAGCTACTACCGGATGATGATGTAACTAAAAGGAGAATGCATGAAAAAGGCGATGATCGCGATCTGTTTGGTTTTTGCAATGGCGAGCTCGCCAGCGGTTTGGGCTGGAGAGAACTGCGAGCACGGTTCCAAGACGGTTTTTGATCGTTCCGGACGCGTGGCTTCGACGGGGCCTGGTGCTTTCTGCAGCAAGTCGGATTGCAAGATGTGCGCCTTCAAACCGAGCAAAGACCACGCAGAGCAGCAAGGATCTGAGAAAAAGGGCTGCTGCGGTTCAAAATAGCCCTAGGCAAGGAGTCTGGCCCAATGATAGGACTGAGACTAAAGAGTAGGGGAGCGTGTATACGGACCGAGCGGCTGGACTTGATCGCCGGCACGCTCGAGATGGTGCGCGCCGAGATCCATGCCCGCAGGCACTTCGCGGAGCTGTTGGATGCCATCGTGCCGGCGCACTGGCCGCCTGAGCTCAATGATGAGCAGAGCATGGCTTATGGGCTGCGCGTCTTATCGGAAGCTCCGCACCAAGCCGGCTGGTGGTGCTGGTATTTTGTCCTTCGGCAAGGGCCGGACGGCCGCCGAATCGTGATCGGAAATGGTGGCATCAAAGGGCCGCCGATGGAAGATGGCACGGTTGAAGTCGGTTATTCGCTTTTGAATGAATTCCGCGGTTCCGGTTATGCCACGGAAGCGGTGCGGGGGCTTGTGGGCTGGGCTTTCGAGCATGAGCAGGTGCAGCGCGTGATCGCAGAGACGCTACCTGACATTACTTCCTCAATCCGCGTGCTTGAGAGAAGCGGTTTTCGGCTCATTGGGGATGGGGCCGAGCCGGGCGTGATCCGCTTTGAGTTATCGAGAGCGTCTTGGAAAGCTGAAAAAATTTAAGGGCAGTGGCAGATTAGCGCGAGCCCGTGATTTTCCAAGCATAGCAAGGAGGAATAGATGGGGCACGGAATAGGAATCCTGCTTTTGTCGGCGATCGGTGGCTATTGGGTGCTTGAGCGGGCGGATCGGCACAAAGGCGGTTTGAGAAAAACAGGTCAGGTTCTCGGCGCGGTTATAATCGCCGTGAGTTTACTGGGTGTGGCTTGCAAGGTGATGTCAGCCAGCTGTGGCGTCAAAGGGTTGTATCCTACTTCGGGTATGGGTAAGAAAGGCATGTGCCCTATTTCATTCGGATCTCACGACTTGCCGAGCACCTCAAACCAAACACAGTAAGATCAACGCAGCTTAATCAGGCGCTGGCACAGGTTCAAGCTTCGCCAGCGTTTTGACGGCGCATGTCATGTAGGGTAGAAGCCTGCGGAAAAAGATCGTAGAGGCTGTGCGCAACAGGATCATCATGTCGAGCCTTAACCCTAAGCGCTGAACGTATAACCTGTCGAATCGCAGTTTCTTCTTTACATCGGCTACCGTTGTGTCGTATCGGTAATAGACTTGGGCAAGGCCGGTGATACCTGGCTTTACGATATGCCGGTGGTGGTAGTCTGGAATGAGCTGATCTAACTGACTTACGAAGTGCGGGCGCTCAGGCCGAGGCCCGACCAGGCTCATAACACCTCGCAGCACGTTCCAAAGCTGGGGCAACTCATCCACATGTGAATGCCGGAGGAAGCCGCCGATGGGTGTAAGCCGCGGGTCGCCTGCGCCCGAAGACCATACAGGCCCGTTCGCCTCGGCATCGATCCGCATAGAACGGAACTTGTACATTCCAAACAGCGCGCCATTTTTTCCCACGCGAACCTGGCGGTAGAGAATAGGCCCTTTAGACGTGAGTTTCACTCCAAGGGCAACCAGCAGAAGCATCGGGCTAGCAAGGGTCAGAGCGGTCAGTGCGCCCAATAGATCCACCATGCGTTTGAGAGAGAGTTTGAGCGTTGAAATGGGGTATTGGAAGCGCCAAACCAGCGCGAACCGGCCAAGCTCGGATCGAACCGATAACGGTATGGCGGACAGCTGGCTGAAATACATCCACATGTGCGCCTCGCTCCTTGTGATGGCGGTTAAGAGAAAAAGAGAACCGGACTACCTGTCTATCCGGCAGTCCGGCCATCCTTGCAGCTTAGAAACTGAAGCTGTATGGGATCCGTGACTTTGCGCCCCCGCGTTCCCGCGGGTTTGCCTTTGTCAGAAGGCTAATTGTCTATTGGTTGAGTATGCATCAGATTGTCATAACTTATCAAGAGACAGAAAGTTACGTAAATTTATCTAGGCTTATACGGGATTACGCGATTTAAAGCGGCCTGCTGGAGAGAGTCATTCAAAACCGGCAAAGGGAGGCTGGGAATAAGATGGGGCGAGCGCGGTATGGCTGACCGTCGTGCAGGTGACATTCACGCTGATCATGTATGGATTGGGGGCATGCGTGTTGGCGATTGCTCTTTTGCCCGCGGCATTACTTTTTCAGGCGGTCTTTCACGCGACCATAGATCAGGTAGGCATACTTCGCATTCTGCTGCTATGTCTAACAGCCTCAATAGGATACTTCATTTTTGGCCTCTCTTTGATCGTGGTTACCGCACTCGTGCGGTTCTTATTTAGGCTGGAACTATCGGAAGGCACTTATCCTATGTTCTCACTAGGATCGGTCCGATGGGCGATAACCAATGCTCTGCAGCTTTTGATATGGATCACATTTGGTGATTTTATTCTGCTGACTCCGTTCGCATCCCTTGTTTACCGGCTGATGGGCGCAAAGCTCGGGCGCAATGTCCAAATCAACTCTAAATTCTGTGGAGACCTCTCGCTTCTTGAGATCGGAGATGGTAGCGTGATCGGCGGGCATGCCACGGTGATCGCGCACAGCTTCGAGCGCAAAGGCCTTGTGCTGAAGAAGGTTCGGATCGGTCGCCAGGTAGTGGTGGGTTTAAACGCGATCGTGCTGTGGTTGCCGCCGGAGCGGTTGTGCCTAAATATACCAAAATACAAGCCGGTACCATTTTTGTGGCGCGCGACCAGGATACGCCGCGGCATACAACGGAATTGAAGTAGGACTACACGCTTAATATCGCTTATAAAAAATTAGTTGTGCTTGTGCGCGTGAGTGATACAATCGTTCACATGAGCGTGCGCTCGAAAGCTCGAGCCCACTGATAAAGGCGTCCAGACACGGTCTGGACGCCTTTCTTTGTTCTCCGTGACCGGCGGAGGTTTAGTTGATGACGCTGTGGAATATTTTGATTGGCGCTGTAGCGTGTTACGGCGCGGCGCTTTCTACCTATCTCCTTGTCGCTCCTCGCATCAAACTGCAGCGTTCGTTGCAGGTTCATGTCACTATCGGCTACCTCAATCAAAGCGCGGGTTTAAGCGAGCCCATGCTCATGATTTCAGCGACCAACCGTGGGCAAAAACCTATCACGCTCAACGCCGTGGGCCTTAATTTGCCTGGCTCCGGGCCGGTTATGTTTCTTCGCACTGAAGGCGATGTTTCGATGCCGCATGCGTTAGCGTCTAGTAAGACATGTCGCTTTTGGATTCCGGCGCAGCGCGTTGCGCGCGCTTTGAAAGAATCCGGCGCTTCGGGGCGCGTGCGGATCGTTGGGTTACTTGCAGATGAAATGGATCGGGCTTATCGAAGCCGATCTTTTCGGTTTGACCGCGATGCTTACGAACAAGCCGCGGCGACAGAACCGTTTTCGGCGGCTGTCGTTGCGCCAGCGACGGTTGTAAGCTCAGGTGTAAGTGCGGCTCCTGTGACCAGCTTCAAGTGGTAGAAGAGGAGGAAGTGGATGCAGATTAGTAGCTCATTGTCGATTTGGGAGCGTTTATGGAGAAGAGCGCTTGAGACGGCGAGCGAACTGACAGACGGGATGATTTGGCAGGGCATGCTTCGCGCTCAACGCCAGCCCGAGGATGTGCGCCGCCATGCAGAAATCCTCTCGATGCTTAAGGGAATAGACCGCCTCTTCTTTCATGAGCTATCCCAGTATCCCGAATGGGCTCAAGATGTCGAGCTGCGCGGGCGAATTTGCTCATGGGTGAGTTCCATTCGCCGCATCAATACGGATACCGTCTCTTTAAAAATGCGCGGCAGCACGTACCGCTTTCATTTCACCAGCCGGCCTTGCGCTTCCGCGGACGGTGAGAAGCTGCACCACCATGGCACGCTGCAGCTTTTTATTAATGGGCGGCAGGTGCTTGGCCTGAAGCTCGTGCAGGATGATGAAGCGCTTGACGTGGATTGGCATGAGGTGGATATCGACACGTTTGTGAACGGCAATTGGGTTGCCGATCTGAAGAGTCTAAGCCAGCAGATTCTATCTGAAAATCGCGTGCGAGAACCTCATCCCTCAGATGCGACCGCTCAGCTGGTGCGGTAGATTGTGCTTTTGACAACCGAGTGAGTTGCTTCAGAACGGCAAAAGCGCAGTCTTCGGACACAGCATGCCCTTACGATCGGCCGTCGGTCGTGCTACTATCATCAAGTGTCTGACTGTTTTTTGATGACCGCGTTTGCCGCAATCGCCTTCACCATCAGCTTATTGAGAGGAATATGCCTCGCTTGACGGCAAGTATTGTGATTGGCATGTTTTTATTATTCGGCGGTGCGCCGGTATTCGCTGGACCGGATCGGGGCACGGTTATTGATGATCCCCGCTACGTGGTCTATTTGCCGCCGGAGATGAATAGCGGGGATAAATACCCGGCGGTGTTTGCTTTGGGGCCGGATGCAAACGCGCGCGCTGCGGCGGATTTGTGGGTGCCTGTCGTGCAAAGCCGCGGTTGGATCATCGTCGCATCCAAAGAATGCCGGAACGATTTAACGTTTACTGAGTTGATGCCTAAGCTCGAGTTGGTAATTAAGGATGTTTTGAGCAAACACCCGATCGACCGCACGCAAGTGTTGGTCGCGGGGTACGCCGGAGGCGCCATGGCCGCGCACGCGCTGATATTCGCGCATCCGGATTGGTTTGCGGGGCTTGTGGTTAATACCGGAATGATCCATCCCTCATATACCCAGCAGATCGCCGCTTATCCTAAGGGAAAACTTGCGGTCTTTTTAGCCAGCCCGACGGACTATCGATACGACGAAATGCAAAACGACCGGCAATTTTTAGAGAATTTGGAATGGAAGACCGAATGGATCGATTTTGAAGGCGGGCATATGCCGGCGCCTGTGGCCGCTTACGAGCAGGCCGCCCGATGGCTGGATCAGCGCTTGCCGCGGCCGGTCGTTCCGCGCGCAGAAGGCGGTGTGTCGCCCGGAACGCAACCTATGCCTGCCGATGATGCTGCTAAGGACTCATCGCTCGGGGCTTTGCAGGATCAAGATAAGGGAGACAACGAGTAGGATGGCCGCAACACGAGTCGGCATACGCGGCTCTTTTGGAGTTTGGGTTGTCTGTCTATTTGCCTTCGCCGTCATCGCAGCGCCGTTTGTTGGCGCTGAAACGGTGCGTTTAAAGAACGGCAACACGCTGCGCGGGCAGATTGTGGAGAAAACCCAGACGAACCTCGTGATCGACCTGCCTAACGTGGGAACCATGACTTTCGCGATGAGCGAAGTCGCTTCCATTGAAGGAGAAGATGAGGAAGGTGCGCTCTTTACGCATGCGATCCAGTTGGTGAATGAGAATACGTTGTATGGGCGTATTGTCGAAGAGACGGCTGACCGCTTGACGGTGAATATTCCAGGAACTGGCGAGCTGACTTTTGCTTCGGCGGAAGTCGCTTCGGTAGAGCCGCTTAGCCAGGAGCGCATTGAAGAGCTTAATCAAGAGTTGGCGGCGGATACGGCCGCTAGAGCTGCCGCTAGAACCATCGCTGGCTCCAATCAGCGCGCAGGTTTATCGACTGGCTTCGAAGATGACGAATCCGCGATCGAACGCGAGATGCAAGCTCGCCGCCAGGAAACCACGATGAAATTGGATCAAGCCCGGCAGCTTGCTACCCAGTACCAATCACTGCAAGGCGGCGGGCGTATTACTTTGAATCCCGCTACAGGGCTGGTTCAGGGCACATCGCCACAAGAGATGCTCAGCGCGCAGAATCCGCTTGCCGGGGTAGTGATGGAGTATGTGCTTAAGGCTTGGGCGATTCTGGGCATCTGGTTGGTGTTGATCTGTTTTGCGGTGATGATTTTTTACGCCGTTGCCCTTAGCCGCATCGCGGTAAGAACCGACACTGAGAATGGATGGATGGCGTGGATTCCGCTTGCGCATACCTACCTGGCTATTCAGGTCGCTCGCCGGCCAGGCTGGTGGCTCATCCTTTATTTTGTTCCGCTTGTGCAAATTTTGGTGGATGTGCTGGTATGGATGGGAATCGCCGAAACTTGCGGCAAATCTCGCTGGTTTGGATTGTTGACGCTGCTTCCGTTTGTTAACGTGCTGCTCATCGGTTGGCTGGCATTCGGCAAGGATCGCGAAAACAAGTCCACGGGTCTAGCTGCCTGAGCGGTTAGATCCTATTTGAGCCGTCTTTTTCCAAAGACGGCTTGTAAGCTGGCCCCATCGTTGCCCGCCGACTCACTTACCATGGATCCGATTATCATCGCGGTAGCTGACACATTAGGTTTGGCCCGCCCCGCAGACGAGGCGGGGCTCGTTTTTTTGCAGCAATTGCTTGAGCTTCTGCAAACGCCGCCAGCGCGCTCTGTGCATTGGATTCGGATGGACCCCGAGGAGATCGCCGTACGCGCGCAGCTTGCCGAGCGGGCTATGGATCGTTCGCTGCGGCTTGCTCAATTGCGTCAAGATGCGTTGATTGAGTGGACAGAGTCTATGAGCGATGAGCCTTGGGAGGCGCGTCTTGAGCGCTTGCGCGAACAAGGCCGCCCTCCGTTGGCTTGGTTGCGTCGGGCATACTGGGAGGATTGGCTGTTGCGGCGCCGGTTTTTTTCTCGTGTTTTACCTTCTAATCGACAGTGGACGCAAGCGCTCGAGCAGGCGATAGAGCGGTCAAATCTCGAGCGATGGATGCGCAACCACGACGGCTCTTTTTGCGATCGATTCGAAACCGATTACGAAGGCGAGCTTACCGATTGGCCATCCTTGTGCGCGGCTTTGCGGTGGGTGGAGCGTTTGCAAATCTTACTCGAAGCTCGCCCTGTTTCGGAGGCTATTGCCGCGCATGTGCGCGAGCCCGGAAAGTTGTCCGCCATGATCCGCTCGGTGCTGGCCGCGCTTAACCGGTCTATCGGCTTACCGTGATCATGACCATAGCGCTTGGTATAGCGATGGTTATCTTCTTGTATTACGTAGCGGCGGCAATCGAGCTGATGCGGGGCAATCGTTCGCTGCCGTGGCTGCGCGATGCGCCCAGAGAAGAGCCGACTGCGCTTCCATTCGTGTCGGTGATCATCGCGGCCAGGCAAGAAGCCGATACGATTGAGCCTGCGCTCTGCTCGGTGCTGGCGCAAGACTATTCTCAGTACGAAGTCATCGTCGTGGATGACCGTTCGGAGGATACAACCGGCGCTATTCTCGATCGCATAGCGCAGCGCGACTCTCGTTTGTCGGTGCTCCACATCAAGGAGCTGCCCGCCGGATGGTTGGGCAAAAACCATGCGCTGTATCAAGGCACGCTGCGTGCGCGGGGCCAGTGGTATCTTTTTTCAGACGCGGATATCGTTATGGACCCTTCCACGCTCCGTCGCGCGGTCAGTTGGGCGCAAGCTTTGCGCGCCGACCATTTGGTCGCCATTCCGCGCATAGTGACCCGGCATGTTGGGTTGGAAGGGTTTGTCTCGAGTTTCGTGGTTGGATTCGGGCTGTGGTATCGCATCTGGCGCGCGCGCACGCAGGACCGGCGGTACTACGTAGGCATCGGCGCTTTCAATTTTGTGCGCGCTCAGACTTATCAAAATGCCGGCACGCATCGCGCTATCGCGCTTCGGCCCGATGACGACATGAAGCTGGGAAAAATCATCAAACAGTCCGGCGCCCACCAAGAGCTGCTGTTGGCGCCTGATTTGATCCATGTGGAGTGGTACCCGTCGCTGCGCGCGCTGATCGCCGGCCTGATGAAGAATTCTTTTGCCGGAATCGATTACAGTTGGATAAAGCTCGCGGTGACGCTGATAGTGATCGGCGGGTTGCACGTATGGCCGTGGATCGCGCTGGCCGCGACGCGTGGCGCCACCCAAGGATTGTACGCGCTTACCGTGCTCATGATTCTCGCCATGGCGGGGGACAACGCGCGCTTTCATTGGTTTCGCCGGTGGATAGGCTTGCTGGATCCGTTTGCGGCCTTACTGATTATTTACATTTTGGTCCGAGCGGCTATCTTGACGACGTGGCAGCAGGGAATCCGCTGGAGAGGAACCTTATACCCGCTCGCGGCGCTTAAGGCGAATAACGTTTGACGGGCGAGATCCGTTCTTGAGGGTCACGCATAGGTTTAACGTATAAGGGGGGTGCACATCGAGTTGAGGAGGGTGCGTTGTGATCGTCTATTACGGTTATGAAAAGTGCTCTACCTGCCGCAAAGTAAAGGCGTGGCTTAAGTCTCGCGGCATTGATATAGAAGAGCGCGATATCACGACAGAGCCGCCGCCAGTATCTGCGCTGCGCGCAATCTTAAAGAGCGGCAAGTATCGGTTGGCGGATTTGTTCAACCGTTCAGGCGAGCTGTATCGCGCGATGAACATGAAAGAAAAGCTCAAGAAGCTTTCTGATGAAGAGGCGCTGGCCCTTCTGGCTAAACATGGACGGCTCGTTAAACGTCCGATTATCACCGATGGTAAGCGCCATACGGTGGGATTCGACGAGCAGCGCCTGCAAATTTGGCAAGAATAAATAACGGATAAGATGCATGGCATCCCTTTTGATCGTTGGGTGCGGATACCTTGGACGCACGCTTGCGCGCGGCGCTGTTCAAGACGGTTGGACGGTTTGGGGCATGCGGCGCAGCCCGTCAGCCGCGGACGCTATTCGTAAAACGGGAGCGCAGCCGATCATTGCCGATATCCGCGAATCGCCGGAGGCTAAAGCGTTGCCGAATGCCGATTATACCGTATGCGCGTTGGCGCCCGCGCGGGGCGAAAATTATGAGCGCGTGTATGTGGATGGGGCTAAAGCGCTCGCGCGCGCGTTGCGGGAGCGCCCGCCGAAACGCTTGGTGTGGGTTTCGAGCACCAGCGTTTACGGCCACAGCGACGGCAACTGGATCGATGAGCGAACGCCCGCTTATCCGCGCGCTGATTCCGCCAAGCGGCTCCTTGAGGCCGAGCAAGTCATTTTAGCAAGCGGCCTATCCGCGATAGTACTGCGATTGGCCGGCATTTACGGCCCCAGCCGCACGCGCACGGAGCTTTTGCACCGCGCGAGCCCGTCGATCTATGCCGATGGGTATGTGAATCAAATCCACGTCGAAGATGCCGCCGGTATGCTGCGTTTGTTGCTTGAGCGGGGGCTTGCCGGCGAAATTTACCTTGGCGTTGATGACGAGCCGGTTTTGCGGCGAGAGTTTTACCCGTGGCTTGCCGAGCGCGCCGGAATTGTGTATCCGCAGCCGCCCACCGATTTGCCGGCGCCAAGAGAGGCTTCCAGCAAGCGCTGCTCGAACGCGAAGATTAAAGCTTTGGGTTACTCGCTGATTTACCCCGGCTGGCGCGAGGGGTTTGAGGCGGCGCTTGCGCAGGATGCTTCAAACCGCGCGCCCGAGGAATAAGGTTGAAGTGCGCAGCGCCGAGGCGTATGCTGAATTTAAGCATTTTCGTCATCTTAGGGAGCCTGACAACAGGAGGCGTGCCATGGCCAATACTCAAATATCGCTTTGCGGCGGCGACAAGTGCTGCCCGGTTGTAGAGATCGACACAGCCAAGCGTGAAGTCAAAATCGGCGAAGAAGGCAATCTCGTGACGCTTGATCCGCGCGCTTGGAACACGCTCGTCGAGAAGATTCGCTCAGGCGAGCTCAAAGCGATCTAAGAGCCGTTTGCGTTAGCGCACGACGCCCCGCCAGCATGTAGCGAGCGGGGCGCGTTGTGTTGTGCGCCGATCACACTCCTAAAGCCTTCCGAGGGATATTATGGGATTCAGCTGTGGCATTGTCGGACTGCCCAATGTCGGCAAGTCGACCATTTTTAACGCGCTCACGCGCGCATCGGTTCCGGCCGCCAATTATCCGTTTTGCACGATCGATCCGAATGTTGGGGTGGTGCCTTTGCCGGATCCTCGCCTGGCCAAATTAGTCGAGTTGGTCCCCACCGAAAAGATAACACCGACCGTCATGGAATTCGTCGACATCGCCGGCTTGGTCAAAGGCGCAAGCCAAGGCGAAGGGCTGGGCAACCAGTTTCTGGGCCATATCGCGCAGGTAGAAGCCGTCGCTCATGTTGTGCGCTGTTTTGACGATAATGACGTCGTGCATGTCAACGGCTCGATCGATCCGGCGCGCGACATCGACACTATCAATACCGAGCTTGCGCTGCGAGACCTGACCATCGTCAACTCCACGATGAATCGTTTTGAAAAGCAGGTAAAGTCCGGCGATAAGAAAGCGGCGCAGGCTGTCGAAATCTTAAAGCGAGTCATGGTTCCCCTGGATCAGGGAAAGCCCGCTCGTTTTGTGACGGCCCAATTCTCAAGCGCCGAGCAAGAGGTTGTCCGTTCGCTGAACCTGCTGACGGCAAAACCGGTGATGTATGTCGCCAACGTGTCCGAGCAGCAGGCGGCCAAGGGCGACAGCCCGTATGTCGACATAGTCCGCAAGATCGCGCAGCCCGAAAAAGCTCCCGTTGTCATCATTTGCGGGGCAATCGAGGCGCAGATCGCGACTCTTGAGACCGAAGAAGAGCGCGTCGAATACCTTTCGGCTGTAGGATTGACCGAGCCTGGTTTGAATCGCCTGATTCGAGCCGGTTACGATCTCTTGGGGCTGATCACATTCTTTACCGTAGGCGAGAAAGAGGACCGTGCTTGGACGATCCGCCTTGGCTCAACCGCCCCGCAGTCGGCTGGAAAGATCCATTCGGACATGGAACGCGGGTTTATCCGCGCCGAAGTGATCGCCTACCAAGATTTCTTGGCCTGCAAGAGCGAGTCAGCAGCGCGCGAGCAGGGCAAGCTGCGCTTGGAAGGTAAAGAATACGTTGTCCAAGACGGCGACCTGATGCATTTTCGGTTCAGCGTCTAGCGATCAGACCCTTTGCGCTCGTTCGCCGCGCCGATTCAGCCCACAGATATCCCCTCGATGAAAAAGCTGATCGTTTACGATCTTGACGGGACGTTGGTGGATACGCTCGATGACATCACCGCATCCGCTAACTATATGCTGCGCGAATTTGGCGCTGAAACGATCGATCGCGACGTAGTGCGCCGCTATGTGGGGCGCGGCTTGCAGACCCTCGTTCAGCGTTGTTTAGGAGCGCAAGATGAAGCGCGCGTCGCGGAGGGTATGCGGGTTTACAGGCGCTACTACAGCCAGCATATGCTGGATAAGAGCAGCGTTTACCCAAACGTTCGCGAGGCGCTGACGCACTTTCAGTCGCGCGTTCAGGCGGTTATCACCAATAAACCCGATCCCTACGCCACACAGATGCTGCAGGCCTTGGAGCTGGCTCCTTATTTTTCGCAGATCATCGCCGGTGACGGCGCCTATCCCAAAAAACCGCATCCTGCTTCGCTACAAGCGCTTATGGAGAATGCCGAGGCTAGCCCAGACCAGACGCTATTTATCGGCGATAGCTGCGTCGATATCGAGACCGGACGCGCGGCCGGCGTATTGACTGTAGCGGTGAGCCATGGCCTTGAGGATGAAGCGGATCTGGTTCGCGCCCAACCTGACCGATTGTTCGCCGATTTTGGCGAGTTGCTTGCCTGCGCGCGCCGCGAGACTTGGTAGACAAACGGCGGGGTTAAGCGAAGCGCGCTAAGCTGTTGATTTACACCCTTCTTTCGTCGGTGTTATACTACGCCTACTCTTATATAAACGCATAACCCGCTAGGGACTATGGCCGGACATTCCAAGTGGAAAGGCATAAAACATAAGAAGGCCATCGTTGACGCGGCCAGGGGCAAGGTCTTTACCAAAGTGATCCGAGAGATCACCGTGGCCGCGCGTTTGGGAGGTGCCAGCCCTGAGGCCAACTCCCGCCTTCGGATGGCGATGATTAAGGCGCGCGAAGCCAACATGCCGAAGGATTCGATCGAGAAAGCGATCAAGAAGGGTACAGGCGACCTGCCTGGCATTAGCTACGAAGAAGTGATCATGGAGGCTTATGGGCCGGCAGGAGTGGCCGTGCTGGTCGAATCGCTCACCGATAACAAAAACCGTACCGCTCCTGAGCTGCGCAGCTTGCTCAGCAAGCACGGCGGCAATCCAGCGGGCGCCGGCAGCGTGTCTTGGATTTTTCAGAAGAAAGGCGTTATTTCCGTTCCCTTACAAGGTGTGAGCGAAGACAAGCTTATGGAGCTGGCGCTGGAAGCGGGCGCGGAAGATTTTAAAGTTGAAGCGGAGCTTGCCACGATCACCACTTCACCCGCTACGCTTGAGGGGGTTCGGCAAGCTTTGGCGGCGAACAAGGTTACCGTTGAATCGGCTGATCTGACGATGCTGCCGACGACTACCGTTCGCGTGGAAAACCTTGAATCAGCCAAGCAACTCTTGGCCTTGCTGGATGCTTTGGAAGAGCATGAAGACACGCAGCACGTGTACGCGAATTTCGATATTCCGGATGAGCTGCTGGCGCAAGTTTCTTGACGGGAACGGATGATAATACTGGGCATCGACCCCGGGTTAAATGCCACAGGCTACGGCTTTATCGATGCGCAGGCCGGGCGCTGCACGCTGATCACAGCGGGCGACATACGACCCCCGCGCCGGCTACTGTTCCAAGAGCGCATTGCGCAGATCCATCGCTCGCTGACGACGCTTGTTCAGCTGCACAGGCCGCACACGGCCGTGCTTGAGAAAATTTTTACGCATCAGCGTTTTCCGACAGCGGCTTCGCTGATGGCGCACGCGCGGGGAGTAGCCTGTTTAGTGGCGCAAGAGCAAAACCTCGTGCTGGCGGAGTATTTGCCGACGCGCATCAAGCGCGCGCTGACCGGTCGCGGGCATGCGAACAAAGATCAGGTCAGCCGCATGGTGCAGCATTGGCTGGGCACGCTGGATCCGTCATGGTCTTCGGATGCGACGGATGCGCTTGCGCTGGCCATCGCGCACGCGCATATGGAAACAAGCAACGCCGTGTTTTTAGCGGCGCGTTAGGAGACGTTGTCGTTATGTTTGCAGCTAGCGCGTGTCGGGGCCTCGCCGGATGATTGCGCGCATTCGCGGCACGATTCGGCAAATCGGCGATCTTCACGTATTGGTCGATGTGCAAGGCGTCGTTTATGAGGTTTTGGTCGCTCCATCGGTGCTGCGTACCCTGCAGGATCGCCTGACGCCTGAGGCTGAAATTGAGTTTGTGACCTTTCACTATCAGCAGCTTGAAGTCGGCCGCGGCATCCCCATATTGATCGGATTTCTCAACGAAGTGGAGCGCGAGTTCTTCTTGCGGTTTATCTCTGTTTCGGGCGTAGGGCCGCGCGCGGCGCTTAAAGCGTTGACGCAACCCATTCCGATTATCGCTAAAGCCATCGACGACGGCGATATGGCGCTGCTTAAGTCGCTGCCGGGTATCGGCGAGCAGCGCGCGAAGGAAATCATCGCTAAACTGCAGGGCAAGGTGGGCAAGTTCGGACTTATTCAGGCCAAAGGCTCGTCCGAAGCCCCGTCGGCCGCTGTGCCGGCGCCTATCGAAGAAGAGGCGATCGCTATTTTGGTGCAGCTCGAATACAGCCGATCCGAAGCGCGCGACATGGCCCGGGCGGCGCTGGCGCGCAATCCCAAGATTAAGTCATCCGAAGAACTGCTCAATGAAATTTACCGCCAGCAGCGCTTGGTGACGAGCCCCGCATGAGCGCGCGCGAGCCGATCCCAATGCCTCCTGCGCTTATGCCAGGGATGGAGAACGACGAAGATCGCGTTCTTAATCTCAGCCTTCGCCCTAAACTCTTAAATGAGTTCGTCGGCCAAGAACAGGTGCGCGAAAATTTGCGCGTGGCGATCCAGGCGGCCAAGCGGCGCGATGAGCCGCTTGAGCATTTGCTCATGGCCGGCCCGCCGGGTTTGGGAAAAACCAGCATCGCGCATATCGTGGCTAACGAGCTGGGCGCAAAAATTACCGCAACCAGCGGCCCGGCGATCGAGCGCGCGGGCGACTTAATCGGCATCCTCACCAACTTAGGGTCAGGCGACGTGCTGTTTATCGACGAGATTCACCGCCTTTCTAAAGTGGTGGAGGAATTTTTATATCCCGCGATGGAGAATTTTGAAATCGACTTTGTGATCGATAAAGGGCCTTACGCCAAGACGATCAAGTTTCACTTAAAGCGTTTTACGCTCATTGGCGCCACTACGCGCGCGGGCCTCTTGTCTAACCCGCTGCGCAGTCGTTTCGGCATGATTTATCACCTTGAGTTTTATCAGCCGCAAGACCTGAAGAAGATCATTCTGCGCTCCGCCTCGATTCTGGGAATGGATTTGGATCCCACTGTCGCCGACGTCATCGCTTGCCGCGCGCGCGGCACGCCCCGCATCGCCAACCGCCTGCTGCGGCGCGTGCGCGATTACGCGCAGGTCAAGGCAAACGGCGTGCTTTCCGTAGATTCGGCGCAAGATGCTCTGGCCGCGCAGGGAATTGACGCGTTCGGTTTGGATAGCATCGATCGCCGCGTGCTCAAAACGATCATCGACACGTACAGCGGAGGTCCGGTGGGCATTGACGCGCTCGCGGCAGCTCTTAACGAAGAGCGCGATACGATTGAAGACATCGTCGAGCCGTTTCTTTTAGCCTCGGGATTGCTTAAGCGCACCGCGCGCGGCCGCAAAGCGACGCGCTTGGCTTATCAGCATTTTTCCGGCCTGAAGAATCAAGAACTTGAGCTTTTCGCATCCAAATGAGCCAGGATATGCAGGCGCTGGGGCGGGGTTTGATCGTGATGGGCGCGATGGTTACTCTGGCAGGGTTTCTGGTTATGATCTCAGGTAAGTTGGGATGGATCGGGCATCTGCCCGGCGATATCCGCATAGAGCGGCAGGGTTTTTCATTTTATTTCCCGCTGGGCACTTGCATCGTCATTAGCTTAATTATCAGCGTCGTGATATGGATTATGGGGCGTTTCCGCTCATGAGGCTAAGGCGCCTGTTTTGCGCAGTATCTGCGGCCGCCGTTGCCGGCTCATTTTTGATCGGCGCCTCGCCATTTGTTTTTGCGCAGTCGGCGGCGGAGACGATCCGGGTAGCGATCTCGCAGAACGAGCCTGAGGTCAACTTGAAAGTGCATGGCCGCTTTACAGTAAAATCGCTTGAAACCGGTGAGTCGCTGCATACCGCTGGTAAGCTCGAGCAAGTTGCCGTTCGCGCGACAGCTAAGGGGCTTTTTTTGGGCGAGCAGGCTTTTGCGGTGCCAGGCGTTCGGGTTGAGTCGCAGCGCGATGCCGCGATCAACGTAAACGGCCGGCACTTGCGAGGGGCGATTGAGATCGTGCGCCGCCCCAACAATATGCTGCAGGTGGTCAATGCCGTGCCGCTTGAGGATTATTTGCGCGGGGTGCTCAGCAAGGAAGCTCCGGATTACTGGCCCAAAGAAGCACTGCGCGCTATCGCGATCGCGGCGCGCACGTATGCCGTGTACCAGCGGCTGACCAAGGCGAGCGAAGCATTCGATGTCCGCGCGGACGTGTTTTCTCAGGATTATGGAGGTAAGAGTTCCGAGAAACTAGCCACAACCCGCGCTGTAAAAGACACCGCCGGCCTGATCATCGTCTACCAGGGTAAATCGTTTCCGGCTTTTTATCACTCGACATGCGGCGGCAAGACCGAGCACGGTCGTGTGATGGGCAAGTTCAACCTGCCGCCGCTTGCGGGCAATGTGGTCTGCCGGTATTGCTCGGCCTCGCCGTTTTTTTCGTGGCAGCGGCGTTTGACGCGCGCCGACGTGAGCTGGGCGCTGCGTAAGAACCCGCAGGGCGCCGTGGGGCGGGTGCTTTCGATGGAAGTGTCCAAGCGCACGCCGACCGGGCGCGTCGAGCAAACGGTTATCGTGGGAACCGAACGCACGGTTCGCTTGACCGGGTACGAGCTGCGCGCTTTATTCGGATTCGAGCGCATCCGCAGCCCGCTTTTAACGATTTCCGAGATGAATGATGATTTTATTTTAGACGGCCATGGCTGGGGACATGGCGTCGGTTTGTGTCAATGGGGAGCCGCGGAGCTGGCTCGTCGAGGCATGACCGCGGCGGAAATTTTGGCGTACTATTATCGTGGCGCAGAGCTGGTGCAACTGAGCGCGTTGGGCGATCAGCTTGCGCCGATAACAGGAGAGTAATTATGGATTCGAGCGGTCCGGGCATGTTTCAGGGGCTTATCCCCCTTATCTTTATGTTTGGCGTTTTTTATCTGATCGTTTTTCGGCCCCAGATGAAGACGCAGAAAGAGCATCAGAAGATGCTTCAGGACCTTAAAAAGAACGATCAGATCGTCACGACAGGCGGGATCATTGGCACGATCGTGAACCTCAAAACGGATGCGGTAACGCTGCGCGTCGATGACAATGTGCGCATCGAAATTGAGCGCTCGGCCGTCGCTAAGTTCTACAAGGACCGGCCGGAGACCCAGGAGAAGAAGAGCTGATGTTTCCATCGAGTTTTCGCTGGCGCGTTCCTGTTTTTTTCGGCGTCGTTGCCTTGTCTTTGTGGTTTTCGCTTCCTCTAAAGGAAAAAATCAACCTAGGGTTGGACCTTCAAGGGGGGATGCACTTGGTTTTGAAGGTAGATACCTCGAAGGTGCCTCCCGAAGCGCGTAACCAAGATGTGACGGCTGTCGCTTTGGAGATCCTGCGCAACCGCGTCGACCAATTCGGCGTGCGCGAGCCGGTTCTTCAGCGCCAGGGAGCCGACCATATTCTCATTCAGCTGCCCGGCATTACTGACCGCGAGCGCGCGCTTAAGTTGATTGGAAAGACGGCGCTTCTTGAGTTTCAACTTGTCTCGGAGAATCAGCGCCTCAAGCAGCAAGCGCTGGATGGAAAAGTGCCGGATGGCTACCGGCTGGCTGAAGGCGAAAACCGCCAAGCATACTTGCTTGAAACCGGGGGCACGCTCACCGGTGCTATTCTTGCCGACGCGCATGTGGATGTAGGTCAGATCGGGCTTCCCGTTGTCAATTTTCAGCTGACCAAGGATGGGTCGGTTGCTTTCGGCAAACTGAGCGGGTCTAACATCAACCGCCAGCTGGCGATTGTCCTGGACGGCGTGGTGATGTCGGCTCCGGTGATCCGCGCGCGCATCACCGACCAAGGTGTTATCGAAGGCCAGTTCACCCGCGAGGAGTCGCAAGACCTAGCCATCACTCTTCGGGCAGGCGCACTGCCTGCGCCGATTATGGTTGAAGAAGAGAGAACTGTAGGCCCCTCTCTTGGACAAGACTCCATTAAGGCCGGCCTTACAGCAACGGCGGTCGGCGGCTTTTTAGTCCTTGTGTTCATGGCCATGTATTACCACGTGGCCGGCATCATTGCGGTAATCGCGCTGGTCTTGAACTTGCTGTTGATCCTGGGTGGTTTGGGCTATATGCAGGCGACGCTAACGCTGCCCGGCATCGCCGGTATGATCCTGACGCTGGGTATGGCGGTCGATGCGAACGTGCTGATTTATGAGCGTATCCGCGAAGAATTAGCCGCCGGTCGCTCGCTTGGCGCCGCTGTCGCAGCGGGCTATGAGAAGGCTTTTTCTGCGATTCTCGACTCAAATGTGACGACGATTATTTCGGCGTTGTTTCTTTACTGGTTCGGAACAGGTCCGATCCGCGGTTTTGCCACGACGCTGATCATCGGTCTTTCAGCCAGCATGTTCACAGCGCTGTTTGTGACGCGCATTATTTTTGATTGGCTCTTGAGCGTAAACTTTCTCAAAACGCTCACCATGGCCAATTTGATCAAGAGCACCAAAATTGATTTCTTGGCAAAGCGAAAAATCTGCTACACGCTTTCGACTTTTCTTGTGGTCGTAGGAGCGGTGGCGTTTGTTGCGCGCGGTGACAGCCGCTACGGCATTGACTTCTCCGGAGGCCTGTTGCAGGAGTACCGTTTCAGCCAACCGGTGAGCGCGCCTGAGCTGCGCGATACGCTGAGCAAGGCCGGCGTATCGGATGTCGTGATTCAAGAGTTCGGCAGCACCAAAGAGTGGTTGATCCGAACGTCGGATGATTCGGATCAAGAGGTGCAAGAAACCGTGGCTAAGACCGATGAAGCCCTTAAAGCCGCGCATGCGGATCTGAGCCCGGAACGTGTTCGTATGGAGCGCGTCGGCCCGACGGTTGGCGCGATCCTTCGCCAAAAAGCGTGGCTGGCCATTCTCTGGTCGATGGGCGGCATTCTGCTCTACATCGCTATCCGTTTCAAGCATTTCGACTTTGCTTTTGCCGGTATCGTGGCGTTGATCCACGATGTTGTCGTGGCAGCCGGCATGATGTGCATTCTCGGAAGACCCATCGATTTGTTGACGATCACCGCGCTGATGACCATCGCCGGTTATTCGATCAACGATACGATCGTGATCTATGATCGCGTGCGCGAGAATATACGCCTTAAGCGCAAGCTCAGCTTGCCTGAAGTGATCAATTTGAGCGTCAATGAGTGTTTGGGGCGAACTATTTGGACATCCACGACTGCGATCCTAACCGTGCTTTCGCTCTACTTTTTCGGCGGGGAAGTGTTGCGCGATTTCGCGCTGTGCTTGCTGATCGGATTCATCTCGGGTGTGTACTCGACGATCTACATCGCTTCGGCGTTTGTCGTGACTTGGCGGGGTTGGTTCAGCCCCAAGCATTGATGCTGAATCGCTGGCGGGTGCCGCCGCACAATTTATCGCTTGCTCAAGCCCTAGCTCAGGCGGTAGGGGTGCATCCGTTTACTGCGCAGGTGCTGCTCAACCGTGGATTAGGCGACCCCGCCCTCGCCGAACGCTTCCTCTCGCCTGAATCACACGCCTTTTCGGATCCATACTTGCTCCCCGACATGGATGCGGCTGTTGAGCGTCTTCGCGAAGCTATCCGCCAAAAGGAAATGATTGTCGTTTTTGGCGATTCCGATGTCGATGGCCTTACGGCCAGCATCATCGTTGAAGAGGCGCTTGAGGCCGCCGGCGGCATCGTTCGCGTCCGGCAGGCTAACCGCATCAGCGATGGCTATGGATTGCCGGAATCGGCCGTCGATGCCGTAATTGCTTCGCAAGCGCGTGTTTTGGTGCTGGTCGATTGCGGCACTAACCAGGCGGCGGCTGTTGATCGGCTGGCCCAAGCCGGCATTGATACCGTGATCTTGGATCACCATGTGCCGCTGGATGGCGGGGCGCGGGCAAAGGCTTTGGTGAATCCCTTTCAGACCGTGGATGCCGTTGGGCGCGAGCTGTGCAGTGCAGGGCTTGCCTTTAAGCTGGCGCAGGCGCTGTTGCCGGAGGCGGCTTGGAAAGAGCTCGACGCGTATTTAGATCTGGCGGCTTTAGGCACGCTCGCTGATTGCGCGCCGCTGCGTGCGGAAAGCCGGCAGATTGTCTCGCGCGGTTTGAGCCATATCGTTAACAGCACGCGGCCAGGACTGCGTCGCTTATGCGAGGCAACGGGAGTCGTCAACCCTGAACCGGATGCGATTATTCGCAAGCTGGTTCCAAAGTTGAACGCCGCCGGCCGCTTGGGCGATTGTTTGGCGGTCCGGCATTTGTTGTGCCGTGAAGCTCCAGAGCCGCATGAGGTTTCTATGGGCGCTGTGGAAGCGGCGCATGAACAGACAAAGGCGCTGCACAGGCGCATCATGGGCGAAGCCATGGCGCAGGCCACGCGCATTAATTTCCGCGACGAGAAAGTGGTGGTCGTGGCTAGCGCCGGTTGGCACCGAGGTTTAATGGGGCCGCTCGCTTCGCAGCTTGCCCAAATGTACGCGCGGCCGGCTATCGCCATCTCTTTAGAAGATGGCGTGGGTGTTGGTTCGGCGCGGTCTATTCCATCTGTGGATGTGCTGGCGCTGTTGAGGCGGTGCGGCGATCTCTTAACGCGCTTCGGCGGGCATGCGCAGGCGTGCGGTTTGTCGCTCTTTGCGAATCGTTTGATTGAATTCCGGCAGCAGCTCAACGTGTCTATGCAAGACACAGCGCCTACGCTTAGCCGAATGGTGGATTACGATCTGGACCTGCCCCTAGCCGCCTTAGAAGAGGGGTGGGTTGCAGAGCTTGAGCGCTTCGCGCCCTTTGGAATGGGCAACCCTAAGCCAACCGTTGTGGTGCGTTCGGTGCGGTTTGAAACGAAATCGCCCCGCCGCGGATGGATCAGCAACGGGGCGCAAAGAATATCCATTCAAGGAACGATACCTACCGGGCCGTTAAGCGGCTGCGTGGATGTGGCAGCCAGTCCGAGTATGGATCGAGGAGAGCTTACGCTGCGGCTGCGCGACGTAAGGATCGCAGAGGAGCTTTAACGGCAAGCCCTGACCGCAGGCACGCTGTGCAGACAAGCGCGCGTTGGACGGTGCCTTTGAGCATTAAAGTAACGGGCTGAAGGTTGGGAATAAACCGGCGCTTGTTGACACGTACGTTGCGGCGACCGACCCCGCCGTCTTTCTTAGCCATACCGCGCTTGGTGATCCTGTTGCCGACGACCGCCCGCTTGCAGCAAATGATGCACTCATACATCTTTGACTCCAACGTTTAGTGATATAGAAGGTAATATTATACAGATCGAATGACTTTGGCACAAGCGTCAATCCAGCCAACTCAGCCTATCCCGATTCAACCGGCCATACTCGGCCAGTCCCTGCGATATTTCAAAGGCGTCGGCCCACGCCGGCTTGAGCAGCTGGCGGAGCTTGGGCTTGCCACGGTTGAAGATGCCCTCTATTACGCGCCGAGCCGCTACGAGGACCGCTCCCACTTCGCTGATATTCGGTCTTTAAAGGCCGGAATGATGGCGACGGTGCGCGGAAAAATTTTGGCCCGCAGCATGCGCCGCGTGCGTGGCGGGCGCAGCCTTACCGAAGCCGCCATTGGTGATCGCACCGGTATTTTGCACGCGGTGTGGTTCAACATGCCGCACCTCGCTCAGCAGCTCGTGATCGGCCGGTCGATCATCCTTTATGGCCGTATAGAACTCGGTAGAAGGCCGCAGATCATCCATCCCGAAATAGAGCAAGCCGACCAAGCTGATCAAGCCGCCTCGGAAGCCCCAGAAGCAACAAGTTCCCTGCACATGGGGCGTATTGTCCCTATTTACCCACTCTCAAGCGGCATCGGCCAGCGGTACTTGCGAGAGCTCATGTGGTCGATTGTGCAGGCGCACGCCTCGGCCGCGGAAGATACGCTTCCTGAAAGGCTGCGGCAGACGAACGATTGGCTGCCGCTGGAGGCATCCATACGCAATTTGCATTTTCCGTCATCCTGGCAGGCGCTTGAGGCGGCTAAGCGCAGGCTATCGTTTGAAGAGCTGCTGACGCTGCAATTAGCGTTGGCCCAGCGGCGCGCCCAAACAGAGGCGAAGCTTAAACCCCAGCGTTATCGCTTGGATGGCCCCATCACGCAAGGTTTGCAGAAAGCATTGCCGTTTAAGCTCACGCGATCGCAGCAGCAGGTGTTGGATGAGATGCTGGCGGATCTTGGGCGTTCGAGCCCGATGCATCGGCTGCTGCAAGGCGATGTGGGCTGCGGCAAGACGATCGTGATGATTTGGCTCTTAGCTGTCGCGGCGCAGAGCGGCGCTCAAGCGGCTGTGATGGCGCCGACCGAGTTATTGGCTGAGCAGCATGTGCGGCTGATCCAGCACCTGTTGGGCCCGCTGGGAGTAACGGCCACGCTGCTTGCGCAGGGGGTCGCGCCGGACCAGAGGCTCTCCCGCGAGCAAGACATCGCCGCCGGCCGAATCAACATCGTCGTGGGCACGCATGCGCTTTTAGAGCGGCGCGTGCAGTTTAAGCGTTTGTCGCTTGTCGTGGTCGATGAGCAGCATAAGTTTGGCGTTCTGCAGCGCGCGCATCTGGCCGCGAAAGCACAAGAGCCCGACGTACTTATCATGACCGCGACGCCTATTCCGCGCACGCTTGCGCTGTCGCTTTATGGCGATTTATCCGTCTCTACGATTGCGGAGCTTCCGCCCGGCCGCAGCCCGATTCGAACGCTCTGGCTGCACGAAAGTCAGCGCGATGCGCTCTACCGGCTGGTGCAAGAGCAGCTGACCCAAGGCAGGCAAGTGTATATTGTTTATCCCATGGTCGTAGAACAAGCCCAGTCCGACTTAAAGGCTGCCACGCAGATGGCGCAGCGGCTTCAAACGGGTCCTTTTAAGCACGTAAAGGTGGGTTTGCTGCATGGGCAAATGAAGCCGCAGCAAAAAGAGCAGGCGATGACCGCTTTTAGCCAAGGGAAAATCCAGCTGCTCGTTTCAACCGTTATCGTGGAAGTAGGTCTGGATGTTCCCAACGCGACGGTGATGGTGATCGAGCATCCCCAGCGTTTCGGCCTGGCTCAGCTGCACCAGCTGCGCGGTCGCATCGGCCGCGGCGCGCATGCCGCCACATGCGTGCTGGTGGGTGAGGCGGCGGATGAAGATGTGCGCAAGCGCCTAGAGGCGTTTGTCGCGACAAGCGATGGGTTTGCTCTGGCCGAGCGCGATCTTGAGATTCGCGGACCAGGCGAGCTGTTCGGCAGCCGCCAGCACGGCACTTGGTGGCGCTTTCGTATCGCTAACCTTTTGCGCGATAGCCAGTTGCTTGAGCAGGCGCGCGCGGAGGCGCAAACGATTGTCAGCCAGGATCCGGCGCTTTCGACGCCTGAATTTAGCCATCTTAGGTACCGCGTGCATCGGTTGCGCCAAGAACCAAAGGATCCTAAAAAGCCATGATCCATGTCAGCGCCGGCGACTATAAGGGGATGCGTTTAGAGGCGCCGCGGCATATCCGGCCTACCGAAGGGCAGGTGCGCCAGGCGTTGTTTAACATCCTGGCCGGCGTTATTCCGGGCGCTCGCGTGCTCGACGGTTACGCGGGTTCCGGCGCGCTGGGCATAGAAGCGCTTTCGCGCGGGGCGGCGTTCGCGGCTTTTGTCGAGCAAGACACCGAATGCATCCTTGCGATTCGCGATAACCTATCGAAACTGCACGACTTACCGCGAAGCGCTTGGCGCGTGGTGCAGGGCGATATGGAGCGCGCTCTGCGGCAACTTTCCGAGCTTGAAAAGCCCTTTGACGTCATCCTGTTCGATCCCCCCTACAAGACCGATGAGGCGATAAAGGCCTTGCAGCAGGTGGTTCAGTATGCTATGATCGCACCCACTGGAATTCTCGTCATTGAGCACGACCGCCGCACGGAATTGCCGAAAATAGCCGGCCCTATAAAGCAGCTGAAGCAGCACCGGTACGGGGAAACGGTGCTCTCTTTTTATCAGGCAGCGTAAGTTCCAGCGGACATGCCGACAAATAGCGCGTTTTTTATCCCGAGCTGAGAATAATGGCTGGTATGGCTATGCGAGCGATCTATCCAGGGTCTTTTGACCCCGTTACGTACGGGCACATCGATCTGATCATCCGCGCGCGGAAGATTTTTGATCAGGTTATAGTGGCTGTGGCGCCTAATTCTTCAAAAGAGCCGCTATTTTCAGTGAAAGAGCGGGTGGCGCTGCTTAAAAAGGCCACTCAATCAATGGACGGTGTCACAGTCGATTCTTTTAACACCTTGGTTGTGGATTATATCCGCCAAAAACAAGCGCGCGTGATGATCCGGGGCTTGCGCATGGTGTCTGACTTTGAGTTTGAATTTCAGCTGGCGCTGACCAACCGTAAGCTTTCGGAGGATGTGGAGACTATCTTTATGATGCCTTCCGAAGCGTACGCAACCATATCCTCGCGGCTGATTAAGGAAGCCGCTTCGCTTGGCGCGGATCTTTCCAGTTTTGTTCCGCCCTTTGTGGCGGATGCGATGCGCAAAAAGCTGCGAACCAAAAGGCGCTCGCGTTGAGCGCGCAAACCCTTGGGTGGAGCCCAATGAAAATTCACGTTTGCCGCGTGCCCGAAGAGGGCGTCAATGAGCACGCGACGTATCATCCCTCGGCGCTGGATATCGAGCGGCAAGACGTCAAGCCGATTGAGCCCGTTGAAGTGGACGCTTTCATCACCTGCATGGACCAAGAGCTGGTCGTGCAGGCGGAAATCCGATCGCCGGTTGTGATGACATGCGGCCGGTGCTTGGAAGAATTTCCCCAAGCAATCGCGGCCAAGGGAATCTATAATTATCGGGTAGTGCCGACAGATGTCATCGACATCACCGATGATGTGCGCCAGGAAATTGTGCTGGCGTATCCAATGATCCCGCTATGCCGGCAAGACTGCAAAGGGTTGTGCCCGCAATGCGGACAGAATTTGAATCAGGGGATTTGTGTGCACCGGAAGTGAGTTAAAGGTGAGGAGAAAATGCCTAATCCGACACGGAAGCATTCGAGATCGCGGCAGGGTAAGCGGCGCGCTAATTGGAAGTTGACGCTGCCTACGCTGACCACATGCCCGCAATGCGGCAAAGCGATCCTGACGCATCGGATCTGCTCGTTTTGCGGTTATTACCGCGGGCAGCAGCTGGTCGTCATTCAAGAGAAACCCGCTAAAAAAGAATCCTGATCCCGACAAGCATCGCGATGAAGATCGCACTGGATGCTATGGGGGGCGATAGCGCTCCGGAAAGCCCGATTGCAGGCGCTGTGCGCGCGGCCCGCGAGTTTGAGGACGTCGGTATTGTCCTGGTTGGGTTAAAGGATGTGATCGAAGAGAAGTTGAGCGGCTACCCGTCACGGCCGCCCAATATATCGATCGCGCATGCTTCCGAAACCATCGGCATGGACGAGTCGCCGGCCAACGCGGTGCGCAAAAAGCGCGATTCTTCAATCAACGTAGGCCTGGACCTCCTTAAGCAAGGCGAGGTGCAGGCCTTTATCTCAGCCGGCAATACCGGCGCCGCGGTTGCGGCCAGCACGCTGAAAGTGGGGCTTTTGCCCGGCGTCGAGCGGCCCGGCATCGCCATTCAACTTCCCGGCGTCAAGGGCGATACGACCCTGATCGACGTCGGCGCCAATATCAACCCCAAGCCGATGCATTTGCTGCAGTACGCGCTCATGGGTGATGCGTATTGCCGCTACGTACTCGGCCGCGCCAATCCCAAGGTCGGCCTGCTCAACGTAGGCGAAGAAGAAGGCAAGGGCACCGAATTCATCAAGGAAACCTATGATCTCTTGCAAACCGGCAAATTCAACTTTATCGGCAATGTCGAAGGCCACGATATTTTTTCGGGAGAAGTCGACGTGATCGTATGCGACGGTTTCGCCGGCAATGTGGCGCTTAAGACAGCCGAAAGCCTCGCGCATGCCATCAGCACGCTGCTTAAGCGCGCGCTTTCAAAGAGCGTTATCACTAGGATTGGCGCATTTTTGGCGCATGATGCTTTCGCGCAGCTTCGCGCCGAGATCGACTACGCCGAGCGCGGCGGCGCGCCGCTTTTAGGTATTAACGGTATTTCCATCATCGCGCATGGCGCCTCAACGGGTAAAGCCATCAAGAACGCCATTCGCGTGGCGCGTGAGTCGGTGCGCAGCGAGCTCAACCGCCATTTGGTCGAGGCGGTCGCGGCATATGAGCAGCAAACAAAGCCCGCCCAGCCATGACAGCCGCAGCCAAACCACCGCGCATCGGCATTCTCGGCATGGGCATGTACGTGCCGCCCAAGGTGCTGACGAACCACGATCTCGAAAAGATGGTCGACACTTCCGATGATTGGATTATCTCCCGTACCGGCATCAAAGAGCGCCACATTGCCGAACCGGGCACGGCGACGAGCGATTTAGCGTTTCCAGCGGCGGAGGAGGCTTTAAAGAATTCCGGCATCGCGCCTGGCGATCTTGATCTCATCATCATGGCCACGACCACGCCGGACATGCTTTTTCCATCGACGGCATGTTTGCTGCAACAGCGCTTAGGCGCCGTAAACGCGGCGTGTTTTGACCTTTCAGCGGCTTGCTCAGGGTCCGTCTACGCCCTGATCACGGCGCAGCAGTTTCTGCTTTCGGGCCGTTTTCGTAATGTGTTGGTCGTGGGCGCCGAAGTGCTCTCAGCTTTCGTTGATTGGACAGATCGCTCTACCTGCATCCTTTTCGGAGACGGAGCGGGGGCGGTGGTTCTGGGCCCGGTTGCGCGCGGCGGCATCATCGCCAGCGACATGGGGGCTGACGGCGCGCAAGCGGCCCTTTTGTGCATGCCCGGCGGCGGCTCAAAATACCCGCCGTCGTATCAATCGATCGACCAGCGGCTGCATTACCTGCAGATGAGCGGCGGCGATCTTTTCAAGGTGGCTGTGCGGCGCATGGCCGACTCGACCAAGCGCGTGATCGCGCAGGCGGGGCTTTCGGTTGATCAGGTGTCGTGCTTTATTCCGCACCAAGCCAACCTGCGCATCATCGAATCGGTCGCGAAGTTTGCCGATGTTCCCATGGACAAGATCTACTTGAATCTGCAGCGCTATGGAAACACTTCGGCTGCCTCTAATTTGATCGCGCTGTATGAGGCGGTGCGCGACGGCGTGGTCAAGCCTGGCGATAAAGTCGTGCTGGTTGCCTTTGGAGCGGGGCTTACGTGGGCGTCTGTCTTGCTTGAGTGGGCATGAGCGGATTAGCTTTACTCTTTCCCGGCCAGGGCGCTCAGGCCGTGGGCATGGGCAAAGCTCTTTACGACCAGTTCGATGAAGCCAAAGAGATCTACAAAGAAGCCAACAGCCATTTAAATTTCGACTTAAAAGCGCTGTGTTTCGAAGGCCCCGCCGAAGACCTCACCCAAACCGAAAAGTGCCAGCTTGGCCTTTTTGTGACGTCGCTCGCCGGTTTTGCGGTGTTTCAGCGCGTTGCCGGCCCGCAGCAGGTGCTTGCAGCCGCCGGGCTGAGCCTGGGCGAGATGTCGGCGCTGACTGCCGCACAGGTTTTCAAGTTTCGCGACGCGGTTTATCTGGTTCAAGCGCGCGGCGCGGCTATGGCCGAGTGCGCGGCGCATCATCCAGGCGCTATGCTGGCGGTGCTGGGTCTTTCTTTTGAGGTCATCGAGGATGTGTGCCGCGATTGCGGCGCTTCTCCTGCCAATTACAATGCGATCGATCAGTTGGTGCTTTCAGGGACGCTTGAATCGATCGCGCGCGCCGAAGAGCTGGCAAAGGCGCGGGGCGCCAAGCGCGTTATTCGTCTGGATGTTTCCGGCGCTTTTCATTCGTCGCTCATGCAGCCGGCCGCTGATAGCTTTCGCGCGGCTATCGAGCGCGTCAGTTTGTCCGAGCCGAAATTTCCGATTTATACTAACGTCATCGGCGATAAAGTAGAGAAAGTTGAAGACGTTCGCTCGCTATTGGTCAAACAGATCATAAGCCCGGTTCTGTGGGCCCAATCGGTTAGAAAAATGGTGCAGGCAGGCGTTACCCATTTTGTGGAATTTCCCCCTGCGCGCGTGCTGACCGCGCTCATGCGCAAGATAGAGGGCACCAAGACGCTTGCCGTCAACGAGCCTAAAGACCTCGATAAGTTTCCTGAGTTTTTTGCCCAGGCCCCCGAGGCCTGAAGCCAACCGCGCACATGCGCCAGCGAGCATCGCGCAGGTCTTGGACGGCTCAGCTCGAAGCTCCTGATTTTTTGAAGCATCTACAGCAGGCTACCCCCCGCTCTGATCGCCTTTGGCTGATCGCGCTCGTTACCGGCCTGGCTACTACCCTGATTCCTGCGATTACCACTCCCTATCCCGAGTCGCTTGCCGGCCGCGCGTGGGTTTACGCGGGGCTGCTCGTTCGCGTGAGCTGCTATCTTTGGGCGGGTGATCGGCTGAGCGAACAGGGCGGGCGGCTGCTGGGGCGGCTTTTTGCGCTGGGATTAGTGGCCGGCTTGTTTGAGCTGGTCGTGGACTGGTGGCTGGTCAACGGCATTACCAGCGGCCGGCTGGTTTATCTTAGCGGACCCGATGTCGTGCTTTTAAGCTCACCGATTTGGATGCCGATAGCCTGGGCTTGCGTGATTGTGGAGCTGGGCTATCCCACGCTTCGCTTGTTTAGCTTATTCAGGCCGCGGCTGCGTACGGCCGGCGCTGCGGCGGTGGCCTCGGTGATCTGCGGTTTGAGCGCGGCTTTTACCGTGGGTTTTTACGAGTATTTCGCTTACCGCGCCGGCTGGTGGAAGTACGAGCCCTCGCGCGCCATGCTGGGGCCTTATTGCTCGCTTTATATTCCGCTGGGAGAAGGCCTCATGTTTTTGACGCTGCTTCCTATTGCTGCCTATGCGATTTCAGAAGAGTCGCACCCGCGGGCGGCATCCATCGCTGCCGGCGCCCAGTTTGCGTGCGCTATCGCAGTAGGTTACGCGGTCGCGTACGTATTATTGGAAGGCTGGGGTTAAGTTTAAGAAGCGGGCGAAGTAAGGGCTGATTTCAAGCGGCATCTAGCGCAGCGGCGCGGGTATTTAGACGATTTCGAGCATGCGCTGGATCGGAACAATCGCGCGCTCGGCTATCTTCGGGTCTACCGTCACCACATGCTGCATATTGACCAGCGACATAAAGGCTTTTTCGAGCGTGTTGCGCTGCATATGGTGGCAGCTGGCATGTTCGCTGGCGGCAAAGAAATTCTTCTCGGGGTACTGGGTGCGCATGCGGTGCAAAAGCCCTGTCTCAGTCGCGATGATGAATTCTTTCGCGCTTGATCGGTTCACGTACTGCACCATTCCCTCGGTCGAAAGCACCTGATCGGCTAAGTGCATCTGCTTGGTGGTGCAGCCGCATTCCGGGTGCATCAAAAATTCGGCGTCCGGGTGCTGCTCCATCAGCCGGTCGATCTGCTCAGGCAAAATAGCGACGTGCGCCGGGCAGTAGCCCTTCCAGAGATGAATTTTTCGCTTCGTCTTGGCTTTAAGGTAGCTTCCCAGGTAGTAATCCGGCACAAAAAGGATGTCTTTATCCGCCGGAATATGCTCGATGATTTTGATGCCGTTGGTTGAAGTCGCGCAGTAGTCGCATTCGGCTTTTACCGCGGCGCTGGTATTGACGTAGCATACGACGACGCCTTGCGGGTACTTGGCGCGCCAAGCCTTGATCTGCTCAGGAATAATCATGTCCGCCAGCGAACAGCCGGCGTTTGGGTCGGGAATCAGCACGGTTTTGTCGGGGCAGAGTATGGCTGCCGTTTCGGCCATAAAGTGAACGCCGCAAAAGAGAATCACTTTCGCATCGGTCTTTTGCGCCGAACGGGCCAAGCCTAGCGAGTCACCGGTAAAATCAGCCACATCCTGAATATCGCCTTCCTGATAATTGTGCGCCAGAATCACCGCTTGCCGTTCTTGCTTCAAGGCCGCGATTTTTTCTTTGAGCATGGCGATAAAAGCGGCATCGCGGCGGTGGCCGTTTTGGTTGTGGCCATTAACCGCGGTCGCTGCCGCGTGCCCGTTGTGGCCATTGGTGTTAGCGGCTGTCCCGCAACCGTTGCCGTTTGCGCAAGACGCGCCGGCTATGTGCAAGGCGTTCGTGCTCATATCGTTGAAGGCCTCTTTATGATGCTGCAAAGGGCACGATAATGCCCTTTTCCTGCAGCCTAATAACCGTCGGCTGCGCGAAAGTGTATAGCCGAGCTGGTCGCTGCCGGCCGCTTGTCTTAAACTGCCGCGTGCTCTTTAAAATCCCCAACTGAAGCATTTTTCTTCTGAAATTGCGCTTATCCAGCGGCCGCCCAAGGATGATTTCGTAAGACCCCTGCAGTTCGGTCAAGGTGAATACTTTAGGCAGCAATTGAAAGCCAAGCGTCGTGTAATTGATCTTGTTGCGCAGCCGCTCAAGCGCGTAGTGAACGATGCGATTGTGGTCAAACGCGAGGTTCGGCAGGGTATTGACCGATGACCATACCGCTCCGTTTTGGTTTTGCGCCCGCAGCTCGGGCTGTTCGAGGCTAACCAAGGCATAGTAGGCGACTGAAATGACGCGGTCGCGTGGATCTCGGTTGGGCTCGCCGAAAGAATAGAGCTGCTCTAGGTAAATATGGCCGATGTGGGTTTCTTCTTGAAGAACACGCAGGGCTGCCGTGTCGAGCGACTCTTGCGGCTTGACCATTCCGCCTGGGATCGCCCATTCACCCGCATAAGGGGCCTGGTTTCTGCGGATAAGCAGTACCTTGAGCGTGCCTTGATCGATCACAAATAACACCACATCTACCGCAACGGCGTGCCGCGTTGTGGAAGTATCCGTGGATGGAAGTTGGGAAGAATTTTGGGTTGTGTCCATAAAGTGTAACTTCTACACGATAATATAGTGTAGAAGGCACACTAAAGTCAAGGCCTGGCCGAGAATTTTTTTACGGCAGAACCGGCGCTGTTGCGGCCGTATCCGGCTCTGCCGCTGGGTCGTTTATTGCAGGCTCTTCAGTTAATGGCTGCGTTCGCGTAACACCTGTATTAATAGGAAATTGCGGCTGCTCATGCGAGGCAGGAGTAGTGGAAGGCGCTACGACTTGCGACGCCGTCTTGGAAAAATAGGCGGCGTTTTAGAGGCAACTAGGTAATCGCCCGATGGCCGAGAACTCTGGTTTTTGGCGCTCAAGGGCTTATCAGTTGAAGGCTCGTTTCTAACCGGTACCGGAGGCGGACATAGGCATTCGCTCTTTTCGGCACAGCCGCTACAGCAATAGATACGCCCTGCTCGAGGGAAGCCTTCTTCGTAACTCCAATCATCCGGCGGCAGGCCGCAGTTTGAGCACCGTTTAGGCATCGTTTTTCTCCCAATCTAGACAAGGCATCAAGAAGAGTACGCCAGGCATCTTGCTGCGCGAGATCGGCAAAGACACCTGGCGTACCTCTTAAATAGTGCTATTTGTTAAAAGCCGCGTATGACTGGTTCCGCCACACCTTCTTCTGAAGTAATTGGAGCAGGTGTTGGCGAGGCAGACATCGAGCTTGTGCTGTTATTTTCAAGCGGCACGCTTGAGCTGGCTTCATCGCTGCCGGATGTGCCCTTAGAGCTGGGCGCGCTTGCGGTTTCATTTGTGTCATCCCAGGGATCATCCGTTGCAGAGCTGGATGGCAAGCTTGTTGAAGCGCCTGTGCTCGGCAGGTTTCCTGTGTCTGTCACCCTAGACTCTACCGCAGAATGGCTTGGCGCGCGCGTGGCCAAATCTGCGCCCGGCACCCGGCTTGCATCCGCTCGATCGGAGCTCATGGTTTCTTCATTGCTTCCAACCCTAGGTTCGGGCGCTCGGCCCATGGCCCGTGCCATATTCATAGCGCCAATGACCACCAACAGTCCTATCGCGACTGTCCACAAGGATCGATTCATGGTGGATCCTCCTTTTTCTCGCGTTTACCGTCACGCCGCCATCCGAGAGCAGGCGGGGTTCTTTCTTACTTATAAAGATAGCGAACGCACATGACAGTAACGTGAAAGGTGAATTACGGTATGTTCACCCTCAAGGAGGCGCTCAGAGGCGCTCAATCAGGCTTCTCATAGGCTTCCATCAGCGCGCGCTGCATTTCTTCTTTGACGCTTGGCTTGAGCATGGTGACGGTGTCGTACCACTTGCCGTTTTTGCCTTGCTGGCGCGGCATACTGACGAAGGTGCCGTTTCTGCCGTTTACGATGCGCACGCCTCGGATCAAGAATTGATCGCACACAGACACGTCGCACAACGCTTTTACGCCGGTGTCGTTTTCAAACCGGATAATCCGTTTAACCGCTAGCGTGCCGATAGGTTCCATATTTGTGGGTTCCATTGCTTCTCCTATTGTGTTTGGGGTGAGGTGATGTGAGCCGAAAAGTACCCGCCGGTCAGGCCATCGAGCAGGGCTGAAAGCTCTTGGATACGCAGTTCTTTTTCAACTGCCGCCTTCTGGTCAACCGGAGGCGCGCTGAGCAGGGCCGCCTGCAGGCGCCGGCGTTCAAAGTAGATGCGCGTCACTTCGTTCACAATATCGTCGCGCAGCTCGACCATGAGTTTTGAGCGGGTGTCGATCGAAGTTTGGTCATTATTCCAGATCAACTCATCGAGATCCCATGTCAGCGAGAAGTCCATACCGTAGCTGCGGTCGCGCGTTTCGATTATCTGGAAGCTGGGAAAGCTGCCCTCGTCATAATGAACGTCGCGCGACGTATCGTGGTCGTATCCCATGTTGAAGCTGGGTAAGAGCGCCTTCCAGGCGGCCTGTCGGCGCCAACGCCGGATCTTATCGGGATGCACTTCCGCGTAGCGGATAGCCACTTCGCGCACCTGGCTCATATCCGGCTCATGCGAAAAATCAGACAGGATGTTTTTGGCAGGCTTTTTGGCAGACGGAGACTGGCTGTCGATAAACGCTTCGGGCGAAAGCATGGATAGCAGCAGCCCTTGATCGGTCGCCGCCAGCAGCGAGCCGGGTAAAGCCGCCAGGTCATGAACGGCTCCCGTCAGGCCGGCAACGAGTGGCTGCCAAGTTTCAGAGCCGACCGGAAGCCGGAACACGCTGCGGTTCGCTGCCGCGTACACGATTAACGGCGACTGGCGAACAGCGATCAGGCGCGATACCGCGGTCGAGCCAAGTCCAGTGCTTGAGAGAGCGCTCCAAGACAGGCCTTGGTTCGTGCTCATCACAACGCCGTAGGCGGTGCCTACAAGCGCCGTTCCCGCATCGGATGGGTCAACAGCCACGGCGCGGAGGATGGGGAGGTGATCCGTCTCCTCACCCGCTTGCTCTATTTCGGATCCCTCCCCGGCCATTTCCTCCGCATGTCGCGTGGTCAAAATTTGCCGCCATCCTTCGCCGTTTAAATTTCCGATAAAGCAGCCTCTTGCGCTGATCACGTAGATGCTGCCGCCTCCTGTTGGATCCACCGCAGCGTGTACGACATCGCGCGCGTCGATGGGGATGGCCAGCTCGCGCCATTCGCGCCCGCCGTTATCGCTTAAAAAGAGCCCGTTGCGCGTACCGAGCAGCGCGTGGCCGGCCGCTTTCGGTAAGAATGCGACGAATGTTGAGGCATTGACGGCGTCTCCGATGCCTTTAAAGGCCAGCGTCCAGCGGCCTTGATCGTCGGCATCGGCATAAAGACCTTGGTTTGTGGCAATAAGCGTTACGCGTGGATTCGATTGAATCGCGATTGCCGTCGGTACCGCGTTGGCCGGCAGCATGCGGCGGGGGCTCCAAGTTTTGCCGCGGTCTTGCGAGACATACAGCGAGGTGGAGGTCGCTGCGGCGATGACGTTGGCATCGTCTACCGCGACAGCAACCGCCACAAAAGGCTCTTCTTGCGGCACGCCGGCTATCCGCGCCCACGGAGCAGGCGTTTTGCTTGATGGGGGATTTTCAGACCAACCGAGTGTCGGCAGCGTAAAGAGCAGAGTCAGCAATAGCAGCGTTCTCATACGTTCTCCTTTGAGGCTTCAGTGCGATTATGGTGTTTGCCGAGCGGCAACTCGGCACATCGAGTGGGAGTCGCTGCAACAGAAGCAGCAGCGGATTTACTGCGATTGTCAGCGGCTTCAGGTACCAGCGGCTGATCAATAGCTCGTGGATGATCCAGCCCAGCGTATGAAAGAAGCTCAGGCCGCCGCCGGACCACGTCACTTCAAAGCCTTTATCTGTAAAAAGCCGCCGCAAGCCTTCTTCAGTGAAGCGCACGAAGTCGCCTGGATCATCGTGCACCGGCTGAAGAAACGGCACGCAGCAGATCACTTGCCCGCCGGGCGCCAGCACGCGGTAGAACTCATCCACGCAATCCCAGGCAGCCGGCACGTGTTCAAGCACGGCGACGTTTAAGATGGTGTCGAAGCTATCCTCGCGAAAGGGAAGCGTATGCAAGTCGCCGACTACGTGCGGTTTTTTGCGGTGCGCGATGTCGAGGTTGACGAGCGAGTCGCCCATGCGCACATCACGTACGCCGCTTCCGGCGTTCAGCACGCGGCCGCGCGCATGCCGGCTCATCCAGTCGATTCCCGGGTCGTGGAACGGACGCTCGGTGCAAACGCTGATTATTTTGCGAATGAGCTGTTTGACCGGTTTTGGGATAAGGCGGCTTAGCAGAGGCATGCGCTTTTCCTTTGTGTGCTTTCAGCGGGAGCGTCGGTTGAGCTGTGCGAGCAGGCTGGCGAAGGGCTCACCGGCCTGGGCGCGGCAAAGACGTACCTTGGCGGTATTCTAATCTCGACAGGCTGCAGCCCATCCAGCGCTATCACTGGGTGCGCGGTTACCGAAAGCCAGCGTTTGGGTTTTGCCTGGCAGCAGGGGCAGTTGGGCCAGCACTGTTGACGGAATCGCCCGCCGCAGCGGCAGGGGGTAAGCCACTTGTTTTCGAGCATTCGGGTGAATCGCCGGTAGGCGGCGGGGTTGGGCCCATCCATGCCCGATGGGTGGTGCACGTCGAGGAATTTTTGGTAAGCGTATTCAAGCGCGCCGCCGGTGTCGCTGATGCGCATAGCGCCGCAGCGCTCGCACCGAAACAGCACGCACTCCGAGAACTCATCCGTGACGAACAAGGGATACGTGCGCCAGCATCGCCAGCAGAAAACCGTCACGCGCCGCGCGCCAAGCGGTGTTGGCTGCGGATGCAGATGGCCGATTAGAATATTCGGCGACGAATTATGGGGTACCGGTAAGTTGTGAGACGCTGGTGCGGTCATGACGCTTCTCCACTTGCAGGGCAGTGGTTTCGGCAGACAGGCCTTCGATTGTCTGCCTCAGCGCCCGCGCCGGAGAAGCGTCGGAAGGAAGAGGGTACGAGCGCTGGTTATACGTTAAGGTTGCATCTGTGAATCCAATGGGAGTTGTCGCAATTTCACTGCCAGATCTTTAGAAACGAGCAGAAAAGATTCCATCGCGGCCTGCGCCATCGAATCGGTTTCTTTGGGTAGGGTGACGCTGCCTTGCAGTTCCTCAGACCAGATCACATCGCCGCCTTTTGCGTTAAGCAGCTTGAAACGAATCACGGTCTTACCCCACGGCAGGCTCTTAGAGTTTTGCCAGCCGAACGCGCTTATGAAATACAAGGGCACAGCGTACATGGAGGCTTTCTGTTTTTGGCTCCCAAAGAAATGTTCAATCTCTCCCGCGATAAAGAAATCGATAACCTCTGCTTTTGCTAGCTGTGTTAGCCCGCTAGAGTCTTGCCAGCTAGGCGTGTTGGGTAGCGATGCAGGCTCGAACACCTTCGCAAATGTATTGGCAGAGCGAAGGTACTCTGCGGTCTGTTTGGAGAGTTGAGCGGGTACCTCGGATCCGAATAGCTGATCCCCTGTGTAGTAATCGCCGGAGCGGCTGTTCCAGAGTAAAAAGAACCGAGCAGGCGCTTTTTGGCCGAGCTGCTCATGCTTAGGCCGACGGTCTACCAGCGGCAACACCGCTACGCGGTAGGGAAGGGTTTCTTGGTAGTAGACCGCGCGCTCAGCGATTGGAAATTGACTGACCGGAAACGGGGGCGTCTTGATCGCGCATCCGGATATCAGTATCGTCGAAATCACGACCAGCCAGGCATGTTTCATCAAGCGTCTCCCGGGTTGCTGTGGGTCGAATTATGGAAAGCCACCCTATTCATTGGTTGTATTTCTCTATGAAATCAATTTACTGTTCGCAAAGTGTTCTGCGTCTTCTTCTAACCACCCAACATATCCAGCAACGACAACCCCGTGCCAATTATCACCCTCCAATCGAAAATACTTCTGGTCTATAGGGGGAAGGAGCCCCGTCGCTAAATCTAGAGACCGGAAGTCCTTCTCGCTCATCTCGGAGATAATTAATTTTGAAAAATAGGTTGGGATTTGCATAAGGTCCACATTTTTGAACAGCACATCGATTTGTGTTGAGTTGTGTTCATCTTTTGTGCTGCGTAAGAGCAGTTGGCTGTGGCTAACCGAATACAACCACACCTGAAACTTTCTTTCGAATCTTGCAATTTGGTTTGTCATCACTCCACAAACGGGTTTGGGATAACCTTTCCTCTTCGCATCAAGGTGGCTTTGCCAAGTCGGCCAGCTTGATAGAGCTGACCGATTTCCCACTCAGTGGCTCTAGCTGCTGGAGTTACACCTCGCTGAGCTGCTACCATCAACTGACCATACGTACTGGACCCGTTGAAACCATCCAAGCTGATCGTGAATTTTGTATTTGGGTTAGCGATCGCCACTTGGAGCGATTCACGCCAGTTTTGTTCATGCCGCATCGAGTTATCCTTCAGTGAATTCCTGGCACCGTCTTTTCTACCAATTACGTTTATACGTGAAGCCTTCGGATGTGTACTGCTCAATGTAGCCCATTGAAGCGAGGTCCCGGTTCGATTCGGGCCGATCAGGGAAGGCGCGAAGGACGGGGCCTAGACACGGCCCCGCGATATCCGCTGTTTGTAGAAAGAGCGGTTTTGGATCCAGGCCTAGTTTGGTTGCACTGTGATAGAGCGGCGCCATGATAAGGATGTTTTCACGCGGATCAAAGCGGCCGTCGTCTAGTGCAAGCGCAAGAAGGCCCTTCAAAATCAATTCAGGCTGCTTGAGCCGAACTGCCCAGATGGCCATGCGCTCGGCATAGACAGTTAGAGTAGACCAGTACTTATTTCCCAATTGACTTGCGATCCACATCCGTTCGGCAAGTTCGGACTTAATATAGAGTTCAATTAGTGAGGAAATCACTTGGTCACGGTGGCAGGGATACTGCTTGTTTAAGTAGACCCCCGGAACGGGCGAAGAAAATTCCTTGGTTACTTTGCACATAAATTCCCTGAGTTTGTCTTGGGGTTCCATCATTTTGTATTCCATAAAATAGTAGATGTTTATTCGGGTGGAAGCAAGTATTGACCCACCTTTCGATAACCTGCATTCAAGAACTGTCTGATTTCTCGCGCAAATACGCTAAGGGTATTACGCTCCATATTCCAGAGAGTGCCATAATTCAACGGTGATGCAAGTCGAACAGGGAATTGATTCTTAATGACCCATCGCCCCCAAGATTTGTTGACCGCCATGCTCCATAACCCTTCAGGCACATCCAGCACATGCAGCCCGGGCTGCCCCTTTAATGCGAGCGTGGCTTCGCGAGTTCCAATTACTGCGACATCCTTTGCACCGATCGCAGTGACATCTGCGATTTCTTTGGCAGCAAGCCTAAGCCCTCCTTTAGAAATTCGCACAAAGCCACCTTCACCCAATCGGAGTAGATTGGATAGCAGTCCAGAGCTTGCTCTGGCTGCTCCACCGGGACCAGGCATGAAATCAGTTGGCGACCAACTATCTTGAAGGGTTGCCTGTTCCGCGTTTGTTTCCGGAAGCCCCCATTTTTCTTGTTGTCTCTTCCTGTCCGCAGCATGATTTGCATGTTGTGTGGCAGCCTTAGCCAAAGCCATAGTTCCGGCTGCAACAAAAGATGGCATAACAGATTCCGTCCCAGCTCCAACGATGATGCTGCTGGTCCAAGCAACGTTTGAAGCGGTCCTGGCCACTTGAGCAGCGCGCTGCGCTGTGCGCTCATGACCTGTTTCAGCGGCAATGTAGCTGACCGTGCTTGCTGTGATAGCAACGGTCACAGCCACTGCGAACACCGCCGCTGCTATCGCCTGTATGAAGGCAAGGAACCCATATCCGCTCGGGTCCACCAAGTTAATCGGGTTATTTCGGACGTAGCTGTAGCGATTCAAAGTTTGAGGATCGCTAGGGTCTTGGACAATTGAATCTGGCTGGATGAACCTACCGATTTGGGGATCGTAGTAGCGGGCGTGGTAGAAATATAGCCCCGTATTCGAATCGGAGCGCTGGCCGGTGAACTTATGGGCTACGTTTGCGCTGCCGGAGTGATTGGTGAGCTTGCCGTAGGGCGCGTACTCGGCGCGCTCGATGATAGCGCCCGCATCATCGGTGACGATCGAGGTGCTGCCCAAGTGATCGGAGTGGTAATAGCGGTAGGTTGAACCGACTCGTGCAGCGATGCGCTGATTACCGGCAAAGATATACCGAGTATGAGCACCGGCTGGATCGATCTCGACCACATCGCCCAAGAATACAGTTGTGCCGGATGCATCGGTCTGCTTAACGCGGCCTCCATCGCCGTCGTAGACGAACTGAGTGATACGGTTGGGAGTTGGGGCTGTCCAATTACCACCGGTAGAGACATTAACCCAGTAAGCCTGGCCGGCCGAAACCTGGGTAACGACGACTGTGCCGCCTGAAGCGGGATCGACCTTTCGAACTTCGCTTGCAGCCACACCACTGAGCCACGCGGTGGTTGTGACAGACGCGCCATCAATCTTGGCCGGCAAGTAGTTCCATCCCACCGTAAGCGACTGCGCAGCAGGCGTCACTTGCTTGCCGCTAACCGTTACCGTGAGCCCTGCGGCGTTCTTGACGTACACCTGGTAAGCTTTGCCGACCTCAAGCGTGTTGAACTGGTTAAATGCCGCGTCGCCGACATAGTGCTGCCAGGAGTTAGGCGTGGCAGTTTGCGGGTTTAGGCGAGAGATCTGCTCAACGTCCTGCGCAAATGTGGGGAAGACGGCCGCTACGGTTGCGTCATCGGGCTGAACGGGCAGAGAAAAGCTGTTCCAGCCGGCGGCCAGCGTGATGCTGACGGTTCTGCCGACGTTGGTGGATTCAATCATACGGTTGTCGGCGTCGTACTTGAGCGTTTGCGCATCGGTACAGGTGGAGGGATAGGCCGCGCACGTACCGCCGCCGCTGGTCTGGCGTTTGTCGATCAGGTTGCCGTTGGCGTCGTAGTTGAATGTCCAACCGTCTAAGGTAGAGATCACCGCATGCGGCCGGATCGAGGTGGCGCCGCTAGCCGGGTAGGTGAGCGTGACGTTTTCTTTAGACGTCATGTTGCCGATGGCGTTGTATTGGTAGCTAGAGGTGCCATAAGGCCCGATGGCCTGCGTGAGGCGGTTGAGTGGATCGTAGGTGAACGATTGATCGTTGCTGCCAACGAGGTCGGTGATGCTCTCGACATTGCCCACATCATCAAACATGTAAGTAAACTTTTGAATCGGACTTTGCGGACTAGCGGTGGGAAAGGTGGTTAGCTCTGCCAGACGTTGAGTGGTTGCGTTATAGCTGTAGGTTGTGGTGGTGTTGTTGCCGTACGCCATCGCGGTGATACGGCCGGAAGCGTCGTAGTCCATGTTGGTAACGATTGTTTTGGCGCTTCCTCCCACCGGCTGATACGTGAGGGTGGCGATGCCGCCCTGACCGGTATAGGCATAGGCAGCGGTGTCGCCGCCCGGGTAGGTGAGCAAGGTCAAACGGCCGAGCAAGTCATACGCGCGCTGGACGGTGTGCGTGCCGGCGCCTGAGCCGGTGATTGTTTTAACCTCTTTGATCAGCCGGCCGAAGGCGTCGTACTCAAACTCGGCGCTTCCTGTACCGTTACCGTCGTCAACTTTTTTAAGACGGCCCTTGGCGAAGTTTGCGGTGGTGTTGGTTGTGGCGACGTCGTAGGTGTAGGTCACGTTGCCGGGATTGGTGACGCCCGAGGGAACCGTTGTGTAGGCTTTGAGCGTCAGGCGGTTGATCGGATCGTACGTAAAGGTGATAATCGCGCCGCGCGCGTCGGTCTGTGTTTTGAGGTTATCGATTTTGTCGTAGGTGTAGGACCAGACGCCCATGTCCGGGTCGTCCATGCTGGTCTTGCGGCCGAGCGAATCGTAGACGAGTGTCGTCTCGTTGCGCGCGCCGTTTACACCCGCATCGGTGACTTTGGTGAGGTTGCCCACCACGTCGTATTGGTAGTCGGTCGTATACGTGCTTGAGCCGTTGATTTCTTCGACCTTGGCCAGCCGGCCGAAGGCGTCTTGCGTGCGCTTGACCACGTTGCCATTGGCATCGGTTGCCGTGATCAGCCAATCGCTGTAGCTGGTAGATGAGACAAAGCCGCCTGGAGCGGTGGTGGTCAACAGCCGGCCCACAGCGTCGTAGATGTACGTGGCCTTGGGAAAGGTCGTGTAATTCGGCTCGCTCTCAAGCGCGACATAGGCGGTTCCATTACCTGTCGAGAGGTTGGATAGATACGAGGAATACTGGGACACTACCTGGCCTAAATTGTTAAACGCCGCAGTGCCAGTCACCACTTGCTTGGCGGGATCTTCGGCCGGCGAGCGGGTCTGAATCGTGCGGCCCATGCCATCGGCGAAAGCGTGAACGTCTAACGTGGTAGATGCCCCGGCTGTGACGCGCGTTTTTGCCGTGGTGCGCACAGGTGCGGCGCACGGGGTCATATTGGCAGCGACCAGGCAGGCGTCGTAGGTGTATTGAACCGAGGGCAGCGCTTGCGTTGTGACCGGACCGTACACTTGGGTGACTCGGCCGAGCGAGTCGTAGTCGGTGGATGTTGTTTGGCCGTTGGGATCGGTAGTGCTCGTCACCTGGCCGGTACGGGCGTCATAGTTGAACGAGCGCGTATGCGGCGTAGGCGTCAGCGCGTTGCTAATTTGTTTAAGATAAGTGAAAAATTCGGTGTCGTACGTATTGCTCGTTGAGCGGCCTTCGGCATCGGTGACGGTGGTCACGTTCCCGTACGTCCCATCGTAGGCAAGCGTTGTCGTTAGCCATGTATTGCCGGGATTGAGCCACTCTTCTTCCTTGGTAAGCAAGCCTTTAGTGGGGGCTGCTCCCACCGCCAAAGTGTCATAGGCGAAGCGTCGCTGAGCCAGAACTGTGCCGGTGCAGGTTGCTCCCGCGAATTGCTCGACGAGCTGAGGGGTAGAGAGGATGCGCGCTGTCGTATTTTTAACATAGGTAGTTTTGGAGCAGCGCTCGCCATCGGCAACGGCCGGATCGCCATCTTCGTGCTGCTGCAGCACATTGCCGTCGGTATCATATGTGAGCCTTGAGCGAGTCTGCTTAAAGGAGGCGTCGCCGTCATAGATATAAGAATCTGCCTGAACCAGGCGGACAAAATAAGAACCGGCAGTCTGCGGCTCTACGAAGTCCCACTCTTGTTCCTGCCTGGAGAAGAGTTGGTTCAGGTTGTTGCGTACCTCGATACGAAACGGCCGGCCGCGACGTGAATCGTACTGGTAGAACTCGGTTGTAGTGGTTGTGCCCAGCGCGTTTTGCGCGGTCACTTTACCGAAACCACGGAACTCACGCGACGCGGAGTCATAAAGACTTTCGGAATAGCTGTAAGTCGTTGAATACGTGTGCCCCAAACCATCCAAAAGATCGACCTTTTGCACCAACGGCAGCACGAACGGAAGCACAGGGTTGCTGCTGACCGTCATCGTAGAAGGTTGGTAGGTAAGCGTGGTGGTGCCGCTTAAGCCATTGGCGATGGTGCCTAAGAGATCGGTGAATCCTCCACCGGATAAAGCCAGCTCGTTGTCTGAATTATTCGGATGCAGTACCGCCAAATCGGTAAGACTATCTCCATTGAAATCGCCCATCTGCAGAAAATATCCCGAGCCATCGGCATGGCCGACGAACACAGGAGGCAGCAGCGTCAGGTCCTCGAAGCCCATCCCGGAGGCCGCAGAGCCTTTGGAGGCGCAGAACCATACGCGGCCTGTTCCAGCAGCGTAACTGTTATCATACGAAACGATGTCGGTGAGTCCATCACCGTTGATGTCGGCGGTAGTAATGTTCTTGATCGTGCCTCCAAGCCAGGTTTGTTCCGGCTCAAAGCTGCTGCCGTTGGACAGGCGCACTTTAACAGTACCGCCCGTGTACACGGCGATATCGGTATAGCCGTCGCCGTTGAAATCGCCTGTAAGCGCATCGTTGTTGGCACCCCAGGTTATTGAGGTGAAGCTGTTGAAGCCGCTGCCGGTTCCTTTAGCGGTGGACCAAGTGCCGCTTGGCTTGTCGAATACGCCGAGATCCATGATACGGTCGCCGTTGAAATCGCCGGCCAATGGCGCGCCCGACGGACCCACGACACTGTTCCAAGGACCTGGATCGAACCGATTCGGGCTGCTGTACGAAAGGGCGAATTGCCACGTTCCGGAAGCATAAGTGCCCACATCGGTGCGGCCGTCGGCGTTCCAATCACCCACAACCGGGGTAGAAGCGCTGCTGCCAAAACCGCTGAGCCATTCTTGCTCGGTGCCGCTTCCGGTAGGCGTGGATAACGCCACGCGCCACTTGGATGGCGAGCTGCTGGTGTCGAATCGAAGCGTGTCGGTAAGCCCATCACCGTTAAAGTCGCCGGCAAGCGGTGGCTTAAGGTACTGCGAAGGTGACGCCATCTGATAAGTGGGCGCGCCCGATGCGCCTTGGTACGTGAAGGTTATCGGCCGCAAATGAGTGGTGCCGTCGGTGCCGTATTCTGTGACGCTGCTCAAGAGCGAACGGCCGCTGCGCGCGCTGAGGGTGTAAGTAAAATCATAGCGCCGCGCCAACTGGTAGGCACCGGCCTGGGTTTGCTTGGCGAACGTTTCAATTTTTTGCAGCCGCCGGGTGGTTTGAACAGCGAACCCAGGCCTAAAGCTGACCTCTTGATCAGCGCGGGCCGTTGTTTCGAGCGTGAAGACCACTTTGTTGCTGGGCGCGAGCAACTGGGTGGTGTCGTTGGCGGCGAGGTGGCTGGTATAGTCGATTTGCTTGAGATAACAGTCGGAATCCAGCGACTTCTCGTAAGTCACGGTCATGGCGTTGCCGTTCATGTCCACGACCTTGTCGAGATACCAGCGAAACACGTTGCTGCCGCTCAGCAGCTGAGAAGCCGTGCTGCTACCGAAGTAGTAGCGCGTGCCCGCCTTGTCGATCACCTTCCAGCCGCCGGCGACGCGTTCAAACCGTAAAAACGCGGCTTCGTCTTTTGCCCAAAACGTGTTGTCGCTCGCGCGTTTGACCAGCTCAGAGGCGCCGCCGCCAAAAGAAAAGGTGAAGTCTTCAGCACTGTAATTGGGCGCGCCGTTTTTGGTCGAGCGTTCGATCGAACCGACTTCGAGATTCCAGCCAACGCCCAGCCAGCTGTTGCGCGCCGACGACGAATAAGCGAGCCCCACAGAAGGCTGAATGCCCTTGCGCCCCGGCGGCACGGCGATGGGAACCGACGTGGTGGCGCGTCCAGTGAATAAATCGGGCTGAAAGTTTTGAACCGCGGTAACGCTAGGCGGCGGCACCGATCCGGCTGACGCGGTAGATGATCCAAGTGGGCCGGCTTGCGCCTGCGGCGGCAGAGCCATTTGAGCGATGCAGCAGGCAAGCGCGGTGAAACCCGCGACGATGCGGCGGCGAGGCGAGGTGTATTTGCTGATAACGTGCTTCATGACGCGATCTCCTCATGATTAAGCGCATGAAGCACGGTGCTGGCTAGGCGCGCTCTGTCTTCTGGTGTCAGTAGAACAACGCTGTCGTACCACTTGCCGTTTTTGCCTTGCTGGCGCGGCATGCTCACGAACGGCCCGCGCTCGCCTTCGACCACCCGCACGCCGCGAATCAGCACGCGATTTGCCACGCTGATATCGCAGAATGCCTTAAGCGACGTGCCTGAATTGTGCCGAACGATGCGCGTGATCGTGAACGCCGTCTGCTGGTATTCGGTCTGATGCGTCATTTTGGCAGCCTCACGGGTGCGATACAGGTATACGGATGACGTAGACGTCGGAGGTATCCTGCTCCGGCGTGCCGGTGGGGCTGTTGCGCACTTTCAGCGTCAGCGTGCGCTTGCCGCGATCAGCCACCGTCGGCGTCCAAGAACTTGGCGCCGTTGTGGACCAATTCTGAACGACGGCGGCATCCATTAAAAGTTGATACTCGAGCGTTCCCGTAAGCGTGCCGCCGGTTGACTTAACCGCTACCACGGCATCCGCCTCAGCCAGGCTGTTGTGGGCGGGGCTCACGAGCGTGAATGCGCCCGAAGAAGGCGGCCCGGTAAACCCTACCTCTTTGACGCGAATGTTGGCGTCATACACCCCTGCTAAGTAAGCGTCGTTGGTCCAGGTAAATCGCACCGTATGCGAGCCTGCGCTTAAAGTGATGGGAGAAGATGTGCCGGTCTGAAACACCGACGTATGTCCAGGCACGTTAAACGATCCATTGGATGCGCCATCGACGCTGACGGCGATGTTGTAGGCATAGCCTGAAGGAAGCCCCGGAGCCGCGCTATTGGTTTGGTTGCGCGCGGTGAGACTGAACGTCCAAGAGCCGGCTGCGGGGAAGGTGAGCGTGTATTCGATCCATTGCGGCGGTGACCAGCAATAGATTTCATTGTTGGAAGAGTCGCTCCAGCCAGAGCTGCGGGGACTGGCGTCGAAGCCTGTCTTGGTGATAACGGTTGAGCTTCCTGAGTTGGTGCTGAAGGACGCCATGGCGATGACGCTATCGGCCATGCCGGATTTAAAGGCCTGCGCTTTGACCGTAGTATCCGCATTGATGACCAGGGCTGTAGCATAAAGCGCCGAATCTTTGGTAGGCGTGCTGCCGTCGATTGTGTAGCGAATGGCCGCGCCGGACGTTGCAGTAGCCAGCGTTACCGAAATAGATCCGCTGATTAACCCTCCCGCTGGAGAAATCGTGGGGGTTGCCACCGTTCCGGCCGGAGCGGGGGTGTAAGTGATGCGCAGCTTGGGACGCTGAGAGGCATTGGTGTGTTCTTTGGAATAGAATTTGGCGCCATCCTCCGACGTCGATACTATCTTGAAAGTGACAAAGCCATTGCCGGTAACGGCGCCTGCAAGGCCAGTAAATTCATACGTTTGGTCTACGACGACCGCGCCTAATGAGGCTAAATCGGCCCCATCTGTTCCGGGTAGTTGGTTGGTCCAGGTAGGCTGGCTTTCGATCCATTGCGCGGTGGTCGGTGTGAATTGGCGTAGGGTCCCGCCGGTTACAGCGGAAGCGTTCTGACAAACCGCGATCAACCGGGCATCGGTGATGGTGGCGCCGGCCGGCAACCCACTCACATTGAAGCGCAGGTAGGCAATGCCGCCGTATAAGGTTCCTCCGGAGACGCCCCAATAGGTGAGCCCGGCCATGCTGGTATCCGGCGAGCCTTGCGAAGCGTACGTATCCGCTTCAGCGGTGATGTCTGGCAACACGTCTGCCGCCGCTTTGGGATGGGGTAGGGACAGCGCCGCGACAAAAGCGATGGGGATAGCGCTTCCAGAAACGAGCAGCACAAAACCAATCAGCCAAGAGAGGATGCTTTCTATGATCACGCGTTTTGCCGGCGGGCGTACAGGTGGCAGGGTCAAGGTTTGCTGCTCCATAGCGGTGCCTCCGGTTTCGTTGATCCAAATCGCTACAATCTGAATTTGATGAAACTGTAACATATATTTGATTATTACGTCAAGATTAATTTGTAGGAAATACAAATTTATTTGACACCTGGCAGGCCGTGGGGCATACTAAGAATGACTTTTTGAGGCTTTTAAGACTCTGCGCAGGGGGTTTTCAAGGAGGCAAATGACCGTTTTAACACGCAAACAGGACACGATGAGCGCATCCAGTAAGAAGCCAAAAAGCACGGGGTTGATCAATCTAGCCGACACAGCCAAGCATATCGGCGCGCGGCTGCGCCAAATAAGAAAGGCGCAGCGGATCACGCTTGTGCAGCTATCCAAGACAACCGGTGTCGATATCGCCACCGTTTCCCGCATAGAAACCGGCAAAATGACCGGCACGCTCGAATGCCACGTGCGGCTTGCCTCGGCGCTGGGCGTTAAGATTACCGATCTATACGGGGGAATCGAAGAAGCGCGCGAGACAGAGGGCACCGCCTATCAGGCGCCTGCTGCCCATTCGGATGTTTACGTGCACGAGGCGGGCAAGTCATCGATGGCTATTCTGACGACTGATGTGCTTAAAAAGAAGCTGATGCCCGTGCTGATCACGATCGAGGCAGGGGGCGCTACGAATAAAGAGGAAGCGCGGGTAGGCACCGAGCGCTTTCTTTATATGCTGGAAGGATCGGTAGAGGTACTCGTGGGCGACCGCCACTTTTCGCTTAAGAAGGCGAGCACCTTGTATTTTGACGCCTCGGTGACGCACTTTATCCGGAATACGGGCCGCTCCACCGCGCGCATCTTATCTGTCGTCACTCCACCTGCTCTCTAAGGTTTGGGAGATATGAATCGGCTTGGAATATCCTACCTTATTGCTGCGAGCTTAGTAGCGGTACTCGGTCTAACTGTGTTCAGCAAGCGCGCTGGTTCCCAGGCAAGGCTGGTATTTGTATCTTTTTGCCTATCCATCTGTTTTTGGATGTTTGGCTACAGCATGATGCAGCTTTCAGGAAGCTACAGGCTCTTTTGGGCGAAGGTCGGACATGCCGGAGCAATCTTTGTTCCAATTACCTACCTACATTTCGTGATGTGGTTTCTCGAATTATCACACCTTAAGATGACTGTTAAGATTTACTACCTTATTGGATTCATCTCATCTGTTTTGTTGTTTGCATGTGATTGGTGCCTGCCTACTATTCGCATCTATAGTTGGGGAGTTTATCCTATCGGTGGGCCTGTAATGTGGATTGACTTCCTTCTATTGTTGGCTTGTATTTCTTACTCTTGGGTGATGTTTTTTATCCGCTGTTATCAGGCACATAGAAATGGACGAATGGGAGAATACAATAGACTTAAGTATGGTTGTCTCGGTATGACGATCCTATCAATAGGAGGTTTCGATTATTTGCCTAAGATTACCCCAATTCAATTTCAACCATTTGGATTTATAACAACTGCCATCTTTGTATGCATCATTACCTATGCGATACTCCGAACACAATTGATGGATTTGAATTTCGTTTTGGTAAAGACGACGGTCTATTCTATTCTTGCGGCATTTATTACCGCCATCTATCTCACTTTAATTCTACTGATGGAACGCTTTTTCCAAGGGGCATTAGGCTATCGCTCTATTATTGCTAGTCTACTTGTAGGTTTCTTAATTGCGCTCGGATTCAATCCATTAAAGGAATTCGTACAACGTTTCATCGACCGGCTTTTCTTTAAAGGTACTCAGGCGATGCTTGCCCAAGAAAATGATCGCCTACGACAGGAACTGGTCCAATCCGAAAAATTCAAAGCCGTATCCACTTTGGCCGCGGGCATGGCGCATGAAATTAAAAACCCGCTTACCTCGCTTAAGACTTTTGCCCAGTACCTGCCACAGAAATACGATGATCCTGAATATCGCGAAAAGTTTTCTCGTATCGTAGAGCAGGAAGTCGACAAAATGAACGGTCTTGTGCAGCGGTTGCTCGAATTTGCGCGGCCGTCGGCTCCGCAGCTGCGCGACGTCAGGCTAGGGCAGGTTGTTAGCGAGGCCTTGGAGCTGATCCAAGAAAAATTGCTGCGCAAGCAGGTAAAAGTCAGCCGCGCGCTCGAATATCAAGAAATAATCCAGGCCGATAACGTTCAGCTCAAGCAAGCGCTGCTTAATATTTTGCTCAACAGTTTGGACGCTGTGGCAGTTGGCGGCCGCATCACGATTAGCGCTTCGCGCACCAATGGAACGGTGCACATCAGTGTTCAAGATACAGGCCAGGGAATACCCAAGGCCAGTCTATCGCGCGTGCTCGATCCGTTTTATACCACCAAGCCCGATGGCACCGGGCTTGGCTTAACCGTTGTAGACAGTATCGTTCGCGCCCACGGCGGCCGGATGAGTTTAGAAAGTGAAGAAGGCATCGGCACAACCGTAAGCCTAACGCTGCCGCTTAAAGGGGGAGATCATGGTTAAGAAGCGCATTTTGATCGCGGATGATGAAGAGGGGATCCGAGAGTCTCTGAATCTGATCCTGGGTGACGATCACGATCTTTCTTTTGCGAACGATGGCGAAGAGACGCTCGCTAAAGCGCAGAGCGAAAGCTATGGCGCTATTCTGATGGACATCAAAATGCCCAAGCTGGATGGGCTCGAAGTTCTCAAGCGCTTGCGTAAAGCGGGCGTTAAGACGCCTGTGTTGATGCTCACAGCCTATCAGAGCGTGGACTTAGCCAAAGAAGCTGTCCGCCTGGGCGCTTGCAACTATCTGCCTAAGCCGTTTGAGCGCGATCAAATTATCGCCGCCGTCCAAGACGCGCTCGCTTAGAAGCCTGCCGCATGCTGGCCGGCTGGCATCCGAATATCTATGTTTTTGCCTCGTTCATAGCGGTTGTCTCGGTGTTATCGCGTAGTTCATTAGTCGGTGGTTCTGACGACGAAGTCGCTATGGTAGATTTGTTCCCTCGGTCACCCACTTCTCTTTCAAAGGGTTATGGCGATTTCGTCATGACTTTTTTTCCGTGCTAACGTGGTGCCCCTAAGCCGTGAGCGTAAGTCCATAGAGGTTAATTGCCGTGTTGCTGAATTTTTTTAGATTCATAACCTTATTTGCAGCAGTGTCTTTTTGTGGACTGGGTCTGTTTATTTATTCCCATTCCAAAAACCTGTCTTCTAGGCAACATCGGACGTTGTGTAGTTTTCTTCTAGTAACTGGATTATGGAGTTTTGGTTTTTTTCTTACCATGTTTAAGTCATTACCATATGAATTTGCGCTAGCAGCTAGCCGTACTTCCCACTTTTTTGGAGGGTTAACCGGGATTACCTACTTGAGTTTCGTAGTTTCATTTTTGGAAACAGAAAGAAAAACAAAGGTCAGACTCTTTGACTCCTCATTTGCGATTTTTAACGCTGTTATGTGCTTCACGCCATGGATGATTAAAGAATTACCCGCAAAAATGTTTTTTCCGTATTATCCCGAACCCGGTGTGCTTTATCCTCTCTACATTGTGAATTTCGTTAGCCCTTTTGCGATAGCTTATGTCCTCTTATATAAGGCATATCGATGCCACGCCGTGTCTCAAATTCAACGACAACATATCTTGATGGCTTTGTGGGGTGTGTTAATTGGCTGGACAGGCGTCAGTGCTCTGTTTCTTTTGATTTATAACATCCAAATAGCTCCGACTTTGTTGATTCTCCTGCCAGCTATATTTATTTTCTTTGCTTATTCAATTGTTCGTTATCGTTTCCTCGATATTGAAGTCGTTATTCGCAGGGGTCTTGTTTATTCACTGCTCGTTGCTTGCATCACGGTGGTCTATCTTGTGATGGTGTTGTTGATCGAGCGTTTTTTTCAGGGAATGATGGGTTACCGTTCGGTAGCGGGTACCATTGTTGTTTCCTTTTTGGTCGCTGTTTTCTTTAATCCCCTTCGGTCGTGCATCCAGTCGCTGGTGGATAAGGCTATCTTTCAAGGAACTCCGGATGAATTGGCCACCCAACGCGAGCAACTCTTGGCTGAAATCCGGCGGACCGAACAGATGCGGGCCGTCAATATACTGGCGGCCAGCCTCGCGCATGAAATTAAAAACCCGCTCACGTCGATCAAAACCTTTACCGAGCACTTGAACACAAAATACGATGATCCCTCTTTCCGGAACAAGTTCCAGATGATCGTAGGTGGGGAAGTGGAACGCATCAACCACATCGTCCATCAGCTTTTGGAATACGCTAAGCCGCAACCGCCGCAACTCGTGTGCATCCGAGTCGATTCTCTGATCAGGGAAACACTTGAACTTATGAGTAGCGAACTCTTCAAACGCCAAGTGCGTTTGTCGTGCTCGATCGATGATGCGCTAACGGTTCAGGGCGATGCCAAGCAGCTTAAGCAAGTCTTATTGAACCTGATCGTGAACGCGCTGGATGCGATGGAGAAACCTGGGCAGCTATATGTCGCTGCATCAAGCAAAGACAATAAAATTGAAATCACACTGCGCGATACCGGAAAGGGAATTCCCAGCGATCAGTTGCCTCATATTTTTGAGTTGTTCTTCACATCCAAACCGCACGGCACCGGCCTTGGGTTAGCTGTCGTGCGCACTATCATTGATGAGCATGGCGGCGAGATATCCATATCCAGCGAACAGGGCAAGGGAACCTGACCCCTCCCCAAAAATTCAAGCCACTTGCACGTAGAGTTCCCCGGGGTTACAACACAGGGGAAGGAGGCTCAAGCCATGCGCAAGCGATTCACGGAGCAGCAGATTGTGGAGGTGTTGAAGGCC
>Ga0247727_10001768_pt1 | contig 50363 bp, 45 predicted proteins | sample WisWelCaveWW1625_FD_202498 | JGI IMG/M metagenome (GOLD analysis project Ga0247727, IMG submission 202498) | Biofilm microbial communities from Wishing Well Cave, Virginia, United States - WW16-25 | ecosystem: Environmental > Aquatic > Deep subsurface > Groundwater > Cave microbial mat | place...
GTGGGGAGCGTGCTGACGATCCCGTATTAGGTAAGATCGGAGAACCAACGTGGTCTCTCCGAAATAAATGTCCATCATGTTCACAGGAAAGGAGACTAAAATGGCAACTGTATCGGGCATAGATGTTTCTCACTGGCAATCCGCGATTGACTGGACCAAGGTCCGCGGGAGCGGGAACCGCTTTACAATGATAAAGGCCTCCGAGGGGACGACCTTCAGGGATCCTTCATTTAGGACGAACTGGTCGGAGGCGAAAACGCAGGGGCTTTTGCGCGGGGCATACTGTTACTTCCATCCCAATCTTGACCCGAGGACACAAGCAGATCTTTTCATCAGGGAGGTAAAATCCACGAACGACCCTGCTGAATTGCCTCACGCGTTGGATTTGGAAGTTGCCAACGGTGTGCTCGCAAGCAGGATCATCTCCAACGCGAAGATCTGGCTCGAGCGCGTGGAACAGGAATTTCGACGAAAGCCTTTCATTTATTCGGGCATTTCGTTCCTGGAAACTTATCTTTCCGAAGTGGGTGGTGGTCCCCCAACCTGGGCAAAGAATTTTCCGCTCTGGCTGGGGTGGTATCCAAACGAATATGTTCCGGGCATGAAGCCGCGTCTGCCAAGAGGCTGGTTTAAATGGACGGTCTGGCAATATTCCAAGAACGGCATCGTCAATGGGATTAATGCCGAAGTGGATTTGGACGTCTTCAACGGTACATTGCGGGATTTGTACAAATTTGCCGGAGTCCAACTTCCCGTTCAGCCCCCCAGATCACATATTGTTCAAGCGGGTGATACCTTCGATTCGATCACAAGCAAGTTTGGCGTGACGTTGAATGAGTTGACGCGTGCAAACTCCCAATTGCTCAGGCCCGGTGACCGGCTGGTGATCCCAGGCGAGGAATCCATACCCGACGCGATTGAAGGCGTGCCGGAGGCACCGCCGCCCGTAAAATATATCGTGAAGGCAGGGGATACGCTCACCGACATTGCGCGAAGATTTGGAACGACCGTCGCGGCAATTGTTTCACTGAATAACATTCCGAATCCTGATTTGATCCATCCGGGACAGGAGCTGATCATGCCGTAGAAAATGGGAGTGCTAAGAACTGAAACATAACCTGTCATTGGGAGAAGGCATAGTCCGACAAAGCAATGATGAGCAGTTCTTCACCCCCGAGAACGCATACCATCGCGGCGATTGCCTCGGCAAATAATATTTCGAATGTGAACAATATCAGCGTGGGGTCGGTGTTGGTGATACCATAAAGTTCAGTTGGTTGAGTAGCCCCGTGCTCGTCGGGGGGTATCGAAACCAACAGGTAATGGAAATAACTCACTCAAACACAGACTCCAAGGGGTTTAGTTTCGGAGTCTGTGTTCATCTTTCTGGAATTGCCCGAAGGGTGTACAATGTGAAAGTCGCGTGGAAAGTCTTTAACAAGGGAGTTTTAGATGGCAATGCTGACAGAAAACCCAAAACCCGAGCCTGTCTCCGGAGAAAAACCCGGAGATGCAAATTTTAAGGCGCAATACCAGAAACGCTTTGAAGATGCGGTTGCCGATGCGCAATATTTGCTGATTTACGCAGCGAGCAAATGCCCAAAAGATATCAATCGGGATACCATTGATAAGCTGATCAATGCCAGGCGGCGCGTCGAAAATAAACAGGAGACCGGCCCAAAAGAAGAGGCGGATTTTTGGGTTGCCTATCAGGATATCTGGAAACTGGTGAGTCCCGTCACAGCAGAAAGCATCAAAGCGAATCTTCCGATTGATAAGACTACCACCAGCAAGGCTCGCGGTACGGTTAATCGGCACATCGTTTTTACTGGTTTCATTTTATTCCTTCTGTTACTGCTTCAAATCTATTGGGTGATCGGAAACCAGCTGACCACCCAGGCGACGGAATTACTTCAAAAGGAGTCGGAGTTAAGCCTTCAATTAAGTGATAACGAGCGGGAATCGAGCGCGTTAGCGATACGCTATAAGCAAACGGAAATAGACTCGGGAAAATATAACGGGTATGAATACGCCTTTTATTACACCCCTGAATGGGAGCGCGATATTCTTGAATACACCTCCACAAAAGCCAGGCTCGAAACGAATTTGGAATTGCTCAAATCCCAACTGGAACGGAGTTCGGAAATTTTGGATGTTTGGAGCAAACCCTGGTTCTGGCTGATCGAAGCGGGCGACCAGGGAGAGGTGATCCATAACGATAAATATGCGCCTCTGTTTGACGACATTGATGGGCAAATACAAAGGATCACAGAGCAATTGAAAAATGACCCGGATGGCGCCAACGAAGCCGGCAGCCAAAACAATTATTGGAACGCTCAAGTGGCAAGTTTCGAGGCGCAACTGAGCGGTTTGTTTACGCAGTATAACGATCTGGAATTGGAAGGATCAGGCATACAAGGACAATTCAACGAGATCAACGCTTCAGAGACGCTATTATCAGAGTTGGGGGCAAGGCAGGCGGAGGTTCAAACAGAAATAGAAAGTGTGAACGCTCAATTGAATTCCCTCCTGAATGACCCCAATGCCGATGCGACCGCAAAAAGCGCTTTGGAAACGCAATTGGCAGGATTGCAGACAGACCTGGACGGCATTCAGGAACAGATCAACGATGCCGCGAATCAATTGAACGCTCTTGCAGTGGACACGACTATAGCCGAGGTTAAAAGCGCTTTGGAGGCGCGACTGGTGGATAATGAGGCGAACAAAGCGATCATTCGGGATCAGATCGTAAATGTACAATCCCAGATTCAGTTCCTGGCGAATCAGCAGGTGTCGCCAGAGCAGATTGTCAGCCAGTTGAATCAAAGAAAACAGGAATTAGAAAATAGCAGAAAAGTTCTGGAGCGCCAGGAATTGGCAGATGCCAGCCGCGAAAAATCGGGTCAGACTCAATTGGCTGGGCAGTTTGTGCTGACCGTGTTACAGAGTTATGCGCTGCCACTTCTGTATGGTATTTTAGGCGCGGGCAGTTTCGTCCTTCGCACCCTATCCAGGCAGATTGAAAAGGTAATTTTTTCAGAAGAAGTCCGTACCCAGCACCTTTTGCGCATTTCGCTTGGAGCGCTGGCTGGCATCATGGTTGGTTGGTTTTCGTTCCTCATACCCAAGGAGACCACAACCTTTCTAGGCTCGGTTTCGCCGCTTGCCATCGCTTTTCTAGTTGGATACAACATCGAACTATTCTTCTCATGGATGGACGCCGCCCTCAACAGGATAGATATTTCACGCAAGCGAAACGAGTCTGATACGGAAAACGAAGAGCAAGCGGATGTTCCCCAGGCAACCCCAAAACCGCCGTCAGCACAAGGAAAGCCATCTGAGGATAATTTGGAATCGAAGACGTAGAGCAGTTCACCCCTAGCGCACTATGCAAACAAAGACTCCGAAACTGAAAAGTCTTGGGGTCTTTGTTTACCTGTCTACTTGTCTACCTGTCTACGTTTTTCCTTATTCTCAACCTTACGGATACACCCTCTTGATCGTCCTGGGGAATGGAATTGCTTCGCGGATATGCTCGATGCCGCACAGCCACGCGGTGACACGCTCCACGCCCATGCCGAATCCTGAGTGGGTGACGGAGCCGTACTTGCGAAGTTCGAGATACCACTTAAATGCTTCCTCGGGTAATCCCTCCTTGTGGATGCGGGCCAACAACGCGTCATGATCAGATACACGCTCTGAGCCGCCGCAGATTTCACCATAGCCTTCCGGTGCGAGTAAATCAACGGACTTGCACACCTCAGGGCGACCAGGCCAAGGCTCCATGTAGAATGCCTTGACTGCGCTCGGGTAGCCATACACGAACAAGGGTTTATCGTGTAATTTGGTCAGTTCCACTTCATGCGGCGCGCCGAAGTCCATGCCCCATTCGAATTTGAGCAGTTCTTTCTTTTCAGGGTCGGTCTCTTTTTCATATAAGGCAATGAGATATTCCGACGCCTCATCATACGACATGCGCGGAAATGTACCGGTCACGTTTTCAAGTTTGGTTACATCGCGTTCAAGGAATTTCAATTCTGCTGCGCAATCGCGTAAAACATTCTGCACGATGTGAGTGATCAAGCCTTCTTCCACTTCCATCAAGCCGTCCAAATCGCAGAAGGCGATCTCGGGTTCGAGCATCCAGAACTCGGTGAGATGACGACGCGTCTTCGATTTCTCCGCGCGGAAAGTGGGACCAAAACAGTAGACTTTTCCAAAGGCGAAGATGTTGGCTTCGTTGTAGAGTTGACCCGTTTGGGCGAGGTAGGCAAAGCCTTCGTCGAAGTACGGCGTTTCGAAGAGGGTGGTTGTCCCTTCGGCGGCGGCGGGAGTGAGGATGGGCGTATCGAGATTGAAGAAACCGTGACTATCGAGATACTTACGCACCGCAGACATGACCTTGACGCGCACTTTGAGAATCGCCCACTGACTGGGGAAACGAATCCACAAGTGACGGTGGTCGAGCGCGAAATCGGGACCGTGATCTTTTAACGACATCGGATAATCCAGATCCGCCTCTTGCAGGATTTCGATCTGCTTCACGCCGAGTTCATATCCGCCAGGGATGCCGGGCGCGCGTTTATCTTCACGCACCGCGCCTGTGATACTGACTGCTGACTCTTGCGGTAGCCGCATGACTTTATCGAAGACTTCGGGTTCAAGGTCGCCTTTGAAAGCCACACATTGCACAAAGCCTGAGCCGTCACGGACGAGCAAAAAGCACAATTTACCCTTGTCCGTGCGGTTGTAGACCCAGCCTTTGACGGTCACTTCCTGCCCAACATATTTTGAAATTTGCGAAACGCTGATATGTTCAGCCATGAAAATATCCTCTTATTCGTTGATTGAGTGAATTATAGCAGGCTAATTTTAAGGATATACGATATAGTCCGGGCGGATCGAGGGAGAATGAACAGTCTGCCGAACTCAAACATCGTAATATAATTGTAAAAGCCATCAGTGTAACGGAGGCAAAATGCAGGTAAGTCCGAAAGCAAAGGTGTTTATTAGTTGTGGCCAAAGGAAAAAGGCTGATGAATTACGAACAGCTCAAGAAATTGGCAAACGACTAACTGAGCTTGGTTTTGAATATTATATAGCATTGGAAGAACAAACTCTCCGCGGGGTTAAAGATAACATTTTTCGGCAATTGGAAAGTTCCGAGTATTTTATCTTTATTGATTTTAGGAGGGAGAAAATTGGTGGCAAGAGAGCCAAATCAGAGTATCGTGGCTCGCTTTTTAGTCATCAGGAGTTGGCACTTGCCTCTTTTCTGGACATTCCTCTACTTACCTTTCAACAGAAAGGTGTAAAACAAGAAGATGGGATAATGAGATATCTTCAGGCCAATAGTATTCAGTTCACAGATAAACACTTATTGGCTGATGTTGTTGGTGGTGAAATTCAAAAACGCGGGTGGAATCCTAGTTGGAAAAATGCATTGAAAATGGAAAGAGAATCGGGGCAATATATGGACTTGGTTCGGCCTGGCCCAAACGGCAGAACTATACCAGTAAGATTCTTTCATATTATCGTTAGAAACTTACATCCTCACAAGACGGCAATTAATTGTTATGCATATCTAGCAAAAGCCAAGAACCTCTCCACTGGAGCCGAAATACCTCTTGAGACGGTAGAGTTCAAGTGGGCGGGTTACGTTATGCCTAATGCTAATATTTCTTCATTCTCCCAACGCGCACTTGATGCTGTGTGGTTTGATCGCCCAAATCCAAGCAAACCGAGATTTAGCACTTACAGTGACTCAGGGAGATATTTACCTGAGTTTTCTATATCAGGAAAGGGTATGTATGAACTTACTTATCTAGTTGTTTCGGAGAATTTTCAACCTTGTACATCTACCTTTACTCTTCAGGTGGGAGACAAAATCGAAGACTTCAGGTTGGAACAAATTTCCTAATAAATAACTACTTTCTTCTCTCGTCCAACGCTTTGACTAACAACTCCCTCGTCACATTCGGGTCCGCTTTGCCTTGGGTGGCGCGGGCGACTTGCCCCACGAACCATTGCAGGAGAGTATGCTTGCCCGCGAGATAATTCTCCACTTCAGAGGGGTTATCGTTCAGCACTTTTGTCACAGCTTCTTGAATGAAACTTTCGTCTGAGACTTGGGCGAGCCCTTTTTCTTTAACGATCTGCGCAGGGTCGCCTCCGTTCTTGAGGAGTTCCACCAGAACCGTTTTGCCTGCGTTGCCGCCGATGGTTTTGTCTGTGACCATGTCAATAATCTGAGCGAAAGATTCGGGGGAGAGTGTTACATCTTTCACATCAATGCCTGAGTCATAGACGTAGCGCATGAACTCGCCTGCGATCCATGAATGGACAGTCTTGGCTGGGCTTTTCGATTTGGTAACAACGCGTTCGAAGTAGTCGGCAAGAGATTTTTCGGATGTAAGAAAACGCGCTTCGGACGGAGTCAGGCTAAGGTCCGCGATGAAGCGTTTGGTTTTTGCTTCAGGCAATTCGGGCAAGCTCGTGCGAATCGTTGCGATCCAATCCGAGTCCAACACAAGCGGCGGCAGGTCAGGCTCGGGGAAGTAACGATAGTCGTGCGCCTCTTCCTTGCCGCGCTGAGAATACGTCTTGCCTGTCGCTTCGTTGAATCCCAAAGTTTCCTGTTCGACGATTCCGCCGCGCGAATAAATTTCCGTTTGGCGTTGTATTTCGTATTCGATCCCCTGTGTGAGTGAACGAAACGAGTTGAGATTTTTGATTTCGGTTCTGGTGTTGAGTCCTTCGCTTCCCACTTCGCGCACCGAAACATTCGCCTCAAAACGGATCGCGCCTTTTTCCATGTCACCCGAATTCACATCGAGATAACGCAGCACCGCGTGTAATTTTGTTGCATACGCTTTTGCCTCCTCAGGCGAGCGAAGGTCGGGCTCGGTGACGATCTCCAGCAACGGGACGCCGCTTCGGTTGTAGTCAATGAACGAGTGCGCGTCCGCGTGAGATAGCTTGCCCGTGTCCTCTTCCAAATGGACGCGGCGAATCCGAATCTCCCTCGCGCCTGATTCTGTTTCGATTTGAAAATTCCCATCTGTGGCGAGCGGCTGGTCGTATTGCGAGATCTGGTATCCCTTCGGCAGGTCGGGATAAAAATAACTCTTGCGCGCGAAAATACTTTCGGTGTGGATTTTGCATTCGAGCGCCAGCCCAACGCGGACTGCCAACTCTACTGCCTTTTTGTTCAACACAGGCAGCGCGCCAGGCTGACCCGTACAAACGGGACAAATATAACGATTCGGTTTCGCGGTGATCGAATCGACGACTTCACACCCACAAAACATTTTTGATTTTGTGAGCAACTCCGCATGCACTTCGAGTCCGATAATGGGTTCGTATTTCATTTCATATCAACCGTGTCATTGCGAGGCCCCGAAGGGGTCGTGGCAATCTCGCCTAACCACTAACTGCTTCTTTGAAGTGCGTTGGGATTGCCACGCCGCCTCGGTCTCGATACATCGCCTCACCTGCACTTGCGTGCGGTGCAAGTGTCGGCGACACTCGACCAGCGGCGGCTCGCAATGACACATGAAAATTTATTTATTCCAACACGGCGGATGCTTCGTATGCCAATCGGTTTGACTCTGATACAAATGACCAATGCGAAGCAACGATTCCTCCGACAAATGCGGACCCATGATTTGCATCCCGATGGGCAATCCATTTGAGATTCCGCATGGAACAGATAATGCAGGAATGCCAGCCAGATTCACAGCAACAACAAATACATCAGATAAATACATATCCAGCGGATTGGTGACCTTCTCGCCGATGCGAAATGCCGTCGTGGGGGAAACAGGCGTGATGAGAGCATCGCAGGTTTGAAATACCCTTTCAAAATCCTGTCGAATCAACGTGCGGACTTTCTGTGCCTTGAGATAGTACGCATCGTAATATCCAGCAGATAAAGCGAACGTCCCAAGCATGATGCGGCGCTTGGTCTCCGCGCCGAAGCCTGCTTCCCGCGTTTTCAAATAAACATCCATCAAATCGCCTGTGCGCTTGGATAAACCAAACCTCACACCATCATATTTCGCAAGATTGGAACTTGCCTCTGCGAACAGGATCAGATAGTAGACGGGAATCGCGTATTGGGTATGAGGCAAAGATACTTCAATTACTTCCGCGCCCAAACCTTCAATTTGTTTGATTGCGTTTCGCAAAGAAGCGTCTACTTCTTTATCCAGCCCTTCAACAAAGTATTCTTTGGGGATGCCGATGTGAAGGCCGCGCAGGTTTTCTGCTTTCTTCAGAGTTTCAGAATAACTTTGAATTGACTCCACGCGTGAGGTGCTGTCTTTGGGGTCATGTCCTGCAATCGTTTCAAGCACCAACGAAACATCGTATGCGCTTCGTGCTATTGGACCAATCGTGTCAAATGAGGAAACCAAAGGAATCAACCCATAACGTGAGATGCGTCCGTAAGTGGTTTTGATTCCAGTGACTCCACAAAACGAGGCGGGCATGCGAACCGATCCGCCGGTATCTTCGCCAAGCGAAAAAGGGGCGAGCCCTGCCGCGACTGCCGCGGCTGACCCTCCGCTTGAGCCGCCAGGCACGTAATCAAAGTTCCATGGGTTGCGTGTGGTGAAGAAGCCAGAGTTCTCCGTGGATGAACCCATACCGAATTCGTCCATGTTATTTTTGCCGAGAAGTACAGCGCTTGTTAACTTTAACTTCTTTATAGCGGATGAGTCATAAAATGGTTTGTAATTTTCGAGAATTTTGGACGAACAGGTTGTATTCACGCCGCGCGTCGAAATAGAATCTTTTGCAGAGTAGGGGATGCCGGTAAGTGGAGTCAAACTTTCATTAGACTTAATACGTTTGTCCGCTTCGCGCGCTTGTTCCAGCGCGACGCCTTCGGAAACGGTCACATACGATTTGATCTGCGGGTCAAGTCGCTGAACGCGTTCAAGATATGCACGCGTGATTTCCTCCGAAGAAATCTTTCGGCTTGAGAGCAGGTCGTATGTCTCCTGAATACTTAACTCGTGCAATTCCATTGGATTATTGCTCGATGTGAACGCGTGGGATTAAAACGTAATCATCTTTCGATTGTGGAGCGTTCTTGAGAAATTCTGCGGTTGCTACAGGCGCTTCGATCTCGTCTTCTCGCGTCACACTTTTGTTTGCAGAAGATAAATACGCGGGCGGGACGTCTTCCGTATCCACTTCATTCAAGATACTGACGTAATCCAGAATGTCTTTGAACTGCGAAACAAACATCCGCGTCTCTTCTTCGGTTAGATCCAGCCGCGCAAGAGATGCGATTTCCCTAACTAGCTTTTCATCAACTTGGACTTCTGATTTTTTGTTCATGGATTCTCCGTTGGTCGAGTAGGGTGAGTGATTTTCTCGCCCGTATCGAGACCAACATGTAACAAGAATACTTTCAGCAACCTGTGGTCTCGATATGTCCCGCGAACTGCACGCGGGACTACTCGACCACCGTACTATTCTTTAATTTGAATATGCAATTCCTTCAATTGTTTCGGCTCCACTGCGGAGGGCGCGTCAGCCATCACGTCGCGCCCCGCTTGATTCTTGGGGAAGGCGATCACTTCACGGATGTTGGGCTCGTCGGCGAGCAGCATGACCAGACGGTCAATGCCGGGCGCGATGCCTCCGTGAGGAGGCGTACCGTATTCGAACGCCTCCAGCATGTGTCCAAACCGTTCCTGCGCCACTTCGACATCCAGCCCAATCAAGCGGAACACCTTTTCTTGCAATGCGCGGTCATGGATTCGGATGGAGCCCCCGGCGCCTTCGTATCCGTTCAGGACGAGGTCATATTGCTGACCGCGCGCCAAGCCCGGGTCCGAATCAAGAAGCGGCAGGTCCTCGGGCATCGGCGCGGTAAACAGGTGATGACTCGGGTCCCAGCGTTTTTCCTCTTCGTTCCACATGACAAACGGAAAGTCAATGATCCAGCAGAACGCGAGAACATTCTGATCCGTCAGTTTGAGATCGTCGCCCAGTTTGACTCGTAGTTTGCCCAAGGTTTCAAGTACGACGGACGGTTGATCCGCGACGAACAGGAGCAGGTCGCCTCGCTCCGCCTCCAATCTGGATATCAAAGCCTGAGTCCGTTCTTCGGAGAGGAACTTTGAGAACGATGATTTCTGTTCGCCTTCCTTTGTGATCGCGAGCCACGCGAGACCTTTCGCGCCCTGTTCCTGCGCATATGCCGCCAACGCGTCGATCTGTTTACGGGAGTACTCACCGCAGCCTTTCGCGTTAATGCCGCGGACTGAAACAGCCTCCTCGAAGACTTTGAAACCGGACCCCTTCGCGAGATCGTTGACATCTTTCAGTTCGAGGCCGAACCGAATGTCAGGCTTATCAAGACCGAAGCGTTCGAGCGCCCCCTGGTATTTGATGCGGGGCCAAGGCGACTGGAAGAGACGCTTGTGCGGCGTCACTTCCGCGACCAGTTTTGTGAACATGCCTTCAATGAGTTGCATCACATCGTCGCGCTCGACAAAGGACATTTCAAGGTCCAGCTGCGTAAACTCGGGCTGGCGGTCGCCGCGCTGGTCTTCGTCGCGGAAACAACGCGCGATCTGAAAGTATCGTTCCACACCCGCCACCATAAGCAGTTGCTTGAGCTGTTGCGGCGATTGCGGGAGGGCGTAGAATTCGCCGGGATGCACGCGAGAAGGCACAAGATAATCGCGGGCGCCTTCAGGAGTGGTTTTGAAGAGGATCGGCGTTTCGATTTCAAGGAATCCTTTTTCGTCGAGATAATCGCGGATGAATTTGACCACGCGATGTCGCAAGGCAAGGTTGTGGCGCATCTTCTCGCGTCGCAAGTCGAGATAACGATATTTGAGGCGCGTGTTCTCGTCGGGCAGGTCATTCTCGCCACTAACCACGAAAGGCAGGGGCTTGGCGGGGTTTAACACCTGAATCGACTCGGCTACAACCTCGATTTCGCCCGTTTGCGTTTTGGGGTTCTCCATGCCAGCGGGCCGCTTTTGAACCCTGCCGGTGACCTGTAACACCCATTCCATGCGGACGTTCGACGCCGCATCCAGGGTCTCATCGGAAAGGTTTGGATTGATCGTTACCTGAACAATGCCGTAGCGATCACGCAGGTCGAGAAAGATCACGCCGCCATGGTCGCGGCGGCGATGGATCCAGCCTGCGAGCGTGACCGTCTGCCCGGCGTGGCTGGCGCGTAGTTCTCCACAAGAATGAGTTTTGTACATAGACATCTCCAATTCATCATGTCGTTGCGAGGAGCGAACGATAGTGAGCGACGAAGCAATCTCAACTAACCTGTAACTTCGAGATTGCTTCAGGTTTTGCCCTCGCAATGACATGCGATACAGATAAAATAAATCGCCCTTCGCGTGTGCGTTGGGCGACTGGTTTGACTTGTTCCTGTCCGTCAACTAGCAAGGCTTCGCCCAACGATACGTCAGATCGTCATTGTCGTCGTTATTGTTGTTATTGGCGAAGCAAATTCTGTGTTCCATAACAATAGTATTATATCATGAAAAACTCCGGAGCCATCATCCAGTATAATTTCACTGACAGGAGGCTGTTATGCGCAGAGATACATTGTCGGCTCTTTTTGTTCTTTTAATTATTGGGACGGCAACTTGGGTCTTAAACCATAACACCGTGACTGAAACGCGGGATGAGATATTGTTGATTCTTACCTTAATTCCTGCTGTTGTGGGTGTGCTTTCCCAAATAAAGAATGTTGTCAGTTTATTTAGTTCAAACCATACTGAAATAAACCCCACAAGCAACATAAATTATTCAGGTGAAAACCCGGCATTCCTTCGAGTGCCAAATGACTTTATCACAGGATTTGTCTGGCATCGTATCGATGATAAGGAGAACCTCCTATACGCCACATGGCCTAGCATTCACAAGTATTTGTCTCAATATCGGTCAGGTATTGGGTTTTGTATCCTTTTCCTATTTATGGGATGCATTTTATTTATATTCACAAAGTATTTGTTGGCAGGGGCAATTGTAGCTACAATTGCGGTGTTTAATATTGGGACAGTTGTAGCTAGATGCTTTAGGGAACAAAAAGAAACTATTTACGCAGTAAGCAATTGTCGAATTTTTGTTTTTCAAAAATTAGATGATGGCATTTACCGCCCTAACCAAGAGGTGCCCTTTGAAGCAGTCCTTTCTGTAGGCTACGAAACCAACGCCTTGGGGAGGGCGCTTGGTGTAGGTAATATCATCGTTCGCACACTGATCGGGAGGATAGAAATGCCTTATGTAGTTAGACCGTCCGGTATGGGATACATTGTCGAGTATGCGTGGTCAAAGGCAAAAAAAATAGTGTCAGAAGACGAAAAGAGAAAGATAAAAGAGTTGTTGCGAAAGAAATTAAATCTTCCCGAAAATAAGGCCTGAAATACTTATCTCTCCAACGCGGATTCCTGCGGATTTGCCGGGTTGTAGTGCACCATCACCTGCGCGCCGACGGGATAACGCTCGATGGTCTTTTGCGCGTCTCCCATCAAACGGACGTTGAAGAATTGCTCTCCCGCCTTGATGGTCTGGCTTTGATAGGGTTTTCCATTCACCTGATACTGATATACCACAACAGGAATCTCCGAGCGGCTGCGGCTCGTCCGCTTGATTTGGATCGTGGACGCGATTACCGTTCCCATTGTGCTGGACCAGTCTTGCGCGGCTTGTTTGGCAATGTCCCTCATTTTGCTTCGGCGATAGAGGAAGACGCCCAATCCAACAAGGATAAGAATGGGTAAGACGATTGCGCAAAGACTTCCTGCGATACCGATTACTATTGAAATTAGTGAAAAGACTTCCATGTGTTTCTCCTACTTTGAAGAAGAGGTGACTGTCATTTTGAAAATGACGGTCACTTGAATTTTACTTCACGCGTCGTACGAATAACCAGCCGATTGTACTGGCGAGTAAAATACCTTCCTCGTAGAAGGTGAGGGAACCAGCCGCCGCAAGCAGGCTTCGCGCTCGTCAGGCAGGGATCGCGTCCGAAGACGGCCACCGAGCAACAGTCCGAATCAAGATGCGCAGAAGTAAGGTTGATCGCGAGAAAGAAGAGGAACCCGATCAAGAATCCGATGGCAAAACGTTTGGTTATGGAAGTCTCGAATAGCCAAAGCAAGTGAAGTTGATGTAAGGATGGTGTAAGGTGTTTTCGAGAATATTCCACTTCCATTCCGTTTGAAGATATTGTATATTAATAATACTGGTTACAAAACTCAGATCTGAAGGAGAGAAAAATGAGCTACCGAATCTTGTTTGTTTTGAATGCGATCGTTGTCTTTGCGCTCGGGCTGGTTCTTGTGCTTGTCCCCTCCCTGATTCTGGAACAGTTTGGGACGGAGACCCGGGTGGCTGAGTTGCAGTTGGCGAGATTTTTGGGCGCCGCGCTGGTGACGGCAGGATTGCTGTTTTGGTTTGCCAAGGATGCGGCCGACGAAACGGTGCAGAAGAACCTGGGTATGGCTGGGCTTGTGGGCGCGGTGCTGGCTTTGATCGTCACCGCGATCGGCATCTCGCCCGCGAGTGGAATCATCCGTTCGAATGGATGGATCGCGCTGGTCGTTGAGGTTGCGTTTGGGCTTGGCTACGGCTTCCTGTTGTTCCTGCAACCAAGAATGAAATAGTCCCTAACGCAGAACGCCTGCGGGTTGGCTTCGAGAACCCACTCATACCCAGGAAATGTCGCCACAGCGACGCCTGCGGCACCATCTGCTACAACAACGACCATACTTAATGTGTGGTCGTTGTTGATTCCAAAATTAGATCGCTGGCGTAATCGAGTTTTGCAACTTCCTCATCCGTCAGCCTCCAGCCGAGCGCGCCCGCATTTTGTTGAGCCTGCTCCGTGTTCTTCGCGCCCGGGATGGGAAGCGTACCTTTGCAGATCAGCCAGTTCAGCGCCACCTGAGCATTAGACTTTCCTCCGCGATCCTGCCCGATCTCTGTCATCAATTTCAGCAACGGTTGAATTTTGGCAAGCAATTCTGCATACTTCTTCGCGCGCCGGCCCGGGGGTGGAGCATCAATATTGTACTTCCCGGTGAGCAATCCTTTTTCGAGCGGACTATAAGCAATCATGCGGATTCCAAGTTCTTTACAACGCGCGAGCGTTCCGTTCTTTTCCACCGCGCGGCTCAATAAACTATAGTGCACTTGATTCGACGCGAGCTGGATGTTATTGCGCGCCAGTGCGGAATATGCCGCGAGCATGCGCTCGTGACCGAAATTTGATACGCCCACTGTGCGCGTTATCCCGCTTTTGATGCACTCGCTCAAGCCGTCCATCAACGCGTCGGTGCTCATCACCGGGCTGGGCCAGTGGATCTGATACAAGTCCACGCTTTCAACGCCGAGGCGGGCAAGGCTCCCTTTTAGCGCACGCAGTAACGCGCCTTTGTCGAACCTCCAGGGCCACGGGAAAAATTTTGTCGCGATCAAAACAGGCTGGTCGGTCTCTTTGAGAAAACGCCCGAGCAATCGTTCTGATAAGCCACTGCCGTACAATTCCGCAGTGTCCACAAAACCGATGCCATCCGCGAGGGATGTCTGAAATGCCTGCTTCACCTCCTCCACTCCATATCCATGCCCGTATTGCCAAACGACTCGGTCGCCCCATTGCCACGCACCCAGCCCCAACTCTACTGCATGTAAAAATTTTGTCTCACTGCTCACTTTTGCCAAGGTTGCTCTCCAAATTGAATTGCCGGATTGTATCTTAAAATATGATTGCGTTATAGCCAGCAAACTTAATTCAGGATAAAATTCAGCCCTTGACATTTTGGAACTGATGGAACGCGAGTCCTTCACCTCATTCCTCTCCCACCGGGAGAGGAGGTTCGCGCTCCCTGAGTTCCAGGGAGCTGGCTGTGACAACGAACTCCGAGTCGCGGGATTTTGAATCCGCATCTGACCTAAGCCGGAGGCTGGGTCTGTCCTTTTCAAATTTATCTTTGCTGACGCGTGCCCTCACGCACCGATCCTACGTCAACGAGAATCCGAATTCCTCGGCAGATAACGAACGGCTGGAGTTCCTCGGTGACGCAGTGCTTGACTTCATTGTCGGCGCGTGGGTATATCATCGCTTCCCCGAAATGCCAGAAGGCGACCTCACCAAGATGCGCTCCGCCATCGTCCGCAATGACCAGTTGGCAAAGTTTGCGCGGAAATTGAATCTCGGTCCCGCGCTTCGGCTGGGACGCGGCGAATACCTCTCTGGTGGACATTATCGCGATGGCTTGCTCGGGTCGCTGTTCGAGGCGGTGATCGGCGCCTTATACCTGGATTCAGGTTTGGGAGCGGTGGACGCGTTCGTCAATCCATTGCTGGAGGACGTGCGCGAAATGATCCTCACGAAGATCCACGACCCGAAGAGTTTATTGCAGGAGTGGGTGCAGGCGCAGAAAATGAGCGCGCCGCATTATAAAACCGTCTCCATGTTAGGACCCGACCACGCAAAAGAATTTGAAGTGGAGGTTGAGGTCGGCGGGAAGATCGTGGGTCGTGGGCGCGGCACCAGCAAGCACGTCGCCGAACACGCCGCCGCGCAGGATGCAATGGATAACCTGGGAATAAAATAAGCATGTCATTGCGAGGGCGTTAGCCCGAAGCAATCCCCTCGTTGTGAGGGGGATTGTGTCGCCACGGCGGCGCTTCGTCGCCGAAAAACGGCTCCTCGCAATGACCACATGGAAATAAATGCCCCTCCGCCTAAAATCACTCGAATTACAAGGATACAAAACATTCGCATCGAAGACCACCTTCGAGTTCGCGGGTGGAATCACCGCCATTGTCGGGCCCAATGGTTCGGGTAAATCGAATATCGCCGATTCGTTGCGCTGGGTTCTGGGGGAACAATCCTACACGTTGTTGCGCGGTAAAAAGACCGAAGATATGATCTTCAACGGCTCCGAGCATCGCGCGCGTGCAGGCATGGCTTCTGCTCACGTCCTTTTTGATAACACCAATGGCTGGCTTCCTGTGGACTTCACCGAAGTCGGCATGACGCGCCGCGCCTACCGCGACGGGCACAATGACTATTTATTGAACAGCCAGCACGTGCGCCTGCGCGACTTGAACGAATTGCTCGCGGCATCTGGTTTGGCTGATCGAACATATACCATTCTCGGTCAGGGGCTCGTGGATGCGTCGCTTGCTTTGAAGGCAGAGGATCGCCGTCGCCTGTTTGAAGAAGCGGCTGGAGTCGGCTTGTATCGCATCCGCCGCGAAGATGCGTTGAAACGACTTGATAACACGATGCGCAATCTCGAGCGCGTGCTTGATATCATGTCTGAATTGGAACCGCGCTTGCGCAGCCTCGAACGACAGGCAAAACGCGCGATCGAATATTCCCGCGCGCAGGCAGATTTGAAAGTGATCCTGCGCGAATGGTATGGCTATCACTGGCATCGTGCTCAACAGGAACTCGCGACTGCACGCGATTCTGTCAAAGCGCAGGAAGTTCGCGTGAACGAAGCGCGTGAGGTGCATCAAAAAGCGCAGGCAGAGTACAACACATTTCGTGAAAGATTCACAGGTTCGCGCGCGCAACTGAACGCCTGGCATCGCGCATCGGCTGAGTTGCACAGCCAGCGCCAAGAAGTGAGCCGCGATCTCGCGGTTCTCGAAGAACGCCGCCGCTCCCTGCTCGCCGCGCAAACCTCCGTGCTTGCAGACAAGGAACGCACCACCGACGAAGAAAAACTTGTGCGCGCCCGCATCGAGGAAGCGGTACAGGAGTCCACGCGGTTGCAGGCTGAATTTGATGAGGCGCAAAAACAAGTCGTTGAGTCGCAGCAAAAATTACAAAACAAACAATCCGAGCGATCATCTCTCGAAGAAAAACTTCATGCCGGTCGCGCACAAATCGAAAAATGGAATACACAACGCGCTGAATCACAGGCGCGTTTGGACGAGTTGACTTCGCGTTTAGAATCTTTACAGACGCGCTTGGATGATGCAGGCAAGGCAATTGAGACAGCAGAGTCAACGGCGCGCGATGCTGGCGAGACGTATTCACGGGCTCGTGACAAACGAGAACATGCCGAACAGGAATTGCAAAATGCGATAGAGAAAGAAGAACAAGAAAAAAAAGAACTTGAGCGACTCGAAAATGAACGACGGGCAAAGAACGATGAGCGCGCGAATCGTCTCTCGAATCACACACGTGTCGAGACTCAACTTGAAGTGCTTGTTCAAGCCGAGCAATCACTCGCTGGTTATGCCGAAGGCGCGCGCTTTTTGCTTGATGCAGCGCGCCAGCTAAAACTCAAAGGCGCGCGCGGCGCGTTGAGCGCGGCGCTCGATGTTCCCGCCGATCTTGAAACCGCGATCGCCGCCGCGCTCGGCGATTCGCTCGATGCCATTTTACTCGACGCAAACGAAATCGAAGAGGCGTTGCAATTGCTCGAGTCGGATGATTCGAGGCGAGCGGTGTTGCTCCCGCTTGAAAATAATTCGCGCAACCTGCTCCCAAAACCAGAGGACGATAATTGTCTCGGCATCGCTTCCGAGTTGATCAACGTCAACGACGAGACGCGCGCGGCAGTCCGCTTGATGCTTGGGCAAACATTAGTTGTACGGACACGCGCGAGCGCGCGGCGATTGATTCGGGATTTGCCGACTCACGCGCGCGTGGTGACTCTGCGCGGGGAAGTCTTCCGTGGTGACGGACTCATCATCGCTGGGAAAACCGCATCCTCCTCAGCCCTGAGTCGCCCGCGCCAAAAACGAGAGTTGAGCGGGGCCCTAGCCGCGTTGAGGACGCAGATTGAATCTTTGAATGGTGAAGTGGATTCACTCTCCTCACAAATCACAGATGCTCAACGCGAGTTGAGTCAGATCGAGAGTGTTGTGCGCGAATCACGCATCAGATTGGAAGAGGCTCAGGCGTCCGAGCAACAGGCTGGGTTGGAGTCGGAAGCGGGGCGGCGTCAATTGGAATGGCAGAGGAGTCAGTTTAGTCGGTTGAAAGCCGAGGCGAATGAAGCAACTTCGATCCGTCAAAAATTGAATCAATCTCAAGCCGAAGTGCAAACTCAATCTGCGAGCATCCATGAGGAAGTACGCGCGTTTTCTACACAGTTAACCGAAATGGATTTGGCAGACGCGCAAGGGCAGTCAACGTATTGGAACACGCGGCTTGCTGTGGTTGAACGCGCGCTGGAAGATGCGCGGGCAAGGAAAGCTGAAAGAGAGAAAGAAGCGGAAAGGTTCGACACGCGTCGCTTTGAATTTTCGGCGCGTTTGCAGGAAGCGGAAACTTCATTGAATGAGTTGGAAAATTCAAAGGCATCATTACGCGAGCGCGAGGGCGCGTTGCATTCGCAGATCGAAGAGTTGCGCGTGCAGATTGACCCTGCTGAAAAAGATTTGGAGACCGCCGAGCAGGAGGAGGCGCGCTTGCAGGATGCGGAAGCAAATGCACAGCGCGCGCTTGCAACCGGTGAGCGCTTGTCGGGTCAGGCGCAGTTGGAACAATTGAGGAAGCAGGAGGGGTTGGATAATTTGCGCCAGAGAATCACCGACGATTTTGGCTTGGTGATGTTCGATTACGCGGAGGATGTTTCAGGTCCGGTGCCATTGCCGTTTGAAGGCATGGTGGAGGAGTTGCCCGTCGTTACGGAAGTTTCGCCTGACCTTGAATCTCAGTTAATTCAAAACCGTTCGCGTATGCGTCGGATGGGTCCGATCAACCCGGAAGCGAAGCAGGAATTTGATACAGAATCCGAACGCTACTCGTTCATGCGCGCGCAAGTGGATGACTTGCGAAAAGCCGAAGCGGATTTGAAACAGGTCATTGCCGAGTTGGATGAATTAACGAAACAGGAATTTTCAAAGACATTCGATGCCGTGGATAAACAATTCCGCGCAATGTTCACGCGTTTGTTTGGCGGCGGTTCGGCGCGGCTTTCATTGACCGACCCCGATAACCTTGTTGAGACCGGCATCGAAATCGAAGCGAGGTTGCCGGGTCGCCGCGAGCAGGGACTGGCTTTGCTCTCCGGCGGTGAACGCAGTCTGACGGCTGTTGCGCTGGTGTTCGCGTTGCTGAAGGTTTCGCCCACGCCCGTCTGCGTGATGGATGAAGTTGACGCGATGCTTGATGAAGCCAACGTAGGACGCTTCCGCGACCTGTTGCAGGAGTTGAGCAAAGAGACTCAATTTATCATCATCACGCATAATCGCAACACCGTCCAAGCCGCGGATGTGATCTACGGAATCACGATGGGGCGCGACTCGGCGAGTCAGATCATTAGCTTGAGGTTGGATCAGGTTACAGATGAAATGTTGAAGAGGGGATAGGCGGGAGTTAAAATGCTACATGGAAATCGCCCGACTTTACTTGAGTCAGGCGATTTTTTTATATGTTGCTGGAACGAAAACTAATTTGGTTGTTGTTGCCCAAAGTTTTCAGGAAGCGCTGGTATGCTTTCTTTCCAGGTTTCACTGATCGTTATGGTTGCCTCTTCTTTGGCTTTTGCAAGCCATTCTCTAAAGGCAGTTTCACGGTTTTGCTGAAGCTGAGTGGCGCTTATCGGAATATTGTCGTGCCCAAGTACTTGAATAAAGTGAAACCCAAACTCACTTTGAACGGGTTCGCCAATTTCGCCGATCTCTTGGCTGAACGCGGCTTCTTCAAATTCGGGAACCATTGCGCCTCTACCAAACCAGCCCAGGTCTCCTCCAACTGCTCCTGAACCAGTATCTATGGAATATTTCTTTGCAATTTCAGCGAAATCCATCCCGCTTAGGAGAAGGGATCGAACAATTCCCAAACCTGTAGTATCCGCGACGAGGATGTGACGAGCCCAAACCTTCTCTTCGGTGCCCGTAATCTCTGCGGTGATTTCTTTCTGAAGTTTTTCGCGAAGAAGGTTGGCTTCAAATAATGATCGTACAGTGGCTTCGCTGATGCCATTGGTTTTGAAATTAACCAATGCTTCTTCATATTGTGTCTTGAATCCATCCAAGGTGTATGGAGTGGATGTAGCGGTTGCGGCTTCTGGCACAAAGGTGGGTGTTGGAGGCGCGGCTGTAAATGTCGCGGTAGGTGTTATGGATGGGTCAGGCGTGCTGGATGGTACGGAGGTCGACGCAGGTCCCACTGTTGAGGATGCAGTCGGAGGAACCAGAGTCAACTGTTGGGAAGAAAGCGTCGGGAGGCTGAATTCAGTCGGGGTGATGGAGGGGGTCTGAGTCCCGTTCGGGAAGAATCCATAGGCGGTTTGAATCGCTCCTTCTACCTCTTCCGCTGAAACTGAAATTCCGCGCGCTTTAGCTTCCTGCCTGATCATCGCTTCATCCACCAGTTGATCTAATACCTGCTGACCCAAAATCTCGGGTAATTGCAGGGCGCTAGTGATCTCCTGTTGTTGTTGCGATGTATCCAGGCCGAAGTTTTGCTGGTAAAACACGTAGGTGTTGTACTGATTTAATAAATTAACTCGTTGAAGTTGTATGCGTTCCTGCCAGTGACCCGTGGTGATCGCTTCTCCATTGACTTCGGCCACCGGCTGGCGCAGTTGAAGATAGTTAAGATTCAGGTAACCGTATATGAGGAGGATGGCAACGACCACAATACCAGCGATCGCGATACCTCGAATTAACCTTACTTGCCGGCGTTCCCGTTCCAGGCGGGCAATGTGTTTTTTTGTAACGATTTTAGGGTTGGAACCTTGATTTGCCATAAATATTTCTCCGGATTACAACGACAGGGCAGAACGCGGTCATCGAACGCGTTCATGCTCCGCGATAGCATCCACATTAACGTGTTTCTTCTGTGTGTTTGCCCGTGAAGGGAAGCAGGGCGATCTGCCGCGCCTGCTTGACAGCTTCGGCGACAACTCGTTGGTGTCTTGCACACGCACCAGTCTGCCGGCGTGGACGAATCTTGCCATCTTCGTTGATGTACTTTCTCAGCAGGTCTGTTTTCTTGTAATCAATGATCAGAGTCTTGTCAGCGCAGAATTGACAAAATTTGGGTTTGGCAAAAAAGCGGCGTTCGCCGCCAGCCTCCGATCCATCGAAAGATCTTCGTTCTCGTTCTTCAGCCATTTGTAACTCCAGTTTTTTTCAGAGACCTGACACGTCTCATAGTATTTATTGATAGTTTACGAAATTTCGAATGAAGACATGTCGGGTCTTCAAGTTTAGAATGGAAATTCGTCCTCTTGCGTGGATGCGTCGCTTTCGTGATGCCCGGGCTCAGAGGCAGGTTGTGCTTGATTATTATGATCGCGTCGTTCACCCAGCATCATCATTTCGTTTGCAACGACTTCAACGCTCGTGTGTTTCACACCTTCCTTATCGTCCCAGCGGCGGGTTTGCAGGCGCCCTTCAATGTAGACCTGTTGTCCCTTGATGAGGTACTGCTTGCAGATTTCGGCAAGGTTTCCCCAAGCAACGACGTTAAACCATTCCGTTTCATTGTGGCGTTCGCCATCCGCTGTGTTCCACGAGCGGCTCACCGCCACTGTGAATGTTGTAACGGGCTTGCCTGCTGGGGTGTATCGCATTTCAGGATCGCGGCCCAGATGACCGATAATTTGAACTTTGTTTAGACCTCGGCTCATATCAATCTCCTTGTCATAATGACCCAGTCCTTAATAATGGGAATTTACACGACAGTCAGCATGTGCCGCATAACAGGTTCGAGGAAGCGAATGTTTCGCTCGAGATCGCTGGCAGATTTGGGGTTGAGCGTCACATTCAAGAGAACGTACTGACCTTCTTTTTGCTTGTGGATGATGTATGCCAATTTGCGGCGGCCCCAAACATCCACTTTGTCAACGGTTCCACCGGCTTCTGTAACCCAGCCCTGGATGCGTTCGACGGCACCCTTAAAAGCCGTTTCATCCAGTTCGGGCTGGATAATGCATACCAATTCATATTTGCGCATGAGGATTTTCCTCCTTTCCATGGGATTGCTCCTGTTCAGACCGCGGGTCTGCCGGAAGCGGAAAGGCACGTAATAACGTACCTGTATTAAGCGGCGGAAAGTTTATCACGATTTGCCAATTCGGGGAGGGTTATAATCGAAAGAAAAAGAGGCGTTCATGTTCGAACTTTCGAATGACGAAATAGTATCTTTCTCAAAAGAGCATGTTTTTTATACATGGTCTGCACAGGCGAAAGTAAACCCTATTGTGTTACAGCGCGCAAAAGGTGTTTATTTTTGGGACATACACGACAAGCAATATCTCGATTTCAATTCCATGACCATGTGTGTCAATATCGGGCACGGCGATGAACGAGTGATCAAAGCCATGCAGGGACAGGCCGTGGAACTTGCATATGCCGCGCCGGGGATGACGACTAAAATCCGCGCGCTGGCAAGTAAAACGGTCGCGGAAATCACCCCGCAGAGCGCTTTGACGAAAATCCTGTTCACGCTTGGGGGTGCAGACGCCAACGAGAACGCAATGAAACTCGCGCGCGGTTATACAGGCAGGCATAAAATTTTGACTCGCTACCGCTCCTACCATGGAGCGACTGCCGGAGCGATGGCTGCCACTGGCGATCCGCGCCGCGTCATTTGGGAACCGAACCTGATGCCTGGCATTGTGCATTTTCTTGACCCATACCGTTACCGCTCCACCTTCCATCGGACGAGTCCTGATATTCCCGAAGAAGAGTTCACACAGGATTATCTAAATCATCTCGAAGAAATCATCCAATATGAAGGACCCGAAACGATTGCCGCAATTCTTTTGGAAACGGTCACTGGCACAAATGGAATCATCATCCCGCCGGAGGGATACATGCAAGGCGTGCGCTTTTTATGCGATAAATACGCTATCGTGATGATTGCCGACGAAGTGATGAGCGGGTTTGGCAGAACCGGCAGATGGTTCGCGATTGAACATTGGGACGTGATGCCAGATATCATCACCATGGCAAAGGGGCTCACCTCAGCGTATGCTCCGCTTGGCGCGGTAGCGATGAAGCCTGAGATTGCCGCGGCTTTCAATGAGACTCCGTTTGAAAGTGGACTCACATACACGTCACATCCTGTATCGCTTGCGGCGGCGGTGGCAAACATCAACGCGATGAAAGAGGATAAAATCGTCGAGCACGCGGCAGGCATGGGTCCGGTGTTGAAGCGGATGCTGAACGATCTCGGCGAGGCGCATCCCTCCGTCGGTGATGTCCGATCCATTGGATTGTTTGGTATCCTTGAATTGGTAAAGGATCGGAAAACAAGAGAGCCTCTGACGCCCTGGAATGATTCTTCGCCAGCGATGGTCGCTTTGAGGAAATATTGTTTGGATCATGGTTTGTTTTTGTACACCCACTGGCATACGGTGTTGATCATCCCGCCATTGATCATTACCGAAGAACAATTAAAGGAAGGATTTGATATTTTGGATCAGGCATTGGAAATTACCGATCGTGAAGTGAAACCTCATTATGGAAAATAAACCGCCCTTCGATTTTGGCTTGATCGTTCCGATTTTGATTGGTTTTTTCTCCGTGTTTGGAATCTGCCTTGTTGTCTTAATAGGACGTACCACCGCATTGCGTGGCGATGCTGCAACATCAGAAACTGCAACACCGTTTCAATATCTCTTTCTGGGAACTGAACCGGGAATTTCCACGTCAGTCTCCGATGAAGATGTCACAGTAACGGCTACGCGGTCACCAGTCTTACTTCCCTCCCCATTCACTTCTCCGGAAACAAAAACAGAGGTGCCTGCTTTTACAAAACCGCCTGTAACCCCCGGCACGGCAACACCAACCTCCGCTTCAACGCCTCCGTTAAATCCGGGTACCTACGACGAAGGTGACTCACGGATTCATTACAATGGAGATTGGGTTTCGCAAAGCGGTGTGGCGGGCGCCCATCAAAATTCTCTGCATGTTTCCAATACACTTGGGAACGCAATCACGATGCGGTTTATTGGTCAGCAGATCCGCATCTTCTATCAATCGGGTCCCAGCCTGGGAACGATCAGTATCGTAATTGATGGACTGCAATTTAATCTTGACCAATCCAAGAATGAAACCGTCACGTCTGAATGGGTGTCAGCCTTGCTTATTAATGGCACGCATACAGTGACGATCACACATGTATCTGGCGGCTCGATCAATCTTGATTATGTGGTCGTACCAGATCCCCTTACCACTCCCACGTCAACCAGTACCTCCCAATAAACTATTGGTGTAACAAGCTCTCGATGTTTGCGTGGAGGAAGTAATTTCGATATGCAGTTGTCTCTTCGAGAATTCCCTTGACTGCGATGAACAACTCTTTTTGCAGATATTGATTCGATTCACCGTTCCCAGCGGATAAGAGAATCGCTTCACCCTCACCTACAATTGATACGTGACCCCCAGCCGCCAGCCACTCCAAGCCGATTCGTACCGCGCTGACGCGTTGCGCCGTTGATACAGCCAGATCATAAACGGAAGTTCTTCCCTCCTTGTTATTGATTACATACTTAGCCATGCCGGTCAGCCTTGCAAGGAATTCATCCGTTTTCATCGGCATCGGGGCGATTGCAAATAAATAGATTATCTTCGGCTTGACGACATCCAACGCGGCGCGCAATTCTGCCGGAGATGACGGTATCGTATAAATTGCAAATTCATCCGATGTATACAGTTCAAAGCGACTTTTGCCTTTTGCTTTATCTACCCCCTCCGCCCAGACCAACACGTTTGTTTCCAAGGAAATAATCCTTTCAATCTCTAACCTCCAATCTCTGATCTCTCTCTCCGAAGATCGAATTTCAACAGACTTCTCTTCCACGCCCCTGTACTCTTCAAACTGTACTTGTATCCGTTTCTCGCCGCGGAAGGTGTTCGCGCGTAGAGAATATGCCAGGTCAAATTTACCCTCCGGCAGTTCCTCGCCCGCGCCGCCCCACCAAAGAATTTCCTGCGTTGAACCGTTTTCATCCTCAACGATCAGTTTGCGATGGTCGCGCGCTTTGCCTATTTCGGTGGCTGATTTCAATGACAACCCGCGTGAAGCCAAGGTCAACTTTGGATTCCCCGCGCCAAATGGAGCCATCATTTCCAGTGCGGACGCGAGTGCTAGATTGATTTCGTCCAGCACAAGCCACGCGTCAATTTGCAAAGCAGGCTCTTCTCGGATTGTTGCGCCGAGTTGCTTTTCAACTGCCCTGCCAAATCCTTTTCTAAATTCGGCAAGTTTATCTTTTGGCAGGGACACACCTGCCGCCATGGGGTGACCCCCGAAATTCAGAAGAGATTCTCTTTGTGTTGAAATGGCTTCCGTAATATGCAGTCCCTCAATGGATCGCGCGGAGCCGCGCACGATTCCATCTTCTGACTCAGCGAGGAGCACCGCAGGCTTGTGATATCGGTCCACAAGACGGTTTGCTACGATTCCCACCACGCCACCGGGCCAGTTAGGATGCGACAACACAATGGCAGGCTCGGTCAACAATTCCGGGTGTTCACGGAGTTGCGCCTCCGCGGCTTCGTACACTTGACTCGTCAAGAGTCTACGCTGTGCATTAAGTCCTTCAATTTGCGCAGCGAGTACGCGGGCGCGGGCAGGATCATTAGTGAGAAGTAGCTCGACGGCAGGGTTGGCGTCACTTAACCTGCCAAGCGCGTTCAAGCGCGGCGCAAAGGAAAATCCGATGGTTTCTTCGGTGAGGGTTTCCAGGTTGGTGCTGGAGAGTTCAGCCATTACTTTCAAGCCAAGCCGTTTTGTGTTTCGCAGAGCCCGAATCCCTTTTTGAGCAAGGGAACGTGTTTCTCCTTTGAGCAAGGCCACATCGGCGATCAACCCTAAGGCGACCAAGTCCAATAAATCTTCACTCGTAGTAGCGATTTCAGTTGCTGGCTTTGAACGACTAAAGTCGTTACCACGTAGCAAGGCTTCTGCGAGTTTGTATGCGACTCCGACCCCTGCCAGATTTTTCAACTGATGATCTTCGGGCAGTAATTTTGGGTTGACGATTGCTTTTGAGCTTGGAAGTGTTTCACTTAAGTCGTGGTGGTCGGTGACAATTACGTCCACGTCCCGCGAGTTTGCGTAGTCTATGGCTTCGTGGGCGGTGATGCCTGTATCGCAAGTGACAATTAACGTTGCGCCGTTATCAATGATCGGTTTGAGACTCTCGATATGAACGCCATGACTCTCCTTGCCGCGGATGGGTATGTAGTACACAACATCCGCTCCAATGGCTCGAAGCGTTTGCATCAACAGCGCAGTGGATGTTTGGCCATCCACGTCGAAATCACCCCAGACGCAAATCATTTCGTTGTTGCGGATAGCCTCATCGATGATATTTACTGCAAGTTCGATATTTGGAAATGGCGCGGCTGGAATTTCATCGGGATGCAGGAACGCGCGGGCTGAGTCGGGGGTGTGAATCCCGCGTCGGATGAGAGTCTGCGCGAGGAGGGGAGGCAGGTTGAGGGTCGAAAGAGGCGAAACGTCTACGTGAGGAGGGTCAAGCCAGCGAGTCATGTTCATCCAAATAAAAAGGAGTCGCGTGTTGCGACTCCAATTGTAGCAGTACCCTCTATTTTTCTGGGCTGAAGATCTCTTCGATCCTCTTCTCGAACAGGTCAGCGATCTTGAACGCCAGCGGCAGGCTGGGATCATATTTTTCAGTTTCGATGGCGTTGACGGTTTGCCGCGAGACGTTGAGTTTGTCGGCAAGGTCTGCTTGTGACCAATCGTGTTCGGCGCGCAACACCTTCAAGCGGTTTTTCATTGATAGCGCCTCCACGTAAACGCCAGACCTAAAAAGTAGAGGAGCGGGAGAAATTGCCAGACATGTCGGTAGCTCCAGTCTTCGGGGGATAAGGGTATTACTAGTTCAAGCAATCCGAGTAGCATGAGCAGGAGCATCGCCAGGGGGAAAGCGATTGCCAGCGCTTCGAGATGAACTTTGCGATGCAGTTCATCCATTTGGCGGATGCCTGCGAGCATCAGACCCAGAAATATGGCAAATGGCACGATCGGCATGAGAGCTACAATAATGCGCATTCCTTCGCTGAGCTGCCCATTATCCAGCAGCCAGCGGGCAAGCAGATATATCAGTACCCAGGCAATCGCGGAGATGAGTGTCGCTGTTCCCCCCGACAGTTTCTGGAGAATTGCGTTCATTGATACCTCCTGGAGAAATATCCAAGACCGAGACCCCACAACGCAAGCATCATGGGAAGGACCCAGATGGTCGGGAATGGTGGAAAGCCAAGGTTTTCAAGAAAGCCATACGTGAAGGTTATGAATCCGGTAAGCACAGCGGAAGAGGTAATCGCGAGGAGATGCATGCGTTGTTGCAGTTCGTCGCTGTCTTTGAGCAGGCGCATAACCGCGATGAGCACGAACGCCACCGGAATGACGGGTAACACCGCTACAATGATTTTAAGGGGTTGCGCCATCAGGATATTTTGAATGGCATATACGCTGGCGAGGAGAATTGCCACATATGCGATCATCGAGAGGGTAAACTCGTTCATGTACCGCTTCATGATCTGGTTTTGTTTCATTTCGACTCCATGTTGCCTTTCGATTTTGAGAAAGCGAATGCGACAGCGACGGCAATGCCGACTGCCGTGCCTGCGGCGGAATTGTCTAGTGCAACGCTCATGGCGGCGCCAACTCCAATACCTATTACGAGCATGTGGACAATATTTTGAATTTTCATTTTTCTCCTTTTCTGTGTGTAAAGCAAACTTGACTTTTTGAATTGTAAAGTAAACTTTACTTTAAGTCAAGAGGTATTTACCCGGTAAAAAGGCGAAAAATCCAGCGGTGGTATGATTGTCGGACAAAACGTCTATCCAGAGGTTTTCATGTTTCGTTTTTTCAGGAAGCGCGAAGAAATATTCCACAAACTTATTCAGGAGCAGGCTTCGACCACGTATGAGGGGCTAAAATTACTGGTCAAATATTTGGAAACGCAAACGCCCGAAATCGCGGAGCAACTGTCGTTGAAGGAGAAAGAGGCGGATGAAACGCGTCGCATCCTGATTGACGAGTTGAATCGCACCTTTGTCACACCGTTCGACCGCGAAGACATTTTCGCCCTTTCGCGTTCCATTGACGATGTGATTGATTATGCCGACAGCACGGTCAGCGAGATGGCGATTCTCAATGTGGCGCCCACGCCTTACATGTCGCGCATGGCTTCGCTCCTGAAAGACGCGGCATACGAAATTCACCAGGCAGTGTTACGGCTGCAGAAACATCCCGCGGTAGCCACCGACCACGCCCAACGCGCGAAGGCTCTTGAGAACCGCGTGGAAGGCGTGTATCGCGAAGCGGTTGCCGACCTGTTCAAGGGACCGGAGGATGTCCATCACATTGTGGAAATGTTGAAACTTCGCGAGGTGTATCGTCATCTCTCGAACGCGGCAGACCGCGGCGATGAGGCGGGGAATATCATCGCCGATATCGTAGTTAAGAAGACGTGATGGATTGCCTGCCCAGACTCTTCGCCACAGAGAATAAAAGAGATTTTCTCATCGATCTCGGTGATCTCTGTGGCTAAAAAAGAATTCTCGTGCTCGCGGGGTGAATAGCTAATGCCTCTTGAACTCATTCTCGTCATCGCCCTCGCGCTGGTCTTCGATTTCCTGAACGGTATGAGGGACGCCGCCAACATCGTCGCGACGATGATTTCGTCGCGCGCATTCAGCCCGCGCACGGCATTGGGTATCGCGGCGCTCGCGGAGTTTTTTGGTCCGTTTTTGTTCGGTATTGTCGTTGCGAAAACGATCGGGGACGATATCGTTCAAGCCCAAGCGCTGACCCTCAGCGTGATCGCCGCGTCGTTGATCGGCGCCATCGTGTGGAATCTCGTAACCTGGTTCTTCGGCATACCCGGTAGTTCCTCTCACGCGCTGATCGGCGGAATGATCGGCGCGGTCTTGGCGGGCGCGGGATTGGGCGCGATTAAGTTCGAAGGGCTGAACCGGGTGTTGATCGCGTTATTCGCATCGCCGCTGGTCGGGTTTGCCGTTGGATTCCTGCTCACCCGAATTATTTATTTTCTTGCGCAAGCCGCCTCGCCGGGTATTAACGAGTTTTTCAAGCGCAGCCAGTTGTTCACCGCTGTCGCGCTTGCTTTTAGTCATGGCACAAACGACGCGCAGAAAACGATGGGAATCATCTCGCTGAGCCTGGTGATCGGCGGAGCGCTTCCGTCGTTTCAGGTGCTGCCGTGGGTGGTTGCCGTCAGCGCGGCGGCGATTGCCATTGGCACGAGTCTCGGCGGCTGGCGGCTCATCCGCACCCTGGGAGGAAAGTTCTACAAGATTCGCCCGCTGCATAGTTTTTCCACACAGTTGACTTCGGGTGTCGTTATTTTGGGAGCGTCATTTTTTGGCGTTCCCGTCAGCACTTCGCAGGTTGTCTCTTCGGCAATTATCGGCGTTGGATCATCGGAGCAGTGGGGGAAGGTGCGCTGGAGCGTCGCGGGCGACATTATGACCACGTGGTTGATCACGATTCCTGCCAGCGCGTTGCTGTCAGCCGGTTTCTATTGGCTATTGATCTCCGTAGCAAAATAAACATGCGTGTATAATGGGAATGCAATATCAGAGTGAGCTAATCAATCTTCAAAGGATACGATCGTGACAAAACTGTTTTTTGCCACAGACATTCACGGTTCGGATATTTGCTGGAATAAGTTTTTAAATGCGGGGAAGTTTTATGACGCCGATGTGCTCATCCTCGGCGGCGATATGACGGGCAAGGCGGTTGTGCCTTTCATCCATCAGGGCGGAGATCATTATCGCATCACACTGCTTGAACAGGTGTACGATATTTCGACGGACGATGAGATGAAAGAAATGGTCAAGCGCGTCCGCAGTCGCGGCTACTATCCTTATGTTACCAACCCTGATGAATTGCTTGACCTTCAAAATAAGCCCGAACTGGTGCACGAAATTTTTCGCTATGAAGTTCTCCGGGTCGTCCAGCAGTGGATGGATCTTGCCGACAAAAAACTGGATGGCACAGCTCTGAAAGTCTACTGTTCGCCGGGCAACGACGATATGGAGGAGGTGGATGAGATCGTTCGTTCTTCCCGACGCGTGCTCCTTGTCGAGGGGCAGGTGACCCCCCTCAACGACCACCACGAGATGATCTCTTCCGGCTGGTCGAATCGAACACCCTGGAATACGGAAAGGGAGGAGGACGAGGATCAACTCGAAGTCCGGTATGAGGCGATGATATCGAAATTGAAAGACCCGAAGAATGCGGTTTTCAACATTCACGTGCCGCCTCATAAATCGGGCCTGGATGAGGCTCCCGAGTTGGATAAAGACCTCCGCCCCGTGCTAGCGGGACAATCCCTTAAGCCCGTTGGCTCCACCGCCTTGCGAAAAGCGATCGAAACAAATCAGCCCTTGCTGGGCTTGCATGGGCACATCCACGAAGGGCGCGGCGCTATGCGGGTCGGCAAGACCTTGTGCATCAACCCCGGCTCGATGTATGAACAGGGTACGCTGTTAGGGACGGTTGTGCAACTCGGCAGGAATAACGTCGAGAATTATGTGTTAACAACAGGATAACTCTACGGGCAGTTGCGGGTTGTAATTAACGGTGTCACTCTGAGGGAGCGATTGCCGCGACCGAAGAGTCTCTTTTGAACCCTTGGAGACGCTTCGCTGCGCTCAGCATGACACGCTTTGAGCGAGGAGTAATTTCATAAAGAGGAGATGATGTTATGAGCAACTTGTTTGTCCGTAAGGCGACCGGCATGGTGCGTTCGTGGTCGGTCATGGACGCGTTTATTTATGCGTTCTTTTCGATCAATCTCGTGACCCTCGGTCTATATAGTTTCAGCCAGATGTACTACTTCGAGGGCGGTATGATCAACGCTTTGATCGTCAGCGCGGTGTTCATCTTTTTCGAGGTGATCGTGTATGCCAGCCTGATCGCGGTCATGCCGCGTTCGGGCGGCGACTACGTCTGGCAGAGCCGCATCCTCGGCGGGGCGGTGGGATTCATCCTCGCGGTCACCGGCTGGTGGTTCATCCTGTGGTTGTGGGTGCCGCTGTACGGCGACATGTTCCGCCACATCGTGCTTGTGCCGATCCTCGGCATTCTCGGCGCGCAAGATACCGCGCTGTGGTTTGCCGGCACACAAAATGGCGCGTTCACATCATCGTTGATCACATTGGCGATTGTGAGTGTGTTCATTGCGTTGGGCATGAAAACCTACGCACGCATTCAGAAATTCTCGTTCTACGGCGGCGTAGTAGGGTTGGCTCTCGTGATCATCCTGTTCCTCACGGGATCCAACGCGGCGTTCAAAGCCGGGCTTGATTCAAATGCCACTGCGCTGTTCGGCGCGCAAGCCGGTGTGTATGATGCAACTGCGACGCTGGGAACCGATGCGGGCGCAATCACTCCATTGGCGGGCGGCGGTTTGGGTCTGGCGGTGTTCCTCGTCCTCCCGTATTTGGTTTTCTTCAATTTGTGGCCCAACTGGGGCGCGACCTTGTACGGCGAAGTGCGCGGCGCGACGGATTTTAAGCGCAACGTCTCCGGCATGGGCTGGGCGCTTGGAGCGACCACGCTGCTTGGGATTGTGTTGTTATATTCCATCGGCAGGACCGTCGGTTGGGATTTTTATGTGCAAGCCGGCGCCGCCTGGTGGAACTACACTTGGGGCTTTACCGAAACTGCTCCGGCACTGCCGGTGTGGCCCTATCCAGCGCTGCTTGCCGCCTTCCTCACCTCCAATAAACTCGTTCAATTCCTCGTGGTCGGCTTGATGAGCCTGTGGTGGTTTGGGTGGTGCGGGACAGTTTTCCTCTCATCGACGCGCGTGATCTTCGCTGCGGCGTTCGACCGCCTGCTCCCTGAAAAGGTTGCCGAAGTCAACGAACGGACAGGTACACCTATTTACGCATTGCTGTTGATGGTGGTGCCCTCAATCCTCGTCGCGTATCTGTTCTCGTACAACATTGCGAACTTCGCATCGCTGACTTTGTGCTCCACGTTGGTAATCGCCGTGACTTACCTTGGTACAACGATCTCGGCGATCATACTTCCGTATACAAAACCCGATCTGTATAATGCGTCGCCTATTGCGAAGTATAAGGTGTTAGGCTTTCCGCTGATTACGGTCGCTGGCGTGATCTTCGGCGGCTTCCTCGTATTCCTGCTCTATCAATGGATTCTCGACCCGAACGCCTTGTATGGTATTGGCTACTCGATTAACGAAGCAGGGTATAAGAACGGCTCATCGTTGATTTACATGGGCTCGATGTATGTGCTGGCGGCGGTCATCTACTTCGGATTCAAGTCCGCGCGCAAGCGGCAGGGCATTGACCTCGACAAGGTCCATGCAGAGATACCCGCAGAATAGACTCGAACCGATTGAAACAAATGAGGCGGATGCAACAGCATCCGCCTCTTGATTTTGATCCCTGCGACACAGAACCCGATCTCGCCGCCTCTGCCACGATATCGAAGGAGAAGACGAACCCGTGCGGTTTGTCATCCTAATGGACTTCGTCCACATCCTTGTACCACTTCACGCGGTCACCCACGCGGTCGCGCAGGCGCCATGCCAGCGGTTTGGGTTCGCTTTCCAATCGCGCCAGAATGTCATTCACTTGCGACGCGATTTTTGTCTTTTGCTCATCGGTCAATTGTTCGTAGCCCTGCGCCAAGTGTTTTACTTTGTCGAGGTTCATCGTTGTCGTACGCCATAAGCCCCAGTCGTTCGCGCACAACATCGCGGTTCGTTTGACGTTGATGGTATCGTTGTCCGCGTCCCCTAGCAGATGTTCGAGCAACAGCATGATCGTGTCAATCACATCCTTTTCGTTGATTTGGACGATCTGCATTTTTTCGAGAAGCAACTCGGCGAGTGGGATGGTCGGGGCGTCCACTTCGAGCCGGTCCTTCCAATAGATGGTATGGCAGAAATCCAGCTTCTCGTAGAAGATGTCAATATGCAAGCCCGTCCCCGGTTTGTCAAAGATGGCGCGCTCGCCTTCCGTGGCGATGAACACTTCCCGGTTCTCCACATAACCCATCGAGGTGAGCAGCCCCTGAATTTGTTTTGCCTGCGCATTGTATGCGGCGAAATCAATGTCGGTATACGCGCGTCCCATCGCCTGTTGCAGGTATCCAAACTGCGGACAGTGCATCTGGAACGCCAGCGACCCGATGACCCGCATCAGGATTCCCTTTTCGCTACTTGCCCCTAGGATGGTTTTCAACTCGCTTTCGAATTTCTCGCGCTCCGAACGATCCTGCTCCTTCATCCCTATCGAACTTCCGGTCATACCATGCTCCTCGATGAAATGTGAAAGGTACGGCAGATATTATATATCCAAAAGGCTGACAGGTGGGCGCAACGGGCATGAAAACTGGGTGTTTTCACCTTCGGCGCGCAAAACTACAACCATCATAGGTCTATTCATGTCGTTTTTCTCAAAGAAGCCCAGCAAGAAAATCACCCGTTTGTTCTTTGCCACAGATCTGCACGGCTCCGAGCGGACGTTTCGTAAATTCATCAACGCTGGGAAGTTTTACGAGGTAAACGTGATCGTGATGGGCGGGGATATTCAAGGCAAGTTGATGATCCCCATTATCAGGGAATCGAACGGTAATCACCGCGCTACATTGCAGGGGCGGGTTGAGCATCTTTCAACGGAAGAAGATTTGAAATCGCTGATGGGCAGGCTCGATACGTTGGGCTTTTACTACAAGGTCATGGGCGAAGATGAATTTCGAGCGCTTCAGTCCGATTCAAACGCGGTCAATGCTTTGTTCAACGAACTGGCAAAACAAAAATTGACCAATTGGGTCAACCTGGCTGAGGAGCGTTTAAGCGGCACAGGCATTAAGTGTTTCGTCACCGGCGGCAACGACGATGAGTGGGAAGTGTTGGATGTAATGAAGCGCGAGGATACAAAATCATTTTTCGCCGTGGAAAACGAAATGGCGCTCGTGGACGATGAGCACCCCATGATCTCGGTGGGTATCAGCACACCGACGCCGTGGCACACGCCGCGGGAAACAACCGATGAAGAACTCGGCAGGATGATCGAAGAGATGGCAAAGAAAGTGCCCGATATGAGCAAAGCCATTTTCAACTTCCACGACCCGCCGGTGGATTCATCCCTCGATACCTGCCCAAAGCTGGATTGGAGCAAGGACCCGCCGGAACAAATCGTCGAGGGCGGGCAGGTCGTCTTGTTTGGGGCAGGCTCAAAGTCCGTGAGAGCTGCGATTGAGAAATATCAGCCGATGCTCGGTTTGCATGGTCACATCCACGAGTCGCAGTCTGTAGCGAAACTCGGTCGTACCACGTGCATCAACCCCGGGAGCGAGTATGCAGAAGGGATTCTGCGCGGTTGTATTGTCACATTTTCTGAAGGCGAAGTGCAGGGCTATCAAATGACCAGCGGATAATTGAAAGGAGGATCGTTTTCAACAAATCAACTCGAATCACCAACCCTTGGCAATTTATTTCTATAAAGGAGCGATAAAATGGCTACTGCAACAGCAAAACCTGAGGTCTTCACCCGCAAAGCCTCCGGCCTTGTGCGCGTGATGTCTCCGTATTCAGCCTTCGTCTATAACATTTTGACGATGGGCATCATTTTTCCATGGGTGTTTCTCGTTTCGCCAACCGCCTTCCCCGGCAGCAATGTTCCTTTGGGAATTCTGATCTGCACGTTGATCCAAATCCCTGTGGCGTTTGCCGCTGTCTGGCTTTCGACGGCGCTTCCGCGTTCCGGCGGTGATTACGTATTTCAGAGTCGCGTGCTTGGAGGCGGCGCAGGTTTCACCATCGTGATGAGCGGCTTCGTGATCTGGATTTTGGTCTGGACCGCCCTTTCGGGCTGGCTGGTCGGCGTATTGGGACTTGCGCCTCTGCTTCTTGGACTTGGACATGTGCTCAACAACCCCGGCTTGATCTCGGCTGGGCTGTGGGCAACCACACCGGCAGGCTTGTTCATCATCAGCCTGTTGAACGGTTTGCTTGGCGCGGTCTTGCTCGTGAGCGGATTTAAGAACTATGTCCGCTTCCAAAATGTGATGTGGATCGCCACGTTGCTCGGCTTTGCCACAACGTTGCTGGTCTTGTTCACCGGTTCGGTCACCACATTTGCAAACCGTCTCAACGAATTTGCCGTCGCGGTGGGAGAGGGTCCGAACTTCTATGAAAACGCGCTGGCGGCGGCGCAAGCCGCAGGCGTGGACACGGGACCGGCCTTCAGTTGGTTGCTGACACTGCTTGTTGCTCCCGTGGCTTGGCAAAGCCTGCAATGGGCTACGTATAGCGCGCAGCAAAACGGCGAGATCAAGGAAGCGCGTTCATTCCGCAACCAGGTATTCATCATGGTCGGTTCCCTGGTTGCAACGGGTCTTTTACTGGCATTGCTGGGTTTGGCTTTACAAAATGCTGCCGGGACCGAGGGACAGGTGGTCGCCTCGTATGGTTACTGGTACGTTGACCCGACAGCCAAGATCGCCGATACGATCATTCTTGCTCCTAGTATGCTGGCAGTCGCGGTCTCTCGCAACGCTTTGTTGATCCTGCTCATTGGGCTTGGCTTTACGCTGAACGCCTTCCAGATCGTATGTAACTGTTACATCGGTGTAACCCGCATCATGGTGGCAATGAGTCTCGACCGCTTACTCCCGGAGTGGGTGAGCAAAGTGGACGAGCGCTTCCACACGCCTCTCAATGCGCATCTGGTTTACTTCCTTCTGAGCATTCCGATATTTGCGTTATACAGTTTTCGATACGGTGACTTTGTCCTCTTCACCCTCGGAGTGACCTTCGGCTGTGGGTATGTGTTCGCCGCAACTGCGCTGGCGGGCGCATTTCTTCCAACCCGTGCGAAGGCGCTATACGATGCCTCGCCGGGTTCGGTCTATAGCGTCAACGGAATTCTCGGCGCGCTTCTCATGCTGGTCGGGCTGGTGACCTTCGTGTGGACAACCTGGAGCATGGCTACCGTGTTTGCCAGCCTGCCGCTTCTCATTTGGATTACCAGATTGGTTGCACTCTCCATTGCGGGGTGGGTCGTCTACAGCCTGCGCGACCGACTCGGAGGCTGGGTGGGAGGCGGTAACATGCCGTGGGTGACTGCCCTGGGCGTTCTTGGCGCGGGCTTTGCCATGTCCATGGTGGCAGCGTTCCTGCTCAAACCCGATTACTTCGTACTGGGCATCTGGTCTGGGCTCGATACGTTGCTGTCTGGAAATGTAGCTGGAGGGCTGTACGAGTTGCGCGCCCAACTTATCGCTCTGGGTGTTGTGTTAGTATCGCTCGCGATGTACTACTGGTCAAAGAACAGCCAGAAGTCCAAGGGCATCAACGTGGATTTCGCGTTCAAGGAAATCCCGCCGGAATAGACGCTGGATCGCGGTTAGAATACGGTGGTCGGCGTTGTGATTTTCGCTGACCACCGTTATTTGATGTCCTCTCAACAGTTCCTGCTCGATGAGACCAACCGCCTGATCTCCGCCTCGCGCGAGAAATCCATCCTGCTGCGCGTACTGGGCGGGTTGGCGGTGAAGGTACATCACAAAGCGGATCACCCGACGTTTGCGCGTGAGTATGGCGACCTGGATTTTGTCGTGGCGGGTAAACAACGCCGCGAGTTTGAGTCGTTCATGCCTGCGGCGGGATATTCCCCGCACAAACAATTCAACCTGCTCAACGGCGCGCATCGGCAAATCTATTATCACAACGAGACGGAGATGAAAGTGGATATCTTCGTCGGGGCGTTCGAGATGTGTCACAAGATTCCACTCGAAGATCGCCTGCACGTTCACCCGGTGACGATCCCGCTTGCCGAGTTGTTGTTGACCAAAGCCCAGATCGCGGAGCTCAACCGCAAGGATGCTCTGGACATTGCCTCGCTTCTTCTCTACGCCGAAACCGGTTCGGACGACGAGGGCCGGATCAACCTGAATCAGATCTCCCGTTTGTGCGGCAATGATTGGGGGTTGTACAAAACCACGTCCATCAACTTGACGCGCGTCGAGGAGGTTGTCGGCGCGGAGAATGTTAATTTGACGGAATCAGAACGAAGTTTGATATTGAAGCGGATCGGCGAAATCCTTCGCACGTTTGAATCCATGCCTAAATCCTTCGCCTGGCAGATGCGCGATAAAGTGGGGACGCGCGTCCGCTGGTATGAAGAAGTGGAAGAGGTCGCTCGTTAAAGTAGTCTTTACAAATGATTAACCCTGATTAGACGGTTCGGTATATAATCATTTTGATGGAGAGCGCGTGGCTCTCTACAAATAGTTCAAAGGAGAGAAGAGAATGAAGACCCGAAAGAATTTGTTCCCCCTGTTCTCGCTGTTGCTACTCGTTAGCATGGTGCTTGTGGCATGTGGTCCCGCCCCAACAGAAGCGCCACCCGCAGCAACAGACGCACCGGTGGCGACCGACGCGCCTGTTGCGACAGACGCACCTGCCGCCGACCCGATGGCGGATTTGGTCGCCGCTGCGCAAGCCGAGGGTATGCTCACCACGATTGCACTCCCGCACGATTGGTGCAACTACGGCGGTGTCATTGATACCTTCAAATCCAAATATGGGCTCGAGGTCAATGAACTAAATCCTGATGCCGGTTCCGGCGATGAGATCGAAGCCATCAAAGCCAACAAGGACAATCCCGGTCCCCAGGCACCTGATGTGATTGACGTAGGTTTCGCGTTTGGTCCTTCGGCCCAGGCTGAGGGCTTGATCCAGCCTTACAAAGTCTCCACTTGGGATAGCATCCCCGATGATGCCAAAGATCCCGATGGATACTGGTACGGCGATTACTACGGTGTGTTGTCCTTCCTGGTGAACACGGACGTTCAGCCGGATGTCCCGCAGGATTGGGCTGACCTGCTCGACCCGAAATACAATGGTCAGGTGGCGCTCTCCGGTGACCCGCGCACATCCAACCAGGCGATTCAATCCGTATTTGCCGCAGCGCTCGCCAATGGCGGATCACTTGAAAACGCTCAGGCTGGTTTGGATTTCTTCGCACAGTTGAACTCTGCTGGAAATCTCGTTCCGTTGATCGCGAACAACGGCTTGGTAGCCACTGGTGAAACAGCTGTCCGCATCACCTGGGACTACAACGCCCTGGCCGCGATCGATACCTTCGAAGGGAATCCGACCGCTGAAGTCGTGGTCCCCGCTTCCGGTCGGTTCGCCGGTGTGTACGTGCAGGCGATCAGCGCGTACGCCCCGCACCCGAATGCCGCCAAGCTCTGGATGGAATTCCTCTATTCCGATGAGGGGCAAACACTCTGGATGGAAGGCTATTGCCACCCGATCCGCGAAGGTGATATGCGCGAACGCGGCGTAATCCCCGAGGACTTGCTGGCGAAACTGCCTGATGTTTCCGGCGCTGTCTTCCCGACGGTTGCTCAACTCGATGCCGCCAAGGCGTTGATCACTGAGAATTGGGATGCAGCCGTTGGCGCCGACATTCAAGCTGCCCCGTAAGCACCGTATTTTGTTCGAAATTTGTGAGACCCTGCCATATGGCAGGGCCTCACAGCAAATTGCAAAAGGCTGTTTGAGGAGCAAAAGCCATGGCTCAAACTTCAATGTCACTTCCGCGCGTAAAGGAACCATCGAACCTCAAGAATTGGTTTGGTGTAACCCCATTTTTTCTCTTTGCAATTCTTTTTATTGTTCTGCCGTCCCTGTACCTGGTGGAGGGGAGCTTCTTCAATGCAGAGGGCCGGTTCACTTTTCAAAATTATCTTGATCTGTTCACCACACCATTGATTGTCGAGGCGTACAAACTGAGCATCCAGATTAGCGCCGCGACTGCGATTGGCGGTGGGGTATTTGGGTTTCTACTGGCATACGCGATTACTGTGGGCGGCCTGCCCCGTCAATTGCGGTCGGCGTTGATTACCTTCTCCGGTGTCGCCTCGAACTTTGCGGGCGTGCCACTGGCTTTCGCCTTTATTGCCACGCTCGGAAGGAGGGGGTTTGTGACCCTCCAGTTGCTGGAACAATTCGGAATTGATTTATATAAATCCGGCTTTGACCTGTATACGTTCTGGGGGCTCACTGCCATCTACATGTTTTTTCAATTCCCATTGATGGTGTTGGTCATGGTCCCGGCGCTGGATGGGTTGAAAAAAGAATGGCGTGAGGCGGCTGAAAATCTGGGCGCGACGTATTTTCAGTATTGGACTCGAATAGCCATGCCGATTTTGCTCCCGTCCATACTAGGTTCAATGATCCTTTTGTTTGGGAATGCCTTTGGCGCGTACGCCACCGCTTATGCGTTGACCGGCGGGAGGCTTGGCATCATCACCATTCAAATTGGCGCGCAGATCCGTGGCGATGTTCTCCACAACCCCGGTCTTGGCTATGCCATGGCGATGGGCATGGTCATCATCATGGCGGTTTCACTGGCCGGCTACTCGTGGCTCCAAAAGGTTTCAGAAAGGTGGTTGCGATGAGCGCGATTACCACAGACGCACCTGTCGGGCAAGGAAAAAAGCGCTGGTCTTTCCGGCAGGCAGGCACCCGCTTTTGGAGCTGGGTCTGGTTTCTCCTTGGCGCGATTTATTTCCTTGTACCCCTGTATGCCACCCTCAGGCACTCCCTCCGAATGGAAAGGGATGTGATCGGCTTCAAAGCCTACGTCCGCGCGTTTGAGGATAACGATTTTTGGGAGACCTTCTTGTTATCAAACGGTTTGGCGGTTGCCACGATCATCTGCAGTGTGATCTTGATTGTCCCAACTGCCTACTGGATTCGCCTTCGCCTGCCGCAAGCGCGGCGGATTGCGGAATTCATCACTCTGCTTCCGTTCGTCATCCCGGCGATCATTCTCGTGTTTGGGTTGATTCGAACATATAGCGCGCCGATCGACATTCCGTTTACCGGCATAGAATTATTGAAGCCGCTGACCACCACCAAATTTGGAACGTACGCGTTAATTACTGCAGGATACATGGTGCTCGCCATGCCCTACATGTACCGTTCTGTGGATACCGGTATGAGAGTTGTGGATATTCGTACGCTCACGGAAGCCGCGCAAAGTTTGGGCGCGGGCTGGTTTGCGATTATCACCCAGGTCATCCTTCCGAATGTCCGGTCGGCGTTGTTGAGCGGGGCATTGTTGACATTTGCTATCGTCGTCGGCGAGGTGACCCTGGCAGCTTTCCTGGGCGTGGATGCGTTTGGTCCGTACCTGTTTCTGATTGGCCAGCACAGGGCGTACGAACCCGCCGCCCTCTCGTTTGTCACGTTCCTGATGACTTGGTTCGCCATGGGAATGATTCAGTTCGTGACCGGTGGGCAGGGGCAAGCCGCCGGCGCGCATTAGCGAAGAACGGAAAACTTCAATGGCTTATCTAAACCTTACCAATATTACAAAGCAATATGGGGATGCTGTTGTAGTGGATGATTTCAACCTTGATGTAGAAAAAGGCGAGTTCGTCTCCTTCCTTGGTCCGTCGGGTTGTGGAAAAACGACAACGCTGCGCATGGTCGCAGGCTTTGAAATTCCGACAACAGGCAAGATCACCATAAATGGCGTGGACGTCACAAACAATGCGCCAAACCAGCGAAATGTCGGCATGATCTTTCAAGCGTATGCGTTATTTCCAAATATGACGGTTGCGCAAAACATAGGCTTTGGACTACGCATTCGCAAAGAATCCGAATCGGCTGTAAAAGACCGCGTGAAGGAAATGATCAGCTTAATCAACCTGGAGAAACACGCCGATAAATATCCCTATCAACTTTCAGGCGGACAGCAGCAGCGCGTGGCGCTCGCGCGGGCGCTTGCAAACCGTCCGCAGGTGCTTCTGCTCGATGAACCGCTCTCGGCTTTGGATGCGAAGATTCGCGTCTCCTTGCGTGCTGAAATTCGTGCCATCCAAAAAGCTTTGGGGATTACTGCCATCTTTGTCACTCACGATCAGGAGGAAGCTTTGTCCATCTCTGATCGTATCGTCGTAATGTATGAAGGCAAGGCTGAGCAGGTCGGCACGCCATTCGAAATATACAACTTTCCAAAAACTCAGTTCGTGGCAAACTTCGTGGGCTCGTTGAATAATGCCGACGGCGAAGTGGTTGACGCCGCCAACGGCATCCTCGCTATGGACGGCGTTCACCTCAAGACCGCTGACGCAGAGTTGTCGACTAGCAGGAAGGGCGACAAGGTGCGCATTTCGATCCGCCCTGAGCGATTTAGTTTTGCGGCGGAGCCGATGAAGGATAACGTGGTTGATTGCACCATCGAAAATATCACTTTCCTCGGTTCGGTTGTCCGTATACAGATATCGATCGGCAATACGAAATTCAACATGGATACCTTCAATAATCCATTCCTTGAACTGCCCGCCATCGGCGCCACAGAAAAGGTGATGTGCTCGAAAGAGGCGGTGCTGGTACTTGGAACTGCTTGAAAATTAAGTAAACAGGTAAACACGGAGACAGGTACACACATGTATACTGGTCTCCGTGTTTACTTGTCTACGTGAGGTTTTATGGCAATCATTGATGAAGTTGCGAGCAAAATCCCCGAGTGGCAGAGCAGGCAAATTTCCATTTCTCCACTGTCAGGCGGGCTGACAAACTCCAACTTCAAGATCGAAGTGGACGGCGCGCCGTATTTCGTCCGTGTGCCGGGGGCGAGCACTGAACTGCTTGCTATTGACCGCGCCAACGAATATCACAACACCAAAGCCGCTTCGGAGGCGGGCGTTGCGCCGAAGATTTTTTATCACCTGCCCGAATACAACGTGATGGTAATCGAATTCCTGGACGGCAAGACCATGTCGAAGGATTCGTTGAACGCGCCGGGGATGCCGACGCGCATGGCGCAAGCCATCAAGCGACTCCACGCTGGTCCACGCTTCCTGCTGGACTTCAACATGTTCCGCCTCACGGAATATTATCTCAGCCTCTGCCGTGACCGCGATATCAAAATCCCCGACGGTTATTTGGACCGAATGCCGACCATTGAGCGCATCGAAAAGGCGATGAATGTAAACCCATTGCCGACGGTCCCATGCAACAACGACCTGCTCGCCGAGAACTATATTGACGATGGCAGACAACTCTGGCTGATAGACTATGAATACGGCGGCAACAACGACCCGACTTTTGAACTCGGCAACACCTGTCAGGAAATGCAATTCTCCAATTCTCAAATCTCCGAAGTCTGCGCCGCGTATTTTGGCGAAGCGACTCCGTCCATGATCGCCCGCATGAAGTTGAACATGATCATGTCCGATGTGGGCTGGGGGTTATGGGCGGCGATCCAGGCGAAGATATCCACGATTGATTTTGACTTCTGGAGCATGGCAATCGAACGCTGGGGCAGGGCTGTCGAGAAAATGGATTCGGCGGAGTTTGAGGGGTGGTTGAGGGATGTGCAGAGTTAAAGTCAAACTCGGTGGTTGAGTAGCCGCGAAGCGGCGTATCGAAACCACCAGTTTCAAGAATTGTTCTCATAACAAAATTGCTTTTGTTCGTGGTGGTCTCGATACGGGACGGACGAACACCGTCCCTACTCGACCACCGATGTATTTAGAAAAGGTGAAAATGAAAAATCAAGCAGAGATCGTCGTCATCGGCGGGGGGATTTATGGGACGAGTGTTGCATATCATTTGCATAAATTAGGTAAGCGAGATATTGTCTTGCTTGAAAAGGGTGACATCGCCAGCGGAGAGTCATCTCATGCCGCGGGGGTGGTGACTCAATTCGCCACGTCCAAGACGATGATGCAGTTTCGGAAATACTCCATCGAGTTGTGGAGCGAACTCGGTTTGTTCAGCCACGTCGGGAGTTTGAGAGTCGCGTCGAGCAAGGAGCAGCTCAAAGAGTTGGAAAGAAGCGTGAGTCGGGCGCGGGCAATCGGCATGGAGGTGGAAATCATCTCCCCAGCCGAAGCGGTCAAAGTCATGCCGCAAATCACGGATAAGAATTTATACGGCGCGATTTATCTGCCGCGTGACGGGCATCTTATCCCATACGACACGACGACTTCGATGGCGCGGCTCGTCAAAGAGATGGGCGTTGAGGTGAACACGCACACGCGTGTCACGGGGATTGAACTTTCGCCGCGCGGTGAAATACAGGGGGTGATCACCGATAAAGGCAAAATCAAAACGAACATCGTTGTCAACGCGGCGGGGATGTGGGCGCCGCGCATCGCCGCGATGATGGGCGTGCCACTGCCGACCACGCCCGTTGACCATCAACACATCACATTGAAAGCGGTCGAAGGGCATGAATTTCCAAAGAACACGCCGTGTTTGCGCGACCCTGATAATTTGGTGTACATGCGTGAAGAGCAGGGCGGACTCGTGATCGGCGGTTACGAACCGAACCCGCCCGCGCGTTGGATTGACGGCGCGCCGTGGGAACACAGCAACGCGACGGTGCCGCATTCGTATCAGCGTTTTGAAATGTTGCTTGAGGGCGCGATTCGCCGCATCCCGTTTTTGAAAGACGCGGGCATCATTGATATCACTTGTCATCCCGGCGCGTACACGCCCGATTGCCAGCCCCTGCTCGGACCTGTCCCTGGCGCGCGCGGGATGTGGATGTTGGCAGGCATCTCTCTCAACGGTTATGGCGGCGCGGGCGGCATGGGCAAACTACTGGCGGAATGGATTATCGAAGGCGAAGCGCCGATGGATGTCAACGCATTTCGCGCCACGCGCTTCGGAAATTATTTCACCGATCCGCAATATGCCGCGGAGCGAACTGTCGAGAGCGTCAAATATTATTACGCCATTCGTTTTCCCAACGATGAAAACGAATCGGCGCGTCCGCATCGCATGAGTCCTGTCTATCATCGCACGCAGGAGTTGGGCGCGGTGTTCGGCGAAAAATTTGGTTGGGAGCGTGTATTGTATTATTCGCCCGACAAAAAATGGCGGCGCGCGGGAGCCGATCAAAAGGAATGGGGCTGGAACAAGCCTCCCTATTTTGATCGCATTGGCGAAGAGCATCGTGCCACGCGCGAGCGTGCAACGCTTTTCGATCTCACCTCATTCGGCAAAATTGAAGTGACAGGTCGTGATGCGCTGAATTTGTTGCAACGCGTGACGGATACCAATATGGATAAGCCCATCGGGAACGCGACGTACACTCAATTCTTGAACACGCGCGGCGGCGTCGAAGCGGATGTCACCGTGGCGCGCATCGAGCAAGATAAATTCTGGGTTGTTACAGGTTCGGGATTCATCGCCAATGATTTTGCCTGGTTGCAAATGCACATTGAAGATGACGATGTGACTCTACGCGACATCACAACAGACTGGGCATGTCTCGCGGTGTGGGGACCGAAGTCGCGCGCGATTCTTTCCAAGGTGACGGCTGATTCAGTCACGAATGAGGCATTTCCCTATCTGACGGCGCGCTTTATCACGGTCAACGGAGTCAAAGTCTGGGCACAGCGAGTCAGTTATGTTGGTGAACTTGGCTGGGAGTTGTACATCCCGAACAACCGCGCTTCCATCGTATGGGACATGTTGATCGAAGCGGGCAAGGAATTCAATATGGAAGTCGGCGGCTATAAAGCGCTGGACTCACTGCGGCTCGAAAAAGCGTATCGTTACTACACCACCGATGTGACTCAACTCGAAACGCCGTATGAAGCGGGCTTGGGATTCTGTGTCAACTTTGATAAAGGCGATGGTTCGACAGGCTCACCACAAGGTTTTATTGGCAAGTCCGCGTTGATGGAACAGAAACAAAAGGGTTTCGCTACAAAATTATGCACGTTAGTTTTGGACGGTGAAGATTTCACCCAAATCTATGGCGGCGAAGCGATTTACCACGGAGGCAAAGTGCTGACGCGCGTCCGCAGTGGCGGATACGGCTACACCGTGAAGAAAAATATCCTGCTCGCCTACTTGCCGCTTGAATTGGCAAAAGTTGGCACGTGCGTGGATGTGGAGTTGATCGAAGGTGTGCGCGTGGCGGAAGTTACTGCGTCTGTGTTGTATGATCCAAAAGGGGAGAAGTTGCGCGCGTGACATGTTACGAAAATTAGCATGAGAATCTAAAATTCAAAAATGAACTCGAAGATTTTGAAAACCCCCAAGGTCCAAGTGGATATTGCGGCGAACGTTTTTCTCTAGGGAGTCCCAATAGATTCCAATTTCATTTCAAAGCTCTCTATTATGCCCTCTGAGTCGCTAACGGTTCCTATTTTCTTTACCCATCCAACCTCTTTAGCCCACCAAGTAGTGCCTTCGAAAGTCAAAATCATGAGTGGATTAATTTGATCAACCTCATTGGAATTCATGGAACAGGTGGTGCCTTTGAAGGTGGGGCTAAATACTCTAGATGGATCAATGTGGCCTTCGGCAGTTACATCAATTCGAATAGCATCGTATGTGCCTGTGGGCACGACAAGTTGTTCGATTCCAATGGCTTCATATTTGTATATGAATCTGCCGCTTCCTGAAGGGAGCGGCAAAGTCTGGGAATTTAGCGGCTTTAACCAATTCCCGGCTGCAAAATCTGTCCTTTGCATCCATGTATCCCCAGCATTGATATTTCTTGGCAATGTTACGCCTCCAGAACACCAGTCGGTAGTCTGTGTTTCACTAAAACCAGTTTCGGCATTAGCAAAAAAGGCTGAAAATTCTCCACCCTCAAACGCGGTTCTAACGAATCCTCTATTATTGCAGTCCCAATGCTCGTGAACGGCTTTCCCAGTCCGTCGCTCCAACCTTGTACTCACGCTAAAATAGTTTCTGTCACCGGAATAGAATATAGTTTCGTAATTGGTGCTGCTTGAAGTGGTATCCCCAAGAGTTGCCTCAATTGCATAAAGCTTTGTAATATCGTCGACTATAGGCATATATTCATTTTCACAAAGTTCATTATCAGATGGTGGATATACTGGTATGGCAATTGGAATTAGGTTATTTGTCGGAACCTTTTTCTTTGTTAAAGAAATATAAACTAGTCCCACGAAAACTGCTGAAAAAAGAATTGTTAGTAAGTAAATTCGTTTACCCATTGGTAAATTTTCTGGAATAGCAGATCAACTCTCATTGGTTCACGCACACATAACTGGTAAGGATGGTAATATGCGGAATACTCCTTAGAAATCATACTGCTTTGCAAAAAGAACAGCGTATAATACCCCCATGCCAAAATCTCCTCCCGAATACGTCGGCTTTGGGATGCTGACGCCTGTCGAAATCATGGTGCTTGAGAAACTGCCGAAGCACAACACAGGCGCGATCGTGACCGAAGTCAACGAGTTTGTGTTTGATGACGCCGCGATTGTGGCTTGCTTATCGCGCCAGTGGGATGTGTCTGCGGGGATGATTGGCACGGCTGTCGGTGATGACTTGCGCGGGCGTGCGCTTGCTGCAAGGTTGAAGGATTGGGGTGTACAAGGAAAAGTTAGATTTACGAAGGAATATAAAACTCCACTTGAGGTCAACGTCTCTGACCGAAAAGGCGCGCGCACGTATTTCTGGCAACGGACGCCGCAAATCCTCAATACGCTCGAAACAGCAGATTTATCGTTGATTCGCGGCTCGAAGATTCTGTACGCTGATTGGTACGACGGCGACCACGTCTTGCGCGCGATGGATGAAGCGAATCGTTTGAAGATACCCGTCTTTGTGAATTTGGAGCACGGTCATAGGGATAACGAAATTTTGAGGCAATACGCCAGACGCGCCACGTTTTGCCAGGCAGTGACCGACGCCGCGCAACTCGGCGGCAAGCGCGCCTTGATTGGCACGGCGAGAAAACTATTGAAATCTGGTATCAAAACTGCCATAATCACGCTCGCGAAAGGGGGATGTCTCGTGGCGCAAGGGGAGGAGATTGTCAGAGTCTATGCACCCAAAGTCAAAGCCGTGGATGCGTGCGGCGCAGGCGCGACGTTTTCGGCGGGATTCATTTATGGATATTTGAAAGGCTGGACTCTCGAAAAGTCCGCTCGGTTTGCAACAGCCGCCGCTTCGTTGAAAGTAACACGCGCAGGGTTGCAGATGTTCCCCGTGAATGAAATCCTTGCATTGGCGAACCAACTCAAAGTGGAGCATTGGGCGTTTCGAAACAATCGGTTTGAGATTATCGAAAGGATTCTCGACATTCCGCGTCAGGTCGCTGTGCAAGGCAAGCGCGCGCAAAGGAAACTTTTGCATGAATTACGAATTTCCCCAAAGCAGGTGTCTCGGAGGGTTGAAACTCCGCAGGTGAGGGCGAAGAGGAAGACGGTGTAATGTTGCTCCGTTGGTTGAGTAGTCCCGCGTGCAGTTCGCGGGACGTATCGAAACCAACACATACACATACATAATCTTGGAACAAAAGTTGCTTTACGGCGTGGTGGTTTCGGTACGCTCGCAACGAGCGCTCGCTACTCAACCACCAAGAAAAATACTTAGAGGATGTAAACCCCATGTCATACGCAGAACTTCTTACGCAGGAACAGATCGAACGTATTCACGAATCCTCCCTGGAGATTCTTCAGGAAGTGGGATTCAAAGTCCGCTTTGAGCCTGCGCGCGAGTTATTTGCCAAACACGGATGCTCCGTAGATGGCGAGCGGGTGAAGTTCCCACATGAAGTGATCGAGAAATATCGCAAGATGGCTCCCTCATCTTTTACCTTTCACGCCCGCGACCCAAAATTCGATAAGACGATTCCCCGCGATAGCCCTGTCATTGTAACGGCGAGTTCGGCTCCAGATATTATTGACCCAGTTACCGGTAAGGAAAGACGCGCCGAGTCCACTGACATTGCCCGCATCGCGCATCTGATCAATGAACTGCCAGGCTACGATATGTTCTCCATATCCACGCTGGCAGACGACGCGCCGAAAGACCAGTTCACCATCTCGCGGTTGTATCCCGCGCTCAAGTATTGTCTCAAACCGATCCGTGCAACGACAACCGACCACAAAGACACGCTCGCCATGATGGAGATGGCGTACATCGTCGCGGGCGGTAAAGACGCGTACACGGAACACCCCTTCCTCACGCATCATTACTGCCCGACGGTTTCGCCTCTTTCCATGGATATTCTTTCCACTGAAAACGTGATGTACTTTGCAGGTGAAGGCTTGCCTGTCTATCCAACCATCGTTCCCAATGCGGGACTCACATCGCCCATGTCCATGGCGGGGACGCTGGTGCAGGGCAATGCTGAATATCTTGCCACCGTGACGTTGACGCAAATGGTCAAAGAAGGTACGCCGACCATTTACGCCACGCTTGCCACTGTTGCCGATATGCGCTCGGGCGCGTACACTTCAGGCGCGATTGAATGCGGCATGTTGCACATGGCGTTTGCCCAGATTGCCCGATTCTATAAAGTGCCGTGCGGCGGTTATATCGGTCTCACCAATGCAAAACTTAACGACGCGCAGGCAGGCTATGAAACGGGCATGTCTGGCATGGGCGGCATCGTCGGCGGCATGGACATGTTCAACATCGGCGGTCTGATTGACGCGCTCAAGACGTTCGATTTCGCCAAAGCGGTGATTGACGACGAGGTGGCGCAGATGATGAAACGAGTCAAGCGCGGCATCTCGTTCAGCGACGAAGACCTTGCCGTTGACCTCATCAAAGAGATTGGACCAGGCGGCTCGTACATCGTCGCCAAACACACGATTAACAGGATGAAGACCGAAGCCGTGATGACCAAGATCGCAGACCGCGACGCCCGCACCGTTTGGGAGAAGAAAGGCGCCACAGACATTCAGGCTCGCGCCATGAAGAAGGTCAAAGAAATCATGGCGAGCAATACCGCGCCATTGATTTCGCCTGACGTGGATGAAAAACTCCGCGCCGCATTCCCTGGCTTGGTGGCAGGCGAGTTGTTGCCGATTGAATAATCCATTCGTCATTGCGAGACTGCGAAGCAGTCGAAGCAATCCCCAACGTGGTGACGGAGATTGCTTCTGGCGGATGAACACCGCCCTCGCAATGACGGAGTAAGGCTATTAATCATGTCTCGCAGAATCCGAATCATACTTGGCGTCCTCATTCTCGCACTCTCCATTTCACTGTTGATCTGGGGATTTGCCCCCGCTCGCCGCGAGATTCGTACCCAGCCCATCGCGCCCTCTGAATTGCAACTGCCGACGCCAGAAACGCGTCTCCCTTCAATGGGAGTTGTTCTGTGAGTCGAATCGCGTTTCCTCCCCGAATCTTTTTTCACCTGTTCTTGTTTGTTTTCCTGTCTTCGTGCGGGCCATCTGCCGCTGCGACCGAGCCTCCGCACGAAGCGCCGGCCGCTATTGAGCCAACACAAGATGTGCAGAGTGAAGTTGTTCCGCCGCCTGTGTATGTCCCTGCTACACCTGTCCCTACGGCCCAACCCGCCATCCCCGAACGGCGACGCGTCACGCTGGAGTATCCTCCCCAAATCCGCGCGGGCGATTCGAATCTCGTCATCCTCACCTTCGAAGTGGACGATCTCGGCAACCTCACGCCGACCGCGCAATTCGGAGGCGATGTCGTTCAGGGTGAGGTTGTGGAAATCCCGAACCTGTACGAAACGCATCACGTGATTGCAGAAGCGCAGTTTGACATCACGGGCGTACAGGTTTCGCCGCCCGAGTTGATAAGCCAGCCTCTCGCACAGGGACAATCCATCACGTTTCATTGGAGTATCCTCCCTGAGGGCGTCGGAATCTATCGCGGCACGATCTGGCTGTATTTGCGGTTCGTGGATAAAGTCAGCGGGGAGGAGAGTCAGAAAACGGTATCAGTTCAAATCATCGAGATCGAAGCGGTGAACTTCCTTGGCATGTCGGGGCGTTTTGCGCGCACGTTCGGCGTCGTCGGCTCCATTGCGGGAACGATCATCGGCTTCCCGTTTTTGGAGGATATTGTCAGGTTCCTGTTTGGGCGAAGAAGGAAAAAATAAATTTCTGGTAAAATTCTTTTGTATGAGCGCATGGGTGTATGTCGGGTTGTTTCTCATCGTCGGGCTGATCATTCCCATCGGCGCGATCGGCGTTGCGTGGATTTTGGGACCAAAGAAACCCAACCCGATCAAGCAGACAACGTACGAGTGCGGCATCGAGACGGTGGGCGATTCGTGGGTGCAGTTCAAGGCGCAGTATTACATTTTCGCCCTCGTCTTTTTGATCTTTGACGTGGAGGTGGTCTTTCTCTTCCCGTGGGCGGTGAAACTCGGTCAACTTGGGATGTTCGCCGTGATCGAAGGTATCATCTTCATCCTCATTCTCATCGTGGGCTTGGTCTACACCTGGCGCAAAGGGATGCTCGAGTGGGTGTAAATTTTTACTAGCGACCCGACAGTTTTAAGAAAGAGGTAGAAATCGGCAGAGGAAATCTGTTACAGTTGTTTTGCGAAAAACACAGTGACAGGAGATCCTCATGCCGATCAGCAAATTGTACCGTACTTGG